>Ga0210409_10000338_pt1 | contig 85816 bp, 82 predicted proteins | sample IncBWH17MmetaG_FD_161649 | JGI IMG/M metagenome (GOLD analysis project Ga0210409, IMG submission 161649) | Forest soil microbial communities from Barre Woods Harvard Forest LTER site, Petersham, Massachusetts, United States - Inc-BW-H-17-M | ecosystem: Environmental > Terrestrial > Soil >... | reverse complement strand
CGGGGCCGTCATGCACAAAATGACGCATCTTATTTACGGGGTGGTCCGTACTGGCAAGCCCTTCGATCCAAATTATTTAACCAACGGGCTTGCTATTCAAGACGGTATCTGACCCCAGATGACTCTTCCACTACGAAGTAGCATCGAAAATACTAGCGAAGAGATATTACCTAGGCATGACTTAGTGCATTCAAATTTGATAATGACAGTTCTTGACGCTGCGCTTAACTAAATAGTTCTGCCGCCACAAGGTCATTCTGCCGTAACAAAACGACGTTATATTGTTAAAAGAAATCACGGAGTTGCTCACACAATGGCGACCCCATGCCGGCTGCACACCTCCTGCCGAATACCATTCACCATTCGCGCTCGCGCTTCAGTGATCGACTCAGTGATACAGGATTCATCTCCCGCAATTACCCTGGAAAGGATGCAACATGGGTTCAGCACGCATTTTCCGTGCGATGGCGGCAGCCATCGTCCTCGCAGCTTCGACCGTTCCGCTGCAGGCTGTCGCGCAGAATGCGATTTGCTACAACTGCCCAACCGAATGGGCCGACTGGGGCACGCAACTGCGCGCCATCAAGGCCAGGACCGGCGTCACGGTGCCGCCCGATAACAAGAATTCCGGCCAGGCTCTGGCGCAACTGGTGGCCGAGAAGGCTAGCCCGGTCGCCGACATGACCTACCTCGGCGTTACCTTCGCCATCCAGGCCCAGAAAGAGGGCGTGACCGAGGCTTACAAGCCGGCCGCATGGAAAGAGATTCCCGACGGTCTCAAGGATCCGGCCGGCCAATGGTTCGCGATTCATTCAGGCACCCTCGGCTTCATGGTCAATGTCGACGCGCTGCACGGCAAACCGGTGCCGAAGTCGTGGGCCGACCTGCTGAAACCTGAATACAAGGGCTTGATCGGCTATCTCGATCCGGCTTCGGCTTTCGTCGGTTATGTCGGCGCGGTGGCGGTCAACCAGGCACGCGGCGGCTCGCTCGACAATTTCGGACCGGCCATCGAATACTTCAAGGCGCTGCAAAAGAACGAACCCATCGTGCCCAAGCAGACTTCGTATGCGCGCATGCTGTCGGGCGAAATCGCGATCCTGCTCGACTACGACTTCAATGCCTATCGCGCCAGATACAAGGACAAGGCTAACGTCGCTTTCGTGATTCCTAGCGAAGGCACGGTGGTGGTGCCGTATGTGATGAGCCTGGTGGCCAAGGCGCCGCACAGCGCTGACAGCAAGAAGGTGCTGGACTTCGTACTCTCGGACGAGGGGCAGGCGATCTGGGCCAAGGCTTATCTGCGGCCGGTGCGTGCCGGCGTAATGCCGAAAGAGATCGAAACGCAGTTCTTGCCGGCGGCTGAATACCAGCGCGCCAAGAGCGTCGATTACGCCCGCATGGCGCAAGCCCAGCGCGCTTTCTCCGAGCGCTATCTGAAAGAAGTGCATTGATATGGCAAGTGCGACAGGTGGGTTGAAATGAGCCATCAGCGCTGGCTGCTGCCGGCTTGCCTGGCGCCGGCGGCGCTGTTCTTCCTGGCATTCTGGCTGTTGCCGGTGCTGCGCCTGGTGGCGTTGCCAGCCGGGCAGGGCTGGGGTACTTATCTGGTGGTGCTCACGAATGGCCGTTACCTGCTGAGCATGGCCAACACGCTGGCGCTGTCGGTCGCGGTGACCTTGCTGACCCTGGTGCTCGGCAGCGCCATCGGCATCTTTCTGGCGCGCCGGACGTTCTGGGGCAAGCAACTGCTGTTGTCGCTGTTGACCTTGCCGCTGTCCTTTCCCGGCGTAATCATCGGCTTCTTCGTGATCTTGCTCGGCGGCCGCCAAGGGCTGGTAGCCGACCTCGGGGCCGCCTTTGGCATGGAACGCATCACCTTCGCCTATGGATTGCTCGGGCTGTTTCTTGCCTATCTCTACTTCTCGCTGCCGCGCGCCATCGCCACCTACGCCGCCGCGGCCGAAGCGATGAATCTGCAGCTTGAAGAAGCCGCCCGTTCGCTCGGCGCCTCGCGGCTGCAGATCGTGCGCGACGTCTGGCTGCCGGAGCTGGCGCCGACCACGCTGGCCTGCGGCGCGATCCTGTTCGCCACTTCGATGGGCGCTTTCGGCACCGCATTCACGCTTGCCAGCAAGTTCGAAGTGATCCCGATCACGATCTATAACGAGTTCACCAACTATGCCAACTTTGCGCTGGCGGCGTCCTTGTCGATCACCCTCGGCATCGTCACCTGGGCCGTGCTGTTCGTCGCCCGGCGCTTCGGCAGCGACGCCGCAAACGTCGCAAAACGGTAACGAGGAACACAATGCGCACCAGTACAACGACTGCAACGACCGCGACGACCACATCTTCCGCCCCCATCCTGTTGCTGATCACGGTGCTTGTCAGTGTCTTCATGCTGGCGCCGATGCTGCTCTCGATCATGGCGGGACTGGTTAACAATTACAGCGTCGGCCTCAAGAGCGGGCTGACGCTGCGCTGGCTGCTGGAAGTCTGGGAGGTTTACGGCAACACCGTCGGCTGGTCGCTGGCGCTGGCCGTGGCTTGCGTGATCGGCACCTTGCTGCTGGGCGTGCCCTGTGCCTATGCGCTGGCGCGCAGCCGCTCGCGCAGCGCGCGCGCCTTTGAGGAACTGCTGACGCTGCCGGTGGCAGTGCCCGGGCTCGCTACCGGTCTGGCGCTAATCCTGGCCTATGGCCAGTTCAGTGCATTCCGCCAGAGTTATGCCTTCATTCTGGTGGGACATATCGTTTTTACCTTGCCTTACATGGTCCGTAGCGTAGCGGCGGCATTCCAGCGCGATGACCTGCATGCATTGGAAGAAGCCGCCCGCACGCTGGGCGCCAGCTTCGGCCAGCGTTTTCTGGGCGTATTGGTGCCGGCAGTATTTCCAGCCATCGTGGCGGGCAGCCTGATGGTATTCACCTTGTCGGTCGGTGAGTTCAATCTGACCTGGATGCTGCAAACGCCGCTGACGCGCACTTTGCCAGTCGGCCTCGCCGATAGCTATGCATCGATGCGGCTGGAAGTGGGTTCGGCGTACACACTCGTCTTTTTCATCATCATCTTGCCGGTCCTGTGGGGGCTGCAATCTCTTGCCAGACTGGTACAAAAACATCATGGAACTTGAACGCATTGCGGTCGATATCGACAACTGCTCGAAAACCTACGCCGACGGCACCCGCGGCTTGCAGCCGACCACGTTGCATGTCGAACCCGGCGAAGTGCTGGCGCTGCTCGGCCCCTCCGGCTGCGGCAAGACGACCTTGCTGCGCCTGATCGCCGGTCTGGAGTCGCCCGATGAAGGCAGCCGCATCAGCTTCGGCGAGCAAGACGTCACGCGGCGGCCGGTGGAGCAGCGCGGCGTCGGCATGGTATTCCAGAGTTACGCCCTGTTTCCGCAAATGACGGTGGCGGCCAACATCGGCTATGGCCTGCGCATCCGCGGCGTGGACAAAGCAGAAGAACGGCGCATCGTCGGCGAACTGGTCGATCTGACGCGGCTCGGCGGACTGGAAAAAAAGCGGCCCGGCGAATTGTCTGGCGGCCAGCGCCAGCGCGTGGCCTTGGCGCGGGCGGTGGCGGTGCGGCCCCGCGTATTGCTGCTGGACGAGCCGCTGGCCGCGCTTGACGCCAAGCTCAAGGAATCGTTGCGGGATGAATTGGCAGAGTTGCTGCGACGGCTGGGTATCACGGCTATCCACGTCACGCACGACCAGCAAGAAGCCTTGGCGATCGCCGACCGGCTGGCGGTTATGCGCGGCGGTTGCATCGTGCAGGTCGGACGCGGCGAAGATCTGTACCGCACGCCGCAACATCCCTTCGTCGCCGAATTCCTGGGCCGGGTGAATCGGCTGGAGCGCTTGCCAGCCTGTATCGCCCAAGGCGTGCTGCATCTGGGCGGCGCACGCGTTGCCTGTCCGCCGGCGTGGCAGAGCCATGCTTCCTTCTTCATCCGGCCCGAAGATATCCAGATCGGCGTCCACCAGGATGGCTGGGGCCAGGCCAAAGTGATGCGCCGCACCTTTCTCGGCGACCGTATCCAGCTGGTGCTGCATACGCAGGAACAGGCGCTGCTCACTGCCGACGTCGGCCGCGATGCGGCTTTTGCTCCGGGCCAGAGCGTCGGCATCCGCATCAACCCCGAGCGCCTGATGACTTCCCAGGAGTTGATCGCATGACCAGCCTTCTTGTCCAGTTGAGCGATCTGCATATCCGCGAGCCGGGCCGCCTCGCCTATGGCCGGATCAACACCGCGCCGTACCTGGAGCGTGCCGTGCAATCCATCCTTCGGTTGAAACAACAGCCCGACGCGGTAGTAATCACCGGCGACCTGACCGACTTCGGCCGCGCCGCCGAATACAGCCATCTTGAAGAGTTGCTGGCGCCGCTGCCGATGCCGGTCTATCTGCTGCCCGGCAATCACGACGACCGCGATCAACTGCGCCGCAGCTTCCCCGGCCACAGCTATCTGGGCGGAGACGGCTTCGTCCAGTATTCGGTGCGGGTCGGTGGTTTGCGGCTGCTGACGCTGGACACTTGCGTGCCCGGCCATAGCCACGGCAGCCTGTGCCAGAGCCGCCTGGCGTGGCTGCAGACGCAACTCGACCAGTGCCGTGACCGTGGCGAGCAGGTGCTGGTGGCGATGCATCATCCGCCGTTCGCGACCCTGATTGGCCACATGGATGAGATCGGTTTGCTGCAAGGGGCGCAGGAGCTGGAGGCGTTGATCGCACAATACAGCAATGTCGAGCGCGTGATCTGTGGCCACCTGCACCGCGCTATCGATGTCCGTTTCGGCGGCAGCATTGCCTCCACCGCGCCGGCGCCGGCACACCAGGTCTGCCTCGACCTGGCGCCCGGCGCGCCTTCAGCCTGGACGCTGGAGCCGCCGGCTTTCCGCATCCACGCCTGGGACGGACGCGGCCGGGTGGTGACGCATCTGGCGCCTAGCGGTAGTTTCGAAGGGCCGTACCCATTCCATGACAACGGCACGCTAATTGACTAAGGATTCACCGCTATGCAAGGCGGCGACGGCCTGTGGTGTCCAGCGTTGCGATCGTTCCGATAGCCAGTCAAACAACTGATCGGCCACGATCGCCAGTAGCGCAACCAGCAGCGCACCCTGGATCACATAGGCGGTATTGAAGCCGCTCAAGCCAACGATGATCGGCAAGCCAAGTGTCTTGGCGCCGACGGTAGAGGCAATCGCCGCCGTGCCGATATTGATCACCACCGAAGTCCGTATCCCGGCCAGTATCACCGGCGCCGCCAATGGCAATTCGACCCGATACAGGATCTGCCAGCGATTCATGCCGATGCCGCGCGCAATTTCCAGGATCGGCGGCGGAATCGAAGACAGGCCAGTCATCGCCCCTTGCGCTACCGGCAGCACGCCATACATGACCAGCGCAATCAGCGCCGGCGTTTCGCCAAAGCCGACTACCGGCACCGCCACTGCCAATACCGCCACAGGGGGAAACGACTGGCTGATGGCCAGTACGGTTTCCAGTGCAGAACGGAAGGCCCGGCCCGCCGGCCTGGTGACTAGCAAGCCCGCTGCGACGCCGCCCGCCACCGCAATGACGCCGGACCACAGCACAATATTCAGATGCGCCAGCACCAGCGCGGCAAACGAATCCTGTACATATAGAGGGCGATCGAGCTCGGGAAAGAGGCGAGCGAATAGCGGCGCCGTCAAGGGCATGCCAAAGGTAAAACCCAGCAGCAAAAGGCTGCTGGCGACGAGCCAGCGGCGGCGATAAAGACGACCGCCGATGTGTCGGCTAAGCAATTTCATCGCGGCGGCTCCAGCAAATCGGCGAAATGCAACACGCCGGCCGGCTGGCCGCGTTCATCCACCACCGGCAGGCTCTGCACCCTGCGCGTGATGAAGACCGACAGCGCCTGGCGCAGGGTGTCGCTGCTGCGGATCGGCTCGCCCGGGATGGCGGGTTGCCGCCGTACTCTGTCGGCGATCTTGTCGAGCCCGAGCAGACGGATGCCGGCGTCGCTTTGGCCGACAAATTCGCGCACCAGATCATTCGCCGGAGCCAGCAGGAAATCGCGCGGCGCGCCCTGTTGCACGATGCGCCCCTGATCCATCAGTACGATGCGCTGGCCTAGCGCGAGGGCTTCCTCGATATCATGGGTTACCAGGACGATGGTCTTGCCCGAAAGCGCCTGGATATTGGCGAGTTCCTGTTGCAGGCTGGCCCTGGTTACCGGGTCCAGCGCGCCGAACGGTTCGTCCATCAGCAGCAGGTCGGGGTCGGCCGCCAGCGCGCGTGCCACTCCCACCCGTTGTTGCTGGCCGCCCGAGAGTTGATGCGGATAGCGGTGGCGGAATTTTTCAGGGGCTAGCTGCAGCAATTCCAGCAGTTCGCTGACGCGCTCGACTATGCGTGCCTTGGGCCATTTCAACAATACCGGGACGGCGCCGATGTTCTGTTCCACCGTCCAGTGCGGGAACAGGCCGACCGACTGGATCGCGTAGCCGATGCGGCGCCGCAATTGTTGCGGCGAGTATTCCAGGATGTTCTGGCCGTGCAGCCGGATGCTGCCGCTGTCCGGTTCCAGCAAGCGATTGAGCAGCTTCAGCATGGTCGACTTACCGGCGCCGGAGCTGCCGATCAGTACCGTCAGCTCGCCTTCCTTGATTGTGAGAGACAGCTCGCTCACCGCTTGCCAGCCGTTGAATGACTTGCTTACTTCGCTGATTTCAATCATGGTCTTGTCTCCCTGCTCGTCTCTCTAATATAGAGATCGCCAGCTTAAACGCCGTGTCGATACTGATCGCCAGCAGAATCACCGGAATCACCGCCAGCAGCACCAGATCCAATGCGCTGCTGGACATGCCCTGGAACATCAGGACGCCAAAACCGCCGGCGCCGATCAGGGCCGCCACCACCGCCAGCCCGATCGCCTGCACCGTAGTGACGCGGATGCTGCTCAGGAATACCGGTAAAGCCAGGGGCAGCTCGACATGGAAGAATATCTGCCACGGCGACATGCCGATGCCCTGTGCCGCCTCGCGTACGGCGGCCGGCACTTGTTCCAGTGCGGCCAGGGTGCCGTGGCTCATCGGCAGCAGCGAATACAAAGTCAGCGCCAGCAAAGCCGGCGGCAGGCCGATGCCGCTAATCCCGGTATGCGGCAACAGGCTGCCGAGCAGCGCCAGCGGTGCGATCAGGAGGGAAAAAAGAGCAATCGAGGGGATGGTCTGTATCACGTTCAATACTGGAAACAGCAATTTGCGCGCTGTTTGGCTACGGAAAGACAAGACGCCAAACAAGGCGCCGATCAGCACTGCGGGCAATACCGAAAACGTCACCAGTTGCAAATGGCGTAACAGCGCCAGCTCAAATGCCTCCTGATGATTCTGGAATTCCTTGAGCAGTGACAAGCTATCCAGCCGGCCCGTCATGAGGAGCACAGCAGCGGGCGCTAAGGCCAGTACTATCACAACTACCTGTGCCGGCAACCGCAGCGCCAGGCCGCGCAGTGCCTCGGCCAGCTGCAGCCAGATGGTCAGCAGCAAGAGCCAGAAAGCGGCGCCGAACGATACGCGCGCCAGGGATTCAGTGGCGCCGCTGCGCAACTGCGCTTCATGCCCGGCCAAGGCCAGCAGGCCAGTGCTCAGTGCGGCGGCTGCGATGATCAGAATGCTATGGTTGATGCGGGATGGCCGTAGCCAGGGCGCTACCAGCAACGGTAAGGCGGGAATCGCCAGCAGCCAGTAGCGAGCATTCAGTTGAACAATAAGCTGCGCAAGGAAGATTCCCTGGCCGCTGAGCAAGCGATTGGGAGCAAAGCTCAGCAATGGCAGGCTGGCGCCGGCGATGATCGCCAGCATCGCTAGCAGCAGATGCAGCGGGTTGTATAGCTTGATGAGCGGCGACGCAAGATTGCCCACGCGCCATGCCGGTTGCGCCTGACGCGCTACGCTCATTTTATAAAACCTTTGCTGCGCAGGTAGTCGGCGGCTGTCTTGCGCGCATCGCGTCCTTCGATGGCGATGCTGGCGTTGAGTTTTTGCAGCGTCGGACTATCCAGCGAGACGAATACCGGCTTCAGCAGATCCGCAATCTTCGGGTACTGCGCCAGCACATCGCTGCGGATCACCGCGGTTGGCGCGTAGACCGGCTGCACCGATTTCACATCGTCCAGCGTCACCAATCCTAGTGCAACTACCGCACCGTCGGTGCCGTAGACCATCGCGGCATTGACGCCGGAGGTCTGTTCTGCGGCAGCTTTAATCGTGGCCGCCGTATCGCCGCCGGCCAAGGTCAGCAACTGATCCTGTTTCAACTTGAAGCCGTAGCTGTTTTCAAACGCAGGCAAGGCGTCCGGCCGCTCGATGAATTCGGCCGAAGCCGCCAGCTTGAAACGGCCGCCCTGGTTGATCCAACGGCCCAGGTCAACCAGGGTCTTGAGTTTATTGTTCTGTGCGATTTCCTTGCGCACCGCGATAAGCCATGTGTTATTGGCAGGGGAAGGGGTTAGCCATACCAGCTTGTTTTTCTCGAAATCAAGCTTTTTCACCAGCTGATAGGCAGCTTCAGCATTTTTCCAAGCCGGGTTTTTTTCGTCGGAAAAGAAAAAGGCGCCGTTGCCGGTGTACTCCGGATAGATATCAATCTCGCCAGAAGTGAGCGCACCACGCACCACCTTGGTGCCGCCGATCTGCAGACGATTAACGGTCTTGATGCCGTTCGCCTCCAGCACCAGCTGGATCAGATTGCCCAGCAACGCGCCTTCGGTGTCGATCTTGGAGCTGACCCGAACCGGTTCGGCCGCCTGGACGCCAGGGGTGAGCAGGGCGGCGGCAAGTACGGCGCCGAGCAGGCGGATGTGGATCCTCATATTGACTCCGTAATTGTGCGTGAATGCGATGGCAGGCCGGGACACAGATGATGTACAAGATGGTAATGCAAATTCAGGAACGGCAGGCGTCACGGCTATCAAGCCATCGGAAAAATGAGCTAACCGGGGTCTGACCCCAGATGATTCGAACAGCAGGCAGCCGGAAAATTGAAAGCTAGTTGTAAGCTTTGGAAGAGTATTGTCGCGAGACAACAATTACAATCAGGGAGACATTCATCATGAAAACGCTTTTTGCGTCTGTTTTTGCATCCGTTTTTGCGCTTTTTCTTCTGGCCTTTACAGCCATCGCCAATGCTCAGGAAAAAATCGTCATCGGCCAGTCCGTAGAGTTATCGGGCGAAGCCACCGGCAAGGAAAACATGGAGGGCGCGCTGGCATACTTTGCCTGGGTCAATGCGCAGGGCGGCGTGTATGGACGCAAGATCGAGCTCAAGTCCTATGACGACAAACGCAAGCCCGAAACCACCAAACTCAATACCGAAAAGCTGTTAAAGGAAGATAATGCGCTGGCCCTGTTCGGCTATCGCAGCACGCCGACGGTAGAAGCCGTGCTGCCGCTGCTGCTGACGAACAAAGTACCGATGATCGCGCCGTTCTCCGGCGGCCAGAGTTTGCATCAGCCATTCAATCCCTATCTGTTCAATTTACGCGCCAGCTACCAGGACGAAGCCGCGAAAATGATCGAATTGTTTGGCACCCTGGGGATCCGCAAGGTGGCGATCCTGTATCAGGACGATAGTTTCGGCAAGGATGGGCTGGCCGGCTTCGAGCGCAATCTGGCAAAGCATAAATTGAACGCCGTGGCGACAGCGAACTATGATCGCAAGGATCTGAAAATCGACAAGGCGGTCGATACCATCGTCGCTGCTAATCCGCAGGCCGTGCTGATGGCTTGCACGCCGTCAGTCTGTTCCGATTTCGTCAAGCAAGTCCACAAGAAGGGATTTCATCCGACATTCATGATGCTTTCCAATGTCAGCTCGGATACCTTCTTCGAATCGCTCGGCGACGACGGCCGCGGCGTGAGTGTGATGCAAGTGATGCCGTATCCGAAGGATTTCAACGCCGGCGCGACGCGCGAATTCCAAAGCGTCCTGAAAGGAATGCCTAAGCCGCCACCGTTCTCCTATTCGACATTCGAAGGCTTCGTAGCAGCGAAACTCCTGACCGAGGGGCTGCGCCGGGCCGGCCCCAATCCAACCAGGCCAAAACTTGTGGCGGCATTGGAAACCTTGCGGGATTTCGATTTGGGCGGAGTGAAAGTGTCATACACCCCAAGCAACCATGATGGATCGAAATTTGTCGAAATGATCATGATCGGCAAGCGCGGCGCGATTCTGCACTGAGGTGTATGTGCGCCGCGGGGCGACGATCGGCATTGCTCGAATTTGCAAGTCGGTGTAATGTCATTGCCTCGCAGCAGCACCGATTGTGATTCGACATGAAAGCATCAATTATTTATGGAGCCTATTTTTCCGGCGGTGCCCGTCCAGATTTTGCCTCGCCCCGCAGCACGTATCACACTACGGCGCTTAGCCGTGTTGGATCTGGCGGATTTTCAAGCGTATCGCCAATCCGAGGAGCTGTCGCGATATCAAGGGTGGGTTCCACAACCCGATTCAGAAGCAAGCGCTTTTTTAAAAGAAATGGGTGCTGCCGAACTGTTTCAGCCGGGAGTCTGGGGGCAAATCGGGATTGCTGACGGTAGTGACGACAAATTGATTGGCGACATTGGCGTCTGCATCTCTGCCGATGGACAGCATGCTGACATTGGGTTCACGCTGTCCGCTACCTATCATGGCAAGGGCCTGGCTAGCGAAGCCGTACGTGAAACCATTGCCATGCTGTTTGAAGTAAGCAAGATTCAAAGCGTAATCGGCGTCACGGACAGCAGAAATATCTCCTCGATTCAATTGCTTGAGCGAGTCGGAATGAAATTGACGTCAATCGACAGAGCCGTGTTCCGGGGGCAGGATTGCGACGAGCATACTTACATTGTCGAGCGGCCGCTCTGAGTGAAGGGCCGCGCCTGATCATCAGGTAGGTTTGCCCTCTTCAAAGCGGCGCGCCAGTTCCTGGCGCAACTGCTTGCGCAGAATGGCGCCTTCAAAACGCCGCTTTTCCTCTGCGCTGAACGGCCGTAGCGGCGGCACCGCTACCGGGCGGCGTTCGTTGTCCACGGCCACCATCGTGAAAAAACAACTGTTCACATGCCGCACCACCTGGGTCCGGATGTCCTCGGCGACAACCTTGATGCCGACTTCCATCGATGAGGTGCCGGTATGATTGACGCTGGCGAGGAAGCTGACCAGTTCACCGACATGGATGGGTTGTCGAAAAGTTACTTGATCTACGCTTAGAGTCACCACGTATTGCGCTGCATAGCGGCTGGCGCAGGCATACGCGACCTGGTCGAGCAACTTGAGAATGGCGCCGCCATGGACATTGCCGGAAAAATTGGCCATGTCGGGCGACATCAGCACAGTCATGGTGAGTTGGTGGGATGGCATGTCCATAGTTAACGGGCTTTCTTTCTATTCTCAAGAATGGCAGGAAGCGGCAAGCCTATCCTAGAATCACCAGGTTCAGCAAGAGACGCGGCGCGCGCTGAATTCGAAAGCTGCGAGGGCCTATCGGTTCGGCTAGCCGTTTTTACCCAGCACGTCGCGCAAATCGAAATTGCCGGGAGCATCGGGCAGCACGCGATCCTCGCACTGATGCAAGTGCTGTGCCATGCGCTCTTGCGCTGCCTCGATGTCGCCGTTTTCCAACGCTGCCAATACCGTGTCATGTTCATCGAATGAACAGATATTGTGTCCCTGCGTTTCTGTCTTGGCGATCATGAGGGTGGTGCGTGAGACCAGTTTTCGCAAGTTTTCAACCAGCAGCAGATTACCGGCGAGCTCTGCCAAAGCCAGATGGAATTGCGCCGACAGGCGGATCCAGCGCGGCCGGTCGCCGTTCAGATAGGACTGGCGTTCTTCTGCAACCATCTTGCGCAGGCTCGCCAGTTGACGCGCCTTGGCAACCCGTCCGACTTTATCGAGAACTGCGCGCTCTAGAATATTGCGCAACTCAAACATGTCTCTGACTTCGGTAGTGGAGGGGCTGGCGATGAAGGCGCCGCGATTCGCTTCCAGGTCTACCAGGCCCTCTGCCGCCAGGCGCGACAAAACCTTGCGCACGGTATGGCGGGCAGTGTCGTAGATCTGGCACAAGACCTGCTCTGTGAGCTTGGTCCGTGGCGGCAAGCGATGCTCCATGATGGCGTCGTAAATGTCTTGGTAAATGCGTTCTTCCGGCGTCGCCGAGTGATCGCGCGTTGCGGTCTGCGGTGCGAGAGATAAATGGGGTGGCTTGGTCGATTTATTCATAGTGAGGCATAGCACGGCATATTATCGAGAGTTTCATAGTTCATGACGTCGCCACGCCACATGACGGATTCGGAGAAAGACAGAGCGCATTACGCAGTTTTGTTCTTTTTCAGCGATGAGGCAAGTACTCCGTGGCCCGCTAAGTGGGGTCAGAGTGAAGTTTCTGCAAAAGGCGCGCAGAAAGTTCACTCTGACCCCAGTTAGCTGCTGCCCCGGTTTGCTGCGGTGGTTAAGCGCAAACCGGAAAAGAACATGCTGTCGACGTCGACAGTTTATTTAGGCAGCGAACCTTCCACGCCGTCGACCAGCCAGTTGATTCCGAGTAGATCTCCCATCGGCAATACTGCGCCTGCGGCGACCTTGGTTGCGCCTGTATTGTCCTTGAGCGGACCGGCAAAAGGAATCAATTTGCCATCGACGATGGCCTGTTTCTTTTCGTTGAAAAGCTTGGCGACATCAGCCGGCACCGCCGGATTCAACGCCGACAGAACCACCAGGTTTTCCTTGATGCCCCACAGCGTCTGTTCGGGCTTCCAGGTGCCGGCCAGCTCGCGTTTGACTTCCTGGCTGTAGTACACGCCCCAGTTTTCGGTGTTGGCGGTAAGATGCGCCTTGGGACCGTATTTGGCCATGTCGGTATCCCAGCCGAAGGCATGCACGCCTTTTTCCTGAGCGACCTGCACCACCGCCGGCGAATCGGTATTTTGCGCCAGCATGTCAGCCCCTTGCGCTACCAGCGTTTCGGCAGCCTGACGTTCCTTGCCCGGATCGTACCAAGTGTTGACCCAGACCACCTTAGTCTTGATCTTAGGATTGACGCTCTGTGCGCCTAGTGTGTAAGCGTTGATGTTGCGCACAACTTCCGGCACCGGGAATGAACCGACGAAGCCAAGGGTATTGGACTTGGTCATTTTGCCGGCAACGATGCCCAGCAAGTAGGCGCCTTCATAGAAACGGGTCTGGTAGGTACCCGCATTCGGCGCGGTTTTGTAGCCGGTCGCATGCACGAAGTGGACTTTGGGGAAGGCTTTGGCCACCTTGATGGTCGGATCCATATAGCCGAACGAAGTGGTGAAAATCAGCTGGTTGCCGTCGGCTGCCAGTTGCCGGATGACGCGTTCGGCGTCAGCTGTTTCCGGCACGTTTTCAACGTAAGTGGTTTTGATCTTGCTGCCGAATTCCTTTTCGATCGCAAGCCGTCCCTGATCGTGCTGGTAGGTCCAGCCGCCGTCGCCGATCGGTCCCAGATAAACAAAGGCCACCTTCAGCGGTTCGGCCGCCTGCGTTGTGGGGAGAATGCCTAACATCAGGCTGGCGCCGGCCGCAATGGCCGCTACTGTAGATCGCACTCGAAACATGAAGAACTCCTTTATATGGCAAAAACACTTGGCAAAAACACGTGGCAAAAATTCACTGTATGTAGAGATGAGAGAAGCTTCAGAAGTGGTATTCGACGCGCACCATCGGTGTTTTGGCAAGCGAGCCGGGAACGTCGTGTGGATTGCCGAACTTGTTACGCCAGTATTGATATTCGAGACCGAGGCGCAGTGTGTTTTTGCCGATGCCCATAGGTGTGCCGAGGTCGTACATCACTTGTGCATCGATATTCAGTTCCGGCGCGGTGCCACCGCCGAATTCGTTCTTCCCCTTGGCGGCGATGTAGTTCATATAGCCTTCGAAAGCCAGGCCGGTGGAACTGATAGGAATGCCCCATGCCGCATTGAGCATAGGGTGCAGATCGTAGGTGTAGCGGCTGGTGACGCCAATCGGCTGGTTACTTTCCTGCAGCAGCAACAGACTTATATTCAGAAAGCCGGGCACATCCATCATCAAGGTTGGCCCCAGCACCAGCATGCGTTTTTTCGACGCATAACCGATATCGTTCTTGGTGTTCCAGTCGAAGCCGGCGGTCACGCCGAGCCCGCGCACCGGACCGAAAGACAGGTCTTTCCCCGATACTTTGCCAAGATCAAGTGTGTTGCGATAAACGATATAGGCTTCCTGAGCGTTGCTGTCCTTGTTGTCGGATTGCAGTAAGTCGGCGTTGAAATAGTTCGTGCCATATTTATAGCCGCTGGCGTGGGTCAGGTTAAGGATGTTTTTCGTGATGCCTGTGCCGACGAATGGTTCTGCAAACTGAGTGCCATAGCGATAGCCGATCGAGGTGTCGCTCCATTCCGCCGCGCCGGCCTGCTGAACGGCAGTCAGCGCGGCCGCCACCGTCAGCACGCGAACTGCGAGCTTGCTCATATTTACTGCCACTTGCTTTGCCATGATGCTTTTCCCCAAAAGAGAGTTAATGACCAAAAAAGTTAAAGCGCCTGTTTCTCCCGCTACGCTCAGGTTCGCCGTATTTTGCAAATCGACTTTTCGAAATCATTAAAAATAATTGTCAACAATTTCTGATCAGCGTTTCAGCAATTGTCGTGCCAGAGGAAAAGTGCGGTGTGCAATCGTGATCCGCTCGTAAGCCGCATGGATATGGGCCTGTTTGCATCAAATCGGATCATGAAGTGCTGTTTTGGTGCGTCAGATGGCGCGAATTTTCATCGTTTTTTGTGAAAAATAGAATCTTTATAAATAATTATTTGTCGCAATTTATTATTTATTTTGTCGACAAAAATCGATCAATCCAACCATGAACAAACGGCCGCGGGCCGCAAATCCGCGCGACGCGCACCTGCCCGAGGGGACACTCGGCACGGATATCTTTTAGAAAACTCCAGCGCAATTTCAGCTCTGGCACAACAATTGCACTTTCCCCTTGTTTCCTTATTCATTCTCTTTAGATGGGCTCTCCCATGGATCTCCTGCCAGCTTCTTCAGACCTGCCGCCACGCCTGGTCCTGACCGGCATCAGCAAGCGCTATCCGAGCGTGGTCGCTAATGACGGCGTCAGCTTGAGTGTCCGGCCCGGCGAGATTCATGCCTTGCTGGGCGAGAACGGCGCCGGCAAAAGTACGCTCATGAAAATCGTCTATGGTGTCACCAAACCAGACGAGGGCACCATCCTGTGGGAAGGCCGTTACCAAACCATCGCCAGCCCGGCGCAGGCGCGGCGCATGGGAATCGGCATGGTGTTCCAGCATTTTTCCTTGTTCGAGACGCTGACCGTCGCCGAAAATATTGCGCTGGCACTGGATGTACAGATGGCAAAGCCGCTGCTGGCTGCGCGGATTGTCGAAGTGTCGGAAAAATACGGCCTGCCGATCGATCCACAGCGGCTGATACACAGCATGTCGGTAGGGGAGCGGCAGCGCGTGGAAATCGTGCGTTGTCTGTTGCAACAGCCGAAGCTGCTGATCATGGACGAGCCGACTTCGGTGCTGACGCCACAGGCGGTGCAAACCTTGTTCGCGACCTTGCGCCAATTGGCTGCAGAAGGTTGCAGCATTCTTTACATCAGCCACAAGCTCGACGAGATCCGCGCTTTGTGCGACAGCGCTACCGTGTTGCGCGGTGGCCGGGTAAGCGGATCGGCCATCCCCCGGAACGAGACTAACGATAGCCTGGCGCGCATGATGATAGGCGGCGAACTGGCCGAGTGCCGCCTGGAGCCGCAGGCAGCCGGCGAAACGAGACTGTCATTGGATAAATTGTCGCTGGCCACTATCGACCCGTTCGGGACCACGCTGAAGGCCATCAGCCTGGCCGTGAAAAGCGGTGAAATCCTTGGCGTCGCCGGTGTCTCGGGTAACGGCCAGAAAGAATTGCTGGCTGCGCTGTCGGGAGAAAGCTTGAGCTCGCACGGCCCGATGATCGAACTCATGGGGCAGCCGGCCGGCCAATTGAATCCGGCTCAGCGACGCCAGCTCGGCCTGACCTTTGTGCCGGAAGAGCGGCTCGGGCGCGGGGCGGTGCCGGCCATGAGTCTGGCCCAGAACGCCTTGCTGACCGGCGCCCGCCACGGCATGGTCAGCAAAGGGGTGATGCGGCAGGCTGCAATACGCCAGTTTGCCACAGACGTGATCAGCCGCTTCGGCGTCAAATGCGGCGACGAGCAGTCTGCGGCGTCCAGCCTGTCCGGCGGCAATTTGCAGAAATTCATCGTCGGCCGCGAAACCATGCTCAATCCAAAAATGATGATCGTGGCGCAGCCGACCTGGGGCGTCGATGTCGGCGCGGCGCAGTTGATCCGGCAGGCGCTGATCGATTTGCGCAAGCAGGGCGTGGCGTTGCTGGTGATCTCGGAAGAACTCGATGAGTTATTCACCATCAGCGATCGCATCTGCGTACTGGCCGACGGCCGCTTGTCGCCGGCGGTGCGGCTGGCCGACACCAGCATTGAACAGATCGGCAACTGGATGAGTGGCAATTTCGATGCATTGCCGAGCGCGGATGCAGACGCAGTTGCAGATTCCTCGGGCGGCGATCCCGGTCATCACCCTACATCTATCAAACAGGAGAGCCACCTTGCTCAAGCTTGAACGCCGTCCGGCCCCATCGCCGGTCATGCGGATTGCCTCGCCGCTGTTTGCGGCGGTAGCGATGCTGCTAACCGGTATCGTCATTTTTACTGTGCTCGGCAAGAATCCGGAGCAGGCGTTTTACGTATTTTTCATCAAGCCGCTGCAAACCATGTACGGCGTCGGCGAGTTGCTGCTGAAAGCCACGCCGCTGTTGCTGTGCGCGCTTGGACTGGCGCTGGGGTTTCGTTCGAATGTCTGGAATATCGGCGCCGAAGGCCAACTGACCATGGGCGCAATTGCCGGCGGCGGTGTCGCGTTGTGGCTTGGCGACAGCAGCGCGGCCTGGGGCTTGCCGCTGATGCTGGTCGCCGGTGCGCTGGGCGGCATGGCCTGGGCGGCGGTTCCGGCCTATCTGCGCAATCGTTTCAATACCAGCGAGATTCTGGTGACGCTGATGCTGGTGTATATCGCGCAATTGCTGCTGTCGTATCTGGTGCATGGCCCATGGCGTGACCCGCAAGGTTTCAATTTTCCGCAATCGAAAACCTTCAGCGATGCCCACCTGATACCGATCCTGATCGAAGGCACACGCACCAACTGGGGCTTCATTCTGGGCTTGCTGCTGGCGCTGGCTTCCTGGCTGTTTTCTTCCAAAACCTACGCCGGTTACCGGATGCAGGTTGCCGGCCTGGCGCCTGCCGCGGCCGCCTATGCTGGCTTCTCGAATAAACGTAATGTCTGGATCGCGCTGCTCATCAGCGGCGCCAGCGCCGGCGTGGCGGGGTTATGCGAAGTGGCCGGCCCGATCGGCCAGTTGCAGGCGCAGATATCGCCTGGTTACGGTTTCGCAGCCATCATCGTGGCCTGGATCGGGCGTCTGCATCCGGTCGGCATTGTGCTCGGCTCGCTGCTGATGTCGCTGCTGTATCTCGGCGGCGAATCGGCACAGATGCAGATGGCGCTGCCATCGGCCATTACCGGCCTGTTTCAAGGCCTGCTGCTGTTTTACCTGTTGGCGGCAGATCTGTTTATCAGCTTCAGGCTGAAAAATGTCAGCGTCGCCCGTCAGTCCGCTGCTGTCGCCATCATCAAGGAAGCCGCATGAATCCCGCCAGCCCCATCCTGCCCATCATCACCAGCACCGTGGTCGCGGCCACGCCGCTGATCTACGCTGCACTCGGTGAAACGGTGGTCGAAAAAGCCGGCGTGCTCAACCTGGGTATCGAGGGCATGATGCTGGTCGGCGCCGTGGCCGGCTTTGCCGCCGCTCTGGCGACTGGCAGTGCGACAGTCGGCTTCGCCGCTGCGGCGGCGGCCGGGGTCGCCATGTCGCTGATCTTTGCCTTTCTGACGCTCAGCATGCAGGCCAACCAGGTAGCGACCGGGCTAGCCCTGACATTGTTCGGGATCGGCCTGTCGGCCTTCGTCGGGCACAGCCTGGCCGGTACCCCGATCCAAGGCTTGCAAGGCGTCGAGATTCCGTTGCTGTCGCAGTTGCCACTGCTTGGCAAGCTGCTGTTTCACTATGACATCATGGTCTATCTGTCGCTGGTGCTGCTGCTGGCGGTGTACTGGTTTCTGAGCAAAAGCCATACCGGTCTGAAAATGCGTGCGGTAGGCGAGTCGCCGACGGTGGCGCACGCCATCGGTCATCCGGTGATTCTGATTCGTTATCTGGCGGTCATGTTCGGCGGCGCCACGGCCGGTGTCGCGGGCGCTTACCTGTCGATCGTGCAGACCCCCATGTGGGTCGAGGGCATGACCGCAGGCAAGGGCTGGATCGCATTGGCGCTGGTAGTGTTTGGCACCTGGAAACCGCTACGTGTAGTGTGCGGCGCTTACCTTTTCGGCGGGGTAACGGTGTTGCAGTTGTACGCGCAGGGTTTCGGACTTGGCGTGCCGTCAGAATTGCTGTCGATGCTGCCGTACGCCGCGACGGTGGTGGTGCTGGTGATCATCTGCCGCGATCCTAAAACCATATTGTTGAATCAGCCGGTATCGCTCGGGCGCAGTTTTCATCCGGACGCCTGACGCCCGAGGTGTTGAGTTTCAATCATTGCGAATATACTGCAAAGGTCAACCCGCAGACGGAGGATGCAATGAACCAGCGATACGATGCAATCGTCATTGGCACCGGGCAATCCGGTCCTTCCCTGGCGGTACGGCTGGCCAACGCCGGCCGCAAGACAGCCGTCATCGAGCGCAAGCGTTTTGGCGGTACCTGCGTCAATACCGGTTGCATACCCACCAAGACTTTGATCGCAAGCGCGCGCGTGGCGCACATGGCGCGTCGCGCCGCCGAATTCGGCGTCATGATAGCCAGCCCGGTTGAGGTCGACATGGCACGCGTCAAGGCGCGTAAAGATCTGATCGTCAGGCAATCCAATCAAGGCGTGGCCGACTGGCTCAAGAGCACACCCAATCTTACGGTGATCGAAGGGCATGGCTGTTTTGAGAGTCCGCGCACGGTACGGGTTAATGGCGAGTTGCTGGAAGCAGATGAAATCTTTATCAATGTCGGCGGACGCGCCGCGGTACCTGATATCCCGGGACTGAAAGACATCCCATTCCTGACCAACTCCAGCATGATGGAGGTGGATTTCCTGCCGCAGCATCTGGTGATTGTCGGCGGCAGCTACATCGGCCTGGAGTTTGCCCAGATGTATCGCCGCTTCGGCAGCGAGGTCACGGTGATAGAAGGCGGGCCACGTCTGATCGGCCGCGAGGATGATCAAGTGTCCGCAACCATTCTGGACATCCTGCAAGGTGAAGGCATTCAAGTCAGGCTAGGCGCCAACATTCAGCGCGTCGAAAAACCTGACGATGCGGTCGTGCTTAGCGTGAGTGAGAACGAGAACGATGCATTGCACAAAATCTCAGGCTCGCATTTGCTGCTCGCGGTGGGACGTGTCCCGAACACCGCTGACCTCGGTCTCGACCAGGCAGGTATCAAGACCGATCAGCGCGGGTATATCGTGGTGGACGACAAACTCTGCACCAATGTACCGGGAATCTGGGCGCTGGGCGACGTCAATGGCCGCGGCGCATTTACCCATACCTCCTACAACGACTATGAAATTGTGGCAGCCAATCTGCTCGACCATGATGCACGCAGCGTAGCCGACCGGATTCAAGCGTACGCGCTGTTCATCGATCCGCCGCTGGGCAGGATCGGCATGACTGAGCGGGAAGTTCGCGCTAGTGGTCGCAATGCGCTGGTCGCCACGCTGCAGATGAAGAGAGTAGGGCGTGCGCGTGAACGTAGCGAAACCCAGGGCTATATGAGCGTGCTGGTGGATGCGGAAACAAAGAAAATCCTTGGCGCAATGCTGCTCGGCATTGAAGGCGATGAAGTGATCCATTCGATTCTTGACGTCATGTATACCGGCGCCTCGTACACCGCCATCCAGCGTGCGATGCACATTCATCCGACTGTCTCCGAGCTGGTGCCAACGCTATTGGGTGAGCTCAAGCCGTTGCAGCCGTGAGCTGTTCCTGAGGTTCGCTATATTCCATGATAGAAAATGGGGATGCTGAACTGCGGCATCCTCCGGGACTTACACAAAACGGCTGTCAGTCGCTGAGATCAACATCCCTTGCTGGAGTCAAATTGATCGGTAATCAGCCAGTGGTGTGCTTGCGCGGGTTCATCGGCGGCCGCGACCAGCGGAAAAGCGGCAATCAAGCCAAGCAGTAGCAAGCCGATCGCGAGTTTGATTGCAAGATGGTGGTGTTGCGATGAATGGGGGTGATGATGGAAATGCAGCATGATAGTCTTCTCCTTGTTGCTGGAAAAAAACATTCTTCAAGAAATATTCTTCAATACATGCCATTTTGTGAGCCCGATCTCCGGCAGATGGGAGAGGGTATGTCTATCATACTCTTTCCCGCTGGCGGCACAGTCATGTCAGCGCGTGTGCTGCGATGTCCCTGATCGTTTCCTTGACCATGAAGGATACCAAGGCTAGTTCGCGAATTGACCTTGACCAGGCGTAACCTCAGCTATCAGTCTCTTTGATATTAATTTTTTAATACATTGTGGACGGGGATGCCCACCTTGATGATTGTTTCCTGGTTCGGCACACTCGAAATGGCAATTTCGCCGCCTAGCATCAGCACCCGTTCGCGCACGCCGAGCAGGCCGAAGGATTGTTTCTTGCGTTGCGATGGATCGAAGCCTCTGCCGTTATCGCGTACCTCTAGCAGATAACGGCCTTCTTTGCGCTCCAATGCGATCCTGACTTTGGTCGCATCCGCATGACGGCTGATGTTAGTCAGGGATTCCTGCGCTATGCGGAAAATTTCGGTAGCGCGTTTTTCATCCAGATGAATATCTTCTTCAGCCACGTACCAGGAGCAGTGGATGTCAGGGTGACCGTTGCTGAACTCTTCTACCAGCCACTCCAGGGCCGGCACAATGCCCATGTCGAGTGCCGAGGGGCGTAACGATGTCACCAGGTTGCGCACCACCTGGATAGTGGAATCGACCAGCGTTATCATGCGCCGTATGGTCGCCTGCAGCGACGCATCGTCCTCTTTGCATTGCAGCCCAAGAACCGACATATTCATGCGCAACGCCGACAGGCATTGTCCCAGTTCGTCGTGAATCTCGCGCGACAGGTGGCGCCGTTCATCTTCTCTTGCGGTTTCGTTGCGGGCAGCCAGTTGCCGCAGCAGCAACTGCGATTCTTCGAGGCGACGTTGAGTTTCTTTGAGAACGGTGATGTTTTTGCCTATCGCCAGCGCACCATTGACCTCGCCATCCAGATTGCATTCGGCGACGATGTGAAAGACATAATCGGTAAGTTGCTGATCCATTTTTGTCGCCCTGATAAAAATCTGGGCCGGGATCCTGGTCGCCATGACTTTTTTTAGTGTCGCGTTGTATTCTTCACCTGAGATACCGGTTCGCCATTTCGCATCAGGCATTTCGTTCATCGCATGCCTTGCCGGAATCCCGGTTGCCCGCTCGTAGGCCGGGTTGACATAGGTGCGCCGGCAGTTGCGATCGTAGCGCACCACCAGATCGGGCAGGTTTTCAGCCAGCGTACGGAACTCCTGCTCGCGCTTGGATAACAATTCTTCCACCTGTTTGCTTTCGGTGATGTCGCGCGCCAGACTGACCTTGTAACTACATCCTAAATATTCGAAATACTTGGAATTGACTTCCACCGGAAAGATACGCCCATCTTTCGTCTTATGGCGAGTTTCAAACTTTCTTGCCGCGAGGATCTTGAGGTCATTGAAGTCTTGCGGCCAGCGCGCGGCAGGCCAATCGGGATCGATATCGGGTATGCCCATCTCCAGCAATTCCGCGCGGCTATAATTCAACGCTCGGCAGGCTGCATCGTTAACGTAGCGAAAGCGCGCATCTTTATCGATCAGGAATAAGCTGTCGTTGACTTGATTCAATGCAAAGTCGACCAGCGCGAGGTGTTTCTCGGTTTGTTTGCGGCGGCTGATGTCGCGCGCGAAGCCGACGCTGCCGTGCAACTTGGCGGTATCGATCTCCTCCTGCTGCGTGAGTTCGGCGGCATCGAAAATCTGGGAGAAAAAATAGGCAGGCGCCCCGTGCTCGTTACGCAGCGGCGATATGTGCGTCCGAGCGTGGATGATCTGACCGCTCTTATGAATGCAACGGCAGTTCAGGTGGGAGCCGTTGAGCGCACCTTGCACTACATCCTGCGCCAATCGATCAAGCGCGGCGAGCATTGCGGGTTGATCGGCAGGATGCAGGATATCTGCGAAATGCTTTCCTTGCAGTTCCGTTGCTGCGTATCCGAGGAGCATGCATGCCGCGGGATTGATCGCCAGGAAAATCTTGTCCGGGCTGACAGCGCTCATCGCAACCGTAGATTGAGCGAACACTTCTTGAAAAAAATCTTTCCCGATGAGCAGTGAATTTGCGGCGGGATCGTCTCGCATAGAGGTCATCGGTTCAGAATTTTCATCGGCAGCTTCAATTGTATTGCCGCGCGATTCATTCTGGCTATAGGTCGGCGAGCGTGCGACGCTGACGTTTCGAGGGCCGCAAGCGTTGGAAAACATGCAGGGAAATGAGTGCTGATGGAAAATCTTCAGCTTTTCATAGCGGGCTGCGATATCGCATGCACTGGCATTGGTTGCGAGCGTAGGAATTTGCCTACATTTACATTGCAAATACCTACTGTGATTTCAAGAAGTCCCTACATGGCTCTGTCGTTTTTTTGCCGCAAAATCTCGGCTCAATTTCACGCCTCAATTTCACACGATATGTACACGTACTATCGTTTGGCAAAAAAAAATGTTTTGGAGAGGGAATGGCAATTTGGGGTCGCCTGTCGGATTTTTCATTGCATGCTGTAGTCACTAGTCTGGGAGAATATCGCTCCGGTGTAATTCACATCGATATCGGCGATGGCAATCAGTACTACCTGCACGTTTCAGAACAAGTATTAACCGCTCTACAGATGAATGAGGACAGTTTTGATCAGCCAGAACAGGCCAGAGCGGTGCTGGCCAAATTGTTTTCGTCCGCTACTGGTACGTTTCGCTATCTGTCGGCCAGTACCTTGCCGCTACGCAGGGATTTTCATCTGGATCTGAACACGTTTCAAAAACCGCCGCTGCTTTCCGTCTTTCATCATCGCGGCATGAAAAGGCTGCTGCCGCATGCTGATACGCGCTTCACTTTAAACCGCAATGACCATGCGATGGATAACTACGTGCTGCAGCGCTTCCTGGATAGCACGACAACGCAGTTGACGGCTGGCGCCAGCGCCTCAGAGCTGGCTCAGCTGCTCAACGAAGACGTTGAAAAAATACGCTTCTATTTTTATCGGTTGATAGAGATGGCCGTGATTGCTTCAACTGAATCGCATGGAAAAACTCTTTAGCCAAGAGTAATTGCATGCTAATGGCCGTGACGCGGATGACCGATTGCAGATACTCGCCTTGCCTGGCGGCTTAGCAGCAGTGTGACTACTGCTGACACTGCCAGCGTTGCCGCAACTACATAGAGGCCGGCAGCATAGCCGCCGGTCAGATTCTTCAGCCAGCCGATCGCAAACGGGCCAACGAAGCCGCCAAGATTGCCTACCGAGTTGATCATCGCTATGCCAGCGGCAGCGCCTGCTCCTGAAAGGAAGGAGCTTGGCATGGCCCATAACGGTGCTTTGGCGGAACTGATACCGACATTTACCGCGACAAGTGCAAGAACCACCAGCAATGCTGTCGTCGCCAGGCCGGCAAAAACCAGGCCTATGCATGCAAGTACACAAGGAATCACGACGTGCCAGGTGCGCTCTTCGGTACGATCCGAATGCTTTGCCCATAGGATCATGGCGACCACGGCGACAACACTCGGTACTCCGGTCAGCAATCCGGTCTGCCACGGGGTGAAGCCAAATTCACGAATGATCAGCGGCGCCCAAAGGCCCAAGGTATAAAGGCCGGCGGAGGTGCCGAAGTAGATGAGTGCGAGAGCCAGGACACGCGGGTCTTTCAATGCACTGAGAGCGCCAGCGGTGTGGCCGGTATTGGATTGTCGGGCGGCAGCTTCACCCTTCAGCCTGGCGATCAGCCATTCACGCTCATCGGCCGCCAGCCATTTCGCTTTCGCAGGCGTATCGGTCAGGTACTTCAATACGACGAAGCCGAGAATAATCGCAGGCACTGCTTCAATGAAGTACAACATCTGCCAGTCAGCCAATCCGAAAACCGATGGCAACTGCATGATTGCGCCTGACAATGGGGATCCGATTGCGACTGAAATCGGCGCCGCAGCCATGAACCACGCCGCAGCGACTGCACGTTGTTTCACCGGGAACCACAAACTCAAATAGAGAATGATCCCGGGGAAGAAGCCTGCTTCGGCAACCCCCAGCAAAAAACGCAGTACATAGAAGCTGTTCGGTCCGGCAGCAAAGGCCGATAGCGCAGAGATGATGCCCCAGGTAACCATCACGCGTGCGATCCAGATACGCGCGCCGACACGATGAAGTATCAGGTTGGACGGGACTTCAAATAAGAAGTAGCCGATGAAAAACAGGCCGCCGCCCAAACCAAACGCCGTGGGCGAGAGGCGGATTGCCTTATTCATCGTCATTGCGGCAAAGCCGACGTTGACGCGGTCAAGGAAGCTGACAAAGTAAAGCAGCATGACAAACGGAATGATGCGCCACATGAGCTTGCGAGATACGCGTGATTCGAGGCTTAATTCCAGGCTTGATTCGAGATCAGATTTCATTGTCTCCTCCTTGGAGGTTATAGCGTTGCATTATTGAAAATCGATACTGCTGCCGAGAGAACTACCGTTTAAACCGGTTATTTTTATTACTCTGAACAAAAGGAATGTCAGATATTGTCGGGCTGAGCGGCAATGAAAATGGCGCGAAAGTCATTCACGTTGGTTAGCGTGGGGCCGGTGACGACCGAGTCACCAAGTGCCTGGAAAAATCCGTGAGCATCATTGTTTGCAAGGCTTGCCAGCGGATGGATGCCATGCTTCCTTGCCCGTGCAAGGGTGTCGGGCCTCAGCAGGGCACCGGCAATTTCTTCCTGGCCATCGACGCCGTCGGTGTCGCCGGCGATGGCAAAGATGCCGTCTTCCCCGTTCAGGGCGACGCCCAACGCCAGCAGGAACTCGACGTTGCGGCCACCCCGGCCCTTGCCGCGAATCGTGACGGTAGTCTCGCCGCCGGACAGCAGAACGCAGGGAGGCTTGAAAGGTTGAGCGGGTTGAGCGCAACGCTTGACCTGCCTGGCAATCGCTGCCATGACTTTGCCGACCTCGCGTGCTTCACCTTCAATCGCGTCGCTCAGAATATAGGCGTTGATCCCGGCCTCTTTAGCAAGCCTGGCAGCGGCTTCCAGGGCAAGTTGAGGTGTCGCAATCAGATGTGTTTCGATATGCGGGAGACGTGGATCATTGGGCTTCAAGGATTCAGAACGGCCGCTTTCCAGCATGGCGCTTACCGCCGGCGGCACTTTGATGGCGTAACGCTGCAATACGGCGAGCGCATCCGCACAGGTAGTGGCATCTGCTACCGTCGGGCCTGAGGCGATGTCATGCAAGCCGTCCGCGGGGACATCGGAAATGATCAGATTGACGACGCGGGCAGGATGGCAAGCAGCCGCCAAGCGACCGCCCTTGATGGCGGAGAGATGGCGGCGTACACAGTTCATTTCAGAGATGCTGGCGCCGCTGGCCAGCAGTGCTTGACTGATCTCTTGTTTGTCTGCCAGCGTCAAGCCTTCAGCCGGTAATGGCAGTAGCGCAGAACCACCGCCCGAGATCAGGCAAAGAACCATGTCGTCAGCGCTCAATCCGCTCACGCGCTTGAGAATTTTTTCAGCCGCTTTCAGGCCGTTTGCATCAGGCACAGGGTGCGACGCTTCCAGAATCTCGATGCGCTGGCAGGGAACCGCATAACCGTAACGCGTAACGACGATGCCTTCCAGCGCTCCGCTCCAGTTGTCCTCGACCGCCTTGGCCATTGCAGCCGACGCCTTGCCTGCGCCAATAACAATCAAACGCCCACGAGGAGGCGCCGGCAAGAATTGCGGGACGCGCGAAGTCGGCTGCGCGACCGCAATAGCGACGTCAAAGATGTCTTTCAACAAGCGATCGATGCTGGTAACGGATTTGGCGTCGAAGCGGCCGGAAAGCTTAGGATACTTGGACGTGCTCATTTCCGGGGCCACGTCGAAAGCAAGCGGAAAGCAGTAAATGCAATAAACATGATGTCTCCAGCTTTATTTTTGCCAGGGGTAGTGCTTACCTCGGCTCGGCGCAGGCCGGTTTGCTCCCGGTATTTTTATGTTTTTCCTGCTCAGAAGTCTGCCCAGAAGTCTGCTCAGACCCGCCGGGCAGTTGATGGCTACGCCGCGGCTTTTTCTGCCGGGGCTGCGGTCTTTTCAAGGAATGCACAAACAGCAGCAGTCACTTGCGCTGTCGTGGCATTGCCACCCAGATCGCGGGTATGCAAGGAAGGGTCGGCAGTAACTGCTTCGACAGCTTGCATGACACGTTTTGCGGCGTCATGTTCGCCCAGATGTTCGAGCAGCATCACGACCGACCAGAAAGTACCGACCGGGTTGGCCAAGCCCTTGCCCATGATGTCGAACGCCGAACCGTGGATCGGTTCGAACATCGATGGATAGCGGCGCTCTGGATCGATATTGCCGGTTGGCGCAATACCCAGGCTGCCGGCCAGCGCTGCCGCCAAGTCGCTCAGAATGTCTGCATGCAGATTGGTGGCGACGATGGTGTCTAGCGTTGCGGGACGATTGACCATGCGCGCCGTTGCCGCGTCGACCAACTCCTTGTCCCAGGTCACATCCGGGAATTCTTTCGAAATCTGAACTGCGATCTCATCCCACATCACCATCGCGTGACGTTGTGCATTGCTCTTGGTGATCACGGTCAGCAGCTTGCGCGGACGGGATTGCGCCAGGCGAAAGGCGAAGCGCATGATGCGTTCCACACCGGCGCGCGTCATCATCGAGACGTCAGTAGCCGCTTCGATCGGATGGCCTTGGTGCACGCGGCCGCCGACGCCGGCATATTCGCCTTCCGAGTTTTCACGGACGATTACCCAGTTCAGGTCGTCTTGCTTGCAACGCTTCAACGGCGCATCAATGCCGGGCAGGATGCGGGTCGGGCGCACGTTGGCGTATTGATCAAAGCCTTGGCAGATTTTCAGGCGCAAACCCCACAAGGTGATGTGATCGGGAATATCCGGGTCGCCTGCCGAACCGAACAGGATGGCGTCCTTGTCACGCAGCGCATCCAAGCCATCGGCCGGCATCATCGCGCCGGTCTTGCGGTAGTAGTCGCCGCCCCAGTCGAAATCTTGAAATTCGAATGCAAACGTCTTGTTTGTCCTAGCCAGCGCTTCGAGCACCTGTTGGCCCGCCGGAACGACTTCCTTGCCGATACCGTCACCTGGAATAGTTGCGATGCGATAAGTCTTCATGTCTCCTGCCTTTCAAAAAATGTTCGGTGTGACTGCACTCTACCGACGTTTTCTGGCAAAAACCGGTGCTAAACTTAAAGCGTTCTTAACTATTATTCACAAGTGAGACATCATGCAAGAGACGGTTCTTCCATCGGATTTGGGCTTTTTCTCAACACTTGCAGCTTCCGGCAGCCTGAGCGCTACCGCCCGCGAACTAGGGCTGACTGCAGCTGCAGTCAGCAAGCATTTGACGCAAATGGAGAGCCGGGCCGGCGTGCCGCTGGTGAATCGGACGACCCGGCGGATGATGCTGACCCCGGAGGGCGAGCTTTACCTGGAGCATGCGCGCCGGATCCTGGACGAAATCAACCAGCTTTCGGAGTTGCTCGGCAGCGCCAAGAAGCGGCCGGAAGGCCTGTTGCGCGTCAACGCAACACTTGGGTTCGGGAGAAGTCATGTGGCGCCGGCGATCTCTAAATTCGTCGCCGCCTTTCCGCAAGTCTCGGTGCAACTGCAGTTATCTGTCATGCCGCCGCCGCTGACTGATGACACATTCGACGTCTGCATTCGATTCGGCGAGCCGCCGGATACACGCGTCGTCGCGCGGCGCCTGGCTGCCAATCGGCGACTGTTATGCGCGACGCCGGCTTACCTGGCGCGACGCGGTACGCCAGTCACCCCGCACGATCTGGCGAAGCACAATTGCATCGGTATCCGGCAAGGGGATGAAGCCTACGGCGTCTGGCGCCTGACGACCGGGAGCGGGGCGGCTAAAAAAACGGAGACCGTGAAGATTCGCGGCAACCTGACTACCAATGATGGCGAAATCGCAGTGAGATGGGCGCTGGATGGGCATGGAATTCTGTTGCGAGCCGAATGGGACATCAATCAATACCTGCAGGACGGCAAGCTGGTCCAGGTGCTGCCTAATTGTGCAACGCCCAATGCGGATATTTTTGCGGTGTATTCACAGCGCCACCAGATGTCAAATCGTATTCGTGCGTTCGTGGACTTTATTGCGAAAGAGTTGGCGCCAGCTGCTCAATAACGATTTCCTGGGATATAAGGAGCGCTGGATAACTGCGATAAGGCTTGCATAGCGGGCTTGCATAGCGCTGCTGTTTCCGATCTTCGGTGATTTCTATTTCATCCTATAAATAACGGTGGATTAGGCAGAAATCACCTTATTCCCCGGGCTGGCGTCTCGGCCTTTACTTGGGCCTTTACTCGGGCCTTGTATCTCGCCCTGTATCTCGTCATGCGACTTGCCTGCAGTGATTTGGGCCGACGCGCCCAATTGAATGCCGTTCTTCACGGCCACAACCTCAGCCATGATAGACAGCGCGATCTCGGCGGTCGTCTTGCTGCCGATGTACAGGCCTGCCGGCCCATGCAGTCCCTGCAGCGCGGGCTCCGTTATGTCAAAGTATGTGCGCAGCCGGTTGCGGCGTTGCTCGCTGTTGCGACGCGAACCGATGGCTCCGACATAGAAAGCATTGGACTGCAGTGCGTCAATCAGAGCCAGATCGTCCAGCTTGGGATCGTGCGTCAGGGCTACTACCGCGGTGCGTGCATCGGGCTGTAACCGCAGGATCAGGTCGTCTGGCATTTCGCGGCTGACTACCACGCCATCCAGCTGCCAGCTTGCGCGGTATTGCTCTCGCGGGTCGCAGACGATCACCTCGAAACCCAGGCTCAGCGCCATCTGGCACAGGTAGCGCGACAGGTCTCCAGCCCCGATAACGATGAGACGGGCGCGCGGCCCCAGGTAGGTGGTCAGCTGATTGTCGTCGAGCCGGGGCACACCATCGCGCCTGCCTTGACGCAGTTCCACCCTGCCGGTGTGCAGATCCAGCACCCGTTCGGTGCTGCGCCGCTGCTCGCAGGCCCGCAGGAGTTCGCCTAGCCGACTGTGCGCAGACACCGGTTCCAGCACCAGTTCCACGGTGCCTCCGCAAGGCAGGCCGAAGCGGTGCGCCTGGTCAGCTGAGATGCCGTAGCGCAGCACACTGGGCAGGTCGCTTGTGCAAACGGCGTGTGCGCCATCTTTCCGGATACGGAGGATGAGGTCGTCCTCAATGCAGCCGCCCGACACCGAACCGATGGTTTCGCCCCGCCCGTTGATGGCCATAAGCGAGCCGGGCGGTCGAGGCGAGGAGCCCCAGGTGCGCGCGACGGTGACCAGCACCACGGGCAGGTCCGCCTCCTGCCAGCCCAATGCGGTGCGCAAGACCAGGGTGTCGAGATCTTCCATCGCGCCGATTTACGCCAGTTTGAACGGCAGTTGGCGTATCGGTTTGCCGGTCAGCTGCGCAATGGCGTTGGCGAAAGCAGGGGCCAGCGGCGGCAGGCCCGGCTCACCCATGCCGGTCGGCGGCTCGGCGCTGGGTACGATGTGGACATCCAGCGTCGGTATGTCGGTCATGCGCGCTACAGTAAAGTCGCTGAAGTTGCTTTGCTCGACAACGCCGTCCTTGAGCGTGATGGCCGAGCCTGGCAGGCACATCGACAATCCCATGATCGCCGCGCCTTGTATCTGCGCTTCCACGCTGCGCGGGTTGACCGCAAGGTTGCAGTGCACGCCGGCGGTCACGCGATGCAGTACCGGTTGGCCGTCCCGTAGCGAGGCTTCTACCACGTAAGCCACCACCGATTGGAAGGATTCGTGCACCGCCACGCCCCAGGCGCGTCCGGCGGGTAACTGCTGCTTGCCATACCCGCTCTGGTCCACCGCCAATTGCAGCGCAGCCCGGTGGCGAGCATGCTTGTCGCCGAACAGCTGCATCCGGTAGGCCACCGGGTCCTGTTTCGTGCTGCGGGCGATCTGGTCGATCAAGGTCTCCATCACGAAGGCGGTGTGGGTGGAGCCCACGCTGCGCCACCACAGTACCGGCACATTCAGCTTGGGGTGATGCACCGTCAGACGCATCGGCAGCGGATAAGGCTCGCGCATGCCTTCCGTTGCGGTGGCGTCGATGCCGTTCTTCACCTGGAACTGTTCGAACACGGAGCCGGTGGTGATGGACTGGCCGACGATGACATGGTCCCAGGCCAGCACCTTGCCGCGTTCGTCGAAGCCGATGCGCGCGCGGTGCAAATGCATCGGACGGTAGTAGCCGCCGCGCATGTCGTCCTCGCGGCTCCACAGTGTGCGCACCGGAACCTTCAAGCCGGCGGCGCGGGCGGCCTTGGCGATCTCGCAGGCCTCGACCACGAAGTCGCTGCCGCTGGAGAAGCGCCGGCCGAAACCGCCGCCTGCCATCTGCACATGCACAACTACCTGTTCCGGTTTGATGCCCAGTACGCGTGCGACTGCGGCACCGTCCAGCCCGGGGCACTGGGAACCGGTCCATATCTCAGCGCGGCCGTCGGTGAGCGCAACGGTGCAGTTGAGAGGTTCCATGGCCGCGTGGGCCAGGTAAGGGAACACGAACTCGGCTTCCAGTTGCCGCGGCGCGCTTGCCAAAGGCGTCATGTCGGCGTCGAATTGGCGCGCTCCAGGCTGGGCGGCAAGGGCTCTGTACTGGGCCAGTTGCTTTTCACTGTCCACTTTCTCGACGGCGGCGGTGTTCCACTCCAGCTTTAGCGCATCGCGCCCCTGCTTGGCCGGCCAGTAGCCATCGGCGATCACGGCCACGCCTTCGGCGCCGCGATCGAGCGGCACGCGCAGCACGGCCTTCACGCCTTTCACGGCGCGCGCCGCGCTATCGTCCACTGACGCCAGGCGGGCGCCAAACATCGGCGGGCGCGCCACCACCGCCGTCAACTGACCGGGCAGGCGGACGTCAATCCCGAACTGCTGCCGGCCGCTGCTCTTGGCGCGCGCGTCCAGGCGCGTGGTGGGGCGACCGATGATGCGGAAATCCTTGGGATCCTTCAGTGTGACTTTCCCCGGCACGGGAAAGGCCATCGCGGCTTCGGCCAGTTCGCCGTAACTCAGCTTACGCCCCCCGGGGCCTAGCACCGAACCAGCTTCCGTGCGCAGGGTAGCCACGTCCACATTCCAGCGCGCCGCCGCCGCGCCCAACAGCATGGCCCGGGCGCGAGCGCCGAGCTCGCGATACTGCGTGAAGCTGTTCTTGACCGAATTGGAGCCACCGGTGAGGTGAATGCCGAAGAGCGGATCGACGTAGGCAGGATCGTTCGAGCCGTGCCGGCTGCGGACCATGCTCCAGTCCGCGTCCAGCTCCTCGGCCAGAATCATCGACAAACCGGTCTGCACGCCCTGGCCGAACTCCAGCCGGTTGACGGCTACCGTGACCTCGCCATTGGGGGCGATCTGCACAAAGGCCGACGGCTGTTGGGTCGGCTTGAGGGCGCTGCCAGCCTGGTCGCTAATGGTGGCTTGGGTGGCTTGTCCCATAGCCAGATGGGGAAAGGCGCCGAGCGCCAGGCCGACAGAGCCGGCCAGCTTCAGGAACTGGCGGCGCGGAAGTGTGGCGGCTTCTTCGCTTTGTCCGCGCGTCAGCATGTGCTGCAGGGCGCGTGGCATTTCGCTGTAATCTACATTGGGCAACATGGCAGCTCTTTCAGGCGAGGGTTTTGGCGGCGTCGGCCACAGCCGCACGGATGCGGGCATAGGTGCCGCAGCGGCAGATATTGCCGGCCATGGCCGAGTCGATTTCGGCGGCGGTCGGCTGCTTGCCGCGCGGCAGCGACTTGAGGAATCCCGTGGCGCTCATGATCTGGCCGCTCTGGCAGTAGCCGCACTGCGCCACGTCGTGCTTGACCCATGCGGCGTGTACCGCGGCGCCGACCGGGTCGCTGCCATCAGTCGTGGCTTCGATGGTGGTGATCTTCCTGCCTTCCGCAGCAGAGATAGGAGTAATGCACGACCGGGTAGCCTGGCCATCCAGATGCACGGTGCAGGCGCCGCACAGCGCAGCGCCGCAACCGAACTTGGTGCCGGTCATGCCCAGCGTGTCGCGTAGAGCCCAGAGGACGGGGGTGCCGGGGTCGGCGTCGACTGTGTACTGACGACCGTTGACGTTGAGCGTGCTCATGGATAGTGGTTCTCCATAGTGTGAGTGGGGCGCGGCATAGTAAATTTACCCTGGCCAATGTCAAAATTATGGGCCTTGGCCTAAGGGATGAGCTTGCCGGTTTCGACGCCTTTCTTGCCTATTCCTATGTTTTATCGTCGTCGGTCTTTTTTTCTCAGGCAGATTCCCGCAACCGTTTGATGTCCCTTAGCGGAGGTGCTCCAAACAAACGAGTGTATTCGCGGCTGAACTGGGAGGGGCTCTCGTACCCTACGCGCAGCGCGGCGCTACTCGCATCCAGGTCTTGGTTAAGCATCAGTTGCCGGGCGTCCTGCAAGCGTAGATGCTTTAAATATTGCAAAGGGCTCATGCCAGCTACCGCACGAAAGTGCTGTCGGAAGGTGGATGGACTCATGTGGGCTTTGGTGGCCAAATCGTCGATCGGAACATTGTCCGTAAAGTGCTGCTTCAACCAAGCGATTACCTTGGCAATCTGCTGACTCGGGGAACCGACCGTGACGAGATGACGCAGCGTCGGCCCATGCTCCCCATTCAGCAGCCGGATAATAATTTCCTGCTGGATCAGCGGCACAATGAGTGGAATTAAATGCGGCTCGTCCAACAGCCGAATCAGCCGGGTCAGCGCATCCAGCAGACCCTGGTCCAATCTCACCACGGACATTGCTCGGGTGGCCGCTATCTTGAGTGGCGCCGAAAAATCCATCTCGGCAGCCACCTGGGCAATGGCGCGGCCCTCCAATTCAAGGCGAACGCCCAGGTAAGGTTCGGCGGCGGTTGCACGCGTAACATAGGACGCCACTGGCAGGTCAACCGACGTGACGAGCGACTGTCCGGGGCCATAGTCAAAAATTTCATCGCCAAGCGTGACACGTTTGCCACCTTGCACCGTTATACCCAACCCCAGACCGTAGATGCATTGCATTGGATCGGTGACTGCACTACGACGATAAATCGTCAGCGCCGGGATTTGAGTAATGTAATCCCCATCGGTTTGGGCAATGCCAGCTACCAGCTGAGCGAGATCGTTTTCATTCGCCCAAGACATTCTTTCTCCTGAATTCATGTTGACTTCCCATAAATAATCATCAGTTCGAAGCTTAGCACCATCGCTTGGCTGGCTTTCCCGATTCGTTATTGATTGATTGAATCAGGCAATAACAAGATCAAATCCGGCAAACCTGTCTGCCACCGCCGGGCTCAAAATAGCAGTCGCAAAACAACGATTTAACGCCGTATTCACCCAGACAATCACATAGGATCAACGATGAAAAAAGTATTGATAATCAACGCGCACCAGTTTTATCAAGGCATCTCCGCAGGCAAGTTGAACATGACCATGGCCGGAATCATCAAGGAGGAAATGGAAAAAAGAGACTACCAAGTCATACAAACGAATATTGAGGACGGCTACGATGTCGACGCCGAAGTTCAAAAGCACGTCCGGGCAGACATCATCATTCTGCAATCGCCGGTTTACTGGTTCGGGATGCCGTGGATATACAAGAAGTACGTCGATGAGGTATTCACCGCTGGCCTCGTGCAACAAAGTATGTTGATCGATGACGGACGCAGCCGGCAAGATCCTGGTAAACAGTACGGGACTGGCGGGAAGATGCAGGGCAAGAAGTACATGCTTTCCTTGACATGGAATGCCCCCGAAGAAGCATTCGGCGATGCTGGGCAGGTGCTGTTTCAAGGAAAATCAGTCGACGATGTATTCGTAAACAATACCGCCAACTATAAGTTTTGCGGCGCAGAAATCCTTCCATCATTTTCCTCTCACGACGTCATGAAACAGGCTGATGTCGAAGGAGATATTGCGAGACTTCGCGAGCATCTGGAGACTGTTATCTGACTAGGCTCGATTGACCGGCTACCAGATCGACCCAGGTTTACGCAGGGATGAAAGTAGCCAGACGATCAGATGCGCGCGATGTCCTAAGCGTGTACCGAGTCAGGCAAGCTCGCAGAGACTTGGCTGGCGTTGCAGCCTCTAGGCTCGGCATGGGCAGATTCCAGAGGCGGCGTTGCCCCCCGGCGGACGCCGTCCCAACCCCGTTCCTGTTTGGTTTTGCCATTACATCAGGTTATGGCCAACCAAACAATTTTTGAATTGTCGGACATCTTCTTTGGGCCTATATTACTTTCATCGCATCGTAATCCACGGCGGAGTATCGAAGACATGACAACGCGCACAAACATCGGGGTTTCCATCAGGTCGGCCAGCAAACGCTACGGTGACATGGTGGCGTTGAACGCCATAACATTGGATGTCGAGCCCGGCGAATTCGTCTCACTGTTGGGGCCGTCGGGGTCGGGGAAAACCACGTTGCTGGGCATTCTCGGCGGATTTGTCCAACCTTCGTCTGGCTCAGTCTGGAGTGGCGAGCGCGATATTACCTACATGCCGCCGCACAAGCGAGACATCGGCATCGTATTCCAAAGTTATGCCTTGTTTCCGCATATGACGGTGGGTGAAAACGTCGCATTTCCCTTGCGCGCCCGCCGCCTGCCGAAGGCCGGCTGGCCCGCGAAAGTGGCGGAGGCGCTGGCGATGGTCGAGTTGAGCGGCTACCAGGACAGGCGCATTTCACAACTGTCCGGCGGCCAGCGTCAGCGGGTTGCCTTGGCGCGCGCCATCGTATTCGAGCCGCGTCTGATCTTGATGGACGAACCGCTGTCGGCGCTAGACAAGCAATTACGGGAATCGATGCAGCTTGAATTGCGGCGGCTGCATAAAAAATTAGGCGCCACCATCATTTACGTGACGCACGATCAGCGCGAAGCCTTGACCATGAGCGATCGCGTCGCCATTTTGCGCAAGGGCAACCTGGTTCAGATCGGCACGCCGAGCCAGCTATACGATCATCCGGCGGATTCTTTCGTCGCCAGTTTTATCGGCGAATCGACACTGTTGCCGGTGACGCGGGTTGACAGCAACCGGGTCGAATTCGGCACGCTGACGCTGCGTTCGGCGCGGCCGCTGCCCGTCGGCGAGGCTCTATTGCTGGCGCTGCAAACCGAAAAATTATTGATTGACGACGGCAGCAGAGACGCCTCGGTCAATCGCATTCCTTGCCGCGTCACGGAGGTCGTCTATCAAGGCGAGAGCCTGAAGGTGTTCGTCAAGATGGCAGACAGCACCGTCATCAGCCTGCGTCAACCCAACCATCACGCCGCGCGCATGCAAATTCCGGCAGTCGGCGAACAAATGATGATGATCCTCGATCCCGAGGACACCATCATCGTACCCAAATCGAACGATCCGGCAGCCTCACCATCTTCTCATTAATTAATCAGCGAAAGGTCAGCAACATGTCACTCGATAATTTCAAGGTTTTGACATTCGATGTGGTCGGGACTCTCATCGATTTTGAAACAGGCATTCTGGATGCGGTGCGCCGCCTGGGCGGGCCGGCTGCGGCCAAGTTAAGCGACGACCAGATTTTTGAGCCGTACAAGCGCGGGCGCGATCGTTTCCCTGGCCGCTCCAGCAAGGAAATGGCGAATGTCTATCTGTCGCTGGCAAAGGAACTGGACCTGCCCACCGAACAGAATCAGGCGCAGGATTTTCAGTTGGCGGTTCTGAACTGGCCGGCGTTCGCCGATTCCGTAGCCGCGCTCAAGCGCCTGCGCAAACATTACCGGCTGGTGGCGATGACCAATGCTGATCGCGTTGCGCTGTCTTGCTATGCGCACACGCTGGCCGATCCATTCGACGACACGGTTACCTGCGACGACACCGGCGTGGCCAAGCCGGATCCGCAATTCTTTGCCTACAATCGCGGCCGGCAGTCGGCACACGGTTACAAGTTCGATGAAATCCTGCACGTTGCACAGAGCCAGCACCATGATATCGGCGTTGCTCGCGATCTCGGCTATTCGGTGTGCTGGATCGAGCGGCGCCAGGGACAAGCCGGTTTCGGTGGATCGCCGGTACCGCCGCAAGTTACCCGCCCGGATTTTCATTTTTCAACGCTCAAGGGTCTGGCGGATGCAGTCGACGCCGCCTTCGGTGCCTAATTCGACACTTGGTTGGTACATACAAATGCATAGGCAATACGTCAGGCGGAGTTCACGAAGCCATGCTCAGACCAGCGAATAATCCAGGCGCCAACTCATTGTGGGCGCATACCGCCGAGGCAGCGCCCCGGCTGGCCAGCCTGGATGCCGATATCAAAGCCGACGTCGCCATCGTCGGCGGCGGTTACTCGGGCCTGTCGGCGGCGTATTCGCTGCAGCAGCGCGGCATCCAGGCAGTGGTGCTGGACGCCAACCCTATCGGCTGGGGAGCCAGCGGCCGTAACGGCGGCGTGGTGTCGGCGAAGTTCCGCATTTCTTTCCCGGAAATCGCCAGCTCTTACGGCATCGAGACTGCCAGGCGCATGCATCGGATCGCGCATGATTCGGTGGCGACAGTTGAAGAACTGGTGGCCGAACTTGGCATCGGCAGCGCGCGTTTCGAGCGTGCGGGTAATTTGCGCTGTGCGCACACCGCGCGCGCCGCAGACGCCATCGCTGCCGAGGCGGCATGGCTGCGCCAGGAATTGGGTGATCGCGCAATCTCGGTGCTGTCACGTTCAGAGGTGGCGCAAGAAACCGGTTCGCCGGTATTTACAGGGGGCGTTCTGAATCGTGACTCCGGCACCATTCATCCGCTCAATTATGTGCGCGGCCTGGCGGCAGGCTTGACCGCGCGCAAGGTCGATATCTTCGAAAACAGCCCGGTGACGAGGATCAGGCGCGAAGCGCAAGGGCAATTGCTGGAGACGCCCGGTGGCAATGTGATGGCGCGCCAGGTGATTGTTTGCACCGATGCTTATTCCAACCTGACGGCGGCAACCAGATCGTTCAGACGCACCATCATTCCGTTTCGCAGTGCGATTATCGCCACCGATCGCCTGCCGGTCGAAGTCGATCGCAAACTTTTGGTTGGCCGTCGCAGTTATACCGAAACCCGGCGCATGATGAAATGGTTCCGCAAGGTCGATGACAGAGTGATCTTCGGCGGCCGTGGCGCTTTTGGAAAGGAAGACGCTGCGTCGGCTTTCGATGCGTTGCAGAAAGCCATGGTGGCGCTGTTTCCAGATCTTGCCGGAATCGAGGTCGGATTCAAGTGGTCCGGTTATGTGGGCATGACGCTGGACCAGTTGCCGCATGTCGGCCGGCAGGATGACCGCACCAGTTTTTGTGTCGGCTACAACGGCGCCGGGGTCGCCATGTCCAGCCTGTTGGGGCGTTACGCCGCGGCATTTGCGGCTGGCGAAAAGCCGGATGTGGCGTTGCTCGATGCAGCCCGGCTCAAAGCCGTGCCGTTCTATCCCTTGCGCGCACCGGCGGTGCGCCTGGTGGCGGGTTGGTATCAGTTGCTTGACGCCATAGGATGTTAGTGAAATTAGTGAAATTAGTGAAATAAAAATTCGTCGTCGATTATCTTACCGTTTGGAGAAAACAGCATGAAATACGTATCTTCGAGTCTTTTTATTTCTCTTGTCGTTCTGTCCGCGCTGGCCGCCAACCCGGCCTTTGCCGATGGCCAGATTACCTTTGTTTCGCAAGGCGGCGCTTATCAGGAAGCACAGACCAGTGCGATTCTCGACCCGGCGGCTAAAGCATTAGGCATCACTATCAACCAGGACAGCGTCCCCGACGCCTGGCCGTCGATCAAGACCCAAGGCAGTACCGGCAAGGTAACCTGGGATGTGGTCGATACCCCGACTGTCAACTGTATCCGCGGCGGCGAACAAAACCTGATCGAGAAACTCGACTTCAGCAAGATCCCGAATGCGGCGGCCATGCCGAGCAACTACAAGACGCCTTACTCGGTCGCCTATGAATTTTATTCCAGCGTGCTGGCCTACAACCGTGCCAAGTTTGCCAAGGGCGCGCCGTCCAGCTGGGCCGATTTCTGGGATGTCAAGAAATTTCCCGGTCGCCGCGCCTTACGCAATAACCCGCTGGCAACCCTGGAAGCGGCGCTGGTGGCCGATGGCGTGCCGAAAGATAAACTCTATCCGCTCGACGTCGACCGCGCGTTCCGCAAGCTGGAGCAAATCAAGCCGTATATCACCGTATGGTGGACATCCGGCGGCCAGTCGGCCCAGCTGTTGCATGACGGCGAAGTCGACATGATCATGATGTGGAACGGCCGCGCCAGTGCGATCATGAAGGAGGACAAGAATATTGCCTATACCTATAACGATGGCATTTTGCAAAATACCCAGCTGTGCATTCTCAAGAACTCGCCGAATCTGCAGACCGCGATCAAATTCATCAATGCCGCCATCACGCCTGAATACCAAGCCGGCCTGCCGTTGCTGATCGACTACGGCCCTGGCAATCCGGCAGCCTTTGGCACCAAGAAAATCTCGGTAGAACGGGCGGCGCAGCTGCCGAATTCTACTGCGAATGCTGCCAAGCAAGCGCTGATGTCCTACACCTGGTGGGCCTCGCCTGAGGGTGAGAAGGCGGAGAAGCGCTGGCTGGCGTTCATGCAGAAATGAAACATGAAAGCGCGCGACAAGCGCAGTAAAGAATTTTGAAAACTGCGCTGAAAACCGTGCCGTATTTTCGCCAAAAGGTGAACGCCATTGAAAACCGTAGCCGCTGATCTCTCCAGCACAACGCCCATGAAAACCGTATCGGCAGATCCAGCAGTGGCTCACCAGTGGCGCGAACAGCGCCTCATGCTGCTGCTTGCATCGCCTGCGATATTGGTGATCGTCGTGCTGCTCGTGATGCCTCTGTCCTGGCTGTTCTGGCAGTCGATTTATGCGGATGGCTTCACCTTCGAGCATTACCGCCGGATCCTGACCGAGGATATCTACCGGACCACCTTTTTCCTGACCTTCAGGATCAGTGTCGTGGTGACCTTGCTGGCGCTGGCATTAGGCTACCCGGTCGCTTATGCCGCAGCCGCGCTGCCGCGGCGCTGGTCGATGATGGTGCTGGCGATGGTGATATTGCCGTTCTGGACCAGTGTTCTGGTGCGCGCCTATGCCTGGCTGATCCTGCTCCAGCACAACGGCCTGGTCAATAAACTGCTGCTCTGGCTGGGCTTGATCGACAGCCCGTTGCCGCTGGTGCATAACGAGTTGGGCACCATTATCGCGACAGTGCATATCCTGTTGCCATTCATGGTGCTGCCGCTGTATTCAGCCATGCAAAAAATTCCCGCCGACCTGACCCTGGCCGGCGCCAGCCTGGGCGGCAGTCCGCTGCACGTTTTCTTGCGCGTATTCCTGCCGTTGTCGCTGAATGGCGTGCTGGCGGGCGTGACGCTGGTTTTCGTGCTTTGCCTGGGCTTTTACATTACGCCGGAATTGATGGGAGGAGGGCGCACGATCATGGTCTCGATGGTGGTCAGCCGGAATGTCGAATTGTACAATCAGTGGGGCGCAGGCAGCGCCGTCAGCGTAGTCTTGTTGATATGTGTGTTTGCGATTTTCTATATCGTCGGCCGTGTGATTCCACTTGAGCGCATCTTGGGGACGAAATGAAAAAATTCACATTAAGCCGCATCGTCTTCGGCGCTATCGTCTTGCTGATCCTGGCGTTTTCCATCCTGCCGGTGCTGGTCATCATCCCCGTGTCGTTTTCCGATACGCGTTTTATGACTTTTCCCCCGCCGGCCTATTCCTTGCGCTGGTATTCCGCTTTCATCAACAATCCGGCCTGGGTGGCGGCCGGCAAGACCAGCCTGATCGTCTCGGTATTGACGGTGTTGATTGCCACGCCTCTGGGGGTTGCGGCGTCTTATGCCATCGACCAATCCAATCACTGGAGCAAGCGCTATATACGGATGATGCTGATGTTGCCGCTGATGGTGCCGATCATTATCGTTGCAGTCGGGGTCTTTTTTGTGTATGCCTATACCGGCCTGCTGGCCAGCATAACCGGCCTGGTGCTGGCCAACATCATGCTCGGTTTGCCGTATGTGGTTACCTCGGTAACCGCCGGTTTGCAGAATTTCGACAAAGCCCAGGAAATGGTGGCGCGCAGCCTGGGAATGAACCGTTTTCGCAGCTTCATGATAGTGACGCTGCCACAGATCAAGGCCAGTGTCATTTCAGCCGCGATCTTCGCCTTCATCCAGGCGCTGGATGAAACAGTGGTGGCCTTGTTCATTTCCGGCGGCCAATATCAGACCTTGACCAAGCGCATGTTTACCGCACTGCGTGACGAGATCGATCCTACTATCGCGGCGATCAGCACCTTGCTGACGGCCGCATCATGCGTTCTTATTTTGTTGATGGTCTTCAGCCGTAAAGCGGCTAAGTCAGCCTAGGCCGGTTGATATGGTATAGCATGAAACGATGCCTAATCTACGTAAAAAACTGCCAAGTGCGAATGCTCTTTTTGTATTCGAAGCCGCCGCTCGATGTGGCAATTTCACCAAGGCTGCGGCCGAGCTGTACGTGACGCAACCTGCGGTAAGCCGCATGCTTTCCCGTATGGAGGAGCATATCGGCGTGCAACTTTTCGAGCGCGTGCATGGCGGTATCACTTTGACCGAAAACGGGCAGATATTGTATCGGCGGGTTGCCGAAGGTTTCCACGGGATCGAGACGGCGATTCAAGAGATTGAGGCGCGCCGCACCGGCACCGAGACGGTTACGCTATCCGTGTCTACTGCCTTCACCACGCACTGGCTGATGCCGCGCATGGGCAAATTGCACAAGGAGTTTCCCTCGGTTGACTTGCGCTTCCAGCTGATCTCGGGGAAGATCGGCGGCCCGGTCGATGATGTCGATTTAGGCATGCGCTTCGTCACCGGCGAAGAGTCCAACTATCAAGGGGCGATGGTGATGCCCGAAATCCTGCTGCCGATCTGTAGCCAGCACTATCTGGACCAGAGCGCCGTGCGTCAGGCAGAACACGAGGGCGACGTCTTGATTAACCTGAGTGACGGCGAGCGCGATTGGCAACGTCATTTTCCCGGCCTTCAAAAAAGAGGGCGCCACTCTGTGAGTGCCTTGAATTTCTCCGATTACGCCATCGTGATCCAGGCCGCGCTGCTCGGCCAGGGTATTGCCTTGGGCTGGGTCAATGTGACCAATCACTGGATGCGTAGCGGACATCTGGTTCCTGCGGTTGAGGAAGTATTCGTCACCGGCCGTACCTGCCATTTGCTGCATTCGCCCGATAAGGTACTTCGTCCCGCCGCCGCCGAGATTCGCGACTGGATCATTGAAGAAACAAGGGCGGATCTGGCGGCCGTAGATGCTTTGTATCCAGCGCTTCAACTGGCAAAGCTGGCGCACCTTTCCACATCCGGCAAACGCTGACCTGGTTTTTGCATCCTCACTGCTTTCTTTTTATCGAATATCGCTTGCGGTCAACCGATCGGGATATCCGCCCGTTTTTTCAGTGCACTTAACAAACGCAGCTAACTGGGGTCAGAGTCAAGTTGGCGATGAAGCACTGCAGAAATTGACTAACCCCGTTGACTCTGACCCCAGATGACTCTTGCTGTGGCGTGGCGATGTCATGATTTATGAAGCTAATAGGCGCCACAAACCTGACAGCTTGACTACAAACCTTTTTATGCGAAGGCGATGAACTTGATTCTCTCATTCAAAAATACAAAATGCCTCGGCGCAGCGCTGTTGCTTGCTCTGGGCATGACCTGCACACAAGCGGCATCCTTCGCCCATCCTGGCGCCTTGCATACCCAAGCCGATCTCGACCGGATGAAAACCAAAGTCGGGCAAGGCGCGCAACCCTGGCTCGACGGCTGGAACGTTCTTGTCAAAAATCCTCACGCCTCATTGAACTGGACGCCACATCCTGTTGAAGTGGTTTACCGGGGCAAAGATGGCGCCGGTCATCCTGAGAACTATGCTTCTCTGTTTAACGACGCCGCCGCAGCTTATGCGCTAGCTTTGCGCTGGAAGATAAGTGGCGACGCCGCCTATGCCGACAAAGCTATCGCCATCCTGGACGCATGGTCTGAAAAATTGACGGCGATAGGCGGTAGCTCAGACAAATTCCTGGCGTCCGGGATTTATGGCTACCAGTTCGCCAACGCGGCTGAGATCATGCGCACCTACAAGCAATGGCCAGAGGCTGATTTCAACCGTTTCAAGACGATGATGCTGAATGTTTTTTATCCGATGAACCACGATTTCCTGGTCAGGCATAACGGCGCGAAAATTGACCATTACTGGGCCAACTGGGATCTCGCCAACATGGACTCCATGATAGCCATCGGCATACTCGCTGACCGGCGCGACATCTACAACGAGGCGATCGACTACTTCAAGCACGGCCAGGGCAACGGCGCCATCGATCATGTGGTCTGGAAAATCTATCCGGACGGCTTGGGACAAACGCAGGAGAGCGGCCGCGATCAAGGCCACAATACGCTCAACGTTTCCTTGCTGGGTGCGTTTTGCCAGATGGCGTGGAATCAGCATGACGACCTGTTCGGCTATGAAGACAGCCGCGTCTTGAAAGGCGTTGAATACATTGCAAAATACAATCTTGGCATGGACGTTCCCTACGCGCCATACCGCAATAGCGATGTGACCCAGGAAGTCATTTCCAGCGCCGGTCGCGGTGACAGCCGTCCAGTCTGGGAACTGTTCTACAACCACTATGTGAATCTCAAGGGACAAGATGCACCGTATACAAAGATGTTCGCGGAAAAATTGCGCCCTGAAGGAGGAGGCGGCAATTACGGTCCCAACAGCGGCGGCTATGATCAACTCGGTTATGGCACCCTGACTTATAGCTTGAAATAAGAAAACTCCCCGAGTGATGGGGTCATGCCGACGGGTTCCAACAGCAACTCAAACCCGTCGCGCATGAAGTTCGATCAGGAAGGCATCGATCGTTTGTCTTTTGACGCCCCTTTACTGCTTCGCTTGAACGAATTTTGCAAAATTATCCAATATGGACTGCCACCCTTGTTGCTGCTGTTCGATAGGATTTTCCGATTCGGCATCAAACACAACACGAACCGTCACGCCCGTTGCTCCTGTTATGAACTCGACCGATGCAGCGCGGTCGCCAAACGAGAACTCCAGCAATTCATGAGGCACCACCTTGGTGTAGGTTCCTTCGAAATCAAAGCCGAAGCTGCCGTCCTTGGCCTCCATGCGTGATGAGAAAATGCCGCCGACGCGCAGATCGACAGTAGATTTGGTCGTGTGCCAATCGTCAGAAGCTGTGTTCCACTGCTTGATATCGCTCGGCGTTGTGTAAGCACTCCAGACCTTGGCGACGGGAGCATTGATGAGAGTTTCGACGGTGATTTTCGTGGTCATGATTCCTCCTGTCATTTATTGTTAAGAGCTTGAGTGTATAAAACTTTCAGATAACTCCGCAACTCCATTCGCAGTTGACCTGATGTCGATTTTTTCAGGGAGTTACCATCGATCAGGCGATGGAATAACCGCCGTCAATGAGCAGGCCGTGACCGGAAACGAACGAGGCGTCATCCGAAGCAAGGAAGGCGACGACGCTAGCAATCTCTTCGGACCTGCCGGCGCGAGCGGGAACGGTCGAGGCTGCGAAGGCGTCCTTCGCCTCGGTGCTCGGCCAGATGCGCACCTGGAACGGGGTATCGATGATACCGGGATTGACGGCGTTGACGCGCACGCCCTGCTTGAACAATTCAATCGACGCCGTCTTGGTCAGGCCGAGAACCGCGTGCTTGCTGGCGATATACAGGCCCGCATTGGCGAAGCCGATTACGCCGCCCATCGATGCATTGTTGATGATGGCGCCGCCGCCTTGCGCCAGCATTGCCTTCGCTTCGTGCTTCATCGACCAGAAGACGCCGCGGACATTGGCGTTAAAAATCGTGTCATAGGTTTCATTCGATTGCTCCACGAAGGGGGTGAACTCACCTTCGGTACCCGCATTGTTGAAGGCAACGTCGATCCGACCATAGATCGAGATCGTCTTTGCAACCAGATCGATCACATCTTGTTCGATATTGATGTCGGCGACGACAGCCGACGCTTCGTAACCGTCGTTCTTGATTTCGGCGACGAGCGCATCGATTTCGGCCCGGCGGCGTGCGCTGGCGACCACTTTGGCGCCACGGCGGGCCAGTTCGATGGCCGTGGCGCGGCCGATGCCGGAACTGGCGCCGGTGACCAGTGCGACTTTTCCGGAAAGAGTTTGGGGTGAGACGGAAGCATTCATTTGTTTCTCCATGATCAATAAGTTGAGGGCTAAGGAAGGGAAAAAGAAAATTCCGTTGCCTCCTTGGACGCTATTCTGCAACTTGGCATTGATATGATAAAGTGGTCAATGTTTCGTACACTACTGAATGGTGTTCATCAATGGAAAATGCCGAGCTAGCCGAACTTGCTGTATTTGCCTTGGTGGCGAAGTATTTAAGCTTTCGCCAGGCAGCCACCGAAAGAGGCGCATCTGCGTCCGCGATCAGTCATTCGATACGCAGCCTGGAAACCCGGGTGGGAGTACGCCTTTTTCATCGCACCACACGCAGTGTTTCGCTGACCGAAGCCGGGGAGATGTTGTTTGCTCGGTTGAGGCCGGCATTTTCGGATATGCGGGCAGCCGTGGATGAGTTGAACTCCTTCCGTGCCACGCCTTTCGGTACAGTCAGGATCAATGTTCCCAACTCGATTGCTCCTTTTGTACTCGGCGACGCGATGGAGCTGCTGCTAAAGCGCAATCCCGGACTAAAGCTGGAGATCGTGGCCACTGACACGCTGGTCGATATCGTGGAACAAGGTTTCGATGCTGGAATCCGCTTCGGTGAACGTCTGTCGCAGGACATGATTGCGGTCCGGATCAAATCGAAGTTCCGCTTCACCGTCGTCGGTTCGCCAAGCTATTTCGAAGGCAAGCAGCCGCCCTTGACCCCCCATGATCTGCATAGCCACACTTGCATCCGATATGCATTTCCCAGCGGAACGATCTTTAATTGGGAATTCTTCAAGAACGGTGAGAACGTTCCGGTCGAGGTCGGGGGCGCGTTAACCGTCGATAGCCAAGAATTAATGGCGGATGCTGCAGCGCGAGGTTTGGGCCTGGCGTACGTCTGGGAAGACCGAGCAGCGCCTTACCTGCGCGATGGCCGGCTCAGACGCTGTCTCGATGATTGGTGCATCGTCGATGAAGGATTATTTCTTTATTTCCCAAGCCGCAGGCACCAGTCTGCCGGACTCAGAGCATTGATTGAGGCGATGAAGGCATAGGCTGAGCAGGCAACTTAACTGGCCAAGGATCGGCCCACGCCGGAATGCCCGTCAACACGTCAATCCAGCGCACGATATTGGGAAACGCCTGCAGCGGCATTTCCGATTCCCGCCAGTAGGTCGCCATTGAGGCGAGATGGAAGTCTGCGATGGTAAGCCTTTCACACGCAACAAAGGTACGGCCCGCCAGGTGGCCGTCCAAGACTTTTGCGAATTTCACAAAATCCGCTACGCAGGTCTTCAGCGACGCGCTGTCCGGCGCCCCGAGTCCGAATGTCGCCTTGACGATATGCTCGAAATAAAACGGCGCGACGGCGGGCGACCAGTGGCAATCGCTCCAGGACAACCAGCGCAGCACCTCGACTTGCTCGGCCGGATTGTGAGCTGGCCACATGTCCGACCCTGTCTTGATGCAAAGATGGGCCATGATGGCCTGAGACTCCCACAGCACAAGATCGCCATCGACCAGCGTGGGCGCCTTCATGTTGGGATTAAGCGCTGCATAGTCAGCCGTCTTAAGCCCGCCAGCCTTGACGTCAACTTCAATAAACTCGGCCTTGACGCCGAGATGCTTAGCCAGCGCCAGCACGCGCCGCGGCGCCTGGGCCTTGATCCAGTAGATTTTCATGTCGATTTTTCAGTTTGAAGATTGGCAAACGCCTTGGCAATCCGCAGCGGAGCAGTGGGGCGCGCGTACATCCTGTCCAGGTAAGCGCGCAACTGAGGGTGCTGGTCGATCAAATGATATTCGTTGGCCCAATCCATCAGATACGCCGTCACGCAATCGGCTACGCTGATGGTGTCGCCGACGATGAATTGCCGTCCCTCCATGTGCTTATCCAATATGGCCGCCATGGCAACAAACTCCTGGCTCGCGCGCGGGATTTCTTGGGGCAAACGCTGGTCTTCCGGGTACAGCCAGCTGTGGCGTGTGATGCGCCACAACGGCTGCTCAAGTTCAGTCATGGCAAACATCACCCAGCGATACGCTTGGGCTAACTGTTTACGATCAGCAGGAAGCAGCCCTTTATCAGGGTATTTTTCAGCCAGATAGACGACAATCGCTGCCGATTCGGTGAGTACCATATCGCCGTCGACCAGCACCGGCACCTTGCCAGCGGGGTTGAGACGGAGGAATTCGGGACGATGCTGTTCCCCGGCCAAGAGGTCGACCGGCACGAATTCGAATTCGGCGCCGAGCTCGTTTAATGCCCACAGCACGCGAATTGAGCGGGTGGCGGCAAATCCATAGAGTTTCATCATGATATTTCCTTTCGGAATTAAGTTAATTGTTGATAACCAGACGAATGGAGAACCGTAAATCAAAATGGCTCGGGTCAATTTTTTCGGCAGCCGACGCAGCGCCGGCCTACAGTAGCTAGTCGAATGGTGAAACGCCGAATCGACACGGTCGCTAATTATTTCTTGGCTACCCACGACAACTCTGCGTCTGCGGCGACATAGCGAACATGGTGGTAGTCGCGGATGAAGGTGATTCGGCCGTCGCGCCACTCGAGCCACATCATGTAGCTGGGCTTTGGATCGGCGCGGTCGTCGAAGACTGCAATTACATCCCGGCCCTCGAGCCAGCCTGGGGCAAGCCACACGCCGCTGCTCTTGGCGTAGTTTGTGAAGAACATGCCAACGTCTGCCGCGCCGACACGAAGCGGGTACGCGGACTGTTGAAGTTTCACGTCATCGGCCAGGAGCGCACGTAGGCCGTCCCAGTCGCGCTGGTTGAAGAGCGCGACATAACGCGCCGTCTCAGCGGACACCGAGCGCGCCTCCGGAACCGGGCCGGCTTGTGCGTTGATCTCCCGAAGATGCGCGCGCCCCCGCGCCAGATGGCCCTTCACGGCGTCGACCGTGAGGTCGAGGAGGGCGGCGATCTCTAGCAGCGACTCGTCGAGCACATCCTTCAGGATGACGACGCTCCTTTGCAGGATGGGTAGCTCCGCAAAGCGCGAAACCGCGGTTTTGACAGCTTCCTGGCGCATCAGCATCTCCAAGGGGTCAGGGGTGGTCGAGTCGGCGATGTCCGAGGCGGCGTCGATCGGTTCGGCCATGCGCACCGCCCGGCCGCGTAGCAGGTCGAGGGCGCGGTTGTGGGCGATTCGGAATAACCAGGGTCGAAGCGGTGGCGTCTCGTCCAGATCTTGCAGTGCCGCCAAAGCCCGGATGAGTGTGTCTTGCACGACGTCCTCGCCGTCGATGACCGATCCCATCAGACGCGCGCAATAGCGGTGCAGCTCTGGCCGCAGCTGGTCGGCCAGGGCGAGGAGTTCCGCCCGGTTGTCTTTGAGGTTCATCAGTCTGCTCCGTTGTCCAGGTATAGCTAAGACGATCGAGGCACGGAAAAGGAGTCAATCAAGGCCGCTAGGCAATGAATGTCCCAATGCCGGTTGAAATAAGCACAGAATCCTTCAAGCCCCTGCGCCCAGCGACGCAGTTCGGCCTCGGTGGTCTTTCGCACCGGTGTTTACAGGATAAGGATAAGTATAGACACAGCATCAAATCTTCCACGCCAGGATGAAAATTTGAAGGTGTACCGATCAAGTTTTGGCGAGCTTGGGAACGGCAGGCTTGCAATCCTTTTTTGTCATGCGCCCTGATTCGCCGCCAAGCGCCAACTCCTTCAGTTTCGTGAGATCGAGGATCTGCAAATCCCGTTTGTCTACAGCAATCCATCCATGGGTTCTGAAATGGGACAAGAGCCGGCTGATGCTTTCGATGGTCAGTCCAAGGTAGTTGCCGATATCGTCGCGCGACATGCGCAGCTGGAAGCTGGTGGAGGAGTAGCCGCGCGCCAGGTAGCGCGAAGAAAGATTGACCAGGAAAGCCGCAAACCGTTGCTCGGCACGCATATTTCCCAGCAAGAGCATGACACTTTGGTCACGCGTGATTTCCTGGCTCATGATCCGGTGGAAATGATGCAGCAGGGTCGGGATATGGCTGAATAATTCTTCCAGCCGCGTAAATGGAATCTCGCATACTTCGCTGTCTTCCAGCGCCACGGCGTCGCAGTGGTGATGATCGGCACTGATGGCGTCCATGCCAAGTAATTCGCCGGCCATCTGGAAACCGGTAATCTGCTGTTCGCCACCGTTGTTTATATGGCAGGTTTTGAAATGTCCGAAACGAATCGCGTAAAGATTTTTAAACGGATCCCCCATCCGGTACAGACGCTGGTCGCGCAAGATGCGTTGTCCGCGTCCGATGATCTGGTCGAGACGAGTCATGTCGGCACTTTCCAGACCCATCGGCAGGCATAGCTGGTGCAGGCTGCAACTGGCGCAGCTGGCTTTTAATATGGGGATATTCAGGAGTGGCGAAGCCACTCTGGGAAACGGCGTGCTCATGGAAGTGGGGTACCCGAGGTTCGTTGCTGGTTGACTATCGATGCCGCATGCGGACCCGCGGGATGTGGTTCTGGCAATAACCGAGGCCGGGTGCAGCGGACCCTGGCGGTATCTTGCAGTTGAATCTACCCCCTGACTGTACTCCCTATGCGGGGGATGTACAAACCAGGGCCGGTCCGGACATGTCGCAATGGCCATGCGTTGGCAATTTATCCGGCCTTTCGCCGATCAGGCCTGTCAATCGTGATAGTTATCCGTTGTTCTTGATGTGCATCAAATCCTTATTTCCTGCGGCACCTAAGATGGTTGCCAGAGCGTGCAGTCAAGCGCGGCACGCAATCTGAATGAAACCGAGTTTACAACCGATAACGGAGAGTCGAAATGAAAAGCGATCGTCAGTTAAAGCAGGATGTCATGGATGAGTTGGAATGGGATCCGTCTGTCAAGGATGTCGAGATCGGCGTCGAGGTGAAGGACGGGGTGGTGACCCTGGCCGGGCATTTAGGCAGTTATGCCGAGAAATATGCTGCTGAACGCGCGGCGTTGCGTGTCGCCGGCGTCAAGGGAGTTGCGGTGGAAATCGATGTGTGGCTACCCGGTACAAGTGAACGTAAGGATGCCGATATCGTGCACGCCTCTGAATTCGCATTGGAATGGAACGTGCTGATCCCCAAGGGCAAGGTCAAGGTGATGGTTGAGGGCGGATGGGTGACGCTGAGCGGCGAACTGGAGCGCAATTATCAGCGCCTGGCCGCGGAAAAGGCCCTGCGCAACCTGATGGGAGTCGTCGGCATCAGCAATCAGATCGTGGTCAAGCCGGCCGTGTTGCCCGGCGATGTCAAGCTCAAGATCGAGGCCGCATTGCAGCGCCGCGCTCACATGGAAACACAAGGCATCTCGGTGCTGGTCAGCGGCGACCAGGTGACTCTTACCGGCCCGGTGCGTTCGTGGTCGGAACGCTACGCCGCATTGCAGGCGGCAGCGGCGGCCTCGGGTGTGGTGCGTGTCGTCGATAAAATGGTAATTGCCTAGGGCCTGTTGCCATTCAATTTGGGAGATGCGTTCAAAGCAAAACGTGTGGTGGCAAGGCGCATGGCTTGCTGGGGCTGGTGCCCCAGCAAGCCATGCAACGCGGCCAGCGCACGTTTTGCTTTGAACCCTCCGGGAACGGCTGCAGGCGTCGCATGCCGTTGTTGCGGCTCCATGTCGTAACATTCGGTAGCACCGCTACGTCGCGTCACCGCGCCTAGGCACGCAACGCCTGCCGCGCGTTCGCACTCCCAAATTGAACGGCAACAGGCCCTAGGCGTTGCGGGCAGGGCGGATGACGGCATCCGTCTTCTTTTGATATGCCGCCTGATCTGGTTTCGTCATAAAGCGCGTTGTCAGCCATCCCTGGCCGGCAACGCGCTTTTTCTTTCAGTGCGACATCAGCACCGGCACCGTCATCGAAGCCAGGACGGTGCGGGTCACTCCTCCCAGCAAGACTTCGCGGAAGCGGGTGTGACCATAACCGCCCATGACGATCAGATCGGCGCCGAAGTCCGCAGCGTGCGATAACAGCGCATTGCCGACATCAATATCGGCTGGTATTTTCTGTTCCGATACCTCCAGCTTGACGCCGTGACGCGCCAGGAAAAGAGCGATGTCGGCTCCCGGTTGTTCGCCGTGGGCATCGGACGGCCTGCCGCGGTCAAGCACCAGTACCTGAACCAGATCGGCCCGTTGCAGCAATGGAATCGATGCACTGACGGCGCGTGTCGCCTCCATGCTGCCGTCCCAGGCAAGCAGCACTTTTTTGCCAACTTGAGGGAAATGACCTGCGTAAGGGATGATTAGCACCGGCTTGCCCGAATTCATCAGTACGTACTCCTGAAAATCGGCACGCAGTACGGGTGAGTAATCAACCGGATTGACCTGGCCGATTACCACCAGGTCGCTGTAGCGCGCCTGCAGCGCCAGGCCGGCGCCGGCGTCGTCGTCGATCAGACGTTTTTCGAAAGACTTGACGTCCATCTTCCAGGCAACAGATTCAAATTCCGTCAGCAGACTTGCAGCATGTTCACGCAGCTCGGCCAGCGCCGGGCCGATTAAAGACAGATTGCTTTCTCCGATCACGCCCGGCATAAGAAATTGCGGCGCAACCCCGGTCGCTGCGGCGCCGATCAAATGCGCATTGTATTTTTGCGCAAGGAAAGCGGCAATTCTGATCGGTTCGTGCGCGCGCCTGGACTCATCCACGTGCACGAGTATGGTTTTATATTCCATGTGATACCCCTCTGGTTGATCAACGCAGAAGATCTGCTTTGATAAAATATTTGCGGGCAAACGCCAGCAATTGCGCGTCGCTCGGATGATCTACGGTTTCCACGCTGACGATGTTTTCTGCCAGTTCGTGTTCGTGCCTCAACAAATGTTTGACGAACGCCATCTTTTCCAGGCCCGGCCCGACAATCAGGATTTCAAGAGAATGCTTCAACGCATTCGCAATGTCGGTGAAATAGGGCAGTTGTTCTACCGGATCAGCCATCCCGGATTTTCCTGCCGATGCACGTCGATTTGCATGCTTCGAATGCGTCTTGATGATTTCATGCTGTTCCGCATCCTGGTTGAACTGGATGACGTGTGCTTCCGTATGATCCAGCCATACGACGACGTGATTAAATGACATTTTTTCTCCGTTAGAAAATAGGGAACCGGTTATGAGCTTAATTCGATGCAGGACCAAGGTTTTGATGTATGTCAAAAAACCAGTTGGTTTTCTGGACGCCTGCCGGACGTTTACCGGATTGCCCCGGCGATTGGGATAAAGCTATGGAAACCTTGGCTGACTAGCCGAGAAATACCTTCATTGCATGTCGTGCAGCGATCCACTCTTCATTCGTCGCCTCCACAGCAACGGCGACCCGGCTGTCTGCTGTCGATATCAAGCAATCGTTGCGTTGGTTGGCATCGAGGTCCAGGTGCAATCCCAGGAACCCCAAGTCGCGGCAGACCCGGCTACGGATTTCTGCGCTGTGCTCGCCGACGCCGGCCGTAAATACCAGCAGGTCGAGACCGCCTAACACCGCAACCAGCGCACCGATTTCGCGGACGATGCGGCGCACGTACAGCGCGAGCGCAGCGCGCACCTGCTCACCAATGGCGTCGTCCCGTGCCTCTTGCGCGAAGAGTAGCGGCGGATCGGCGGAAACTCCAGAAACGCCAAGCAAGCCTGACTCGTGGTACAGCAGGTGAGCCACTTGCGCCAGGCTCAGTTTTTCGATTTCCATCAGGTAAATCACTGCACCCGGATCGAGTGCGCCGCAGCGGGTGCCCATCATCAATCCGTCCAGGGCGGAAAACCCCATTGTGGTGGCAACGCTGCGCAGATCCTGCATTGCACACAGGCTGGCGCCGCTGCCCAGATGAGCAGCAATGACGCGACCGCGGGCGGCTGTGCCGAATCGTTGGTCCAGCGCCACTGACAGATATTCATAAGACAAGCCATGAAATCCATAGCGGCGCAGGCCGCGTTCCCATAGTGAATGGGGCAGCGGCAGCATTTGCTCGACCTGCGGCAGCGTGTGATGGAAGGCGGTATCGAAGCAGGCGACCTGCAACAGGCCGGGCTGGCTGGCCAGCAGCACTTCGATTGCTTCCAGCGCAAACGGCTGATGCAAAGGCGCCAGTGGAATGTAATTCTTCAAGTCCGCCAGCACTGCTGCATCAATTTTGGTCGGTGCGGAATACTTGCTGCCGCCGTGCACCACGCGATGCGCAACGGCGCACAAGCGGCGTGCGCCGAGATGCGCGCCGGCGCGCTCGCGGATACGCATCAGCGCGGTGTGATAGGGCTGCTTTGGATCCAGCGTCAGTGCTTCGGATTCACCGCCAGTCTCGACGTAACTTGGCTTGGCGCCGCCTATGCCCTCGACCTTGCCTTTCCACTCAGCCTGCCGCGGCCGGGCGGCATGAGTAGCATCAAACAAAGCGAACTTGATGCTGGATGAACCGCAGTTGAGCACCAGGATGAATTTTTCATCGTGGCCGGACGGAGTCGCGGACTGAATCTCGGGCTCAACCTCGGACTGAATCTCGGACTTGATGCGGGTAGTCATTGAGGATGGTCACGGTAATGGTGCGCCAGCATCAGCGCGATGGCGCAAGAGGCGATGCGGGTTGCGCGCGAATCGGAGCGGCTGGTGAGGATGATCGGCACTTTGGCGCCAAGCACGATGCCGGCGCTGGCGGCGTCGCTCAGATATTCGAGTTGTTTGGCCAGCATGTTGCCGCTTTCCAGATCCGGTACTACCAGGATATCGGCGCGCCCGGCAACTTCCGATACGATGCCCTTGATGCGCGCGGCGGCTGCCGAGACTGCATTGTCGAAAGCTAGAGGGCCATCCAGGATAGCGCCGGAAATCTGACCGCGATCAGCCATCTTGCACAGTACCGCAGCATCCAGCGTCGCTTGCATGCGCGGATTGACCGTTTCCACCGCGGCCAGGATCGCTACGCGCGGGCAGGCGACGCCGATCACATGCGCCAGGTCGATGGCATTGCGCACGATGTCGACTTTTTCATCCAATGTAGGGGCGATATTGATGGCCGCATCGGTGATGATGAAAGGGCGCGGATAGGCCGCAGTTTGCATCAGATAACAATGGCTGATGCGGCGCTTGGTGCGCAGTCCGGCTGCGGCCGCCAGTACCGCTTGCATCAACTCGTCTGTATGCAGACTGCCTTTCATCAATGCCTCAACTTCGCCTTTGGCCGCCATTTCGGCGGCGCGTGCGGCCGCCGCATGGCTGTGCGGAACATCTTCAATGGTAATCCCGGTCAAGTCCAGGCCGGCAGCAGCTGCCACTGCTTCGAGCTTGGCGCGCGGCGCCACCAGCAACGGTTCGATCAAACGCGCCTGGCGCGCGTCTAGCGCAGCTGAGAGACTCAGTTCGTCGCAGGGATGCACCACCGCCACGCGGATGGCGCTGAGCGGGCGCACGTGTTCCAGCAAACGCTGGACCTTGTCGCCGGAACCGAGGCGCACTTCCAGCAAGGTCATTCTGGGCCACGCGATCTTTTCGCTCGGCGCGATTACCTCGGCCTCACCTTCGATCACGATCTTGCCATCCTGGTTGACGCATGAGCATCTCAAACGGAGTTGTTTCGTCTCAGGCTCACGCGCAGTCACTGTGACGCTGATGGACAGGGTGTCGCCAACCCGCACCGGATGCAAGAAGCGCAAAGTCTGGTCCAGATACACGGTACCCGGCCCGGGCAGGCGCGTGCCCAGCACTGCTGAAATCAGCGACGCTCCCCACATGCCGTGGGCGATCACGCCATGGAAGCGGCTGGCAGCGGCGAACTCTGGATCGAGATGCTGCGGATTGATGTCGCCAGACATGACTGCAAACAGCTGGATGTCCTGGGTGCTCAACATGCGTTCCATGCTGGCGCTGTCGCCGACTGCGATTTCATCGAAAGTCAGATTGCGGATCAGCCGTAAATCATCGTGGAAGGCAGGGTGGACGGTGTCAGTCATCGGTGTCAGTCATGTTAGTCAAGAGTAGATTGAACGGGAGCCAGGCTGCGGACCCGGCAGCGGCGCTGCGGCATATTCTAAGAATAACAATGATGCACAAAAAATATTTGATGCAAATCAACTATACAGGACAGCGCTGCGAACAGCCTGGCTGTCACAGCTGGCATGACGAAAATCCCGATGTCGGCGGGAAATTTGATTCAGATCAAGAAGCCTGCTTGCCGGCACGGTTACGCTGAAGCCCATCTTCTGTACAAAAAGGAATGATCATGACAAACAAAATGCAAGCCGCCGTGGTTGAACAATTCGGCAAGCCATTGGTGATTCAGGAGTGGGATATTCCTGCTCCCGGCCCTGGCCAGATTCTGGTCAAGACTGAGGCCTGCGGCGTCTGTCATACCGATCTGCATGCGGCGCATGGCGATTGGCCGCTGAAACCCGCACTGCCGTTCATTCCAGGTCATGAAGGGATTGGTTTGGTCGTCGCAATAGGCGCTGGCGTAACGATGGTGAAGGAGGGCGATCGCGTCGGCGTGCCTTGGCTCTACTCGGCATGCGGCCATTGCGAATATTGTTTGTCGGCCAAGGAAACAGTATGTGCGGACGCGCAGTTTGGCGGTTACACCAAAAACGGCGGTTTTGCCGAATATATCCTGGCTGACGCCAATTATGTCGCGCATATACCGGCCGGCCTGGCGGCAGTGGATGCGGCGCCGATTATCTGTGCCGGAGTCACTTCTTACAAAGGTATCAAGGAGACCGGGGTGAAACCGGGCGACTGGATTGCAATTTCCGGCATCGGCGGACTCGGGCATCTCGCGATTCAATATGCCAAAGTCATGGGACTGCATGTCTGCGCGATCGATATCGACGACGGCAAACTGGCGCATGCCAAGTCTCTGGGTGCCGATCTGACGATCAACGCCAGGATCGGCGACCCGATAGCGGCCATGAGAAAGGCCACCGGGGGCGGCGCGCACGGCGTCTTGATTACGGCTCCTTCGCTCAGCGCATTCCAGCAAGGAGTGGCCATGACTCGGAAATGCGGAACCTGCGTTCTGGTCGGTCTGCCGCCCGGTGAATTCCCGGTGCCGCTGTTTGATGTGGTGGCGAATTGCATCACGGTGCGCGGTTCGTTCGTCGGCACCCGCCAGGATATGGCCGAGGCGCTTGCCTTCGCCGCCGAAGGCAAGGTCAAGGCCGATATCGAACTGCAACCCTTGTCCGCCATCAACCGTATTCTCGACCGGCTTGAACATGGCAACGTCGCCTCCCGTGTGGTGATTGATTTCGGGAAGCATTAACCAACACTAAGCAGCATTAACCCGTGGCCGGGAAAATACATCGTTCGACATCTCGTTGGTTCGCTAAGGAATCTGAAAAAATGAACGAAAAAAGAAAAGCCTATCTGGTAGGCGGCGGCATCGGTTCCCTGGCCGCCGCCGCTTTCATGATCCGCGACGGCAGGATGGCGGGAAGCGATATTTCGATCCTCGAAGCGGCTGCCGTCCTGGGCGGCAGCCTGGACGGCGGCGGCAATCCGGAACATGGTTATTCCATGCGCGGCGGGCGTATGTTGACGACCGATAACTACGAATGTACCTGGGATCTTTTCAAATCGATTCCATCGTTGCGTTTAAAGAATCAAACAGTGTTTGAGGAAACTCTCGAGTTCAACGAAAAATACAAGTCCAACTCGAAGGCACGTTTGATTGATCGCTGGCGCGGCAAGGTCCCGGTGACATCCATGGGTTTCTCGATGCAAGACCGGATGGAATTGCTGAAGCTCAGTAATACCGACGAAGATGTTCTGGGTAACAGCACTATCACCGATTGGCTGTCGCCGGCTTTTTTTGAAACCGAATTTTGGTATATGTGGTCCACCACCTTCGCATTCCAGCCTTGGCATAGTGCGATCGAATTCAAGCGCTATCTGCACCGGTTCATGCTTGAATTCTCCCGTATCGAAACGCTGGGCGGCGTCAAACGGACCGTCTACAACCAATACGATTCCCTGGTGCGGCCATTGCAAAGCTGGCTGGAAGAAAAAGGCGTTCGCTTTGTCACGGCATGCATGGTGACGGATTTTGAGCACAAGCTAGCCGACGGCATGTTTATCGTCACCGGCATCCATTGCAGGCGGCATGGCGTCAACCAGATCATTGACGTTAAGAATGGCGACCTGGTCTTCTTTCAAAATGGCTCGATGACTGATGCATCCAGCCTGGGTTCCATGACGGCTGCGCCTGCAGCCTTGAACAAGCTGGACAGTCATGGCTGGATGCTCTGGGAAAAACTGGCGCTGGGCCGGCCTGAGTTCGGAAATCCTGCGGCTTTCAACAGCTGTATTGCGCAGTCTTCCTGGGAGTCGTTCACGATAACACTGAAGAATCCGGCATTCTTCAGGAACATGACCGAATTGAGCGGCAACCAGGCGGGGACGGGCGGTTTGGTGACATTCAAGGATTCCAACTGGTTGCTGTCGGTAGTGCTTCCGCATCAACCGCATTTTGCCAATCAGCCGCAAGACGTGCAGGTATTCTGGGGCTACGCTCTGTTCCCGGACAGGGTGGGGAATTTTGTTGCGAAGCCGATGGCGGCATGCAATGGCGAGGAAATTCTGCGCGAACTGTGCGGACATCTCCGCTTCGATCTGGATACGGTTGCAACGGCGATCTGCGTTCCTTGCAGAATGCCGTACATCACCAGCATGTTCATGCCGCGCGCACGTGGTGATCGGCCGCTTCCCGTGCCGCTGGTTTCCAAAAATCTGGCTTTCGTCAGCCAGTTCGTCGAAATTGACGACGATGTCGTCTTTACTGTGGAATATTCGGTGCGTGCTGCACAAATGGCGGTCTACCAACTGCTCGGGGTCGATCGCCAGGTGCCTGCCGTGACACCGCATGACAAATCGCTTTTGGTCCAATTTGAGGCCTTGCTCAAGTCGCTGCATTGATTGCATGCCGTTGGGGCGCGGATAGATTGACAAGTTGCAAAAATTTTCCTACTGTCAATTCATCCGAGTCTGGTTCGGACCTTGCGACAATAGTTTCAAAAACTATGAGAGGGGCAGCTTGAGATGGATTCATTTATATGCCTATATCGGGGAATGAAGTATTCCCGGCTGCTAGCCATTATTCTCGTGATACAAGCTCTGTTGAGCCCGTTGGTGGCCGATGCGCTACCGGTTTTCGCGAGACAAACGGGACAAAATTGTGTCGCCTGTCATGCAGGTGGACAATTTCCGGAGCTGACTTCCTATGGCAGACTGTTTAAACTGACCGGTTACACGATCGGGACCCGGACCGTTCCGCTATCGGTGATGGGAGTAGCAAGCTTCACCAAGAGCGCGAATCCTGATAGCGATGTGGCGTTCGCCAAAGATGCTGTTGCCTTGTTCCAGACCGGTAGCATATTCCTGGCCGGAAAAGTCACTGACAATGTCGGTGTGTTCTCACAATGGACCTACAATAACTACGACCACCAGGATCTGGGCAGCGGCAAATGGAAAGGGAAATGGGCTTCCGACAATTTTGATTTGCGCTATGCCGACCGGTTTATTGGCCCAACCGAAGACTTCATCTTCGGATTTAGCCTGAACAACAATCCATCCCTCACCGATCCTTGGAGTACCGCTCCTGCGTGGATTCAATATGTCCCGACGAAATTCGGGGTCACCGCACCTGACGCCAGTCCCATCATTAGCCAGCTGGGCACCCAGGTCGCGGGGCTGACAGCCTATACCTTCTGGCAGCAGACCTTGTATGCAGAGGTGTCTGCGTATCAGACCAGCAACGGCGCCTGGTCATTTTTAAGCCAGGGCACGAAATCGCAGGACCAGACAAATCTCAAGGGCGTCAATCCCTATGTACGACTAGCGCTCAGCCACGACTGGGGCCCGCATAGCGCGATGATCGGGGTGCTTGCCATGAATGCGCAAATCTATCCCGATAGCACGAATCCGGTGGGGCCGACGACACGCTATCGTGACCGAGGCATAGACGCGCAATATCAATATCTGCTGGATCCGCATACCGTCACGGCGCAGTTCAGCTTTATCAGGGAAACCATCACCAACGGCGACGTGACCGGCGTTGCCAGCAATGCCTCCAATACCCTTAATCAGCTGAGACTCAAGGCCAGTTATGTATATCGAGCGAAATACGGCGCGAGCTTGAGTTATTTCAGCACGACAGGAAGCTCGGATGCGACCCTGTATCCGGATGTCGCAGCCAATCCCGGAACACGCGGCTGGGTGCCAGAAGTATTCTGGACGCCGGTGCAATACCTTCGAATCGGCGTTCAATACTATGCCTACACCCAGTTCCACGGAGCCTCCAGCAACTACGATGGTTCAGGTCGCAATGCCAAAGATAACAACACCTTGTTTTTGTATGTGTGGGGAGCGTACTAAATGAATAGTTACGACGACTGTATGCCTGCGCACCGCATGGTAACGGAAACGCGAACGGACACGCGAATCGGGCATTTGAAACGGCAGGGATTTCATTTTTCTTTGAGTTTAATCGTCGTAGCAGGTCTTGCTGCTTGCAATTTGCCGGAAAGATCTCGCTCTCTGGGGGATCCCAATGTCGCGGCGAAAACGCTCGCATTGCAAGTTTGTTCCAATTGCCACGGCGTGCAGGGTATTTCCGTGTCGCCTAATTTCCCGAAACTGGCGGCGCAAGCGGAGCCGTATCTCGTGGCACAGCTGAAATCCTTTAAGAGTCATGGTCGTTCAGATCCAGCTGGGTTCGAGTATATGTGGGGCATCAGTGCCCGTCTCACCGACGATCAGATCAACGGACTTGCGGCTTATTTTTCTTCGCAAGCTCCGCCTCCGGGGAAACCTGGAAATCTGACATTGCTCAAAGAGGGGCAGAAGATTTTTGAGCAAGGCATTGCTGCAAACAACACGCCTGCTTGCACCGGCTGCCATGGCGCCCACGGTGAGGGTATTCAGCAGTTTCCACGTTTGGCCGGCCAGCATGCTGACTACATCGTCAAACAGCTGATGGTTTTTCAAAGGACGGACGAAAGACCGGAGGGAGTCATGATGAAAGGTATTGCACACGAACTCACGCCGGAGAACATGAAAAATGTCGCGGCCTATCTGGAGGCCATGCCGTCTAGCCCGTGAGGCCTATCAAGACTTGAAAATCAGGACTTGAAAAACGGTGAAAGAGTCATCAATAGTCCAATAGGGCATCACGTATTGCTGATGATGACCTTCAGGGCTTGCTCTTTCTCCGCATGGCCAAAGACATCGTAAGCGAGCAGAAATTGATCGAACGTGAAGCGATGGGTAATCAAATTCTCCGGCTTCAATTTTTTCGATTCAACATTCTTGAGCAGCATCAACGTGGTATTGGTATTCACCAGGCCGGTGGTCAGAGTGATATTCTGCGCCCACAGTTTCTGAATCTGGAAATCAACGCTTTTGCCGTGCACCCCGACATTGGCGATGTGACCGCCGGGACGGACGATCTGCTGACAGATGTCGAACGTCTGCGGCAGGCCGGCAGCCTCAATCGCTACGTCGACGCCATCCTTTGTGCTCGCCATGATCTTTTCTGCCGCATTAAGCCTGGCGCTGTTGATGGTTTCCGTTGCGCCGAATTTCTTGGCCATCGCTAAACGCGACTCGTCGATATCTATCATGATGATTCTGCCCGGCGAGAAAAACTGCGCAGTCAGCAGGGCGGCCATGCCAACCGGTCCGGCGCCGACGATGGCAACCGTATCACCGGGCTTCACGGCGCCGTACAGCACGCCGATCTCAAAACCGGTAGGCAGGATATCGCTAAGCATGACCAGCGCTTCTTCGTCCATGCCAGCCGGGACCGGATACAGGCTGTTGTCGGCATGCGGAATCAGGACATATTCAGCCTGGGTGCCATCGATCAGATGTCCCAATATCCATCCGCCGTCTTCGCAATGAGAATACATTTGTCTTTTACAGTATTCGCATTTGCCGCAGGAGGTGATGCAGGAGATGAGGACATGGTCACCCTTTTTGAAATTGCTGACAGCATCACCGGTTTGTTCCACGACGCCGACCCCTTCATGCCCCAGTATCCTGCCGCGGGTCACTTCCGGCACGTCACCTTTCAAGATGTGCAGATCGGTGCCGCAAATCGTGGTTTTGAGTATCTTGACGAGAGCGTCAGTAGGCTTGGAGATTTTTGGGACAGGGACCGAGTCCCATGACTTTTCCCCTGGTCCGTGATAGACCAGGGCTTGCATGCTGGATGGGCGCGTCATTCAAATCTCCTTGCTTAGTTGTTGGGCTTACCTTTTGCTGGACTTACCTTTCCTTTGTACTCTAAGCCGCTTTGATTTTTCTGCTGGCATCGGCCACATGCACCGAGGCGACCCTGGCGATCTCTGCATGGGTGCCAGAGACGATATCGGCCATATGATGGCAATAATGGAAAGCATTTTCAACCGCTGGCTGTGCCTGAGCCGATCGCAACGACATCCATTCCTGCGGGGTCGTGGCCGACATCATTTGTTGTGACGAATTTGCCGATGCTTGCAGGGATGCTTTGATCGTATTCAGGTTCAGGTTTATCATTTTTTCCATGCCCTCAACTGCAGTTCCAGTCAGTTCGGTCATTGCTGCGAGTTGCGCGCCGTAGCCGGCCTTCATCAGTATCGAAATCGAGTCCAAGAGCGGAAACATGGTTTTCTCCTTGTAGGAAATGGAATTGCGAGGCGCCAGGGTGGCTGGCGTATGTCATATTGGGTTTTAGTGTGACGTTTACCCGCCTGCCAGTATTGATCCACATCAAATTTGTTTAACAAATCCCGGACGAGATGACCGCAACCTGTTAAAAATACCAGTACCTTGAACAAGCCTTGTTCATTAAATTTTTTTTACAATAGAGTCAAAAAAGAAGGATAGTTATCGTCAAACCAAAGTAGCGCTGCATTATTTGCTCACAAAATCACCAATAAAAAGGGAGACAAAATGAAACAGGGCAGGCTTTATAAATTTCATTATTTCGCGCTGGCGGCGATTGCCGGTCCATTGAGCGCCTGCGGCGGTGGCGGGGGCAGCGGTTTGGAAAGTATCAATAGCAAGCCTGCCTATATCGCTACGATTTCTGCGATGACCTATGATGGCAGCACCGATGACCTGCTCACCGGCGGTCTCGGAAAAACCGGTCTGACTTCTGCTACAGCCCCTAATCCAGTTGATGCAACGGCCCCAACGGCCGCCGAATTACGCAAAATCGCGATTTACACGAATTACCGCGCGGTTCTCGATGCGACCCCCAATGGCGGATTCGGTGTTCTGTACGGGCCGAATATCGACATCTCCGGCAAAGACACATTAGGCGAGGGGAAAATTGCGGGTACCGAATATATCGCTTATTCGGACGACGGTAGCGGCAGGCAGAACGTTACGATGATGGTGCAAATACCAGATTCCTTCAATCCGGCCAGCCCTTGCATCGTCACCGGAACCTCAAGCGGTTCACGCGGCGTGTACGGTGCGCTCGGCACTTCAGGCGAATGGGGCTTGAAACATGGATGTGCGGTTGCCTATAACGACAAGGGAACAGGGAATGGCATCGACGATTTGCAAAACAACACGGTCAACCTGCAGAATGGCGTGCGTAGTTCTGCCACTGCGGCGGGTATGAATTCAAATTTCACGGCAAATGTGACAGATACGCAACGTACCGCATTCAATGCATCCACGCCTAACCGCTTTGCTGTCAAGCACGCCCATTCTCAACAGAATCCAGAAAAGGACTGGGGTAAATTTACCTTGCAGTCCATCGAATTTGCCTATTACGTATTGAACCAAAAATACGGCGACATCGCGAAGGACGGCAAGTCGCATCTGATCAAATTATCACCAAACAACACGATTGTGATCGCCTCCAGCATTTCCAATGGGGCAGGGGCTGCCTTGGCAGCAGCAGAGCAGGATAGCAAAGGACTGATTAGTGGCGTTGCGGTAAGCGAGCCGAACGTGCAAATGGCGCCTGACAGCAGCTTGACCGTGATCCGCGGCGCAACCATTGCCAGCGGTACCGGCAGACCGCTATACGACTATTTCACCTTGGCGAATTTATTACAGCCGTGTGCGGCATTGGCGCCCGCAGCGGTCAACGCCCCCTTCCTTTCCAGTATCGTAAAAGCAACAGCGAGCAACCGTTGCGCCGCGCTCAAGACACAGGGACTGGTGAGTGGAAACACCACCGACGACTTGGCGGCTAGCGCGATGAACGCTTTGCTCGCTCTAGGCTGGCAACCAGAAAGCCGTGATTTGCATGCAGCGATGTATGCATTTGCCACCCCATCGATTGCCATGACCTACAGCAATGCATACGGCCGTTTCAGCGTCCTGGACAATCTATGCGGATTTAGCTTTTCCGGTACGACGGCGCAATTGGCGACCTCGTTTGGCAAGGGCAACGGCGTTCCGCCAACTGCAGGCATCAGCATTTTCAACAATAACAGTGTCGGTGGCGCGGTAACTGACGCGCTGTCCATTTCCCCCAGCACCGGTGTCTTGGACTACAACATCGATGGCGCACTATGCCAACGTGAATTGGCAATGGGCGGCAGCGCTAATGCAAACCGCGTGCAGCAGGGAATCCGCGAAACTTTTCGTACGGGTAATTTACAGGGCAAACCTGCTGTGATTGTGCATGGCCGCTCGGATACGCTGATCCCGGTGGGATTTTCATCGCGCCCATACTTTGGCGTCAATCACATGGTTGAGGGCAACAACAGCAAGTTGTCGTATATCGAAGTCACCAACGGCCAGCATTTCGACAGCTTTTTGCCTCTGGCCGGATTCGATTCTCGTTTCATCCCACTGCATGTGTACTATATACAGGCGATGAACATGATGTATGCCAACCTGAAGAGCGGCGCTGCGCTGCCGCCAAGTCAGGTGGTACGTACGACGCCACGCGGGGTTGACGCCAGCGGCAAAGCCAATCCGATCAGTGCCGCAAATGTACCGCCGATCCTGGCAACGCCCGCCGGCGGCGATCGGATTACATTCTCCAATAACGTCGTGACTATTCCTGACTGAGCTTAAGCGGTTCGCCCGGACAATCAGGAAAGCCCCGGAACATTCCTGACGCAGGAATTGTTCTGGGTTGATGTCTTGTCGTGCAATGCTTAAGCATTGCCGTAAAGCGCACGCGGGCGGTCATTCAGCGTTTCCACGAGTATCTTCAGCGCCACGATCAGATCTTCCCGCGACGAGGCACTGGAAAGATTAATGCGTACGCCGTGTTCGCTTTCTGAGCGATCGACTGCAAATGCTGAAGCCGGCATCACGCTGACGCCACGCGCCTTTGCATTGGCTGCGAAGTCGTCGGCACGCCAGGGTGCGGGCAGAATCAGCCAGATGAACATGCATGCAGGATCGCTGCTGATCTGTGCGCCCTTAAGTAAGCCGCGCGCCAGATCGTGGCGATATTTCAGTTCTTTGCGTTGCGCTGCGAGCAACTGGGCAGTGACGCCATCCTCGATCCAGAGAGAGGCGATCAGCATTGAAATCGGCGCCGGCATCCAGCTGGTGGTGCGCACCGCTTCAGCGGCAATCGCAGCGCGGTGCGGCGGCGTCGCTAAAAAGCCGAGACGCAAGCCAGGGGCCAGCAGTTTTGAAGTCGATGAAATGTGATAGGTGCGTTCAGGACACAGGCTTGCCAGCGGCGGCAGGCGCTGGTCGAGCAACGGCCCGTAGACATCATCCTCAATGATCTGAACATCGTGGCGGCGCGCAATTTCCGCCAGCGCGGCGCGGCGCTCCAGGCTCATGACAACCACCGTAGGATTCTGGAAATTCGGTACGGTAAAGATTGCCTTCACCTTGCGCGTTGCACATTCGCGCTCAAGCACTTCTGGCAACATGCCCTGAGCATCGCTGGTTACGCCGACGATCTCAAAATGAAACACTGGCGCCAGCGCCTTCAGGCCGTAGTAAGTCAAGCGATCTGCCAGTATTACGCCGTCGATTCCCATCAAGCTATTCATTACCGCGTACAGCGCGTGTTGCGCGCCGCTGGTGACGACGACATTATCAGGATTCGGTTCAAAGCCGGGCGCCGCCATCCATTTCGCACCCGCGACTCTGGCCCAAAGCGGGCCTTGCGGCGGTTGATATTCCTGCAATTCGACAAAACGCGGATCTTTCGGCAAATCGGCCATGGTCAGTGCCAGCTGGTTTAGATAATCGCGCGTCGCCGGGCGGTTCACGGTCAGGTCAATCCCGTTGGGTTGGGATGGGCCAGCTACCGCCACATGCGGCATGGCGCCGCCGGTCACCATCGAGCCGCGCCGCTTGCTGCCGATCACTAATCCACTTAGCTGTAATTCGCGATAGCTGCGCGATACAGTAGACACATTGATTCCCATTTCTTCAGCCAGCTGCCGCTGCGCCGGCAGGCAACTGCCCGGCGGATAGACGCCGCTACGGATATCAGCTTCCAGCTTGTTGGCCAGCTCCTGATAGGTGAACGGTTTCGCTGGTCCAGTGCTACGCAGGGGAAGGGCGGAGTGATGGTCTTCGTGCTTGGACAAGAGAATGTCTCCATACAAAAATAATTTGAATCGTACAAACATCTGCATTGTAACTCAGTCTTGTTCAGCTAATCATTGGCAATGTTGCTGATGGATAACGACTTGTGATCGTACAAATGGGTATGTAAAAATATCTTGTACCCATACAAAACTTATGTAAATATATGAATAATAGTTTTTGTGTGGGTACTAAAATTATTTGTGCTGCCATCTAAAACAGAAGAGCGGAACCTGGTGCGGACGGTCCGCAGCGGAAATCGCGGCGCATTTAGACATTCACTTCACTTATCTACGGGCGGGCCGGTCATGGCAAAAGTAGCAGTCCTCGGTGCTGGCTTTGTGGGTCTGTCCGCAGCGTATTGGCTGATGCGAGACGGCCATCAGGTCACCGTTTATGATCCGGCCGGTGTCGCCGGCGGCGCCTCGTATGGGAATGCAGGCACCTTTGCCAACTATGCGTGCATCCCGGTGAATAATCCGTCGGTATTCCGCGATCTGCCGCGCTTCTTGCTATCTTCTAATAGCCCGTTTCGCTTGCGCTGGCGTTATTTGCCGCACCTGGCGCCATGGCTGACGCGGTTTCTGCTGAGTTCGACAGAACGACGCTATGTTGCTTCCGCCGCTGCGCTGTCGGTGCTGCTGAGCCGCGCACATGACGGCTATCGTGAAATGATCGAGCAGGCGCGCCTGGAGCAGTTCATCCGTCGCAGTGAGTGTCTGTATCTGTATTCGGGGGCGGCGGCCTTCCGTGCCTCGGAGCCGACTTTAACCTTGCGGCGCTCGCTTGGAGTCGACTTCAGCATTGTCAGCCGCGAGCAAGTGCAGCAAATGGAACCGCAATTGAGTCCTCTTTTCGATCGTGGCGTCCTGTTTGCCGGCTCCTGGTTTTTGTCTGATCCGGAAGCTTTTTTGAAAGCCTTGGCAAGCTGGTTAAGGCAGTCTGGACTGCATATGGAGGTCCGCGCCGTAAGTACCATCAAACCACAGTCCAATGGCGTGCTGCTGGAAACTGCCGCAGGCAGCGCAGCCTACGACTATGTTGCGGTCTGTGCCGGCGCACACTCGCGCTCCTTCGCCAGGCAGTGCGGCGACCGCATTCCGCTGGATACCGAACGCGGCTACCACATCATGTATCCCGGCAGCAGCAATCTCATCTCGCGCCCGGTCGGCTGGGCCGAGCGGGGCTTTTACATGACGCCGATGGAAAAAGGAATCCGCGTCGCCGGTACGGTCGAACTGGCTGGCTTGAACCCGCATAAACATCAGGGATTGCTGGATTTGCTGCAGTTTTCGTCGCGACGAGCATTGCCGGCGCTGACCACGCCGACCGAGTCGTGGCTGGGTTTTCGACCGAGCTTGCCGGATGGTCTTCCGGTGATGGGACGATCACGCGCATCTGAGCGCGTGATTTATGCGTTTGGTCACCAGCATATCGGCCTGACCTTAGGCGGCCTGAGCGGTGCCGTGGTCGCAGACCTGGTCGCCGGGCGAGCTTCGCCGTTTAACCTGGCGCCGTATGCAGCAGATCGTTTTTACTGAAAAGAGTAAATGGAGTAGGGCGTACCGGAATACAGATCTGAATTTAAGTAATGCAGTGGCTTGATCGTGGCTTAAATCGGATTTGTTATCTCAGCAATCAACTTGGAGATGGTCATGAATAAGGTATCTTTTCAACAAACCCTGGCAAGCTTTGGCGTTATAGCAGCGTTCACGCCGGCATTGTGTTTTGGTGCTGGAGAGCAAATCGTCAAAATCGGCATGACCAGCCCATTATCGGGAGCGCAGGCTGCGATCGGGAAGGACAACGCAAACGGTGCGCAAATGGCGATTGATCAGCTCAACCAGCAGGGATTGGTGATTGGCGGCTCGAAAATCAAGTTTGAGCTACTCAACGAGGACGATCAAGCCGATCCGAAAATCGGCGTGCAAGTAGCGCAGAAACTGGTTGATGCAGGCGTCAAAGCGGTGATAGGGCCGTACAACTCAGGGGTCGCGGTGCCTGCCTCCAGGGTGTACAACGATGCGCAAATTGTTCTCGCAGTGATCGCTTCCAATCCAAAAATTACCATGCAAGGTTACCCCTACGTGTTCAGGGTTACACCCACCGACAACGCGCTGGGCGGCACGATGGGTGTCTACGCAGCAAAGGAAATTGCCCTGAAAAGAGTAGCAGTTATCGATGATCGCAGTGCCTACGGCGTCGGCGTTGCGGACGAATTCATAAAGAAGGCCAAGGCCAACGGCATTGAAATCGTCGGACGTGATTACACCAACGACAAGGCCACCGATTTCAACGCCATCATTACTTCCATCAAGAGCAAAAAACCCGACGGCATATTCTATGGCGGCATGTACAGCCAAGGTTCTGGAATGAAGCGCCAGATGAAACAATTAGGATTAAATGTTTACCTGATGGGAGGTGATGGCATCTGCAATGCAGAAATGGGGAAACTCGGTGGCGATGCGGTTGATGAAAAAGTCTTGTGTACGGTCGGCGGCATTATTCTTGACCAGAATCCACTCGGGAAAGATTTTTCTGCCCGTTATGAAAAGCGCTTCAACCTGAAGCCGTTGATGTATTCAATTTCGTTCTATGACGGGGTGATGGTGGTTGCCGAGGCAATGAAAAAAGCCAATTCGGTGGATCCGAAAAAATTTGCCCCGGCGATGGCGGCCGTCAGTTATAAAGGGATTGCAGGTTCTTACGAATTCGATCAAAACAGGGATTTGAAGAATTCCCCGGTGACCGTCTATCACTTCACTAATAGCGTGCCGGTCCCGGTGAAGACTTATTGATGTATTTGTCTGTGCGCGCGATTGTCGTCCGCAAAAGAGCGGGCAGGTAAGGGGCTGAACAGGCCCTAGCACTCAAGTTTTTTGTTTTCCTTGAGGGCGGACGTCAATCAGCACCCAGGCGCTTAAGGCGCTGCCCAATGCCAGCAACGCAGAGAGCAACATCACCCAACGAAAGCCCGATACGTACGACTGGCTGATTGCGCTTTTCAGGGCTCCCCGCTCCTGTCCGCTGGCTTCTGCCGGCAACTCGATTGCAGCAAGTTTGGCACGCTGCAGCTCTACCGTGTGTAACTTGTCCGGGGCTATATTCAAGGGTTTGAGATGCCGGTCCAGACTGGCGTTGAACGCCAGGTTCATCACAATTCCGAAGATCGCAATGGCCAACAGGGCGGCTGTACGCGAGATAGCGTTGTTGACGCCTGACGCCGCGCCGGCGAGCGCCTGGTCGACCGCATTCATGACCGTGGTGGTCAGCGGCGCGACACTGATCGACATGCCGAATCCCAATATCAGCACCGCCGGGAAATAATTAGCCCAGTAACTGCCGCCCACGCCGGGAATGGCGAACCAGGCAAATCCGATTGCCGCGATCGCCGGGCCAATCACTAGCGGTCTCTTGGCGCCGTATCGGTCAACCAGTCCACCGCTCCACCTCGACAGGGAAAACATCAGTAGCACGAACGGCAGCAAGGAAGCGCCAGCGGCGACCGCGGAATATTCCTGCACCAGAATCAGGTTCAGCGGAAGAAAATACAGGCCGCCGCCGAGCGCAGCATAGAGCAGGAGCGTCAGCAAATTTGCTCCACTGAAATTGCGGGAATGGAATAGGCCAAGTGGCAGCATGGGAGTTGGATGCCGTAACTCGACGCCAATGAAAATGGCGGTCATCAGCGCCGCCAGAACCAGCGTTGCAATCACTGTCACGTTGCCCCATCCTTTGTTCGAGGATTCAATCAAGCCGTAGACCAGGCATCCCAGCCCGATGCTGGCCAGCGCAGCGCCTGTCCAGTCCAGGCTGCCTGAGGCGCGCTGGTCGCGGCTTTCAGGCACGTACCTGAAGGTGAGAGCCAAGACCAGCAAGGCGAGTGGAACGTTGATCAGAAATGCCAGGCGCCATGAAACATGTTCAATGAGGAAGCCTCCGATTACAGGTCCAATCGCGGCGGTGATGGCGGTGTAACCGGACCAGGTGCCGATCGCTTTGCCGCGCTCGCTTTCGGGAAACGAAGCACTGATAAGGGCGAGGCTGCCCGGGACCAGCAAGGCGCCGCCGATTCCCTGTACCGCTCGGGCGAAAATCAATTGCATGATGCTGCCAGTCATCCCGCACCAGATGGAGGCGGCGGCAAATAGCGCGACGCCAAGGGCAAACACGCGGCGCCGTCCGAAGCGGTCGCCGGCGGCGCCGCCAGCCAGCAGCAGCGCCGCAAGGAATAGGGCGTAGGATTCAACTACCCACTGCACATCGGAAGCACTGGCGCCGAACGCTCGTTGCAAGGCAGGCAAAGCTACGTTGACCACGGTGCCGTCAATAAACACCATGCTTGAGGCGAGTATCGTGGCCGCCAGCACCCACGGGCGCGCGCTGCGCTTGCACAGCGAATCCGCCGCCGCGTCGGCAATTGCGCCCTCGTCGCGAGGGCGGGCAGGCGATACAGTCATAGCAGTGCTCTAACGTAAAGTTGCGACTGGAAAAAATCTATCTAACTCGTTGATTTATATAAGTCAAAAGTGAACTGATTTGTCACGCACGACTTTAGATAATAGATAAAAAACTGTTTGCGTAAAGACATGCGGGAAAAGCCGAAGTTACGTAATTGTATGCGGGAAAAGGAAGTAAAAAATACTTGCACAAAAAGGTCAGCCGGAAAAGCATTTCTTGCGCGCTGCAATTTGACCGCAAATCAAATCAGCCGACGACGGGAACGATCGGAGGTGGTTCCGATGAATGCTGGGCGCCAGACCTTTGCGATGGCAAGGCCGGCCGTCAAACAATCAATTTTCGGCGCAGTTGTGCATTCTTTTTGAAAATAATATATGATGGCCATCATGCATATCAAATCAAGCCATCCAAGCGCCAAGCCAGGCGCCAAGCGTGCCACCCAGAATCGCAAGGAAGCGACGCACGAGCGCATCGTCGAGGTGGCCGCACGCGCGATCCGGCGCAGCGGTTATGCGGGCACCGGGGTGGCGGATATCATGAAGGAAGCGGGGCTCACGCATGGCGGCTTTTACGCACACTTCGCCTCGCGCGAGGCACTGCTGGCTGAAGCGGCCGACCGCGCCGGCGCCGAAGCGGTCAACTTGTCGGCTGACATCGCCGCTGCTGCGGCGCCAGGGCAGGCCTTGCAGGCGGTGATGCGCGCCTATTTGTCGCAGCAGCACCTGGAAGCCGTTGAGAATGGCTGCCCGGTGGCCGCGCTTGGCTCCGAGATGCACCGCCAGGCGCCGGAGGTGCGGCATGCGGCCACGCGCCGCATCAAGGAGATGATTGATGTGGTGGCCCGCCAGTTGCCCGACTGGGGAACGCCCGGTGCGCACGAGCAGGCCATGTTCATGGTCAGTTCGATGATCGGCACGATGGTGATGGCGCGCGCGGTCGACGATCCCAGGCTATCCGAGGCGTTGCGCGAAGCGGCGCTCAAGCATTTTTCAGAGGTTGGCAAATAAGGCCGGTTTGGCAGCCCGTGTTCCGGGCTTTTTTTTGATAATAAATATGATGATCGTCATATTAAATATGAACATTGAGAGGAAACACAATGAACAGCAAGATCGCAATCGTGACCGGAGCGTCCTCGGGTATCGGCGAAGTCACTGCCGAGCAACTCGTCAAGGCAGGTTACAAGGTGTATGGCAGCAGTCGCCGTGGCGCGCACGGGCAAAGCCGCAAGCGCACGTTTGAGATGCTGGCGCTGGATGTGACCAGCGACGAATCTGTGGCAGCCGCCGTCAGCGAAGTGCTGCGGCTTGACGGGCGTATCGATCTGCTGGTCAACAACGCCGGCTTTGGCGTCGCGCCTGCCGCAGCCGAAGAGAGTTCGATCCAGCAGGCGCAGGCGATCTTCGATACCAACTTCTTCGGCATCGTCCGGATGATCCGCGCCGTGGTGCCGCACATGCGGCAGCGCGGGAGCGGGCGTATCATCAACATCAGCTCGGTATTGGGTTTTGTGCCGATGCCATACATGGCGCTGTACTCGGCCACCAAACATGCGGTGGAAGGCTATTCGGAATCGCTGGACCATGAGCTGCGCACTCAGGGGATTCGTGTTTCGCTGGTCGAACCGGCCTACATCAAGTCGGCGTTCGACGCCAACCAGTTGCAGCCCGATGAGGCGCTCGACGAGTATCGCGACCTGCGCGCGGGACTGGATCTGCGCGTGAAGGAAGCGCTGGAAGGCGCGGATGGTCCGGGCGTGGTGGCCGAGACGGTGGTGCACGTGGCGCTGGCGGCGACGCCGAAAGTGCGCTACACCTCGGGCGCACTGGCACGCCGCCTGCGCTTCCTGCGCCGATTCGCGCCCGCCGCGCTGGTCGAAGCCGGCGTGCGCAAAGACTTGAGGCTTGACTCCCAGCCAGCGGTGCGCAAACGCGCAACAGCCCTGTCACAATAATTTACGATAAAACAGGAGCAATAGATGAAAGCTTACTATATCAACCGCTACGGCAAATCGGAGGTGCTCAGGTCGGGCGATCTGCCCGAGCCGGCACTGCGCGACGATGACGTCCTGGTGCAGATTCACGCTGCCGGCGTCAATCCGCTGGACAATAAAATCCGGAACGGCGAATTCAAGCTGCTGTTGCCATATAAAATGCCGCTGATTCTGGGCAATGATCTGGCCGGCGTGGTAGTGCGCGTCGGTGCGCGCGTGCGCCGTTTCAAGGTAGGCGACGAGGTCTACGCGCGGCCGGACGACGACCGCATCGGCACGTTTGCCGAATTCATCGCGATTAAAGAAGACTCGCTGGCCCTCAAGCCGACCAACCTGACGATGGAGGACGCCTCGTCCATTCCATTGGTGGCGCTAACCGCATGGCAAACACTGGTCGAAAAAGGCAAGCTGAAGAAGGGCCAGAAAGTGCTGATTCACGCCGGTTCGGGCGGCGTCGGCACGATCGCGATTCAACTGGCCAGGCATATCGGTGCCACGGTCGCCACTACCGCCAGCGCGGCCAACGCCGATATGCTGAAGGGCCTGGGCGCAGACATCGTCATTGATTACAAGAAGGACGATTTCTCGATCAAGCTCAAAGGTTACGACCTGGTGATCGACACGCAGGGCGGGGACACGCTGAAGAAATCCCTGGGCGTGCTCAAGTCAGGTGGCAAGCTGATCGGCATCGCCGGCCCGCCCGATCCCGATTTCGGCAAGCTGCGTGGCATGAACGGTTTGGTCCGCCTGGTGATGCGGCTGCTCAGTTACAGCATCCGGAAAACGGCTAGGCGCAGCGGTGCCAGCTACTCCTTCCACTTCATGACTGCCAACGGCCAGCAGCTGGGCGAGATCACCAAATTGATCGAAGCTGGCTACATCCGGCCGGTGGTCGACCGGGTCTTCCCGTTCGAGGAAACCAAACAGGCGCTCGACTATGTCGAAACCGGACGCACGAAGGGGAAGGTCGTGATCAAAGTGCGCTAGCGGGCATCCAAGCACCCGGATGCGTTTTTGCTTTGTTTGATCTGTTCCACAGCCGTGGCGTCCGCAGTCGGTCCACTGCTTATGAAGGCATGGAATCGAGAAACACATAGAGTGCTGCGATCCTGCCATCGCGTACGATGATCACATCTAGGCCAGTATATTCTGGCTCCTCGCCGCGCGGACCGGATCCCCAAGCCAGCCGACCGGCATTATGGAGAGCCTGGGGTTCGCCGTGCGGGGTGTAAGCGAAATTCGGGTGAGTCGCACGGAGATCGCCAGCGAATTTGTCGAGGGCTTCACGCCCGACAAATACGCCTGGTGGCACATACAGTGCGCAGTCCTCCGTAAAGAGTTCGTTGATCGCCGCACGCCGGCGAGCCGCGTCGCCCTCGCCGAAAACTTCCTGAAGGTTGCGGTGAAGCAGTTCGTGAATATGGTCACTCATGAGATTTCTCCTTGGTCAGTGACTGGGTGTCGAGTCCCAGTCGGATGGTTTTAGACATGACAGACTTCTTTTAACGTTTCCGGCGAGGCCGGAGGAAATTAGGCCAATCCATGCTCAGTTCGCGCTCAGGGTTGACTTAGGTGAGGTTGAACGCGCAGAACGAGCGTCCAGGCTCCACGCGCCGGCGCCAAAGTAAGTGATCTGGAGAAGGCCGCCTGCCATCATCACATTCTTGAGGAAGTGAATCATTTGGTTCTGGTCTGCGAAGTTATTGTGGAAAAAGAACGCCGTCGCCAGGCTGAACAGCGCCATGACCAATGACGCCAGGCGGACACGGTAGCCCAAAACCAGCAGCATGCCGCCGCCCACTTCGATCACCACGGCGACGATGTACGCGAGCGTTGCCGCTGGCAGGCCGACGGTCGAAATATAGCCAACCGTCGCGGCGTAGGCGCCCAACTTACTCAGCCCGCTCATTAGAAAAGGCACGCCAATCAAGATGCGGCCCAGCAGAGGAAGATACTTATTGCTTTCCATGACAATCTCCTTAAATGAAAATGTTTCGGTGGGTTGAGAATGTAACTTTCAGCCGGCTTCCACCAACACCAGCTCAGAGTCTTCGAGGGCAGATACATCAACAGCAGCCAGGTTCGTGATTGCAGCCCCGTCCTGCGGCCCCATAGGCTCGCCCTTAATTTCGATTCGTCCCGAGGCAACAGCGAGATAGGCTTGGCGAGACGGGTCAAGATGATGGCGGAAATTTTCGCCGGCGGTTAGCGTGGCGCCGAGCAGACGAGCATTCGCCCGAATCGGCAAGGCTCCTTTGTCGTCGGCGAATCCGCTGGCAAGCACGGCAAAACGCCCTGACCGATCACTCTTTGGGAACGCTCTGGTACTCCACTGAGGCGCACCACCGTTGTCACGAGGCAGCAACCAAATCTGGTAAAGCCTGAGCGGCACCTCGCCTTTGTTGAACTCGGCGTGGCGGATGCCGGTTCCGGCACTCATTACTTGAACATCACCCGCCTGGATCGTTCCTTCGGAGCCCTGGTTGTCACGGTGCCCGAGCACGCCTTGGCGCACGTAAGTGATAATTTCCACGTTGCGGTGCCCATGCATGGGAAACCCACTGCCGATGGCGATCTCATCGTCGTTCCAGACAATCAGGCCCGCCAGTGCCTGATGTGCAGGGTTGCCCTCAGGGCTGACCTGAAAGTGGTATCTGGCACGCAACCAGCCGAAGTCAGCTCTGTCCAGCGATTCCCAGCGCCGATGCGAAATCATGTTCTTCTCCTATGTAGCCAGCCCCATGGACCGGTGAAACGGACGGTGCTGCTTATTGAGCAAGCGCCATGGTTTTTTCGATTGCGGTGACGACTGCCGGTCGCGCCAAAATCTCGGCGTACCAGTGCGAGACGAATGGGAACTTGTCGAGAGATGCACCGACTGCCTGGTGGCGCCAAATCCAACCGAAGTGAGCGATGTCCGCAATGCTGTACGTGTCGCCTGCGACGTATCGGTGAGACTTCAGGCCATGATCGAGTACGCCTAACACCCTATCGACCTCCGACAGCGCTCTTGCTTGAGCTTCAGCTTGCGGCGACGATTGGATAGCGATCAGGAATGCTTGCAGAAACGCTGGGCTAACACCCGACGCATGGAAGAAGAGCTGTTCGAAGACCTTGCCGCGCAGGGAAGCATCCTTCGGAACAAGTTGCCCGGTTTTCTCGGCGAGGTAGACCAGAATCGCTGCGGACTCACTCAGTACTACGTTGGCGCTCCCGGAAACTGGACGGTCGATGAGAACCGGCACCTTTGCATTGGGATTCATGGCCTTGAATGCATCGGTCTTCTGCGCAGCTTGGCGCAGATTGACCGGTACCAGCCGATAGTCTAGGCCCATCTCTTCCAGCGCGATCGGCACTTTGAGGCTGTTGGGCGTGGCATATGCATGAACTTCAAGCATTTTTTATTTCCTTTAAAGGTTGCGAAATTGATGAAGGCCTGAGCCTGTGGAGACCATATTAGGATCGCAACGATCAATTGCATATGTCCTGTTTTGCAAAGAATCGTTGCTCCAGATAGAATGATCTGAGCAAATTTTGAGCGAGCGAACTCATGGACCAAATCTCTGATTTAAACGATCTCCGTCTTTTCGCCGAGGTGGTCGAGCGCGGCAGCTTTACCGCGGCCGCGCGCGGTCTCGGCTTGCAGACGTCGAAATTGAGCCGACGCGTCCGGGCATTGGAAGAGGAACTCGGGGTACGTCTGCTTAATCGCACCAGCCGCAGCCTGTCCTTGACGGAAACCGGGCGTCAGTTTCATCAGCATTGCCTGGCATTGGTGGCTGAATCTAAAGCTGCCAAGGAGATCGTGGATCAGACGCGGGCGAAACCACAGGGCACTGTTCGTATCAGCTGCCCAATAGGGCTGCTGAACTCTGGCATCGCCGAGATCATTTCCCAATACATCCTGGACAACCCACAGGTCCAGGTTCTGCTTGATGCAACGAACCGCCGCGTGGATGTGATTGAGGAAGGCCTGGACTTCGCGATACGCGCGAGACAACCGCCGTTGGAGGACACTGACCTCGCGCTCCGGCAGTTGGGATTATCGACCTTGGTTCTGGTTGCCAGCCCGGCTTTGATAGCTCGACATGCAGATCCGACATCGCTCGATTCTTTGAAGAACTGGCCGACTCTGGCCCTGGCCAACAACAGTGAGCGGTATGTCTGGAAGTTGATCGATGCTAGTGGACAAGAATTCTCGTTAGTGCATCGGCCTCGATTGGCGACCGACGATATGTCCAGTCTGCGAGTTGCCGCAACGTTCGGTGCCGGCGTTGCAATGCTGCCCAGAGAACTCGTGGACGAGGATTTACAGACTGGCAGACTGCGGATAGTGCTGCCGACCCTGTCATCGAGGGCAGGTCTGGTCCATGCTATCTTCCCCACGCGCCGGGGAATGGTGCCTGCTGTGCGCCACTTGCTCGATGCACTGGTTGCCGGCTACGAGAATCTAAGCCGAAAGTGGCCGCACCACCCGGATCGCAGGTAGAGTGCAGGCAACGTGGGTTCTGGAGACGCTTGCGTTGGACACGCTATATGCCCGTGCCAAAAGTACTGAAGTACCAGAATGCAGATGTAAACCACAACCCCAGGAGAATGCAGAACAGCGCACTTCCCGCGAGCGGCAGCACCCAGCCTCGAAAGCCGTTTGAGCGGACAATCAGAACCTTTGCGAAAACGGTCCCGTAGAGCAATGACCCCAGCAATGAGTGAATATAGGCGCGGGTATCGTATGTCCCGAAGCCGAGCAGGAAGATGCAGTGATAGGCCACTGGCAGTGTCAGCAGGATGGCTGTTCGCCCAGACCAGCGATGCACCACATGGTAGAAGCGCCCCTTCGGCGGGAAGCGTAGCACTTCATAGATGCGCGACGCCGTCAGCAACTGGCCCAATCCCAGCAGCAGCGCAGCCGTTATCAGCCATGCCTTCATATGCAGGGTGTCGCTGAAGAAGAGGTGAAAAAAGGGAGTTTCGTAGGGCTGCCTGACGGTCTTGCTTGCTATAAAACCGACGGTGATTGCGACGAATGCGACGAGCACCAGGGGCAGCACAAGGAACACTCGACCGAGAACGGTTCGCCTGGTGGGATAGGCATTATCGCCCATTGATCTATTAAACATGATCGGCACCTCATTTAAGCTGACGCAAGAAGTCGAAGTGATCGCGCCACCGAGCGCTGCGATCAATTTGTCGATTCAGTTCTTGTCGCTGAACCCGATCGACGCATGCGTGCCATCGCAGAAAGGCTTGTTCTTCGACGCACCGCAGCGGCACAAGGTCACGCGATTGCGTACTTCGTATTCGAAACCATCGGCCCCGATCAGCTGCACCCCACCGCGTAACCATAGCGGCCCGGAGCACCCCTTGGCGGGGTCTTCGATCAGGCATATGGATGGCTCATACATCGGCTCGATCGGTTTGCCGGTCTGGTTGTCCCAAGCCACCAGCCGGCCCGAAGGGCAGTCGCAGACCTGGCTTACGAACTGCTTGCTCGTTGCAGGGTTGTCCGTTGCGTTGACGAGATTCCACACCCCTCCACGCGGATCGCAAAAGCGCGCGAACGCGCACAAGCTCTCGACGTCTGTCAACGACATCGTCGGGCCCTGTATTACTTTGGCCTGATCGAGATACGGTTGGCGGCTCGCGGTTTCGCTGCCGTCAAATCCAACTTTCGTATGCGAGCCGTCGCAAAATGGTTTGTTCGCGCTGTGGCCGCAGCGGCATAACGCGTATTGCCCCTGAGATGAATATTTCTGTTTCTGCTCCCACTTTACCGACTCGCCATCTTGGTTCGCGCCGATGATCTCCTTACTTAGAGGTACATCGCCCGAGACGATATACGGGCCGTTCTTCGAAATTTGGACTTTCGCGCCTGCGCGTTTCTGCTGGTTCATCTGAGGCCTCCGATTGGGTAGGGTAGGGTGGATATCCTGGCCGCGGGTCTCCACCATTTTCAACGCACCTTGATTAATTAGTCTAATTAGTCCCGCATCGATTCCCTTGCAATGACAGAAAATGCATCAGCCCGTTACGGTTATTTTGCCACTCATTTCCTCATGGCCGCTGCCACAGAAATTGTCACATAAAAAATCGTATTCACCGGCCTTGTCAGGTGTCAGCCTGACTTGAGTGACCTTGCCTGGCGGCAGGTCGGCGCGGATATTCATGTCCGGAATCTTAAATCCATGCATGAAATCCACGGAGGTGAACTCCAGCACGACTGGCTCACCCTGTTTCAGGACAATCTGGTTCGGCGTATAGACGAATTTTTTGGCTTGAATTTTTATTACCCTTTCTTTTGCAACAGTCTTTGCCTTCCCCTGGACGTTGATGACCGCCCCCGATAGAAGCGCCCCGATGCCGTAGACGGCGCTTAAACATATCTGCCTTCTTGAATGATCCATGGCTTAGGTCCTTGTCACAGGAAATTCAGTGATCTTGAGTTCACTATCCTTGCGTTCAGCTTCCACCTCGCGAAAACCGAGTCCTTTATTCGGCGCAGCAGCATCCCACGGTAAGGGGGTGCGCTTATCTTGCGAGCCTGGCGCCGGCAATGGGAAAATCAGTGACTTGGCTGCGTGGTGCGCGATCTGCCCCGTCATATGGTGATTTTCCTGGTGAATGTGGCCATAGAACACAGTTACATTGCTGTATGGCGTCAATAACGCAATCGCTTTGTCACCGTCGCGGGTGGCCCAATCCCACTTGGGTACCAGATCGAACAGGGGACGATGCGTGAAGACAACAATCCTTGCATCTTTTGCTTGTTTGGCAAGATCGTTTTTAAGCCAATCCAGTTGGGCATCACCAATACTTGCACCGGGATCGGAGACGTTATCCAAAGCGATGAAATGCACCCCCTTATGATCAAACACGTAATTCGTCGGGCCAAAGTTTTCCTTGAACGCCGCGCCGTTATCGAGCGAAGCGTCATGCTCTCCCGGGATGAAACGCACAGTTTTCACTTTTAATCCGGCAGCAATCTCTTTGAACTCGGTCATACGTTTCCGACGTTCCTTCGGATCATCCGTCGTATGGGTCAGATCCCCGGTAAAGATAATAAAGTCCGGTTGCACTTCAAGTGCATTGACAGTGGCAACCGTCTGCTTGAATGTGTTGAGCGCATCTGGATTGGCCGCACCGCTATACCCCCAATGGGTGTCGGACAACTGAACGAAATAGAAATCGTCGTAAGCGGATGCCACCGCCGTCTTGTCGGTCGTTGCAGCTTGCGTCTGGCCATATAGCCCGGAAATAAATACCGCGCCGCCGCCGACAGCGGTCAGTTTCAAAAAACTTCTGCGATCAATCATGATTTTCTCCTTTAAATGGTTGGAATAGCTGTAGGGCAGACTGTTACAGAACGCGTGTTCAAGAGGGCGCTCGAGTAGGTCGAGTAGTTAGGGCTTCTCTGCTCGTCCCGCCTCCTTCTTCAAATAGGCAATCAAGTCGGCGCGATCTTTTGCCTCAGGCACCGAGAAACCCATTTTTTGCCCCGGAATCAGTTTTTCGGGATTGGTCAACCATTTATCCAGCGTCTTGTCGGTCCAGACAATGTTGGATGACTTCACAGCTGGTGAGTAAAGGTAATCAGCGTGACTGCCAGCCTTCCTGCCAAACAGCCCCTTGTGTGCCGGCCCAACGCCGTTGTAGTCAATCGAGTGACAGGACATGCACATGCTTTGGTAGAGCTCCTGGCCGCGGAGTGCGTTGCCGGCAGCGGCTGCGGCGCCGCTGAAGCCCATCAGCATGGCCAAGCCTAGACCAAGGACTAAGTAATCTTGTTTCATGTCGAAATCCTTTCGATTTGCAAATTTGTTGGTATTCGATCGATGTCATCCATTCCTGTAAACGGTATAACCAGGAACGGGAGGGAAATATTCCCGTAAATTTCGATTTATTCTTCCTGGCCGCCTTATTCCCGCAACGGGTTTTCTTCATGATCTTCTTCTGCCTGAGCCGCTTGCTCGAACGCATGCAGGTGGCTGGATTGGGCATCGGTGATGGCCCAGTAAGCCATGCCGTTGCGCCGCCAGTGAGCCATCGCGTAGCCATCCGAGGCCCGTGCGGCGGGAGCCGGCGTAGCGCCGGCATCGGGAAATACGTACAGGTCAATGGGATGCTTTTGGTAGCGATAGATCAGTACCGCGACGGTGCGGTGACCCACGTAGTCGATTCGGCCGCCGACCAGCGGAAAACCTTGAGCGGCAAGATCGACCACTGGCGGCGTATAGTCGAGCCTGCCGTTGAACCACGGCTTGACGGTATGCTGATCGGTCGACACGACGTCGATCGGGTGCTGCGACAACAACGCGCGCACGTGGCTCGACACAATCTCCTGGTCGATCGAGCCGGTTGGCGCCGGCCGCTGGATCAAGGTGGCCGCGCTCAATGCCAGCGCACAGACCGCGATCCCGGTGAGGCCGCCGCTAAGCCATGCCCGCACGCCATCCGTAGTGAAGCCGCCCCATGCGAAGACGGTCCGGCGGGGAGACTCGTGTGGCAACTGGGCGAGCACGCGCGCGCGCAGATGGGGTGGTGCGCGATGATAGAGTGAGCCGTCGCGCAGCACACTGTCCAGCGAGCTTAAGGTTTCTTTCTTGTCCATTATTTAACTCCTTTTTGTGAACCCGGCACAGGCATCCTGACCAGGTTGCCGTCTGCATTGCCGCGCACGGGCGCAAGCTCCGAAGGCAGCACCCCCTGCGCCTTGCGCACTGCAGCACAAAGCAGGCGACGGCCACGCGCCAGCCGCGACATCACGGTGCCGATCGGAACCCCGGCGACGGTTGCAATGTCGCGGTAGCTCATGTCTTCTAACTCGCGCAGGACCAGCACCTCGCGATATTCGACCGGTAATAGGCCGAGTGCGCGATGTATCAAGTCCACATCGTCGCGCCGCACAGCTAGCGTTTCGGGATCGTTGCCGATCTCGTCGACCCATCCTGGCAGTCGCTCATCGTCGTGCAGCGCGGCGTCATAGGGTGTGTCGTCAGCGGCGTCGCTCCGCCTGCGCCATTCGGTAAACCAGGTATTCCGAACGATCGCGAGTAGCCATGCGCGCGCGTTGTCGCCATGGAAGCCGTCGAAGAAACGGAAGGCGCGCAGGTACGCATCCTGCACGACGTCGTCAGCATCGCTGGCGCTGCCGGTCAGCCAGCGTGCCAGGTTGTAGGCTGCGTCCAGATGCGGCAACGCCAGCTCTTCGAATCGGCGTGACTTGTCGGCCGCGATCACGATGATCTCCCGCTTTCCCAGATTTGCGCCTTGCCTGCCTGGCGACTGCTACGCCAACCATATGGGGATGTCTTGCGATCGTTACTCATGAGTTCCTCCATTGCCGGTCCGGTCGGGCGATGCTCGCAGCATCCGAGCGCCGCAAATGCCGACGCTCACATACCCATAACCGTCAGTGACCGGGATTTATTCCTGCGATATTTTTCGATTCCCGCGACAAATCCGGGAATAAAACGAAGAGCGCGGCGGTAGGTGGGGAGGGGGAGGTGGGGTATAAGCGCGGAGATCCTCACGCCACTTACCTCACGGAATCATATGAATGGGATCACGGCTGCCAGGAAAAATAACCGGGCAGCCGTCGTCGGACCTAGCCAACGGGCTGTTGCAGCTCGCGTCACTGTCCGGAGTACATGTTGCCCGGATCTGGCGACATGCCCGAAGCTGTACTCATGGGATCAAGCTGTGCACATCCGGCAGCGGCAAGAGTGAGGAGCGTGATGCCAATGGCGAGAATGGTTTTTGCGAATTTCATGATGACCTCCTATAAGATCGCAGTACATGACAAACCGGGAAAAACGTCGGTTTGCCAATCAAATGAACACCAGAGTATTATCTGGCGCCAACCGGCGGCGGCACTGCGCCGTAGCACCTCTTTTGCGCTGTGGAGCCTATTCATGTTCCCTGTTCTGGAAACACTGGTGCGTGTCGTCACTTGTATAACTGCTGGCGGCCGGAAGTTATTCTCGCTATATTTTTCTGTCTGCTCCCCATGGCGGGGGAATAAAATGAAGCGCACGCACGTATACTGGCGCCAGGAACACGCAGGATCTCAAAGACTGGGGAACGCCGGTATGTAGAGAGGTACGCGTATGGGCTCGAATGGCGCTTTGACGCGTCTGGATTATTGAACCGTTCGTGGTTTGGCAAAGGGCAGCGCGTTCGTCGTCGCGGCGAAATTGGTGGTGTCGGAAACCGAGATGGCACTTCAAAGTGCGCCATTATGCCGAAAACGCGTGGCGTCTTACTGCCGAAATTTGACTTCCCTCGACCAGCCCCCAATCTCGGAAGGCAATACCGGTGAGTATTTCGAAAAGCAAAATAGTTCCATCAATTCCGCTTGAATTGATGTAAGCGTGTTCGGGCGCCATGTTGCAGATTGAAATTTCAGCTGGTTGGGGTCTGAGCGGGAGCAATTCATCAATACGACTGTAGGGCCAGGCCGGCAGTTTTTCCAGCGTGTCCTTGAGCCAGGCATGCGATTCCAAGCCATTGAGCTTGACCGTGGCCAGCATGCTCTGGATAGCGGCGGCACGACATCCGGCGCGGCTGGAACGGTTCAGTGTAGAAATCTTGAATCCGTAGCGAAATCGTTATTTTTCTTTGCTATGATGCAATCTCTTGACCTAGGGGAGGCGACATGTTGAGGAGCGACGTGAAAATGACAATCGAACTATCGCCGGAAGAGGTGGACGCCGCTGTAATTGGCTTAACGGAAAGGATTGCCTGCCTCTCAGGCATCATGGCGACGCGCTCACGGGGTGCTTACGACGCCCAGCATGCGAATTTTTTACGGGACGCCATCAACGCCAGATCGGCGCTCATCACTGGTGTGTCGAAGCAAGCGAAATAAAAAAGGCCCAGATCGGGCCGTTTTCTTTTTGGCGCGGGAAGCAACGCAACTTGTTCGCGACACTGAGTCCGACTTGTTGTTTCATCACTCGACCTGTGTGTATTTATCGTCCGTAGAGCTCTAACGTAAATTATCTGGTGATTAATAGAGAGATCCTAGCTCTGAGCCGCCTGCCGATGCTGCCCAATAGCCGCATCGGCGAATTGCTGCCGCATCACTGGATATCGGCCGACTATTCTTAGCCATCATGGGAAGGTCAAGTCCAAACCGAGCATCCTGGCAAGGACGAAGGTGACGAGCACCAGGCCCAGGAGCGATAGCACGAAGACTGCGGCCACCTTGCCGCCCGCGCGTAGCACCGCGCGCTTCTCCTTCTCCTTCTTCCCTTGATCGTAATGCCACTTGATGGCGAAGAACATGCCCGTGCCGAGCACGAGAACCTTGAACGTAACGAAGACTATAGGGATCCAATCCATCATTTTGAGTATTTCCAGGCTATTACTTGACACTATCTATTGTGAGGAGCACTACCTCAAAACGCTGCTTCAGCAGCTTCATTTTTTGTTCAAACCATCCCCCCAGGCATCCTGTTTGAATCTTTCGTTATATCTACCTATGAAATAACAATGGCATCCAGCGGAGTGATTTGCCGAATGCAGATGAGAGAGGAGAAAACGTCAGCGACTGCCATGCAAGGATGGTGTTGCTGCACGTTCTGAGACATACTACTTAAAAACAATTTCCATACATTGAGACAAAATGTCCCAGTTGAAAACCATGCAAGATGAAAATTTGCCAATCTGGTTGCCGCGATTGGCCGTGCACGGCGGGCCACGTTTTTTGCAGATTGCGGATGCGTTGCAGGCGGCGGTGGTAGACGGATCGCTGAAACCGGGTGACCGTCTACCTCCGCAGCGCCAGTTGGCAGCACAGCTGGACGTCGACCTGACGACGATCACGCGCGCATACGACGAAGCCAGACGCCGCAACTTGTTGGAGGGCCGCGGCGCTCGAGGCACTTATGTCGCGGCGCCGAAAGTCGAATTGACCTCGATCCTCGACCTGAGCATGAATACCCCACCACCGCCGGATGGCGTGGACTTCGACGACATGTTGAAACAAGGTTTGTCTCAAGTATTGATGAGGGCAGATAATCAATTGCTGATGACTTACCACTTGGGCGGGGGAAGCGACTCCGACCGTAAGGCTGGAGCCAAATGGCTCGAACCGATGTTTGGACAACTGGATTCTCGACAGGTTGTTGTCTGTCCGGGTGCGCAAGCGGCGATTGCCGCATTGATCCTTGCGCTGACGGAGCCTGGCGATGTTATCCTGGCAGAGCCAACGAGTTATCCCGGCTTGCGTGCCGCAGCGACCCAATTCGGCCGGCACATCATTGCGGTGGAAGCGGACAAGCACGGGATGGTGCCTGAGATGCTTGAGGAAGCGTGCCGCCAGCACAAGCCTGGGCTGGTCTACCTCAATCCGACATTACAGAACCCGACCGCCATCACCATTCCGGAACGCCGGCGCAAGGAGCTCGCCAGCATCGCGAAGCGCTGCAATGTACGCATCGTCGAGGACGATCCCTACTGGCTCCTTGCCGATGCCCCGCCACCACCTATTGCCACGTTTGCCCCGGAACAGGTGTACTACATCTCAACCCTGTCAAAATGCCTGACGCCCGGCTTGCGTGTCGCTTTCGTGCTAATACGCGACCCGCACGAACGCGAACGTTTCCTGGTCGCGCTAAGATCATTTGCGCTGATGGTCGCTCCTCTGACGGCCGCACTGGCCACTCAGTGGATCCTCGACGGTTCGGCTGACGGATTGATGGAAGGTGTACGCAACGAGGCGCGCCTGCGCCACCGGATGGCTCGGGATATTCTGGCGGGGCGCTACAGCGGCGCCGGAGACGGCCTGCATGTATGGCTCGAGTTGCCGGCGTATTGGAACTCCTCACAGCTTGCACGTGCAGCCGACAGCGAGGGCATCGCAGTCACGCCGGCGGAGGCATTCGCAACTGGCAGCGGATCCGTGAATGCAATTCGGATCTCTTTGGGTAGCATCAAGGACCGTGGACGCTTACAGGCGGGTCTTCAACGACTGTCTCATCTGCTTGCGCGGCGGCCCGAGCCGTTCAGCGCTGCTGTGGTTTAACTGTATTGAGTAGGATTGTGTTCTATACGTGGACGGCTAGATGATTATCAATTTTCGATGCAAATCAACACCGGATAGTCCGTTTGTTCAGATGGGGCTGGCGTAGGAAACGCAAGGGCGCATTTACTCGCCGGGAAAATATGTTTTGAATTTTTGAATGGCCTTTATTTTTTGCAATAAACGATGTTTTTTCGTTGCCGAAGGGGGGGTAACATCGAGCGGTTAGGAGTGTTTGCACTCTATTATTCTCAAACGGTCGCGTACAGAGAATTGTCCGTGAAACCTGATAGAGCAAATCAGCGCAGGCATTTAATTGCCGCTGCTATGTCTCAAGTTTTTAGTTTGATGTTTTTCTGTTTTGGAGCACTCATAGCGTTTGGAGGTCTCCAGTCCTGAAGTTACTTCCGCATCAACCGACGATCATGAAAGAGGGCGCATGGATAACGCAATCGTAACGCTGGTGATACAGCACCATGTGATAGCCGGAGTGGAGCCTCAATACGAAGCCTGGCTCAATGAGATCGTACCAACCGCCCAGCGTTTCGCCGGACATCTTGGGGTCAATATCATCCGACCCCACGGCGGTGTCGGTGTCTATACGATTGTGCTGCGCTTCGATACTCATGGGCACCTGCGAGACTGGGTAGAGTCGGATACGCGCAAACGCCTCACCGAGCAAGTCGCGTCGTTGCTCGTCAGCGGTGAACGGATCGAGATCAAAACCGGCCTTGAATATTGGTTTACGCCAGCGGACTCGGCGCAGAAACAAGCGAAACGCGTCAAGCAATTCCTGGTCACGCTTTCCGCAATTTTTCCACTCACAGTCATAGTGCCACGGGTATTGCGTCCGCTATTTGAAGCGGTGCCGGTGCTTGGATGGCCGATCGTCAGCAATTTTGTGATCGCGGTAATAATCGTGTTCCTGATGGTTTACCTGATCATGCCGCATTACACCAAGTTGATATCGCGTTGGCTATTTAGCTGACCGGGCAATCTTGCTTCAACCGACGGCTGACTAGCCAGACGGAGATTTCGTCTGGCTAAGCCGTGCAAGCACTGTAGATAGACACCGTTTCCTGCGAATGCGATTTGACATAATACAAA
>Ga0210409_10000337_pt1 | contig 85915 bp, 61 predicted proteins | sample IncBWH17MmetaG_FD_161649 | JGI IMG/M metagenome (GOLD analysis project Ga0210409, IMG submission 161649) | Forest soil microbial communities from Barre Woods Harvard Forest LTER site, Petersham, Massachusetts, United States - Inc-BW-H-17-M | ecosystem: Environmental > Terrestrial > Soil >... | reverse complement strand
CGTAGGTGAGGGCTTCGCAGGCTCTCATGGGTGTATCGCCTTTCGTTAAGGTTTGGGTTTTCATTTGTCTCTAAACCCCGATACACCCGCTCTCTACGCTTTTACACAACCACTCTTACGCCACCCCTGAAATAACGACCACGATTAACGCTTGCTATTGCCCAGAAACAGGCCACACTCAATCAGTCTCTTGATAGATTGTCACTTCCATGACATGGAAATCCTCAGGTGAACTCAGTTCAGTGATGATTTGAAACCCGATCCCCGGGAACAGTATGGAGAGCGCAACGCTGTCCAGGACGACACAAAAACCAGATGAGTTCAAAATTGTTCGTCGGGAACCTTGACTTCAAAGTCACCGAAAACGACCTGCAGGACGCCTTTGCCGCCCACGGCTCGGTTGTCGAAACCAACCTCATGATGGACCGCGCTACCGGCCGTCCCCGCGGGTTCGCTTTCATCACCATGAGTTCGCCCGAAGAAGCCCAGAAGGCCATTGACGCGCTGAATGGCAAGGAAATGGGCGGACGCACGCTGACCGTTAATCTCGCCAGGCCCCGTGAAGAGCGTTCCGGCGGCGGCGGCGGCGGCGGACGTGGTGGATATGGCGGCGGTCGTCGCGACCGTTACTGAGTCCGTCGGGCCGTGGCAGTTCGGGAGCGGTAGCACCGCTCCCTGTTTTTGGCTGATGCCTCCCTTTCCGGCTGGTCTGTGGGGTTTTCTTTGGGCAACGGAACCAGCGCTGGGCAGAGCATCCTATGAAAGAAGACCATGTGGAAATCGAAGGCGTCGTGCATACCGTCCTCCCGGGAACAATGTTCCGGGTCGCCTTGGACAATAGCCATCTCGTCCTGGCCACCATTTCCGGGAAAATGCGCAAACGCTGGGTCCGCCTCACCGTCGGCGACCGCGTGAAAATGGAAATGTCACCATACGATCTGGACAAAGCGCGCATCGTTTGGCGGCTTAAATAACAGTCGGCTCCATGCCAACGCCACGAATTATTCAGGGTGGAATGGGCGTTGCAGTCTCCGGTTGGACGCTGGCACGTGCTGTGTCGCTCGCGGGCCATCTCGGCGTCGTCTCCGGAACGGCGCTGGCGGTCGTCCTGGCCCGGCGCCTCCAGCTCGGCGACCCCGCCGGCGACCTCCGCCGCGCCTTGCAGCACTTTCCCTTCCCCGGCATGGCCGAGCGGGCCCTCAAGGATTTCTTTATCCCCGGCGGCAAGCCGGCCGCCGCGCCGTTCAAGCCCACCGCCATGCCCACCCTCAAACCTCGCCCCGCGCTGGTTGAGTTGACCGTCCTCGCGAATTTCGTCGAAGTCTTTCTCGCCAAAGAAGGACACGACGGCCCGGTGGGCATCAATTACCTCGAAAAAATCCAGCTCCCCACCCTGCCCTCGCTCTTCGGCGCCATGCTCGCCGGCGTGGACTATGTGCTCATGGGCGCGGGCATCCCCCGCGCAATTCCCGGCGCGATCGACCTCCTGGCCCAGGGTGAACCGGCTCAACTCCGCGTTGACGTCGAAGGCGCCCTTCCTGGCGAGGAACATTACTCAACCTTCAACCCCCGAGCCTTCTGCGGCGGCGGCGCACCTCGGCTCAAACGGCCTCAGTTCCTGGGCATTGTCGCCTCGGCGACCTTGGCCATGACTCTGGCCAAGAAAGCCACCGGCCGCGTGGACGGTTTCATCGTCGAAGGCCCCACCGCCGGCGGACACAACGCCCCGCCCCGCGGCCCGTTGCAGCTCACACCCGCGGGCGAGCCCCTTTACGGCCCGCGCGACGTGCCCGAGCTGGAAAAAATCCGTACCCTCGGCCTCCCGTTTTGGCTGGCTGGCTCTTATGGCCGCCCCGGAAAACTTGCCGAGGCCCTCCGCCTCGGCGCCGCCGGCATTCAAGTCGGCACACCCTTTGCCTTCTGCGAAGAATCCGGCATCGATCCCCATCTTAAACGGCGAACCATTGACCTCAGCCGCCTCGGCCAAGCCAGTGTCTTCACTGACCCGGTAGCTTCACCAACCGGCTTCCCCTTCAAAGTCGCCCTGCTCGACCAAACCCTCTCCGAAACTGCTCTCTACCAAAACCGTCGCCGTCTCTGCGACCTCGGCTATCTTCGCCACCCGTACCGCAGGCCGGATGGCCGCGTCGGCTACCGCTGCCCCGCTGAACCGCTCCAGCATTTTCTCCTTAAAGGCGGCGTCGCCGAACAAACCGTCGGCCGCAAGTGCGTCTGTAACGGTCTCCCCGCTACCGTCGGCCTCGGCCAGGTTCGACCGGGCCCCGGAACCGAGTTGCCGTTGGTCACCGCCGGCGATGACCTCGCTCAACTTCCCCAATTCCTTCCAACGGGCCGCGATTCCTTCTGCGCAGCCGACGTTCTCCGCCAACTTTTGACCGAGCCGGAAATCGATTCCTCCTCAGGCGGCCAAAGCCGCTCCCTGGCCGGATAACCTTGAGCTCAATTCAGACGGCCCAGTTCGCCGGCGCATGCTTCCGCAGGAACCACATCGTCCCCAGCTTAGAAAGCATCTCCGGATCCAAAACCTTTTCGAGCATCGGAAACACCAGCCGTTCCTCGCGGTCAAAATGCCTGCGGGAGGCCGCCATCGCTGCCGTGAGCAGACTCCGGGCGAGGTCCGCTTTGTCGGTCAAATACACCCGCCTGAGCCTGGCATCCACCTCCTGGTGCTCCTTCGGGAGCCGGGAATAAGAACCTTTGGCCGGGCGACCGTGGTGCGCCAGCAGCGACATGAGGTCGTCTTCGGTCTTGGCGTGATTGAGCAGCAGGCCTTCGACCAGTCGCGTCACCCGTTTTATCTCCACCACGCTTTCGGCGGCCGGCAGCGACGTTCCGATTTGATCGAAAACCTCACAGAACATTCTGTGCTCCGCCACCAAAGCGCCGGTAATCGAAATCATTAACGGCACTTTACCAAACCAAACCGACGAAGCAAGCCGGGCCGGGGCGGGGACCGCCACGCCCCTGACAACCCTCAACCGTGACCGGCGCGGAGGCGTTCAGGACTTCACCCGCTTCAAAGTGAACGGATGGCTGTCTTTGGGCTTGCCCTCTGCGTAAAGCTGCCAATCCTGGGTAATAGTGTCCGGATCGTCGAACGTGATCGCAAGCGAGTGCATGTGCATCTCGGATTGCGCGTCCAGGCCGCACGTGCTGTCCAAGTCGAATTTCAGGGCCTTCGCGTCGGAGGATTTCAGCAGCATCCCTGGGCGATTGCCCAACATGCAGTAATGCGTCAGATAGAGCTTGCCCTGCCTGTCGTGGTACATCGTCACCATCTCCTTCGGCGTCCCCGCGAAGATCCGTTCCTCGATGACCGTGCCGCCCGACACCAGTCGGTATTCGACGGTGAATTCCATTGGACCTTGTCCCATATCGGCCTTGCCCTTCCAGGTGCCGACCAGTGCTTTCATTCGCTCGAACTCCGAAGAGTTCGGGCGTGGTTTGTCGGTTTGAGCCGCCGAAGGCCGCACCGAAATCAACAACGACAATGATGCAAGAATAGCCAGAGTTTTCATAGTGGTACTCAAACGGTCAGCCCTCGAAACAATTCGCGCAAGGCCTTTTTTCAATTTTCGCGCCTTCTCGCGGCAAAAACCTGGGCATTCCCCCTCCATCAACCATCAACTCTTCCACGCTCACTGCCAAAAGTAATCCCACTCGTAGCCCAGCTCCACCGTCTCCTTTGGCTCCACCGAGAGCTTCCACGTAATGCGCGCGGTCCCATTGATGTGACTCCACCACCACGGCCATCCATACCAATTCCACCAATAGGGATAATCGCCGCCCGTCACGGAGGCGCCATCCTCGAATACGTTCAGCTTCTCCACCTTGCCGTCGTGGTCGGCGGTGTTGGCCGCGCCAAGCACGTAACGCGTCACCTCCAGCTCAGCGCCCCGGTCCCGATGGCTCGTTAGGCTGAGCTTGCCCTTCAAATCGATGCGGGCGTAGGAGCTATTATTCTGGTGGAGCGCATCCGGTGTGCGCTTCATTTCGGCTTCGCTCTTCTTCACCTGGAATTCGACCGCGGGCGTCACCGAAAGATCCACATTCCCGCCGCTGGAGGTGTAGGTCATCATCCCCTGCGCCAGCACCCGACCGTCACGAACAATGAGCGCCGGAGCGGTCGTCAGCGGGTACGGGCTGTTGTTGGTGAGCCGGAGCTTATGCCACACCTTGGGCGAATTGAACAGCCGCGCCAGCTCGCGCTGCTGCTCGCCGCCGAGATTGCCGCGCACTTCCGGCGGCGGCGCGAACGGCAGCTCCAGCGTGAACACATCCCGGTAAGGCAGCGTGAACTCCGCCACCGGCAGCACCATGCGTTCGCCTTTCCTCAACGTCACGTGCTGGACCGTGAACACAAACAAATCCTCGCTCTGCCCCGCCTCGCCGATGTCCGGGCCGAGGCCGCCGCCGGCCCCGGGCTCAGCCGCGCCGCCATAATCGCTGGCGCGCGCTTGTTGTTGCGACAGGATCGCATTGCTGAAATTGTACGCCAGCAATTGACCGTTCTGCGGTCCGCTCCCAGTCTGAAAATATTGCGACAATTGCGCCAGGTTCTGCTGCAAAGCGATCGGATCGATGGTGTCCTTGAAAGCAAACGTCGGCACACCGATCACCAGATTGACCGACACGTCCTCCAAATCCGCCAGCTCGTTGATCAAGGTCGCGTTCATTTTCACTGCGGCGTTGCCCTGGCCGTCGATCTGCACTTTGTAACCCGGAATCCAACGCACCCCCTTCTGCACATAAAACAGACCCACCTTCGCCGAGAGCGCTGCCTTGGATTTGCCCCAGTCGAGTTTCAAGGTCAGCAAATTCCGGAACTCCTCGTTCGACACCGCCGGTTTGTGCTTGCCCTTGAACGTAACCTCCTGAATCCGCTCCAGGCCGACGGCCCTGACCCCTTCGGCCGTCTTGAGCAGCACCAGGTTTCCCTTCTCCGGCAACCGCTCGGGCGTGTTGGGCGGGCTGGTAGCGGCGAGTTCTTCGGCGCTGCGCGTCGGCAGCCCCAGAATCGTCGCTGCATATCGATTCGTATCCGATTCGGTGATAATCGCTTCAGCGCCGATATTCGCTTCGAGCAAGCTCCGCAAATCCAGCGCTGTTCGTTCGACCAGGACCCGTTTCTGGCCGGCCACCACACTGGTCAGCCGAGCGCGCGGCTCGGCCGAATAGGGCCAGAACGCGCCAAGCACCGGTGTCGGCAGATAATCCATCACCACATTGCCTTTGTCGTCCACGGGCAATTCGCCTTCCTGCGCGACGCAGGCATGGCCGTCCTTGAAAACCGTGAGTTCCTTGATCGGCAACTTGCCAAACGTATTCAACGGTGCGGCCGTTCCCGCCGCGCGCGCACCCGCAACCAAAACCTGAACGGCACAGACCGCGATGCCGATTCGCGTCAACCATCCCAACCGATTCATATTCATGACGCGACGTTACCGCCCCCGGGCGGCCCGCATGTCATGCTCAAGTAAAGCGTTTGTAAGAAAATTGTACGAGCCACCGTCCGCATCCATCGAGCCTTGGAAATTCTCTTCACCCTCGTCGTTCTCTTCGTCCTCTTCCTCTTCCCCGTCCTCGGTCTTTTTTTGCGACTTTTCGTGCCTTTTCGCGGCCTAAACCTCCGGACCCGCACCTCAGCCTTTATCATTGAGCCGTATCTATGTTCCCTCTGTTATCTCCTGTTAGTTCACCGGGCTTTATCATTTATCCTTCACCGCCCGCACCGGAATCGGCACGTTGCCAATCTCGATCCGATTGGCCGGCACCTGGTACCAATCCTCACGCCGGTTCCGACGCGATTCGATCAACTCCTGAAAAGCCGGTGTGTCCGTTCTCATAATCTCCAAAGCGGTGCGCTCAGACTCCGGCACATCCGCGGCAACCCGCACCGCCCGGATTGGCACCCGCTGCTCAGGTTTGTCGTAAAAACCCATTGGCCCCGGACCGCGCGGCAACGCCGACAGCAACTCCACGCCCTGGACTACCCGCCCGAGCAGCGTGACGTTGCGATCCAGGTGCCTCGGCGCTTGCCCAATCACCACATACAACTCCGTGCCGCCCCCGCTGTCCGGAGAGTTGTCGCGTCCGGCACCGACCATGCCGTAACCATGCACCAGCCACATCTTGCCGGTTCGTTTGTCGCGGGCGACCGGAAAGCCACCGGAGAAACCCACCTCGCGCGCATACACGTCGCCATCCGGCAGCCGCGTGAAGGGCACGTTCGAATCGATTGGGCGTTCGAACTCGGCCGGCAGCGTGCGTTGAGCGTGCTGAATCTTTCGGGCGGACTCAGGTTTCTCCGCGTCGGGGTCACCCCGCTGCACCACGTAATTGTCCTGGACGCGAATAATGGCCAACCCGTCGTAATAATGTTCCCGCGCCAGCGCTTTGACATTCGCCACGTGTCTGGGAGCGAAGACCGGCGCCAATTCAATAACGACCCGGCCACTCGCGAGCTCTACGTAAATAGTATTTTCCGGATCAAGCCCTCGCCAATCGCCGTGCTTGGACGCGGCCAGAACCGCCGCCATCGTCGGCCCTTTCGTCTTGCCGGGCTCCGCAGCGGAAGCGAGCAGGCAGGCAGAGAGCAACACTGCGACAAGCATTAATCGCGGTATTTCATGCCCCGCACGAAATGCGAACAGCCCGGACTGCCGCCATGTTGCCAGCTTAGGGTGTTCGGACGGTGCAAGCCGGCAACATGCCGGCGCTCCGCCCTGGCAGGTATGAATCTGGTGATTCACGATTTGAAAAAGGGTTATAGGCTAGGCGGCACTCACAGGCGAGAGGGAAAAGGAATTGAAGGAGTGGGGGAGTTTGGGAGGAAAAGGCTGAAGGCTGTAGGTTGAGGTCTCAAGTTTGAAGTCTCAAGGCCCCCTGAGCGGAGTGCGCCTGAGGCATTCCGACCAGAGTGCGCGGGGGCGCTGGAACAATTGTCGTTTTCACGTTGGAGTGAACGAATCTCCGGTCTAACCGTTTCTACCAGATAAGGGAATGAACCCGCACAAGCGACTGCCGAATGCAGGTCTCTGCAGGGTCGATTGACAAGGGGGTCGGGGAGCATGATGTTTCGCTATGAAATGGATGGTGGGTATCCTCATTTGCCTGGGAGCCGCTTTGTATGCCCAGGACGCCAAGCCGGAATTTGTCAGCAAAGCACAACCTGGCGCTGTAATCGAACATTTCACTTTAACCGGCGGGCGAGTTTACGACGGCATTTGGGATGCGACCAAATCCCAAATCCACATTGTCGTCAGGACCAATCACGTCGGGAATCTGCCGTTGCAGCCAGCCGAGCTCCTGACGCAGAAGCGCATCGGCGACGGCAGCCAAGTGGGGCTGTACTCCGATTTGGACATGGCGGAAAAGGTATTGCTCCTCAACCAACAAAACTGCAAGGCCGCCCAGTTACGGCTGGCCACTGCCCAACAGCGGCGCGATGCCTTGCACCAGACTTATGGCCACAAGGACCTCCCCAGGGAAACCTACAATGCGGTGATGGCGCAATACAAAGCGGCGGATGACGAGATTGCCAACGCGGAAAAGGCGGTCGAAAACGCCCGAGCCGGTTTTGCCAAATCGCAGGAGGCTTACGTGAAAGTCGGTGGGAAAAAGCAATACACGTTGCCCTGAGGCAGCATAGGAAAGGTGTCAGCCCATATCTTGGTTCGAAATTGGCCATAGAAATAGACTGACCCATGGGTGACCCTTTCTATCGACACTGCGGAATCCGTGGGGGCAAACAGCGAGCTCTGCTTGGAAATTCTCAAGGCGGAGGCCGGATTTGCTTTTCATATTCGCTCTCTCCGAAACCCGCGTTGGCTTTCCGTTCGGAAACCACTCCCGCCGGGTCGAAGTTGATGACCAGGTTATGGTTCTTGTTAATGGGAATATCACCGCCGACCCCCGAATTGCCGGCGGCGACGAACCAGATAATGTCCCATTTTACTCGTTCCCAATGGTAGCGGTATTCGCTGCCATCTGCGCGAAACTCATCCGGTTCGCCCAACCGCAGCAAAACTTCTTCGCGGGTCGCACGCCCCGGGGCAAATGCTTCGATCACCTCCGGTTTGACGTCCTTGCGCGAATACTCTCCCACGCGATTGGTCGGGATGGGCAGCACCAAGCAACCCGCCCCGATCGACACGACCCCCGCCAGGAATACGGCCAGGATTCCGCGCCGTATCTGACTAGCCAGGTTGAGTTGCATAAACTTCAATGGATTTCCACCAACGAATGACGCTGCGCTACTCCCGAGCCGTCGAAAACCAGGACCAGGTTGTATTTCACCCCCATCCAACCCACCGGGGCTTTGTCCAGCAGGTAGTATCCATGCTTCTCGTTATATCCCAGGCGGTAGGTGAGAAACTTCTCTCCCTCCAAGACCGCCGACGGCTGCCCGAGCTTGAGCAGGACTGTTTCCTTCGTCGTCTTGCCATCCTCAATAAACTGCAGCATTTGCTTGTCCGCATGCAACGGATTGGCATTGGGGGTGGCGCAGCCTGCCGCCAAAACTCCCGCGAGCAAGATCGGTGCGAACACAGCCGTCATTGTTTTCATAGGGTTCAACGCTTAGTTCTCCTGCTTTATACCTCAACACACCTCCGCGGTGTGAATCGAAAAACTTAATGAATCATCGGCCCGCTCGATGGCCCGCGTAATGAGGGCGGCGCTTTCATAAGGCGGTTTCAACGCCCCGCGAGACTGAGTTTGCCCTCGCGAGCAGTTCGTCATCGATGACCAGGATTCGCGCTATGTTCTTGGGATGAGATTTGAACGGCACCCTGCCTCCTGACCACACAGGAACGCCTATTCCGTCCCCGCCCTCTCGTCTGTCCACGTTTTCAGAGCCGCATGAAAGCGGCGCGACGGGAAATAGCGCCTGGCGGGAGTCCAGCGCGAAAACCGTACCTCGTATTCCAACCCCCTTACCCTTGCACGCGGACTCGCCTGGTCCTGCGGTTGTTCTGCTGAAAGCCGATGTGCTCCCGCAAAAATGAGAGGTCCGAGTGATCCCCCTCGAACTACAGGACCATCCCGAGATGCTGTCAGACCGTCGAACGGGTCAAATTGTAGTTTTGCCCCGATTGCGAGCAGGGAGCTTCCACCGTTGTGAAAAGGAACTCAGGAAAAAAGCTGAAACGTTGAGACGCTGAAAAGCTGAAGCCTCAAAAGGTGAAAGATTGGTGGGAGGTGGAGGAGCAAACCTTTGTCAATTTCGGCCCGGCGCTTGAGGATGGCAGCGTTGGCGGCGAGGTCCTCGCACATTTTGACGAAGGCGCGGATACCCGGCAATCCAGGTGGTGGCTGGCGCAATCCGACGAAGGTGCCTGCAGGTTGATTATTTTGGGGACTTCACGTCGCCGGCGTTTCGGCGAGCAATTTCTTCACGACCGGCTCGACGTGGCCAGGCTGCAAACCGACGATGCGCACGATGCCTTTGCGGTCAACAATCGCGTAGGTGGGGTAATAGTGCACCGCCCAGGCGGCCTCGGATTTGAGGCGCGGATCGCGGGCCGTCGGGTATGCGAGGCCTCGGTCTTTCACCGTCTGCTCCATTTTTTCCTGGCCTCTTTTGGAGGTGCAAACCCCAACAATGACCAACCCCTGGTCCTTGTACTTTTTCAGCAATTCGTTGTTGTGAGGAATGGCGGCCATGCACGGCCCGCACCAGGTGGCATAGAAATCCACGACCACCACCTTGCCTTTCATGTCCTCGGATTTGACCTGGCCGTTGACCCAATCGGCGACGTCCAACGCGGGCATGGGTTTGCCTTCCAGGATGGCGTGCCGGGCGCGAGCCTGGGCATCTTTGTCCCAGGTCCATGCGTCCGGAAATTCGCCGGCGCGAGCCGTCAGGATAAAAGTGAAGAATAACGCGACCAACCAATTTTGAAACCTACGCATGATGTTTCGATAGCATCGCCGGAGAGGTTGGTCAAGGGTGTCTTCGATTTTCGATGTTGGGTTTCGCCACCAAGCAACGCAAAGGCCACAAAGGTGGGAGCGGGGAGCGGGGCGGGCGGAGCAGGAGAGCGGCAAAAGTATGAATCAGGCCGTTGGCCTGAGACTCGTCACCCCCGCCCACTCCTGTGTCGGCTCCCTCCGTTGTCAAAAGGTCAAAACCCTTTTTCCATTCCAGGGATTAATAAACTGACAGCCGGCGACGGAGAGCGGTTATGGTTTCGCGACCGGGCCGATGTAACGCCGCGCGATGACAACGTTGTCGAAAAACACGACGTTAACGCGATTCTTCGTCCATGAGTCGGTGACGTAGCTTTCCAAGGTGAGCGCGTTGGCTTTGAGCTGCGAGCTCTTGCACCAGTTGATGCCTTTCCAATGCCCTTGGAGCACGCCGTCAATCCAGAAGGCCTGCTCGCCATCCGGACGGCCCGGGGTGTTGTGTTTGAGCATGAACTCGACGCAGAGCCACCGAGCGCGCGGGATGAGCGGCGCCGTCGGGATGCCGAAGGAGTTGCCCCAGTATTTGCCGTCTTTGGATGGTTCCATCTCGTGCCAATAGCTGTAGAAGTTCCAGCGGCCCGGAGCGGTCCAGCGTCCCCAGTTTCCCCACGGCTCGATGGCCGTAGAGAAGCGTTCGCTGCCTTCAGGTTTGAGTCCCGCACCGCCGAAGCCGCTCCATTTTTCGCCTCCGCGCAGGCCCTGGTTGGCCCGCAACGTGACGAAATGATGGATGTAGTCGCATCCCGCATCGTACCGAGTGTAAAACCGCACGAAAACCGTGTCCGCCGGCTCAAACCACTTGGTCAGCCCGCCGCCGGTGTCCTGGCCCAAATGAGCCTCCACGCGGAGACACCGTTTCCCCAACCCGATGCCCGCCTCGGGAACGGCGAATTGCAGCACCTTCCCATTCGGGTTACGCGTCTCATCCCACCCGGTGCCGAGGTTTCCGGATTCGAAATCATCGGCGAAGATGACTTGTGCGTTGCCCTTCAGCCCGGCATCGCCCGGAAATGCAGCCGCCAGGCCACTGCCGCTCGGCAGCTCGTTTTGGGACGCCAGGTTAGCGCGCCCCTCAGGATCAGCTGCCAACGCGGCGCCGGCCATAATCAACAGCATTCCGCAAATAACCGGGCAGGTGAAGCAGAACCAGAAGAGAGGTAGCCGCTTTATCCCTGATGCAAAGTTGGCAGAGGCTGGGTGCGGTGCCGTGTCCATGGGGGCAGTCTTGGCCTGACGGGCTCGGCTGTCAAACCCCGACGGTTGGGGCGGCCTGGGGCGGGGGCCAAAAGTTTTTAACCGCGGATGGGACCGGCTGGACATGGATTCCCAACTGGAGCAAAACGGGCCAGACCAAGCTGGCCTGAGCATCGGTGAACAAGGGCCGACCTCCCACACGCACGCGGCGCACTGAGGACAATACCCCACCCGCGCGCGTACGGAGTCCTTCCCTCAGTGAACCTCATCCCGAAGCACTGCGAAATCAAGGAAAAGACGCGGAATTCCCGGACCCAAACTCCGTAGTTTATCGTGACATAAAAGCGCCTACTTCAATTGAAAACAAACTTTCATGGCGTAGCTTGAGTACAAGAGTTAGATGCGACGCGAATGAAGCGGAGACCGTTAGATGTTGAGGGCGGAGAGCGGCTCGCATTCCTGACGAAAGCGCCACTGGAACGGCTGACCCGGTATGCCCAGGCCCGCCAATACCTCAAAGGGACGTGCATCTGCTCCGAAACTCAATTTTCCGAGGCGGCGTACTTCATCTTGAGCGGCAGTTGCGAATTGCGCGCCGCCGGCCCGGATGGCGTGGAGGAAACGCTCGATACCCTGGGGCCCGGTGCGGTCTTTGGCGGCTTCGAGGAAGTCCTGCCGGAGGATGGCGGCACGAGTGTAGTAGCCGCTTCCGATAGCGTGCTGCTGCGGATCGAGCGCGGCCACCTGGACGCCCTTCGGGCCGAGGCATGCGGTCAAATCCCGGGTACCGACAACCGGCTAACCGGCCCCATCGCCTTAACCCTATCGCCCACCCTCAGCCAGCGCTCCAGCCGACACCAGATCGTCGCCCTGGCGTTTTTGTCCGAACAGCTTCCCGCTTCGCAGCTCACCGAAACATTAGCGCGGTGGCTCTGCGTCGAAACTGAAGCGTCCGCGGTCCTGGTGCGGTTGGAACGCCAGGAGAACCAGGCGGGGCACCCCGCGCATTTCCTGAACGGCGAGTTTCATATGCCCGCCCGGATGTGCAAGACCGAGGCCGGGTATCATTTTCTGACTGTGGCAATCGGCGGCGAGGGACCTTCCCCGGCGGGCATCGCTTCGCTGGTGAGCCGGCTGAGCAGCCACTTTGACTACGTGCTGATCGAGGCGCCCGCGGCCGAGCGCGCTGCGCCATGGCTGATTGAACTCCTGGTCCGCTCGGATTCGGCGTACCTGTTTCTAGGGACGGCCGAAGAGGATGTTGTCCAGCTCGATTTAATCGCGCGAGGCGTGAGAGCGCGCGCCGGCGCAAGTGGAGTTCGAATCAAACCCATCGGCTGTTTAGCCCAGGGCAGATTGATCGATGGCTTTGATTTGCGCGCAGAACGCGCAGCCGGCCCGATGCACCTGTACGTGCACGGTTGTCCGGCGCCGGCCGGCGGCGGCTCGGCCGGCTCGCCCGCCTGCCCGACCGGCTCGTTCGAGGCGGACCTCCGGCGGCTGGCACGAGACATCGGCGGCCGGCTCGTGGGGCTTGCCCTGTCGTCCGGCGCCGCGAAAGGCTTTTCGCACATCGGGGTGCTCCAGGTCCTCGAAGAAAACGGCATCGAAGTGGACGTGGTCGCCGGGTCCAGCATGGGCGCCTATGTTGGCGCGCTTTGGGCTTACGGGCTCGACGGCCGCGAGCTGGAACGGCTCGCGCGGGAACTGGAAGAGCGCTGGGCGCTGTGGAGCCTCGTGGACCCTGTGTTCCTGCCGCGCCAGGGCTTCTTGCGGGGCCTGGGACTCAAGAAACGCCTTATGCGTTCCATCGGCACTGCCCGGTTCGGCGACCTGCTGCGGCCCCTGCGCATTGTCGCCGGCAACCTCGCCACCCTCGAGCGGGTCGTCTTCGCCAGCGGCGAAGTCGCCACCGCGGTGCACTGCAGCGCAGCCGTGCCGGGAATTTGCGTGCCCATCACCATCGCCGGAGAAACTTACGTCGATGGCGCTATCGTGGACCCCTTGCCGGTGGACGTGCTGCGCGAAATGGGAGTGGCTCACGTGATTGCCGTGGACGCAATCCCAACGCCCGATCGCATTCGGTGCACCATTCAACTCGAACGCGAGCTGGCCCAACAAAAGCTCGCACGGGCGCGGAAACTGTTTCGCAAAGGACTGCCCCCGGGCGCGCCCTCGAGCGAGTTCGCTCGTGGCAACCTGCTCCAGATCGTGATGCGCAGCCTTCATGGCGCGCAGATTCGCGTCGCCGAGGCCTCGTGCCGGCTGGCAGACCTGGTGCTCCGTCCCAACATCTACGACGATTGCTGGGCGGATTGCGCTAAACCGGGAAAATTTATCGCGCTTGGCCGCGAAGTCGCCGAGCTACACCTGGACGAAATCAGGAAGTTGGTGGCGGGAAGGGAAATAAACCATGAACGGGACCTTGCTCCGGAACCAGTGGCAACAGTTGCCTGAAGCGGCCATTCGGCGATTGCAGGCTGAACGACTGAGGCAGTACCTGCGCACCGTGGTCCTGCCCTTCTCGGCCCATTATCAACAGGTATTCCGCGAGCACGGCCTCAAAGCGGACTCGATTCGCACGCTGGAGGACCTGCAGCGCCTCCCCTTCACCACCAAGACCGATCTCCTGAACACAGCCGATCAACCCCAGCGGTTCAAAGACTTCCTCATCGTGCCCAACCAGGCGGTGCTGGCGCGACAGCCCGACACCCTCCTGCGCGTCCTGGTTCATGGCCGCAATCGCGTGAAACAAGAGCTCGAATCCGAGTTCCGTCCCATCTTCGTCACCTTTACCACCGGCCGCAGCGCGGACCCGACGCCGTTTTTCTTCAGTCAACGCGACCTGTCAAACCTGGAGACCGCCGGCCACAGGCTGGTGGAAATCTGCGGGGCGCGGCGCGAGGACCGCTTGCTCAACACGTTCCCTTTCGCTCCTCATTTGGCCTTCTGGCTCGCCCATTACGCGGGCACCGCCGGCGGCGTCATGCTGCTCAGCTCCGGCGGCGGCAAGGTCATGGGCACCGACGGCAACATCCGCCACATGCGCAAATTCAAACCGGACGTGTTGATTGGCATCCCGACCTTCATCTATCACCTGCTGCACCAGGCCGCGGAGGAAGGGGTGCATTGCGAAAATTTGCGGCGGATCGTGTTGGGCGGTGAAAAAGTCACCGACGGTTTGCGCGCAAAGATTGGTGAGCTGGTGGCAGAACTCGGCGCCCGCGAGGTCGATGTGGTCGCTACCTACGGCTTTACGGAAGCCAAAATGGCGTGGCCCGAATGCCCGTTTCCGCTCGGTCAGCCTTCCGGCGGTTACCACCTCTATCCCGACCTCGGCATCCTCGAAATCATCGATCCGGTGACCGGCGAGGTTCTCCCGCCCGGCCGGCCCGGCGAGCTCGTATTCACCCCGCTGGACGCGCGGGGCAGCGTCGTGCTGCGCTATCGCACCGGCGACTTCACCGACGGCGGACTCTTTTACGAACCATGCCCCCATTGTGGCCGCTCTCTCCCGCGCTTGCTGGGCAACATCTCCCGCCGGTCGGAAGTCAAAGAGATGAATCTCGGCAAGCTCAAGGGCACGCTCGTCGATTTCAACCAACTGGAGCACGTGCTGGACGACGCTCCCCACATCGGCGCCTGGCAAGTCGAGCTGCGAAAAGTCAACAATGACCCGCTCGAACTGGATGAGCTCATTCTTCATGTGCAGAAAATCAACGGGGCCGACGAGGCACGAGTGAGCCATGACTTGAGCGAGCGCTGTTTCACACACCTCGAGCTTCATCCCAATCGAATCCTGTTCCATGAGGTTGAAGAGATGCGGCGGTTGCAGGGCGTCGGCTCGCTGCTTAAGGAGCAGAAGCTCGTCGATAGTCGGCCTGCCGCGCAGCCTCAGGTCAGCAGCGAACCCGTCGAAGTCGCCCCCCCCGGCAAACCTGCCCTATGAAAACCGACCGCCTCGTCATCGTCGATGGAGTGCGCACCCCGTTCTGCAAGGCGGGCACCGAATTGGCATCGATGGCCGCGGACGAACTGGGCCGGCTCGCGGTCAATGCGCTCTTGACCAAAACGGGCCTCGAACCGGGCCTGGTGGACGAAGTTATTTTCGGTTGCGTGGCCCAACCCGCGGATGCGACCAACGTCGCTCGAGTCATCGCTCTGCGGGCCGGCATCCCCGAAAGCGTTCCGGCGCTCACCGTGCAGCGAAATTGCGCTTCCGGTTGCGAGGCCGTCACTCTGGCCCAGGAAAAGCTGAGCGCCGGGCGCGGCTCCGTTTTTATTGTGGGCGGGACTGAGAGCATGTCCAACATCCCGTTGTTGTTCAAGCAGACCACGGCTGAGAAGTTCGGACGGCTCGCCCGGGCCAAACGCCTTGGCCAGCGCCTGCGATCCCTTAGCGCCTTTCGCCCTTCGGACTTTCAACCGCGTGTGGGCCTCCTGCTCGGCCTCAGTGATCCGGTCTGCGGCCTGAACATGGGCGAAACCGCCGAGGTCCTGGCCCGCGAGTACGCCGTGACGCGCGCCGATCAGGACGAGTTTGCGCTCAAGTCGCACCAGCGCGCCATCGCCGCCCGTTCCAAACTCGCGGAAGAAATCTCCCCGGCGTTCCAGGTGCGGAAAGCTGCCGCCGTCACGGGCGACAATGGCCCGCGCGAGAATCAATCGCTCGAAGCCTTGGCTAAACTCAAACCGGTTTTCGACCGGAAGTCCGGCACGGTTACGGCCGGCAATGCGTCGCAGGTCACGGACGGCGCGGTGGCGCTCCTCGTTATGTCGGAGCAGCGTGCCGCCGATCTCGGCTTCACACCCCTGGGCGCATTGGCCGGCTACGCTTACGCGGGCTGCGACCCGTCGCGGATGGGGCTCGGCCCGGTCTTCGCGATGGCCCGGGCCGAGGCGCGAACCGGGTTGACCCTCGAGGACGCCGATCTCATCGAACTCAACGAAGCGTTCGCCGCCCAAACTCTCGCGGTCATGAAATCCGCGCGATCGGACCAGTTCGCCCGCAAATTCCTGGGCCGGAACCGGGCCCTCGGTGAGATTCCAATGGAAAAACTCAACGTGAACGGCGGCGGGATTTCCCTGGGCCACCCGGTGGGCGCGACGGGCGCGCGTTTAATTCTCGCCAGTCTCAAAGAACTCCACCGGCGCAACGCCAGGCGCGCTCTGGTGACGCTCTGCGTGGGCGGCGGCCAGGGCGCCGCGCTCTGGGTGGAAAGGAATTGAACTGGAGTAATGGAGTAATCGATCGATGGATGAAATGAGCAAAATAAGTGATATTCCCGAGACTCCTCTCATTAACACCCCGCTTCAGCGGGGTGACAGGCGGCGCATTGGGGGGATTAACCGCTTCAGCGGTTTTCACGAGCTCCGTACGACGCGTTCGATATGCCAACTGTGCAACCCCAGGACCCTATGGTAGCCGAGATGCCAGTCGCTGGTCGCGGGGACGCTGTTGAAGGCGCCGGTCCAAATCCGGCCGCGACCACGGCCGCTACGGAAGCGCCGCCGCGCACCATCCGTCGCATGGTCCGCCCGGACCAGATCTGCGTTCTGACCTTCGACCGGCCCGGTTCTGCCGCTAACATTTTCGACCTCGCCACGCTGAGGGAACTGGGCGAGGAACTTGAGTTTGTCGCCGGCTCCCCGCAGCTTAAGGGGTTGATCCTTACGAGCGCCAAGCGCTCGATATTCATCGCCGGGGCCGACCTGGAAATGATCAGCGGCGCCGCCTCCGTCGAACAGGGGCGCGCGTTGATCGAAGCAGGCCAGGCAGTGATGAACCGCCTCGCGGCTCTCCCTCTCCCCACCGTCGCCGCCATCCACGGCGCTGCCGTCGGCGGCGGTTACGAAATCTGCCTCGCCTGCGATTACCGCATCGCCTCGAACGACCGCGCAACGAAAATCGGCCTGCCGGAAACGCAAATCGGCCTCCTGCCTGCCTGGGGCGGTTCGACGCGGCTGCCGCGGTTGATTGGCCTGCCCAAGGCGTTGGACATTATCCTTGCCGGGAAGACGCTGGCGGCGAAGCCGGCCCTGAAATGCGGGCTGGTGGACGAATTGGCCCCGGCCGAGTACTTGCTCGATGTCGCGGTCCGAATGATTCGCCGCGGAAAAGCGCGGCGTCCGTCCCGTTGGCTGATAAACAATAGGTTGGTCGCGGCTGTGCTCGCCGCTCGCTTGCGCTCACAGTTGCTCAAAAAGACGCACGGGAATTACCCCGCTGTGCTCGAAGCGCTGGCGGTCGTGACTAAGAGCGTTTCCAGCTCCGTCTCTGACTCAATGGTGCTCGAACGTGATGGCATCCTCGAACTCATGCGGACGGACGTCTGCCGCAATCTGATTCGCGTCTTCTTCCTGCAGGAGCGCGCCAAAAAGCGAAGCGTTCCGGGGGCTGCGCCGGGCGTGGAACCGAAGCCCATCAAGCGCACCGCGGTCATCGGAGGCGGCGTGATGGGCGCCGGCATCGCGCAATGGCTTAGCGCGCGGCAATTGCCGGTCATTCTGCGCGACATCAATGCCGAGCAAGTGGCCAAAGGCATGGCCGCCATCGCCAAAGTTTACCAGGAAGGAGCTAAACGCCATCTGTTCACCGCGCGCGAAGCCCGCGATGGCTTGGACCGCGTGTCTCCCGCGCCAACCGAGGTCCCACTGCGCCAGGTGGACCTGGTGATTGAAGCGGCCGTCGAAAACTTCGAGCTGAAGAAGAAAATCTTCCAGCGGCTGGACGAGTTGGCGGGCGACGAAACGCTGCTGGCCACCAATACTTCAGCCCTGCCCATTTCGGATCTCGCTGCCCGCACGCGGCGGCCCGAGCGGGTGCTGGGATTGCATTTTTTCAATCCGGTCCACCGCATGCAGCTTGTCGAGGTGATCGCTGCCCGGCAGACTTCACCCGAAGTTCTGCAACGCGCGCTGCGGTTCGTGCAGCAGCTCGGCAAACTCCCCGTCATCGTCAAAGACAGCCCCGGCTTCCTTGTCAACCGCATCCTGATGCCTTATCTCGTCGAGGCCGGAAACCTTTTCCAGGCCGGCGCCCGCGTCACAGCCCTCGACGAAGCGATGCTCGACTTCGGCATGCCCATGGGGCCGATGCGCTTGCTGGACGAAGTGGGTGTGGATGTTGCCTTCCATGTGGCGCAGACCCTCGCCGCCACGTTCCGGGACCGGATGGTCGTGCCTTCGGCCCTCAGCAGGATGGTCCAGGCCGGCCAGTTAGGCCGCAAGAGCGGTGCCGGATTTTATCTGCACGCCAAAGGCAAAGCGCCGCGTCTAAACCCGCGGGTAGCCGACTATCAATCCCCCGCCGCCGCTCAGCCGTCGCCCACCACCCTGTGGGAACGCATGGTCCTGTTGATGGTCAACGAGGCGGCGCGCTGTCTCGAGGAAGGAATTGTCACCGACCCGGCAGACATTGATTTCGCCATGATCATGGGCACGGGCTTCGCGCCGTTTCGAGGCGGGCCGCTGCGGTACGCTGACGCACTCGGCGCCGACGAAGCAGTCGGGGCCATGGAACACCTGGTGGACAGTGGCGCCGCCCACTTCGCGCCTTGCGCCCTCTTGCGCACCATGGCCACAACCGGAAAGAAGTTTTATCCGTCTAAGTAAGGACTTTATGGTCGAGACTACGCCCCCACCCAGCCCGCCGCGAACAAAACTCGCTGCCGAAGAGCCGCGCTCCCTCATCGACACGTCCAAAATGTCCGCTGGCCAGCGGGCTGCCCTCGAGCTGACCGAGGCTGCGCGGGAAGTCGCGCGGGAATCAACCTTTGTCAGCGGCCTGTTCATGGGCCGGTTCGACCTGACCGGCCTCCGCCCGTTTCCAGAACAAAACGCGGCCGACCGTGAGCAAGGCGATGCGTTTCTTCAACGGTTGGAAGCGCTGCTGCGCACAAAAGTCGATCCGGATGAGATCGATCGAACCGGTGAAATCCCGCCGACGGTCTTCGAAGAACTGGCAAAGCTGGGCGCATTTGGGATCAAAATCTTGCCGGAATATGGCGGCCTGGGCCTTTCCCAGACAAATTATTGTCGGGCTGCGATGTTGCTGGCCGGCTGGTGTGGAAATCTGACAGCCCTGGTTTCAGCGCATCAGTCCATTGGTGTACCGCAGCCGCTCATTCTATTCGGCACTGAGGATCAAAAGCGCAAATACCTGCCTCGGGTCGCTCGCGGCGAGATTTCAGCCTTTGCGCTCACTGAGGAAGGCGCGGGCTCGGACCCGGCGACGATGCAGACCCGCGCCGAGCCTACCCCGGACGGAAAGTTCTTCGTGCTTAACGGGAAGAAGCTTTGGTGCACCAACGGCACCAAAGCCGGCGTCATCGTCGTCATGGCCAAGACGCCGCCGAAAATGAGCGCCGGCAAACCCAAAGATCAAATCACCGCGTTTATCGTCGAAACGGATTGGCCAGGGGTCGAAGTCACTCACCGTTGCCGGTTCATGGGCCTAAGGGCGCTCTACAACGGGGTGATGGAGTTCGACAATGTGCGTGTGCCGCGCGAGAACATTCTGCTGGCGGAAGGCAAGGGACTTCGAGTGGCGCTGACGACTCTGAACACCGGCCGGCTGACCCTCCCCGCTGCGTGCGTTGGGCTGGCCAAACGTTGCCTGGAGCTCACCCGGCGCTGGGCCGGTGACCGTGTGCAATGGGGCGCGCCCATCGGCAAACACGCCGCCATCGCCGACAAACTCGCCCGCATGGCCGCCAACACCTTTGCCATGGAATCGATGACGTTGCTCGCCGCCAGTGCGGTGGATCGCGACAAACGGGCCGACGTTCGCCTCGAGGCCGCCATGTGCAAAATGTGGGCCACGGAACAGACCTGGGCCATCGTCAATGATGCAGTCCAAATTCGCGGCGGGCGCGGCTACGAGACCGCCGCGTCGCTGAAGGCCCGCGGGGAAGAGCCCGTCCCTCTCGAGCGTTTCCTGCGCGACTGCCGCATCAACACCATCTTTGAAGGATCCAGCGAAGTCATGCGCCTGTTCATCGCGCGCGAAGCCCTCGACCCGCACCTCAAAGTGAGCGCAGCGGTGCTGAACTCGAAGCTGCCCCTGGCCCAGCGGCTGCGTGCCGCCGTCGGCGCTGCGTTCTTCTACGCCAAATGGTATCCAAAACAGTGGCTGCCATTCGGTGCGAGCTTCGGACTCCGCAGCCCGCGCTCGGCATCGCCACACCTCCGATACGCTGCCCGAACCAGCCGCCGGCTCGCCCGAACACTCTTCGCCGCGATGCTTCGTCACGGCCCGAAACTCGAGCGGGAGCAGCTCTTGCTTGGCCGGCTCGTGGACATCGGTACCGAGCTGTTTGCCATCACCGCCACCTGTCTGCGGGCGGAGGCGCTGGCCCAATCAGGTGACAAGGACCCGGAGACCGCCGACCTCCTTCCCTTCGCCGACTACTTCTGCGAAATGTCGCGTCTGCGCATCGAGGAAAAGTTTCGCGAACTGCGGCGCAACGCCGACCACTCCGGCTACCGCCTCGCCCAAAAACTTCTGCTTAAAAAGTAGGCGCCAGTCACCTGGGCCGGGTAGCATTGGGCGCCTGTCAGACTATCCGAAATTGCGCTGCGATTACCGTTCAATGCCGACCGGATAGAGCAGATAACGCTCGTCGTAATAAGGGCTCCTCTCGTAGAACCATCGTTTTCGCGCCTCTGGCTCTGCGGCGAATTTTGGCTCGTCTCGCAGCTTCGTTTCGAACTCCGTTTTGAGTTTTGGATTGTTTGCGAGCATTCCTTCCGCCAGGGGTGCCAGCACGTAACCCTCGATGTATTCGGTGCGCTGGAGAATTTCGAGAAAGAAGCCCCATGCGAAGAACGAATCGTCGCTCTGAGGCTCGAGCAGCGCCACCGCCAAATCGCCAAGCGGCTGCGTCGTCGGCACGCGAACGGACCCAGCCGGGAAGGATTCCTGGCGAATCTCAGCCTTTACACTCGTCTTAAGGGTGTAGCGGCCTTCGTAAGGATGAAAGCCATCGTTGGTCTGAGGCTGCGGGTTGAGGAGGCGATACATTTCCAAGGTCACCGTTCGCGCCGCCGGCAAGGTTTCCATCTGAATCCCGTGCAGTTTGAGCCGAGCGATGACATCCGGTTTGCTGAACGGCACCCAATAGGCTTTCGGGCGGGTCACTTCGACATCAGGCCCTTCCAACGTGATAGGTAATCGGGGGTAAGCTCTGGGTGTTCCCAACCAGCGGATCTCGTTAGTCCCTGTCGCGGGAGAGACATACGTTTCATAGGAGATGCCGAGGAAATCCACGCTCTTTCGTTCACCGGTGGCCTTGCCCCGGTTCAGGGGCAACACAGTGCGGTTTGTGCTCGCGTCGGCTTCTGCGGCGCGTCGCAAGGCATTACCCTGGCTCCCAAGCGTTCGCAGTGACGATTCGAGCAGCACATAGGTGCCGAGCACACGTTGCCGGTAGGGTTTCAGGGAATGCGTTTCGACCAGCACCGTCGGCAGGTGACGTAGGTCGCCATAACCATTCGAGAATCGCGGCAAGGACGGTCCTGCGGAGAAGCCCTGGGTTATATCGATTTCATCACTCCCTTCGAAAAACTGACCGGGGATGTGACCCATGGCCTTCAGTGCCGCTTCCGCTGAAGGCCGGTAAACCTCATTTAGCCATTGGCTGATCCGTGGCGACCAGGAGAAGGCGCCTGAGTCGCCGTTGTATCCGAAGGTGATGTCGTATTGTTGATCCATGCCATCGGTGACGTGCACGTCGACGTAAAGCGCGGGCGACCACTCGTTGATGAGTCGGAGCATGGCCTGCATTTCGGGGGAGTCCACCTTCATGTAATCCCGGTTCAGATTCAGGTTCTGCGCGGTGGTTCGCCAGCCCTGGCGGACGGGGCCTCGTTGGTTCGGACGGTTCCATTCCGAGGAACGCTCGTGGCCGTCGGCATTGAAGATGGGGACGAAGAGGAGGTTGGCCCGCTCCAGCAACGATGCCTTGCCTCGAAACGTGATATCGCGCAGGAGCATCAAACCCGCGTCCTTGCCATCGATCTCGCCTGAGTGAATACCCGCCTGCACGAGCAGCGTCGGGCGGCCATTTCTGCGCGCTGCCTCGGGGCTGAAGGCGTGGCCCCTCGCCGCGATGACGACGTAAAGCACGCGCCCTTGCGCGGTTTGTCCGAATTCCTGAAGCGAGATCAGGGACGAGGCCTTGGCGAGCTTCTTGAGATACGCAAAGGTCTCCTCGTAGTTCGGCGTTTCCGTCAGCCCGGTTTTCTCGCAAGGAGTAATCCACGGATCATCGGGCGTTGCGATCAGCTTCTCGCTCGTGCCCATCCAGGGTTGCACAGGCGGCAGGCAATCTCCTGCGAGAGCCCCTCCGGCCGCGAGAACAAGGAAGGATCCAATGCCGAATCGGAGCTTGGTGGAGGAAAAATGTTTCATCGCGAGTGATGGTGCGCCGGGATAATCACTTACACAAAGCAGAAAATTCGCGGAGGCGCGGCAACGCGCCGCAACGCGCGGCTTTTTTGTCATGAATTGTCATGCAATCCTTTTGTGAAACGCCGCCTTTAGAGAACTCTGCATAGGAAAGACGCCGGTTGGGCGCGCGACAGACTTCTTCCGGTCCGTGCGCCGGTCTCATTAACACCCAGCTTCAGCGCTTGTCATTATCCACATCTTCTGGACGCCTGCATCGGTCCCTCTTTTCAGCACCCACGAGACCTTTGGAATGCGCAGCAGGTCTTAGCCGCCGCCAGTCACGTTTTCTGGAATCCCAACGGGATTCCGTCACTCAGCCCAGGGTTGCGAGGAACGAGCTACCCTGGGTCAAGCGCGCTGCAAACCCGCCAACCCTGAAAAGGGTTGCGTCAAACTACCGTGACTCGGCGTGTGGGCCGGACGAGGCAACCTCTGTCTGAAGGATGGTACAAATAAAAGGCCCGCACCAGGATCGACTCCTGAACTGCGGGCTGGAATTGAATTTAAGGGTTTTCTCTATTTCGCCAGTTCGATCTTCGACACGGTGAGGACCTTCTTGCCGTCCACTTCCTTGACCGTCCCGGTCGCGCTCACCTTTTTCGATTTCTCACAAACTTCATCTTTATCGGTGAACTTCTTTCCCACTTCATTGTCGGCCACGTAGTATTTGACCGTCTTGCCGTCTTCCGTGGTCTCGATCACGGTTTGGCACTTGTCACCTTCCTTGAGAATGCACTTGGCGCATTTGCCTTCGCCGGTGACGGTTACTTCTTTGTCGCCGGCGAAAGCCGGTGCCGCCAGCGCGAACAGAAACAGTCCCACCAGGCCCGTTGTCAGGGCGATGCGTTTTTTCATTTTTTTCCTTTCCTTTGGTTCTGGTTTTTTGAGCTGAGAAAAACGGTACACCTGGGTCTGCTTCAATTCAACACAAAAGGGAAGCCGTGCGCCAAGGAATTTCCTCAAATCTGGCTCCTTTTACTCCACAGCCACACCGGGCGTGAGGCCCGGACGGCGGCGGCCGTCGCGGAGATAGTGTCAAACCGTAGATCGGGCCCTCTTCACCGATTATCGGACCAGCTCGGCCCGGCCCGTTTACCGAACCTCAGAGCTCGTCTCCACTGATCACGATATCGTCCATTGACTATCGGCTATCGACTATTGCCTGTTTGCTGTTCCCAGCTTTCATCGTTCTGCCTTTTCCGCTCCCTTGCGCGTTTTCCGCGTCTTCCGCGGTCCTTCTCCCTCGCTGAAATCCAAAATCCAGTCTGACACTATGATTCATCCTTCATGCTTCGTATCCGGCCGGGTGAGCACACAAGGATCAGGCACAAATCCCGCAAACAGGCGGATAAGCCTGGCCAATCGTCGACTGGATCGGACGGTTAGTTAGGGCGCGGGCTGCGATTCGAGGTCCGACAACAGGAAAGATCACCCGGCAGCTCGGGCGGAGTTCACTTGATGGATGAGCCAGGCGCGGGCGTGGGTCCAGTAATACTTGGCGGTGCGCTCGGAGAGGCCCAGGGCTTGGGCGGCTTCAACGTTGGTCATGCCCACGAAACAACGCAGCTTCACTACCTCAGCTTGGACGGCGTGGATGGCGGCGAGCTTGTCCAGCGCCTCGTTCACGGCGAGGAGTTGATCGTCGTCACCACCAGGCCCGGCCACTTCAATGCTTTCAAGGTCCACGCGTTGCCACTCGCCTCCGTGCCGTTGTGCGCGTTTGCGGCGGGCCTTTTCAATGAGAATACGGCGCATCGCCTCGGCGGCGGCACCAAAGAAATGAGCCCGGCCAGAGAAGTTTGGATTCGTGTTGCCCACCAACCGAAGCCAGGCTTCATGCACGAGCGCTGTTGGCTGCAACGTCTGGTTGGGCTTTTCGCTGGCCATGCGCGAGGCCGCCAGCTTGCGTAATTCCTCATAGACCAACGGCAGCAGTTTATCGGCGGCTTTGGGATCGCCCTGTTCGATGGACTCAAGAATACGGGTAACGTCGCTCAGTCAGCGACTACTACCAAATTACTCGGCCTTGTGCCAGTCAATTTGACATCGGTGCTGCAAACAAAAAATCACACCGGCAGTTTCGTTGCGGGGCAGGAAAATCTTCTCAGTGCCGGTGAAGAGCCCTGGCCCCGTGGCTTTGTTCCACGGGACCAGGGCTTGAAAAGCAGGCACGGTCAGGCGAACGACATTCCTAACCTGCGCTACTCCCGAATTCCGCTTCATTGACCATTTGTCACCGTGATTACAAAGGTAATGTCCGTCACGAGGAATGGTGAAGCGACCGGACCGAATACGGCTGACATGTGAATAAGGTGTTGGCCGAGCGGCAGCGGTTTGACCATCAGAAACACACCTTTGGCCACCGCCCCGTCAATGGTGGTTCCGTTGGCAATGCACGTGGCGCCAAAAAGGACGGTCGGATAAGTATCGTGGTCGGGCAGCGTGTAGCTGAACACGGTCGAGTCGAACAGGTAAGGTGAGTCCTGTGGATTGGTCAATCCAGGGATGGTCACGCCGTCAATGGTGAAGCTCGCTGCGGAAACCTGGCTCCATTCTCCTGAAACCTGCGCGCGCAGTTCGTCCACGGTAAAATCGGTGAACGACGGGCAGTTGGCGTTGTCGGCCCAGAAGGTCAGCGGACTGATTAACAAAGCCTTCCCTTCGGGAATGCTGAATGGGAACGTGTCTGAAGGCGGAACCCCAAGTGGTGAGGCGAGCACCCACACTTCCCCGGATTGGCCGTCGCTTAAGGGGGCGGCGTAGCTGGCCGCGTCAACCGGGAGCGACAGTGTCCGCTGCCAGTACCGGGCCGCCCATTCCTGGTAACTCGCACCATAGGGGTGCGCCTGCGACGGGAACACCAGGGACTGGGGGTTGGAACCTCCGTCTGCTCGCGCGGGGGAAGCCGCCGCCACCAGCAGTGCCAGGGCTGCGATAACTCCGGCCTTCGGCCATAATCCTAAATCGAAAGCCCGTCCAAGGCGAACCGACGGCACAGTGGCTTGTTTTGCCGAGGCCGACTTGGTTTGTGTTCTGTTGTTGATGTCATATGTCTGTTTCATAATTTACTCCTTCACTTTGTTCTTTTTGTTGTGGCCCGAAGGCCGGTTTTTAATTTTTAATCGGTGGGCACGTTTGCCCATCGTTAACCAGTGCGAAATTCCGGGGCCGAAGGTACACTCTATTTTGCAGCGACTGGTAAATGACCAATCGACCTGAAATCAAAGATGGCGTCGCGGTCCCTCCAGCCATTAGGTGGGAAGCAGTTACTCCGGTTTGTGAACGGTTGGGCAATCGACGCAGAGGAAGCTTTGGTGGGAAGCTTGGCCTCCTTCTAGCCATGGTATTTCACACCCGAATGGCACCTCTCATTAACACCGCGGCTTCAGCCCGGTGTGGGGACGCGCTCCGAGCCTGGGAACTGTTTCAACAGTTTGTCAAGGCGGACGAGAAGCCGTTGAAACGGCTCACGTGCCTCAGCGCCCCAGTACACCGGGCTGAAGCCGCGGTGTTAATGAGAAAACCCGCCGTAGCGTGTGAAGTATCCAGTCCAGGCCGATGATTCTGCTCAGCGAGACTTCAGGGCGAGTTCTTCGCCACCGGGTCGAGCGTTACCTTAATCCCCTTGACCTGATTCCCCTGGGCATCCTTGAACTCGATGGATCCCTTCCAGAACTGGGTTTCATTGACGACTTTGAATACGAGCGTGTTCAGGCCCGCGTTGAGAACGATGCCTGGCACCGTCTCTTGAACCGCAACCGTGCCGTGCGGGAGGTCGGCTTTGTAAACCTCTTTCCCATTCAAATATACTTTCGCTTCATCCTGACTTCCGACCAGCATCTGGAGCCCGCGCTGTTCCTCTTCCGATTGGAGGTAGCAAACCGCGTAGGCTACGCCACGAAGTGTCACTTGCCCCAAAAACGCGTCAAAGTCGAGCACGGGGCCCTTCAAGTCCACAATCGTCCACTTAAGCTCCCTGCCCCCAATGGACCGCGCGTCGCCCGCCTTGGGCCTAATCTGGCTTTCGCCCTGGATCTGCTCGATGTCCAGGCCCTCCGTTCCGCTCTGGCCGGCGCCCAATGCAATCGGCGCCAGGATCAACCACTGCTTAATGGAATCACGGGCGTGTGTCATCCTTTGGCGCTCCTCTTCCCTGGTTCGCTCGATCCACGCGGTGGCGAGATGCTCATCCGCAGCCTGCTTTTCGTGCTGCCAGGCAGCGATCTGCCCGGCTCCAGCGGCCTCCCACACCTTGGCGGTGTGATCCTCGCTGCCGGTCAAAAGTTTCTGGCCATCCGGGGAAAAACCCACAGATATAGCCCCTCTCGTATCGTATGCCCCCCTGAGGGTGAGGAGTTCCCGACCGCTAGCCGCCTCCCACACCTTTGCCGTCAAATCATAACTGCCGGTCACAATGCGCTGACCGTCAGCGGAAAAGGCCGCGGACATTACCCAAGAAGCGTGCCCTGGTAGAGTGAGCAAATTCGTGCCGTTGGCGGCATCCCACACCCTGGCCGTATTGTCCTCACCGCCGGTAACGATCCGCTGGCTATCCGGCGAAAAGGCCACAGCCCAAACCCGGCCGCTGTGCCCTTTGAGCGTAAGCAATTCCCGACCGCTGCGGGCATCCCAGACCCTGGCCGTCTGATCATAACTGCAAGTGACAATCTTCTGGCCGTCCGGTGACCAAGCCACGTGGGTAACTGCATCACTATGTCCACCACTCAGCGTCAGCAGGTTCGTACCGCTGGCCGCATCCCACACTTTAGCCGTTTTATCGACGCTGCCGCTGACGATCCGCCGCCCATCCGGGGAGAAAGCCACCGATGAAATCAAATCGCTGTGCCCCTTCAGCGTAACCAACTCCTTGCCGGTGGCCGCATCCCACACCGTAGCCGTGGCATCCTGACCACCGCTCACAATCCTCTGGCCGTCCGGAGAAAAGGCGACTCCATAGACTTCCCCGCTGTTCGCCGGTATGGTCAGAAGTTCCCGGCCGTTGCCTGCATCCCACACCTTGACCGTCTTATCAAAACTCCCGGTGACAATACGGCGACCGTCCGGGGAAAAAACCGCACAAAAAACGACATTGCTGTGACCTTTAAGAGTGAACAAACTTCGACCGGTCTCATTGCCAGACAGCCCGCTGTCTGCATCCCACACCTCGGCTGTTTGATCCTGGCTACCGGTAACAAGCCGCCGCCCGTCGGGGTAAAAGGCCAACGAAGCAATTGCGCCGCCGTGCCCCTTCAAGGTGCGGAGTTCCCGACCAGTGGCCGCATCCCAGACCTTGACCGTATTATCGGCACCGCTTGTGGCGATCCACTGGCCGTCCGGGGAAAAAGTCGCACATAAGACGAAACTGGTGTGCCCCTTAAGAGGAAACAGTTCTCGGCCACTGGCCGCGTCCCACAGCTTCGCCGTCTTATCATAGCTCGCGGTCGCGATTCGTTTGTTGTCAGGAGAAAAGGCAAGACATGCAATCCCACCGGTGTGCCCCTCGAGCGTAAGGAGTTTTTGCCCGGTGACCGCATCCCAGACTATGGCAGTCTTGTCGACACTGTCTTGACTCCCGGTGGCAATCCGCTGCCCATTCGGGGAAATGGCCACAGGCCAAATCTTCCCGGTTTGCCCTTTGAGGGTGAACAATTCCCGGCCAGTGTCCGCATCCCAGACCTTGGCCGTCTTATCCCAGCTCCCGGTGACAATCCTCCGGCCGTCCGGGGAAAAGAGCGCGGAGCGAACCACGTCACTGTGCCCTTTAAGTCTGAACAGTTCTCGCCCCTTGTCCGCATCCCAGACCCTGGCTGTCTGATCGTGACTGGCAGTTACGATGCGCCTTCCGTCCGGAGAAAATGCAACCCAGATAACCCAGTCGCGGTGCCCTTCGAGTGTGAGCTGCTCTCGCCCGCTGGCCGCGTCCCAGATCCTGGCTGTCGTATCCATACTCCCTGTGGCAATCCGCCGACCGTCCGGTGAAACGGCCACAGATGACACCGGACCGAGATGCCCTCGCAGCGTCATCAAGGCTGCATGAGTTTGCGGCTGCCAATAATACCATTCAAAACCGCGGTAGGGAGAGTCCTGGGTCTCTTCCAGCGTTTGCCGCAGTCGGGCAATGTTGTTTTGGTCCCAGGCTTGCTGGGCCACATTCATGTTGGCAATGTAGAGCAGCCGGCTGACATCGGCTTCGCGCCTTTCCGCCCGTTCGCGCTGTTGTTTCTCGGCTTCCTGCGCTGCCTGCGCGGCGATCCGCTGCCCTTTTTCGGCATTCCTCGCTCTTCCGGCCACGATCGCCTGCCAACTGCTGATAGCAATGCCCACAATCAACGTCGCGGCAATCAGTGCCGCCGCTGTAAACGCCAGTTTGTTCCGTCGCCAGGCCTTTTGCAGCTTGTAGGCTGCGCTGGGCGGCCTGGCTGCCACTGGTTCATCATTGAGGTGGCGCTGAATATCCATCGCCAAACCGTTAGCAGTCGCATAGCGCCGCCCGCGCTCCTTCTCCAACGCCTTCATTACGATCCAGTCCAGGTCACCGCGAATCAAATGCGCCAGCTTGGGAGGCTCCGATTGGCGATGCTTCGCCACGGTCGTCTGTTCCGCCGCATCCAACGTTTCCAGCTTGGTTGATGGCCTCGCGGGCTCCTCTTCCCGAATAATGCGGCGCACTTCATCCAAGCCTGCTTCCATCAACCGCTTGGCCTCAAACGGAGTCTTGCCGGTCAGCAACTCATACAACAGCACCCCCAACGAATAAATGTCGCTGCGAGTGTCAAGGTCCAATCCGCTGAGACGGGCTTGTTCCGGACTCATGTAGGCCGGCGTGCCGATAAACTGCTCAAAGGCCGTGAACAAGGTCTTGTCGGTCAGTCGCTGATCGGTGGTGACCTTGGCAATGCCAAAATCGATGATCTTGGGCACGGGGACGCCGTCGTGGTCCGCCACCAGGATGTTGGAAGGCTTTATATCGCGATGGATGATGCCCTTCTGGTGGGCATGCTGGATGGCTTGGCAAACCAGAACAAAAAGTTCCAGGCGCGCCACAGTGCTGAGGTTGTTCTGGTCGCAGTAGTCGGTGATCTTGACCCCGCGCACCAGTTCCATGACGAAATACGGCCGGCCAGTTTCCGTCGCGCCCGCGTCCAGGACCTTGGCGATGTTCGGATGGTCCATGAAGGCCAGGGCCTGCCGCTCGGCCTCGAACCGGGCGATGACTTGCTTCGTGTCCATCCCGAGCTTGATAACCTTCAGCGCGACGCGTCGGCGAACCGGTTCCTCCTGCTCGGCCATATAGACCACGCCGCAACCGCCTTCGCCGATTTGTTGCAGAAGTTTGTAGCGGCCAATACGGTCGCCCGCCTTCTCGGTCGGAACCAGCGAAAGACGGACCGTCCCACCCAGTCCAGTGGGAACGGCGTCCGGGCCTTCGAGGCAGTCGCAAGATTCTTCGCTGGCCTTAACGAGTTCTTCGACGCGCTGTCGCAAAGCAGCGTCGCCGGCGCACTCCCGGTCAAGGTAAGCAGCGCGCTCCCCGGCCGGCAATTCCAGCGCCGTGTTGAACACCTCAATTTCGTGTTCGGATGGCTGGGGCATAGGCAAATTCAATCATTCACCCTCCAGTGCGAAATAAACAGCGCAAAAGGACAAAGAATAATTTCCGTTTCGATGTGGCCGAAGACGACCAATGAATCGGTTCTTCGACGACTAGGAGCGTCGAGATCGGTGAAACTGAGGGCACCTAAGTGCGACTCGCTGTCAACTTGCTCAGGCTGAAACCCGGTTAAAAAAAAGTTTAAACAAAATCGCCGCCAAGCCGGTTTTTCGCCCTCCTGATGATCCTTACTATACAGGACTGCGTGTGCAGCCCCGCGCTTCGCAGCCGCCACATTGAATTATGAATGTAAGAACCAACACCCAGCGCTCCGATCCGTTGACCCTCTCACGCTCCCCACGCTCGCACGCTCCACGCTCCCCACGCCGCCCCCGAACCCATCCGAACCCATCCGAACCCAATCGAACCTCAAAAAAAGTATCCCGCCATCCTTTTCCAAGGTCAAATCGGTCAAGGAACGGTAAACCTTCCGGTCTACATCGCCACTCTTGTGCCCTTGGTCTGCTCTTGTGGCAGCCGAATTCTGCCGATTACAAAAAAAGTTTAAACAAAATCGCCGCCCGGCGGGAAAATCGCACTTCTGACCGTCCTTATATTATATGGGCCAGTGTATGACGGCCTCGCGGCTCCGGTCCGCAAAAACGAGAATATGAACCAAACGACATCAAACTCCGCATTAGCAACGGGGCGCGGGATTCCAATCCCGCATTTGCTTTCGCCTCCGGGGACTTTGGACCATTGGCCTCGGACCTCGAATCAAGGTAGGGCGCGTTGTCCCCAAAGCGCCGCACCGCCGCCGCCTGTGGCCCGTGGACTGTGGCCTGTTACCGCGGTAACAGGTTTTGTGGCGCCATACATGGTGACGACATGCATCACTCCACCACTCCATCACTCCATTACTCCACTAATCCACCCCTGTCCCAGCCGCCACCGGGCAGAAATTCGCAAATGGCCGACGCGCCTCGGACCACATCTGAGTACATCTGACTAAATCTGAGTATTTTTTCACCCCTATGAACCCGACGGCCTTTTATCCTTTCCTCCGACCGCCCGGCCAACGAATAAAACCCCATACTAGACTTATGCAAAGTGCCAACCACAAGCAACTTACAACCACGGTAACCAATAGGTCAGATTTCGGTAACCGCTCGGTAACCGACGGTAACCGACGGTAACCGACCGGTAACCGATGGTAACCGATGGTAACCGATGGTAACCGATCCAGCCTCCCGGTCCTCCTTAGCCTCGGCGACGGAGGACCAATTAACCAACAACTGAAACATCAAACCCTGAGCATATATGATAGACCCGAAAAACGACCTCAATCCCGAAGCCGCCCCAGCCCCCACCGCCCTGTCCTCCATCGCTCCAGCGACGCAGGACCAGTCCTGCATAGCTTCAGCGACAGAGGGCCCGTCTTCCAAAGCTTTAGCGACGGAGGATGAACGAGCCAAAACCCAGGCTTCTGCCGAAACGCGCAACTTTCAACTTGCAACCCTCAGCTCTGCAGCCCTCCAGCCCCGTCAAAACCGTCCGGCTGGCAAACCCCGCAACGGCAAGATCGCTCGTCTTCCCAAACTCGAACGCGACATGGTTGACCGCATGCTCTCTAACAATTTGCCCCGCCGCAAAATCGTCGCCGCCCTCCAGGAATGCGGCTTTCACGTCACCGAACGTAACGTCTCCAACTGGAAAACTCGCGGCGGCCACAAGGAATGGTGCGCCGCCCAGGAGCACGCCCTCGAACTCCGCACCTTCCAGGACAACCTCACCGAGTTTCTCCGTCGCCATGACGCCTCCGAACTCCCCGAAGTCGGTCTCCAGTCCGCCGCGACTACCCTCTCCGCCATCCTCCTCCGGCCCGACCTCATGCGCGAACTCATCGCCGACCCCGACAAATACTCCAAGCTCATCGAACTCCAGTGCCGCCTCGCCCGCGAAATCCAGGCCCTCCAGAAAAACCGCGACGCCGCCGCCAACGCCCTCGGCCGCCGCTATAACCCCGAACGGCTCAAGCGTCAGAACGAGGAGGAGGTCGAGAACATCCGCCAGGTCATGAGCTCCAAAATCGGAAACAGCATTAAGGACCCCGATATTCCCCACCGGAACTTCATCCCCAGGGAACTCGACCCCGCCCCGCCCGTCGAGAAACCAATGCCCCCGCTCGATATTACCAAGTTCCACGAGGGCGTCCGCCGCCGCCTCGCCCCCGGGAATTCCCAACCGCAAGCCGCTCGCTGATTCAAATGTTTCTTAATCACTAATCATGATCGCCCTCGTTTTTCCCTTCGTCCTCGTCGTCGTAATTGTAATCGATCTGCCCCCCGTCCCTCGACACTCTTTAGCCTTGCGACTTGAGACTTGGGACTTGGGACTCTTGCTTCCGAACTTGCGCCGTCGGGAGACCCTGTGGCACAGTGTCGCGGCCTTGCCTTAACTCGGCAAAGCCGTGGTCTAGCCAGAGTAGCTCAGGGGTAGAGCAGAGGACTCATAAGCCTTTGGTCGGGGGTTCAAATCCCTCCTCTGGCACCATGCTCGGCGTTGAAAAGTTGAAACCTTTGGGGTCACCGCGCGGCGACAGATTTTATCTTCACCTCCGCCGGCTGAAGCGCGAGCGCGCTGGCTTTTACAGCGATCTCACCGGGTTGGCCCGTCGAGCGGACGACCACCAGGCACAAACCGTTATACGCGTTTCGCTCTTTACCCTGGAACGACTCAAAGCTGGTAGCGTCCCCGTTATCGACCGCCACAATCTCGCCCGGCCCCGTCAACTCGAAAGAAACGTGGTTCTTCGAGCGCGGCACCTGCCGCCCGGCCCAGTCGGCAATCGCCACCGTCACGAACGACAGGTCCTGCCCGTCTGCGTCAATGGTGGAGCGGTCCGCCTGGAGCATGAGCTTGTTCGCTGAACCGGTGGTCTCCACGACATCATGCGCCCAGCGGTTATGGTTCTTGTAAGCGATGACCTTCAATTCGCCTGGGTGATAGACCACGTCGTCCCAATGGAGCCGATACTCGGTCGGCCCGCGCTTCTTGCGTCCCAGGGATTTGCCGTTCAGAAAGAGCTCGGCTTCGTCCCCGGAAGTATACACGTGCACGGGCGTGACCTCCCCAACGCGGTCCGGCCAGTTCCAGTGCGGCAGAATGTGGGCCATGTGGAGGTCCGGACGCCAGCGCGCCTGGTACAGGTAGAACCGGTCTTTCTTGAAGCCGGCCAGGTCGATGATGCCGAAGTAAGAACTGCGCGAGGGCACGTGGAGTTTGCCGAGGGCTTTGAGCTCCTGCTGCATTCTGGCTTTCTGGGCGGCCTCCGTGAAGTTGAGCAGGTTACTGGTGTCCGCGTTATACGGCGTCGGCTCGCCAAGATAATCGAAACCGGTCCAAACAAATTCGCCGGCGACGAATGGAAACTCATCCTGGCCGCGGAACTCGGTATCGGGCGGAGTCGCCCAGCGCGGCGCGTAGAGGTCATACGAGCTGACCTGAAAATTGGCGCGGCCCTGGCTCTGGTCGTTGCTGAGGGGAAAGAAGTATTCGCCGCGGGAGCTCACGCAGGAGGCGGTTTCGCTGCCAAACAGCGGCTGGTTGGGATTGGCGTCGCGGAATCTGCCGTACTCCCCGGGCTTGTAGTTATAACCAAAAACATCCAATTGTTTTTGGAAACCGTTGTAACCGGCGCGCGTGTTGTTGCAGGCCGAAGTGACGGGCCGGGTGGTGTCTTCGGAACGCACGATGGAGGCCAATTCGCCGGCAATCCGAATCCCATTGGTCGAACCTTGCTCCGGAATTTCGTTGCCGATGCTCCAAAGAATGACGCAGGGATGATTGCGGTCGCGGCGGACGAGCGCGCGCACGTCCTGTTCGTGCCAGTCGGCAAACAGCAGGTGATAATCGTTTTTCTTCTTCTGCCGCAGCCAGCAATCGAACGCCTCGTCCATCACGACCATGCCCATGCGGTCGCACAGGTCGAGCAGCTCAGGCGCGGGCGGGTTATGGCTGGTGCGGATCGCGTTGCAGCCCATCTCCTGGAGCAGCTCGATCTGGCGTTGCAGCGCGCGCGTGTTGATGGCCGAGCCCATCGCGCCCAGGTCGTGGTGATCGCAGACGCCATTGAGCGGGACCCGCTCTCCGTTGAGCAGGAAACCGTTATCGGCCGTAAACTGGAGCGTGCGGATGCCGAACGGCGTCTCACACCGATCAACAACTTTTCCATCCTGCGCGATGGTGGTCACGGCGACGTAGCGGTTGGGTCTGGCCAGGCTCCAAAGCTTGGGATTCCGAACGGTGTTAGTCAGCGAAACCGAGTCGCTCGCGCCGGCGCCAACGGTCAGGCTCGCCGGGCCGAGCGAGGCGACGGGGCGCGGCGATTTTTGCCCGGCCGCATTGAGCTCGTAGATCTGGGCGGCCGCCTCGAGATTGGCTTCCGTGGTGGAACGATTGTCGAGCTTCAGAGCGAGGTGCACTGTCGCCGCGCTCCGCGTAATCTCCGGCGTAGTGACGTAATCGCCCCAGTGCGCAACATGCACCGGTGCAGTCCTGACCAGCCAGACATTGCGATAAAGCCCGCCGCCCGGATACCAACGCGAAGAGTCGGGCGGGTTATCGAGACGAATGGCGAGCACATTTTCCGCGCCCGCTTTGATGCAGGGCGTGAGGTCCAAGCGCCACGAGGCATACCCGTAAGGCCAGCCCCCGACAAATTGGCCGTTCAGCCACACGCTGGCGTACGCCATCGCGCCGTCCACATCAAGATAGAGGTTCTTCCCGGCATCCTCGGCCGGCAGCGTGAAATGCTTGCGATACCAGGCCACGCCCCACCACTGGAGCTTGCCGGTCTCGCCCGGATACTCCTGCTTGAAGGGACCTTCGATGCCCCAATCGTGCGGCAGGTTCAGCGTGCGCCAATTGCTGTCGTCGCAGTCGGGCTGGGTGTAGGAAACCTCGCCGCCGGGATTGCCTGCGGGACGGGAGGGCGACACCGAACCCGGCGCGAAATCCGGGTTGGCGGCGAGCAGCCAGGGTTTGAGAGTCTGGTAATCCCGCTTGCCCTCGGCGCCGGCCGGGTCGCCTTTGATAAATCGCCAGTCGCTGTTGAATGGAAGCCGCTCCCTCGGCGAGGCGGGTTCAGCCGCCCGCAACTCGAAGGCAGCCAAGCTGAGCGAGGCCAGGACGAGAAGTGCGCCGCCGCGCCGGATAAGGCGCGCCGCCAGGCCGGTGTGTGCCGCAACGATTTGGAAAGTCATAGGTTAATCAATTGGGGTGAGAGTGCAGAGGAGACTTTCTCCTGTCAATGGCAGGACCGTCGCCAAACATACAGATCCCGGCTTGCCAAATCCCCCGGGTTCAGGCATATCCAAACCATGATCTTAAAGCCCTTTCTCCTTTTCAACCTGCTGGTTGCTTTTTCCCTGGCGGCTGCCCCGATGAAAATGGATACGTTGAAGGTCGGCTCCGAGACATACAGCAACGTAACCTTTTTGGGGGCCAATGCGACGGACATTTATTTCACCCACAGCCTTGGAATCGCGAACGTCAAGCTGAAGTATCTCTCGCCAGACCTTCAGGCGAAGTTCAATTACGATCCCAGAGCCTCTGCGGCCGCGGAACAAAAGCAGGCGGAGGCTGACGCTCGATACCACACCAACCTGGCGGCCCGGATCGCCGCGCAGGCCGTCGCGGAGGCTCGAGCCGCCGAACCGCCCGAACCCATGGAAAACATGGCCGACCCCATCTCCGACAAATCACTCCTGGGCAAGCGCGGACCGGCAGTGGACGCGGAAAAATGGCTCGGGGACAAGCCTGACCTCGAAGGAAAATTCGTCCTGGTGAGTTTTTGGGCGCCGTGGAGTGCGCCCTGCCGCAAGAGCATTCCGGACCTGAATACGCTCCAGAAAAAATTCGCCAGCAAACTGGTGGTGGTCGGGCTCGCGAAGAGTTCCGTGGCCGAGGTTTCGGACCTGGAGAAACCGAAGCTCGAATTTGCCAGCGGCGTCGATTCGAAGGGGAAGCTCGCGGACGCAGCGGGCGTGACGAGCATCCCGTGCGTTCTGTTGCTGGATCCGAAAGGCGTTGTCCTCTACCAGGGACATCCTGCGGCGCTCACCGAAACCCATTTAAGGGCCTTGCTGGCCAAAGGCGAATAATCCGCAGTGCCTGATTCATCCAGCGGCGCGTCTTTTCGCCGGGGCTGTTCCTTCGAGGTGCTTTTCCAGGAAGGCCTTCAGCGCGACGGCATTGTTCTGCTGGGTGTCCCGCGAACTAAAGAGCAGCGTCACCGGACCCTTGCGCGCCGCGGTCAGCAGAGGCTGCCAGGTGTCGGGTCGCGCCTCCAGTTCAGCGAAGTAGCGGCGTTGAAACACCTTCCGCTTCGCCGGCTCATGCCCAAACCACTTGCGCAGTTCGGTGGTCGGTGACACCTCTTTGAGCCAGGCGTCCAAGCGAAGCGCCTCTTTCTTGACCCCACGGGGCCAAAGGCGATCCACCAGGAATCGTACGCCGTCTGAGGGTTCCACCGGTTCATAGACTCGTTTTACTTTGATCATGACTCCTGCGGTTTTCGGCCCAGCAAAAGGCCAAGGAATGTAAACGCGGGCCAGGCCAGCGCGGGAATATACAACCCGAACTCGAACAAGCTTTGCAAGGCCCAACCCAGAGCACCCAGCCAAAGGCAACAGGTTATCCAATCGGGCACGGTCGGAACACCAGCTTCCCTCCCGGCAGAGGGATGGCCGGCGGCTAGACTCTCATCACGCCGACCGATGCCCGACTTGGAACCCTCCGCCCCTGTGGGCTGTTCCGGCGACAGTGACCCCGTCGCAGCCGGCGCGCGCAGAGCCCAGGGGCGCGGAGTGCCAACAATCAACGCTCCGAGGATGAACGCAGTATAAGTCACAAACCCCGCCAGGCCGGAATCGGATGCCTGCTCCAGATAATCGTTATGGACGAGCCGCGCCATTTCTGACTCGGGTCGTTTGAGTTCCTGGTACGGTTTAGCGAATGTTCCGGGCCCGGTGCCGAACACCGGGTGAGCCGCCGTGGTTTCAACAGCGGCGCGCCAATAATCAAATCGCGCGGTGACGCTGGTGGAGCCTCTTTGAAAGAAGGCCGAATATTTCCAGAAAAACCCGGCCAGCCCGCCCGCCAGGACAACGGCGATCAAGGCAACTTTTGCCGTTTTTCCGAATGGCAATCGCAGCAATGCCAAAAACCCCAGCAACAGCAAGAGCAGCCAGCCCCCTTTTGACCCCGACCAGTACAGACAACCTAACCCGCCAAGGCTGATCAGTGAGGCCATGAACCACCTCGCGCCCGGCGTCAGCATCCGGCGTGCCTGGCCGACGACCCCCAGCGCAAGCGGCAGCAGGAGCAAAATGACCCCCGCAAGCGCGTTGGGATAAAACAGAGTCGAGAATATCCGCGTGCTGGACATCTTTTTCAGATATTCGGGAGCGACCTCTTTCATCTTTGGGTACACGTAAAGGTAGAAGTACCGGCGCGTTTCCTCCAGTCCGCCAAAATGCTGCTGCCAGCCAAAAACCACCACGACCACCAGTGCGCAAAGCAAGCCGACCCAAAAGAGGCGAAGGTCCTCAACGCGGCTCAGGGAGAAATACCCAAGGTAGAAGCACGCGACGCAAACAACGAAATGCGCCACGGTGGCGCGGGAGAGCTCAGGCTGCACGCTGACAGTGGAAGCAGCGATTTGCCAGACCAGCCAGACCAATGGCAGGACCAACAGCCACCGCGGCGCACCCGCATTCCATCGAGCCGTGAATAACCCCAGGATTACCACCACCCCGAACAGCCCGTATCCCCAGGTGATGGGCCAGGGATAGCCGAGCACAAATTCATAGGCATTCGCCGGCGCCGTGACGTACTGCTCCATGATGGGTGGGTTCCCAAACTTGAGCAGACCCAAGCCAAGGAGCGCGCCAAAGGCCGCCGCGAAGGTTCGGCCAAGCGCCGCCGGCAGGTCGAGTTTTGATTTTTGATTCTTGATTTTTGAATCCCTGCTACCAGGTCGTTCGAATCGCCGCAACGCCGGACTTAGAGCCTCAACTTGAGCAGGCCGACCTCGAGCGCAAGCGCTTCCTGAACATTCGTCCGGAGCCAGCGCTGGAGCTGCTCCATAACCTGCAGGTTATCCAAGGCCTCCGACATCGAGATCCTGCCGGCGACATGCTGAGTTCCCGCCAATCGCGGAAACGTCAACAGCTCCTCTGCCCGCTTGCCCTCCGACGGCAACGTCGTCAGCCACACATCCCGCAGCCACCACTGCAGCAGTCCGAGCAGATCGGTCCTTTCGCGGCGATATTCCGCCTCAATCGCGGCGGCCAATTCGCCTTCCCACCGCTCGATCGTCTCCTTTTCCGCTTCTTTGTAGTATTGCAAGGGCGACCGCGCAGTGAGCGTCTTCTCGATGCCGGCTTTAAGCTCATTGAGTCTCCGCAGCAAAACATCCATGAGCCGATAGCGTCCGAGCAGGCTCTTTTGCGCCGCGCCGGCCATTTCGCTGAACGCGGCGATCCATTCCATTTGGGCCGGCTGCAATTGGCGCCGCCCGTCGCCGACAAAATTCAGCCTCAGGCACCGGGAAAGAATGGTCTCCAGAATCCGATGCGGCTCGGTCGTGAGCAGTACCAGGATGGATTTCGCGGGAGGCTCTTCGAGCGTTTTCAGAAAGGCATTGGCCGCCTTGTCGTTCAAGCGGTCTGCCGCCACCACAATCGCCACCTTGTATTCCGCTTCAGTGGGCTTGAGTTGAATCTCCCGCATCAGCTCGCGCATCTGGTCGATCGTGACCACGCGGGTCTTGGATTCCGGACGAGCCCAATGGACGTCGGCATGGTTGCCGTGCGCAATCTTCTGGCAGGCCAGGCATTGGTCGCAGCAATCGACGGCCGCGCCGCTCTTTTTGACCGGGGTGTGGCAGTTGAGCGCCTTGGCCAGTATGCGCGCGACGGCTTCTAATTCCCCGAGGTCGTGGCCGGTGAACAGATAAGCGTGGGCAAGGCGCCCGCGTTCCAACGAACGCTGGAGCAACTGCACCGCCTGTGGTTGTCCCGGAAAGTCTTTGAATGCCATCGCTAGCCCCAATCTAAGAAAGGCCGCGCAGAATTTCAAAGACCAAACACCATCTCGGCCAGCCGCCGCCCGTACTCAACGTAATTCTTCCGCATCGCCCCCTCGTTGCTCACTTCCTTTTGCGCATCGTGGAACACCACCACCATGTGAGGTTCGATTGAAACAGCGCCTTTGTAACCGCGGGCGGCGGCATCCTTCAGAATGTCGTGGACCCTCCCCTGCCCCTCACCAGGCCAGGTATAATCCGCGTCGTTTTCCGCCGGGTTCCAGGTCGCATCTTTGACGTGGATGTGGACGACATGGTCGCGAACATGCTCCCAGAACTCCCACGGGTCCTGCTTAGGCCAGGGTTTCGGCTTCGAACGATCAGGATTAAAGATGGGATTCGCGGTATCGAACACCCATTTCAGGCCGGGACATTGATCGAGCAGTTCGAGGGCGTGCTGCCAGCTCATGCCGCCGTAGTTCATACAGTTCTCGTGCACCGGCTGCAGGCCGGCATCGAGAAAACGATTCGTAACCTCCTTGACGAGCCGGAACACTTTGGTTGGGATCCGGTATTCCTCGTTTCCCGGCTTGAAGCTCATGATCCGCACATATTTCGTGCCCAGGCGGCTCATACGCGGAATCGCGCGTTTTACCTCGGCAAGCGTGAGGTCGAACGGATCATGCAGCCTTTTGGCCCAGTTCATGATCGTCGAGCCGAAACAATAGACGCTGACGCCGGCAGCTTCGAGACGGCGAACCGCCAGGTCAAAGGCCGGCTCGGCAATATCGTGGAAGTTCGCCTTCCCGAAACCAGGCATCTCGACCCCGCGCATTTCGAGCTGCGTCCACGCCAATTCGCGCGTCGCCTGGATCTGGCCGTCGAGGGTTGAAGCGGCTTCATCGCCGATGCCTGTTAGAATCATAGGCCTGGGCAGATTCTCGTGGTTAGATCTTTGACCGCCGATTTCGTAGATGAGCGCGGATTGCTGTCCCTGCTTCTGCGATATCCGCGCAATCCGCGGTTCGAGATGGTTCCGCTACGGCAAGGCGACTTCTCACTATTCGTGTCGTTACCTCTTGAAAGACTTCGCAAAATCTTCATTCGTCACCTCGACGACCTTCTTTTGCATTTTCGAACCGGCGATCAACTCGTTTAACTTGCGCTCGTAGGCCGCGCTGTCCATGGGAAGCTCGATCGTCTCGCCGAGCAACGATGAGTAGAGCAGCACATTGGCCAGCTCCACCGAGTGAATCCCTTCGGCGCCGGGAGCGACAAGCGGTTCGTCATCAAGGATCGCATTGACGAAATTCTGCATCAGGACAGCGTGCCCATTGACGGCGTTTTCGACTGGGATTTCAACCTGCCAGACCTCCGGTTTGGCAAAGCCGAGCTTGGCGGATTTGCTGAACTGCAGCATGTCAGTCTCGTTACGCGTGAAATGGATCTGGTCGCTTTCCAGGAGCAGTTTGCCGCGGGTACCGACGATTTCGAAGCGGTTGGAGCCGGGGGCTTCGCCAGTTGACGAGACAAACGTGCCGGTGGCGCCGTTAGAGTACTCGAGATACGCGGTGACGTTATCCTCCACTTCAATGTCGTGGAACCGGCCAAGCTGGCAGAAGCCGCGCACCCGCGCCGGCATCCCGAGCAGCCACTGCATAACGTCAAGGTTATGCAGGCACTGGTTGAGAAGGACGCCACCGCCTTCACCCTTCCAGGTCGCGCGCCAGCCGCCGCTGGCGTAGTAGGCCTCAGTGCGGAACCAGTCCGTCATGATCCAACTCATGCGCACGAGCTGGCCAAGCTCACCAGAGCGGATGAGCTTCTGGATTTTCAGATAGCGCGGCTCGGCCCGGAGCTGAAACATGCCGGCGAATTTCAGGGCCGGCTTCTGCCGATGCGCGGCGATCAGCCGCTCAGCATCCGCTTTGTGGGCTGAGATAGGCTTTTCGACCATCACGTGCACGCCCTGCCGGAGGGCGGCGATTCCTAAAGTGGTGTGTTGATAATGCGGCGTCGCGATGATTACGGCATCCACCAGGGCGGAGTGAATTAGCGCTTCCCCATCAGTAAACGTTTTGAGGGGTTTATACTTCTCCAGCTTGGCCGGCACGGCGTCCGAGACCGCGACCAACTCGGCGCGATTCACCTTGCCGGCCCTGAGATAGCCTGCATGGTGCTGGCCGATGTTGCCGAGGCCGATAATGCCCAGACGCACGTTGGTCATGCGCGCAGTTTAATCGGCGGTTGCCGCACGGCCAATGAAATTAGAGACGACAGAGGGTTTTGCCGGGTAGCAGACCCGCTAATCAGTTCGGGTCACTTTACTCCCTCAGACTGTCCTGTCTAGGCCGTTTTGGCTGTGCGCGTGTTCCGGCCGTCTTGACTCCCTGCGGCATCAAAGCACAATCGCGATGTCCAATTTGATGCACTTACTTACGACCCGTCCGACAACATCCGGGTTCGCTGCGCGGCGGGAAACGACTGTCGAGCGGCTGGCAGCCTCACACCCGCGATGCCCCCGCAACGTTCCAAACGCCTGCTTGTGTTGGCGACCGGTGCCGGGACAATTCTGTTGGTGCTTGTCGTCTTTTCGATGGGTCGCGCGCGTCCACGCCCACCGCTGCCCAACCCGAACGGCTACGACGATTTCCTCCAGGCGGCCGCATTCCTGACCGGCGACCTCAATAACGCTCGATGCTCGACGCCGATGAGCTTCGGGCATTGGTTTCCACAAACACTGAATCGCCGGCCCGCCCTCGGGCTTCTCACTCCAGTCGAATACCAACCTGACCTCGAGTGCATGGTCCAGCGTTACCAACGCCGCCATCCAGACCAATGGAGGATTCCAGATCACCGTGCCATTTAACCGCCTTGCGGTCTTTTACAGGTTGAAACTGTAGGGTTCTCTTGTGGTCTTTGCGCTCGCTTGTGGCGATGCCGGAGTCCGGTATCCGGCTCGGATGATTGCTCGAACCCTTCGGCGCCGTTGTGAACAACCTGTGAACAGACTGTGGATAGATTTCAATAATTGATTCTGGATTCCTCCCTGGCAGGTTGAGCATGATGCGGCCCGTTGGCTCCATCCTCCGGTCCGTGGCCGGAGCGGGCACTCTCAGGAATCTGGTCGGGACTTTTGCGCATCAGCAGGACGCCTTTCTTAAACCTGCGCCGGACACGTTTTTCAGCCGGAACACGTGCGCACAAATGACCAAGCCTAAGGCTATTATGCGCGTTTTGCTGCGTGATGTTAGAACCGGGCTGTATTTTCGCCAGCCTCATGGTTGGACGGCTGAAACCGAGCAGGCGCAGAGTTTCAAGCACAGCGCCGAAGCGATGAACCTCGCGCGCAAACAACGCGTCCAGGAAGCGGAGGTCATCCTATCATTCGAAGAATCCAGTTACGCTGTCGCCTTACCGTTGCCTTAAGATGAATTCCTGTCCCGGGGGCTGCTGCCGCTAGTCACCGAAGCCGTGGGTAGGGAGTGTTGTCCTCAACGCGCCACGAGCTCCCACCTGGCACCAATGCAGGGCACGTTGAGGATAACACGCCCTACCCACTCCTATGCGGTCGCTCTCGTGTTACGGTCCGACCTCAGGCCTTGTACGTTCATGACGCCAACTGAAATGCGCTTGCCGGCCTGGAGGCACCGACTAAAGTTCGACCGAAATGCACGCACCAACCGCATACTTCCTCAGCCTCGCCTGCCCTTTGGTTTCCCTGGCTAACTTGGCGGCCTTGGCCGCCGAACCGCCCGGCGACTTTAACTCCCGCTCGAACTCGCCCGTAGTTATCACCGCCGGCGCCGATTGGGTTCCCTTGCGACCGGAACTGGACATCGAGCCCGGCTCGGCCCTGGACTTCACCGGGGTGGCCGGCACCGATGCCCCGGCCGGAAAGCACGGCCGGGTTATCGCACGGCCCGACGGTCAATTCGCATTCGCCGACTCGCCGAAGGAGCCGCGCCGGTTTTATGGCGTCAACGTCTGCTTTAGCGCGCTGTACCTGGAAAAGGAGCAAGCCGACCATGTCGCAGCGCGGCTCTCGCGCCTTGGCTACAACGCGCTGCGGATTCACCACTATGAAAACGAGCTGTGCCAGGGCCAGCCTGACACGACCACCTTTAACCCGCAGAAATTGGACCAGTTCGACTACTTCATGGCCGCGTTGATTCGCCACGGCATTTACCTGACGACCGACCTCTACGTTTCCCGGAGCGTGCCCTATCGCGAGGTGGGCATCGACCGCGATGGGCGGATTCCCATGGATACTTACAAAGTGCTGGTGCCGGTCCATCAGGGAGCCTTCGAAAACTGGAAAAAGTTTGCGCGCGCTTTTCTCGGACACTTGAACCCCTACACCAGGCGCCGATACGCGGACGAGTCCGCGCTCGCCTGGCTGGCCATGATCAACGAGGGCAATTTCGGCAACTTCTACAAAGATATCCGAAGCATCCCCGAGTGGAAACAGGCATGGAACGTTTGGCTCGCGAAACGCTATGCCGGCCGGCCGGCCCTCGCGGGCGCCTGGAGCGGTGAAATAAAACCAGACGAGGACGCCTCGGTCCAAACGGTAGCTCTGCCGGAAAACCTCTCCGGAAAGGGGCTGCGGACCCGCGATTGCATCGCGTTCCTGGCCGACACCGACCGCGACATGGTACTGCGGATGAAGAAGTTCTTGCGTGAGGAACTGGGCTGCCGCGCGTTGATTAGTAACTCCAGTTCCTGGACTCGGTTTACGACGGATCAGTCGGCCCGCCAGGTCTATGACTATGTCGATGACCATTTTTATGTGGATCATCCGCGTTTTCTCGAAGGGCCCTGGCGCCTGCCCAGCCGCTGCCCGAACACCAGTCCCATCGCCGATGGCGCGCCGGGCGGGCGGCCCCTCGCGTTCACGCGCCTGTTCGACAAGCCGTTCACCGTTACCGAATACAACTACTCGGCTCCGGGGAGATTTCGCGGGGTTGGCGGCATCCTGACCGGAGCGTTGGGCGCGCTGCAAGGCTGGGGCGGCATCTGGCGCTTCGCCTACAGCCACAGCCGCGGCACCCTCGCCGCTCCTTCGCCCATAGGTTATTTCGATGTGGCGTCCGACCCGCTCAGCCAGGCCGCCGAGCGCGCCTCCCTCTGTCTCTTCGCTCGCGGCGACCTGCAAACCGCCCCGCACTCGGTGGTGCTGGTTATGACCGAGGCGGACCTCGCGAAGCCGGCGCCCCGGATTCCAACGCTCGCGACCAGTTGGCATTGGCTGGCCTGGGTGACCCGCATCGGCACCGAAGTCGTCCCTTCACCGAAGACTGCAGTGTCGTTCGATGCGATCCTGCCGCTGGCCTGGCAGACGCCTGCCTCGGCTTATAATCCGAGGCAGGTGCTGAATCTTGAACCCTATACGGTCGATAATGACACCTTGGTTTCCGCCCTCCAACAGAAACACCTCTTCGCTCCTGATGCCGTTCTCGATCCAAAGCTCAAACGCTTCCGCAGTGAAACGGGCGAAATCACGGTGGACGGAACCACTGGCCAGCTGGTGCTGGACACTCCGCGCACCGCCGGCGGGTACTCGCTAGCAGGACAAACCATCGAAGCAAAACGAGCCGGGGTGACGATTTCGATTCAGGGCAGCGACGCGACGGTTTGGGTCAGCGCGCTGGACCGGCGCCCGATTCGCCGCAGCAGTCGCCTCCTGGTCACGCACCTCACCGATTTACAGAACTCCGAAATCCGCTACGCCGAACCGGCTCGCCAGACCTTATTGGACTGGGGCCATTTGCCGTACCTGGTTCGCACCGGCACTGCGGAGTTGAGCTTGCAACTGAAATCGCCAGGGCGATTTCATGTTTGGGCGTTGGGCTCCCGGGGCAACCGCCTCGCCGAGCTGCCCGCCAGGACCGAGAGGGGAACCTTGCGCTTTATCGCTGATGTAGCCGGCGCGCCAGAAGCCGGGGCGCGCATGCTCTACGAAGTAGCCGAGACACGCTGAAGCCGGTCAATTCCCACTTTGTCATTCCCCCAAGGTCGTTCTAGCGTAGGCCCTTCCAGTGACACGGAAATAGTTGTTGCAGGCCTCGCCTCGTTTGGTATATTCCGCGCTCCGTTTGCCAGGTGAGGCAGAACGGGCAGAATTTCTTTACACGAAATGCCGACAATTAATCAATTGGTCCGCAAGGGCCGAAGTAAGCTGAAGCACAAGTCAAAGTCGCCAGCTCTGGAAAACTCTCCGTTCCGCCGGGGCGTTTGTATCCAGGTGATGACCCGCACGCCCAAGAAACCCAATTCGGCGATGCGCAAGGTCGCCAAAGTCCGCCTCACCAACGGTTACGAAGTGATCGCCTATATTCCGGACGAAGGCCATAATTTGCAGGAACACTCGATCGTGCTGGTACGCGGCGGCCGCGTGAAAGACCTTCCCGGCGTCCGTTACCATATTGTCCGCGGCACGCTCGACGCCGCGGGCGTGGAGAAGCGTCGCGTGAGCCGGTCGAAATATGGTGTGAAACGCCCCAAAGAGGGAGCGAAACCCGCCGCTGCCTCGGCCCCTGCTGCCGCCCCCGCTGCTCCGGCTGCGTAACCAATTCAACCTCTTAACGTTTTAACGAATCATGTCTCGACGTCGCCAAGCCACTAAACGGCCGATCTCCAAGGACGCAAAATTCAACAGCACGCTGGTCTCGCGCCTGGTCAATACGGTCATGGAGCGGGGCAAAAAAACGGTTGCCCAGCGGATTGTCTATGGCGCGTTCGACCAGATCGCGACCAAAAATCCGGCGACCAATCCCTTGGATGTGCTACAACGAGCAGTCGATAACGCCAAACCTCGTCTGGAAGTCAAGGCCCGCCGCGTCGGCGGAGCCACCTATCAGGTGCCGCTCGAAGTGCCCTCCGACCGCCAGTTCGCGCTGGCACTGCGGTGGCTGGTGGATTTTGCCGATAACCGCAAGGGCGTTCCGATGAAGGAAGCCCTCGCGTCGGAGATCATGGACGCCTACCAGGGCCAGGGTAACGCGATCCGCAAACGCGACGAGGTCCACAAGATGGCCCAGGCGAACAAGGCATTTGCACATTTCCGTTGGTAGGATAAAATACCTAGAGTGCGCCCCGGAGGCAGTAAGTTTCTCGGGGCGTTTTCATTCCCGGCGGGCTCGTTTTATAACCGATTATCAGGATAATTAGATGACAGCAGTAATGGACAAAGTTAAACCGGCGGCCGCGGGGTCGCCCAATTCGCCCAATCGGCCCTACCCGATGGAGCGGACCCGCAATATTGGCATCGCGGCGCACATCGATGCCGGCAAGACCACCACCACCGAGCGCATTCTCTTTTACACTGGCCTCATCCACAAGATGGGAGATGTCGATGACGGCAATACGGTCACCGACTGGATGGAGCAGGAGCGCGAGCGCGGGATCACCATCACGTCCGCCGCCACCACCTGCTATTGGACGCAAAAGGAGGACGGTACCTTTAAGTCGTTCCAAGGCGTGCCGCACCGCGTCAACATCATCGACACCCCGGGCCATGTGGATTTCACGGCCGAGGTCGAGCGTTCGATGCGCGTCCTTGACGGCGCCGTCGCCGTATTCTGCGGAGTCGCCGGGGTCCAGCCCCAGTCCGAGACGGTCTGGCGCCAGGCCACCAAGTACAAGGTCCCTCGCATCGCTTTCGTCAACAAGATGGACCGCACCGGGGCGAATTTTGAGAATGCGCTCAACGATATGCGCAAGAAGCTCGGGGCCTATGCTTACCCGATCTTCCTGCCCCTCGGTAAGGAAGATGATTTGCGCGGCGTTATCGACGTCGTGAACCAGAAGGCTATCGTATATGACCCGAACGACGAGGTCGGCCTGAAATACGAAATCACCGAGATCCCCGCCGACTTCAAGGATGCCGCCCAGGCTGCTCTAGCCGAGCTTATCGATGCCGTTTCCAACAAGGACGATCAGATCGCCGAGATGGTGATCGAGAACAAGCCGATCACCCCAAAGGAACTCAAACCCGCCATCCGTCGCCTCACCTGCAAGATTGAACTGGTCCCCGTGCTGTGCGGCTCGGCCTTCAAAAAGCGCGGCGTCCAGCCCCTCGTCGATGCCGTCGTGGATTACCTGCCTTCGCCGTTGGACGTCCCGCCCCCTGTCGGCATTGTGCCCGACTCGGACCAGACAGCCGAAGTCCCCTCGAACGACAACGGCAAGTTCTGCTCGCTGGCTTTCAAACTCTGGACCGATCCCTACGTCGGCAAACTGGTCTTTTTCCGGGTGTACAGCGGACAACTCAAGAAGGGCGATGTCATCTACAATCCCCGGACCCGTAAACGCGAGCGCGTCAGCCGCGTCCTGATGATCCAGGCTGACAAGCGCATTGATGTCGAAACCACCTACGCCGGCGACATCGCCGCGCTGGTCGGCATCCGGAACATCACCACCGGCGACACCCTTTGCGACGAGGATTTGGAGATCATGCTCGAACCGCCGACGTTCCCCGAGCCGGTCATCTCCATGGCCGTCGAGCCCAAGACAAAGGCGGATCGCGAAAAGATGAGCGAAGGCCTGCAGCGCCTTGCCGAGGAAGACCCGACCTTTCGCTGCTTCACGAATGAGGAAACCGGCCAGCTTATCATTGCCGGCATGGGCGAGCTGCACCTGGAAATCATCCGCGACCGCCTGTTCCGCGAATTCAAAGTCAGCGCTAACGCCGGCGCGCCGCAGATCGCGTACCGCGAGACGATCACCAAGAACGCCGAAGGCGAAGGCAAATTCATCCGCCAGTCCGGCGGCCGTGGCCAATACGGCCATGCCTGTATCACCCTCGCTCCCAACGCGCGCGGCAAGGGCGTCGAAATCGAAAACAAGATTGTGGGCGGCGCCATTCCAAAGGAGTACATCCCGGCGGTCATCGACGGTGTCGAAGAGGCCATCAAAGGCGGTGTGCTCGCTGGTTACCCGGTGGTAGATGTCAAAGTCGAGGTGGTGGACGGCACCTTCCACGAGGTGGACTCGAGCGAGCTGGCGTTCAAAATGGCGGGTATTTTTGCCCTCAAAGATGCCGCGAAGAAAGCCAATCCGATCCTGCTCGAACCGATCATGAAGGTCGAAGTGACCACTCCCGATGAATACCAGGGCGACCTGCTCGGCGACATCAACCGCCGCCGTGGCAAGATCGTCAACATCGAGGCCAAGGACACCTCAACGGTGTTGAGCGCCGAAGTGCCGCTGGCCGAAATGTTTGGGTACGCGACCGCGATTCGTTCGCTGTCCAAGGGTCGCGCGGCCTATTCGATGGAGCCGTTCCGCTTCGAACCGGTTCCGGCGAACATCGTCGCGACCATCCTTGACTCCGCCAAAGGCAAACCCGCCGCCCGCGCGTGACGGACCGCGGGATGCGCCGATATATCGAGTGCTCGGCCTCGCGTGAGGTCCTTAGCACGCTACGCTCCACCTTCAGGCGCTTCCGCCTGGGCCAGTAACCGGGCTCGCGCAGCTTCCATTTCGAGTTTGACTTGCGCGATGCGCGCGCGGATCAGCTCGCGGTTTTCTTCCTTTGCGGCGACCAGCTCGCAGGTGAGCCCTTCGATCCACCGCTCGTAAGCACGGTTCTGCCGCTGAAGCTGCAGCTCGATGCGGCTCAGCCGCTCATCGACGCTCAGAGCTTTGCGCGTGGCCGCCTGCTGAGTGTCCAGCAACCGGGCGCGGTCAGTGGCCAGCTTGCGCACCATTTTCTGCCTAAGCCATCGTCGCAGGTGGGGCAGCACACCTCGCCGGACCGCAGCCTGGGCGCGCTCGGCTCTTTCTTCGGCGGCCAACGCGCGCTGCTGCCAGGCGGCCGATTGTGTCTGTGTGTCGGGCGGCTCGATATGAATCACCGGCTGGGAAGCCGAACCTCGCGGGGCGGCTTCAGGACTGGAGCCGGTAACTGAGCGTGGAGCGACCACAACGGTGTAGGAAGCCCCTGTCGCTTTGGCGCTCTCGGCATGTTCAGGAATCAAGACCGGCACCGCCGGCACCCGCTTGCGGTTTTTGGTTAACGCCACAACGAGCGCGACAAACCCCAGTACAATCCCCGCCAGCGCTACCAGCCACACCAGCCCAGTGTCGCCGAACCGAGCCGCGAGTGAGGAACCGTCAGCAGCAGACCCTTCTGCCGCCGCCGGCGGCTGGCTTCGAGCTGCCTGGGCCTGTGACAGCAGTTCCGCTTGTCTGGCCCGTTCGGTCCAGGCGACCGCAGCCTTGGCGGAGTCGAGCTCGAGGTCGCAGGTGACCGGGTTATGGTCCCAGCCCGCGGTGGTTGGAATTTGCGGGCTGGGAAAAATGCTGGGTTCGACCAACAGGTAATCAGCCGTGACGCCAGGCTGCCCGGCTTTCGCAATGAACGTGATTCTTTGTCGAGCGGGGAGTTGCAGCAATGGATCAACAAATCCGGCTTCTTCCAGCAGGCGAACTGTTTTTTCTCGCGCGGTGGAAGCTGTTTTGTCTAAATCGCCGAAGGTGGCCGCGACAACAAAGCTCTGGACCTGGTTCATCTCCCAGCGTTTGACCGAATTCAGTTCGTCCAGCAACGGGCGCACCTGTGTCTCCAGGCCCGCCCCGGCGCCGAACTCCGCGCAGAAAAGACCGACGCGCAGCCTGCCGGCCTGGAGAGCGGCAAAGGCGAATCCACCTTGTCTCGCAATATCCCCCGGCGTTCGCCAGGCAGCCGACCACGAGAAATACGCCTTTTGTCTCGACAGGATGGCCACTTGCTGCCTCCCTCCGGCCTGGCCTTGCGCGGGCCGAAATGAGGAGCAAATCGCAATGTTGAACTCCGCCGGTTTGAGCGCCTCGGCGAGCTGCGCGCACATTTGCCAATCGCTGACACCCTGCAACAGGATGACATCAGGATGGAGCTTCGTGAGGGTCGCGGCCCATCGCTGAATTGAGGTGTTGGTCCCGCCGGTCGCTTCCGCACTTGGGGATTGCAGATTCCAGGTGGTGACGCGCAGGTTGTCAGCGAGGCTGGGCAAGGTGCTCGTAGCGATAGCGAGGCCCAGACTTAAACGCAAAGACGCAAAGGCGCAAAGGTGCGGGTCAATTCTGCTCCTCAGTCGCGCAATCCACCCGAGTGCTCGCAGCCCGTGGGGGTTTTTGCGCGCTGCCTGCGTCGCGAAGCGTATGGAGTGCGTGTCCCGATTCCGAATCGGGGCCGCTTTTCGACCTGACAACCCTTTCCAACAGCGCCAGCAAGCTCCACGCACTCCATACGCTTCGCAACGTTGGCCTGCGGCGTCGCTGTTCGCTATGATTGCGCCTTTGCTCACGTTAGTCGGCAGTAATGGCGATGAGGAACGGAGCAGGGTTTGCCATGCTTGAGACGAAATCGAGGCTTTCGATTTCGACGTTGGGCACGAGGTTGGTCCAAGTGGTCAGGAAGAGCCGGATCGAGTTGCCAGCCCGCTTACTCGTCTCGTTCTGCCCCCTCCACGCCACCTGTAATTCCGGGCTGGGCGGCGGTTCGCCGGCCTGTGTGTGCCAATCGCGCACCGCCTGGCCGTATACGATCGGCACCTCCAAACGCATCTGGCTGGTGGCGTAATGGATGACATACGCGCCGATTTGTTTGCCTTCGTCCGCGACTTTGCCAACGCCCGCCGAATGGAGAAAATACAAATGTTGGCATTTTTGCCCCACCGGGATTCCCTTGATCTCACCAGGGTATTTCGCCAGCGAGTCCGATTTGCTCTTCAGTTGAATGATGCCGCGCACATCGAACTCGATTCCCGCGAAGGTTTGCAGCCCGGTCGGCAGCGTTGCCAGGTCGTTGGCGGCCGCGCCTCCACGAGCATGCCACGTCTCAGTCAGCATTGCGTTGTAAAAAGCGGTCAGGTCGAGCAATTGAGGACGGGCTTGCGGGTCGCGTTGGGCCAACTGTCTAACCGCTGGCGGGTTCTCCGGGGGTTTCGACCGCGGCGAGCTGTCATCCGCGAACACCCGGGCCGCCGTCAGCTCAGCGGCGCTGATGCGGTTAGTGAAAACCAACTCCCACGTAGAAGGGCTTTCATAAACCTTCCCGTCGAAGGCCAGGTTCAGGACGGGGTCGTGATGCCGGCAGCGGACGATGGGCACGACCGCGCCGACCAATCCCATTTGGCGCCGTTTCCAATCGCGCCGGGTTCGGTTCGGCGCCGCGTTGCCGAGCGGAACCGGGCAGAATTCGAACAGGTAGGAACTGGGGAGCTTAGGGTCAGCCAGCGGCGGTCCTTCGGTTTTGCCTGTGCGGCGGCAAACCGGGCAGACCAGCACGTTCGCATCGGACAGATATTGGGGGACGAGGTCCGAAAGCCAGTTGGGCAGATCCTTATGGTCGACTTGGTAGGCCTGGATGGCGTCGTAAATCTGTTTCAGGTTCGCGATGCAGGCATCTTTTTCCTCCGCGGCCAGGCCGGATGCTGATGGTGCGGCATCCGGCCGGGCGAAGGCCGCCGGCATCAATCCCGCGCCTATGCAGGCGCCCAGTAGCCAAAAAGCCACCCGTCCTCTCACCATCTCCAGCCTCCGGCTGAAATGGGCTGCTCGTTCCGCGCGCCTGTCAACATGTCTTGTATGGCTTTACCAAGCTATCTCAACCGTCAGCCCCGCTCCTGTCAAGCGGCAACTCCAGGATTTCGCGCTTGTTACGCCGCCGGGTTCCTCTGTATCCAATCCCGGTGACCAGCGACCGACCGTTCCGTCTCGGCATTTTGGGCTCCGGCAAAGGCTCCAATTTCGTCGCGATTGCCGATGCTTGTGCAGCCGGCACGGTGCCGGCGCAAGTTGGGCTGGTCCTGAGCGACGTTGAGCATGCCGGCATCCTCGAGCGCGCCCACGAGCGCCATCTTCCCGCCAAATACCTTCCGCCGGGCAAATTCCGGACGAAGCTGGAAGAAGAAGCCGAGCGCGCCTACGTGGCGGCGCTTCGCGAAGCGGACGTGGACCTCCTCGTGTTGGCCGGCTTCATGCGCGTGCTTAAGGGCGATTTCCTGCGCGCTTTCGAGGGGCGTATCGTCAATATACATCCGTCGCTATTACCGTCCTTTCCGGGCCTCGAGGCCTGGAAACAGGCGCTCGACCATGGCGTCAAAATCACCGGCTGCACGGTCCATTACGTCGATGCCGGCGTGGATTCCGGTGCGATTATCGGACAGCAAACCGTTCCGGTGCTCGATAACGACACATCCGAAACGTTGCATCAGCGCATTCATGTGGCGGAGCATGAACTGTATCCCCGCTGCGTCGCGGCCATCGCGCGTGGGCAAATCCACGTGCGAGGCCGGCGAGTCATTTGGAAAAGCTGAGGTCCGCCTCACTGCGCCCTGATATGCGTTGCTGCATCGGTTCGGCCGTGGACCTTCCGAAAGTGTTCCGGTAGGCTGGTAACCTGTCGGCTCAGGAGTAACCGAACCTCCTGCAATACGGCTCGAGTGCGGGCAGAATCGGCGCCAGATGCTTTTCATAGGCGCGCCACCGCGCGACCGAGCGCGTGTACACCGGTCGGGTGACGTCCTGGTAAGTCGGCGAGTAAAGTTGCTTTTTGCGGCTCTTTTCGTAAAAGCGCGACTGCTCTTCGTGCCACGTGAGGCCGAGAAACTCCGTCACCCGTCCGCCCTCCTTTTCAAGGTCGGCCACCATATCCTCGTAACGGGTTTCGAGCCATGCGAACCCTTCCCATTCGCGGACGGCCAGCCAGATGTCCATCAAGTCCGCGTAATGCCTGGCGAGCCGCTCGAGGCTGAGAAAATTTACATTGGTCGCATTGAGCGGGATATTCTGAAAGTAGCAACTGAGCACAACATCGCGCGGGTCCCGAAGCGCGATCAGCACGCGCAACTCGGGAAAGACCCGCAGCCAGACTGCCAGGCGCGCCGTGGGAGAGGGATTCTTGTCCACCAACACTTTGCCGGCCCCGGAGGCGCCAACTTCCTCGAGCAGTGCTTGCGCGTACAGCCGGCGAAGCGTGTTTACCCTGGTGCTGGAGAGGTCCTTTGATTTGTGAAATTCCGGTTCAAGGAGGTTCGTAAACGCAGTCGGCTCGTCCAGTGCCGCGATGCCGGGATGGGCGTCCAGCATTTGCTCCAGCAGGGTCGTGCCGCTGCGCGGATGGCCGCCCAGGAATGCCAGCGGAGGAATCGGCTCGCGTTTGGGTTCGGGAAAGAATTGCTCCCATGTGCGCAAGATGTTCTTGGCCAGGCCTTGGGTGAATTGGCGCGCGCTTGCGGCGGCGTGGTCGTAACCCTTCAACAACAGTTCTGTGTCCGTCAATGCCCGGACGATTTGCTTCGCTTCGGCCAGTAGTTGCATCGCGTCGTCGAAACGGTCCGTGCGGTCCAAAATCTGGGCCAGCTCGTACCGGCATGCGTAGCGGACGTACGGGTGTTTCGGTTCTGAGCGGATGAGTTCCCGCAGCTTCTTTTCGGCCTCCTCGAACCGATTCTCGCGCCGGTCCAGCACCGCCGAAAAATAGCGCGCCTGGTCGTCCCGCGGATCGATCGCCAGGCACTCCTGCACAGCCGTGCGGGCCTCGTCGAGTCGGTGCTGTTGCTCGAGGAGCACGGCCAGGCTAATGCGCGGGTTGATCCCCTTCGGATCAGCGGCCGCAGCTTGCGCAAAGCAGGCCCTCGCTTTGTCCGGTTGCCGCAAACCCTGGTACTGGTGGCCAATCAGACCAATCAATTCGGAGTTGCGCGGCGCCAACTCGACAGCCCTGTGCCATGCCCGTTCGGCCAGGTCACGTTTGCGCAGTCCGGAGGCTGCGTTGCCGTACTCCAGCCAGACAACGGCTTCCCCCGGGCACTGCCGCGTCAGTTTTTCGTAGCGCGGCAGAGCTTGAGCGAAGTTTTGGGCCAGCAACGACCGACGGGCTTCGTTGAGCCCGTGTTGAAAACCGGCAGGTGTCATGGGTCGTCGGCTTGCTGGCGTCCGCTCCCCCACCATGCACGCGCACGAGTCCCGCTACAATCAGAAAGAGATTAGAAAAAGGCTTAGAAATGCAAGTTGACAGCCCGCCTGATGTGTTGTTAGTTCCACTGTCTTTACCCCCAATAGTGTGGCTGACGGCGCTGAGACCGTAAGCTCAGGCCCGTTTGGTCATCGGGTAAGTTCAGCAAACTCGTATGAAAAGAAAACGTTTCGGCTCCCCCAACCCAAATGCCCGCAAGGTCGCATGCACCGTTTCGGCTGCCGCGCTCATGTTGGGCGTCAGCCAGGCGGCCACCGTCGGCTTACACTTCCAACTGAACTACTGTGCCGATGCCCGGTATACTGGTTTTCCAGTCACGATGACAGCCTTCGGCATTTCCACCAACGGTTGGGAGAATCTGACCGAAATCAACACCGGTTACGGCTGTGCTGGCGTCTACGTGACTCTGAACGAAATCATTGACACGACAACATCCACCGGCGGGCTAAACCCTTTGCCAAACGGTTCGATTAACGTGACCTGGTCCGCCAACATGGGAAATTTCAGCGGCTTTGCCGGTTACGGACTTAATGTGCCGAGCCACGCCTATGACGGGGCGCCACCTGTCCCAGTCCCGACGGGAGAGTGGCAAATCTACAACACCTTCCTGCGCGATGGCGTGAACTTCGGGCCGCCAGGAGGTCCAGATAATAACCAGAACGGCTACGTTGTGGATATTACTGGATTAAAAACTCTCTTCACCAACACCCCGTTCGCAGTCCAACTGATCGCCTCGAGCGATTCCATGCAAAAGCTGACGAATGCCTTTATCATCGACGCAACCCTCAACGTGACTCAATCCGTCGTTTACCCCAGTACCCCGCCGGTATTTGACGAGGGAAGCGCCAACTGGGTCCGGGGACACGGCGGAGGCCTCAGCACCGCCAGCAGCGCCCTGAGCACGGACCACCTTCAAATCATCGGCAATCGAGCAGCCCACGGGGGTGACAAGATCACCGGATTCGACAATGCCAGCACAATCTCCGGCTTTATCATCACCGACAAGCCCGTCATATCGATGCCGCCCCAACCGGCCGTGGTTTGCGGAGGTGACACGGTCACCTGGAGCGGCTATGCCGTCGGGGTGCCGCCGCTCTCCTATCAATGGCGTCGGAACGGCGCCCCAATCCCCGGCGCCACGGCCGCAGCATACAGCATTACTAATGTCAGCCTCGCGAACGTCGCCAATTATGACATGGTGGTCACGAACCTCTACGGCCGCGCCACCAGCAGCGTGGTGACCGTGGACACCATCTCCACCACCTTGGGCCGCAATTTCCTGGTCGATTCTAATCCGCAAGGACCGGAACACGACGGTCTCAACCTGGGCGCATCCTGGCTCGCTTCCAGCACCGACAGCCGCGGCACCAACCGGACCGGCGTAATGAGCTTCAACGCAGCCCACCCCGACCAGATTGTAGTGCCGGGCGCAACGAATTTCGATTATGCGAGCGGCACCATTATGTTTTGGATGCGTTCCTCGGGGCTGGCCAATACCACCGGCAAGCCGGCCGCGCTCTTTGATCGTCTCAATAACAGCAAGGGCTGCGTGCTCGTCCAGAATGGCGACGGCACCATTCGCTTCTCCGACAATGGGAGTCTGGACGCTTTCCAATCCACCTCGACTGTGTCCAACAATAACTGGCACCACATCGCTCTAACCTTCAACCAGGCGGTCAGCGGCCAGATCGCTATTTACATCGATGGGGTCCAGGACGCGTTGACGTTCAGCGCTGCCGGCTGGGCATGGCAACCGGGGCAGGAGCTTGAGTTCGGGCTCTCGCATGACACGAACTCGTGGCAGGCGTACAACGGCCTGATGGATGACGTGCGCGTTTACAGCCGCGCGTTGACTGATCCCGAAATTGCTTCCGCCTCCAACGGGTCGGTGGTGGATACCACGACCCTGACCCTGCGGCTGAATTTCGACACCGCGCCGGTACCGGGCGTCACCCTTCACTGGAAAGCCACCGATGCCCTCCTCCAGGGCGCCGATGTGGTCACTGGACCTTATACCGACATTTCCGGCGCGACCTCGCCCTATTCCATCTCAGCCAAGGGGGCGAAGAAGTTTTTCCGCTACCATGGCCACACCCCAACCAATGTGGTCAGCAATCCGTACCTGATGTAGCCAACGCCAGCACGGCTTATACTCCGTCCGGCGCAGCCGTGGGACCAGCCACGACTGCGCTTTTCTTCATCTTGTCCTTCGGCGTTGAGACTTTCGACTTTGGACTGTATAAAGCCATAATGCAGTTTGAACTCCCGTTCCGCCCGTGGCGCTCCCGGCCGCTTGGGACCCGCGAGGACTGGCTGCGTTTGGGCGCGCGGCACGTGAGACTCTGGCTGGTCCCCAACCGCCGCGCACGCCGTTACGTTCTGCGGTTGCGCCCCGATGGCGCCGCTCGCGTCACGATTCCCCGCGGCGGTTCGGCGGCGGAAGCAAGACGTTTCGTTGAAAGAAACGCCGCCTGGCTCGAAAAGCAGCTTCTGCGGCAGGCGACGCGGCCGTCCGCTCCAAAGACCTGGCCGGCCGGAACTGAAATACTCTTCCGCGGGGAGCGGGTGCGGCTGGAGCCCGGGGTCAGCGGCGAAAGCCGAAGCCTCCTCTTGGGAAGCGAGGTCGTACGCCTCACGAAGCCCGGTGACGACCTCCGCCCGGCCGTCGAGCGGCATCTCTGGCGGTTGGCCGCGCGCGAACTGCCTCCTCGCGTGCTCGAACTGGCGGCCCTGCACCAATCGCCGGTGCAGCGCGTAACCGTACGGAACCAGCGTTCGCGGTGGGGTTCTTGTTCCCGGCGCGGCACGGTTTCTCTCAACTGGCGCCTCGTTCAGGCCCCCATTTTCGTGCGCGACTACATCATCCTGCACGAGTTGGCGCATTTGAAGGAGATGAACCACTCCCGCCGGTTCTGGCGTGAAGTCGCCCGCTTGTGCCCCGATTTCGCTGCGGCGGAACGGTGGCTGAAGCAACACTCGGATTTGTTGAGGCCGTGAAAACGTTGCACATCTACTTGACCCGGCAAATCGTGGCTTCGCTGGTCATGACTGTGCTGGTCTTCACGTTTGTTCTCTTCCTGGGGAATGCCGTGAAGGAACTCTTGCAGTATGTGATAAGCGGCCAGGTGAAATTCAGTGTGGTAGCCCAGGCGGCTGGCTTGCTCATCCCCTTCGTCTGGGTCTTCGCCCTGCCGATGGCGATGCTGACCGCGACCCTGCTCATCTTCGGCCGCTTCAGCGCCGACCAGGAGCTTACCGCGGTGCGGGCCAGCGGCATCAGCTTGCTCTCGCTGGTCACGCCGATACTGTTGCTAAGCCTGGCCCTGTGCGGCGTCAGCGCGTTCTTAAACCTGTACGTCGGGCCGCGCTGCCGGGTGGCCTACAATAACTTGCGGTACAAGCTGGAGGCCGAGTTTTCGAGCGCCTACCTCCCTGAAGGCCGGTTTATCAAAGATTTTCCGGGCTACATCTTCTACGTCGGGAAGAACCGGAAGGGCGACCTCGAGGACGTCATCGTGTTTGGCCAGAAGAATGAAACGAACGTTTTCGTGATCAAGTCCCCGCGGGCGAAACTGGAACCTGACGTGGCCAACCGGCGTCTGAACCTGACACTCTTCGACTGCAAACACATCACGCTCGGAGGAGGTCGGAGCTTGAGCAGTTTCGGCGAGGTTCAACTCCAGCTCGACCTCGAACCAGAGAAGAAGAGGTCACAGAAGCCTCCACTCAGCGACATGACGTTTCCGCAGCTCCTGGACGAAGCGCGCGACGTCGAACAGCGGACCCGCACTCCCATCTCACGACGGGAACTATCTCCGGAGCGACGGCTGGCACAGAAGAACGCCTTGGAGCACGGACCCAAAGAATTGCTGACCCCGGTGCTGTTTCAGATTCATCGGCAGGTGGCGTTTTCCTTTGCCTGCTTTGGGTTCACCCTGGTGGGCATTCCGCTGGGGATCCGCGTGCATCGGCGCGAGACAAACGTCGGCATCGCGATTGCCCTGCTTCTGGTGGCGGTGTATTTCAGCTTTATTTTCCTTGGCCAGTCGCTCGATACCCGTCCGGAATGCCTGCCGTATCTGATCGTGTGGCTGCCTAATTTTTTGTTCCAGGCGGTGGGGGCGGTCCTGCTGTGGAGGGCGAACCGCGGGGGGTGAAAGAAGCGCTAAGACATTAAAAGGTTAAAACGTGAAACGTGACCAACGGGCGTTCAATCACGCATCACGCACCACGTTTCAACAGCTAACCCGCCTCCGTCTTCCTGCGATACACCTTGTACACCGCCGCCTGGTCCACCGGTTTAACGATCAGCTCGTCGATGTTGACATGCGGTGGCCGGTTGGCCACCCAAACCAGGATTTCCGCAATGTCTTCCGCAGTCAGCGGCTGAGTGCCCTCATACACCTTCTTGGCGCGCGACGCGTCGCCCTTGAAGCGCACGAGCGAAAACTCGGTTTCGGCCAGGCCGGGATCGACCGTGCAGACGCGGACCCCGGTGCCGTTCAGCTCCAGACGGAGCGAGCGGCTAATCTGCAGCTCGCCCGCTTTCGCGGCGCAGTAAGCCGCGCCGCCTTCGTAAGCGGTGTGGCCCGCGACTGACCCGATGTTGATAATCGAGCTGCCAGGATTGTCCACCATCAACGGCAGAGCGGCTCGGGTCACGCGCAGGAGACCCAGGACATTGGACTGCAGCATAGCCTCCCAGTCCTCGTCCTTGCCTCGCGCCACCGGGTCCAGGCCGTGCGCCCCCCCGGCATTGTTGATGAGGACGTCGAGATGGGAACCGAGTGATTGGTCACCGGTAATTAGCCGGCCCACCCAGGCCATAAAGGCTTCCACGCTCGCGGTCTGGCTCACGTCCAGTGCCTGGAAATGTGCCGCGGCAGCGCCCGCCTGGCGCGCCTGCTCCGCAACCAGTTTCAGCTTCTCGACGCGTCGCGCGCCGAGCAGAAGTCTCGAGCCCTCGGCGCCAAAGGCCCGGGCGGCCGCGGCTCCAAAGCCGCTCGAAGCGCCGGTGATGAGAACCCACTTGTCCCTAAGTTGTGTTTTCATGCGATAGTCCTCGTTGCGAAATCACTCCTTCCGCTGTACCACAGCCGGCGCGCTTGCGTTGCCGCACCGATCTACCGCGGTCACGGCAATCGCCTCCGGTGGCGGCCGTTCCAGCGCGCGGGATTTGGCCGCGCCCGGCAAGATCCGAGTCGTCCATTCGTTGTCCCTGCGCACTTGCAGGACCCACAACCATACTTGCTGCGGTTTGCCAGGCGCCCAACTTGCATTACTGCCGTTCACGGTCAGCCGTGGTGTTTCCGGCGGGTCGGTGTCCAGCCACGGCGCCGGCGGCACCAGGGCCGGTTGACCATACACCTCTCGATCGAGCGCTTCGCCCAGACGGTTTGGGCGCATCAAAGCTTTCATATCCCAATGGACGTGGCCGCTGGTGCCAGGCTGCTGGCGGGTCAGCCGGATTTGGTTGACGATTTCTTCGGGGTTCCACCGTCCATTGGTTTTGGTGGAATCCATGCCCGGCACCAGCAGCCGGTCTTTGGTGTTTTGTTCCACCCACCACTTTAACAGCACAGGGAAACTTTGCTGCGGCGGATCGATGCCCCAGTACAGTTGCGGCGCAAAGTAATCGAGCCAGCCGCTTGCCAGCCATTTGCGTGAGTCGGCGTACAGCTTCGCGTAGGCATCAAATCCCTGGATCTGCTGCGGGTTCCCGGGACGCCAGATGCCGAACGGGCTAATGCCGAACTTCACCCAGGGCTTGGCCGACTTGATCGATTGGTAAACCCGCCGGATGAACTCATTCACGTTCTCGCGCCTCCAATCTTCACGGCTCAATCTGCCGCCGAGCCCAAATCGCCGCCAGCTCGCATCGTCCGGGAAATCGATTTCCCGCCCTGCCCCGTCCTGTTCTTTGTACGGATAAAAGTAATCGTCGAAATGGACGCCATCGATGTCATAACGTTTCAGTACGTCCATGACAACGCTCAGCGAATAGTCCTGCACCTCCTTGTCGCCGGGGTCGAGCCAAAGCAATTTGCCGTATTGCCGCACGAGTTGCGGATGGGTCTTGCTGATGTGCGTGGGGGCGACCAGCCCTTTGGCGGAGGAATGGTGTGCGCGGTAAGGATTGAACCAGGCATGCAACTCGAGGCCACGCCGATGGGCCTCCTCCACGGCCAGCGCCAGGGGATCATAAAACGGCTCCGGCGCCTTCCCCATGCGCCCGGTGAGATACTCCGACCACGGCTCGATCGAGGAGGCGTACAAAGCGTCGCAAGCCGGACGCACTTGGAAAATAAGAGTGTTCAGCTTGAGCTGGGCCGCCCTGTCCATGATGGCCAATAGTTCGGCCGTTTGCTGCGCCGTGCTGAGGTTGTTGGTGGAAGGCCAATCGATGTTCGCCACCGTAGCAATCCAGGCTGCGCGCATTTCCCGGGCTGGTTTGGGTGGAACAATCGATGCGGGAAGGTAACCTCCGGCCTGCACGGACACCACCGTTGCGCAAAGAAAGCCGCTGCACAAGAGAATCCACCATTGGCCATACCGCTTCCCCGGCGTGCCGAGCATCCGCCCCATCGATCGGCAGAAGCCAACGCAGAGTTGCAAGTGCGTGGGATGCATTTGTTTATGTCGGAAGAAAGATTTTTCCCAAAAGTTGTTGAAATCCTAGGGCAGGTTGGTCTAAATAGGATGGTAGTAAAGAAAAAGTTAGCGCAGAGCAGCGGTTAGACGGCACAACTTCAAATCTCGGTTCCTCACCAATTAGTTGTGCCCCGACGGCAGGGCTATGCTTTATATAGTGGTTTTTCGCTTTACTAAATCGGGTTGCTCTGCTTTTTATAAACAAAATCATGTATCTGAAGAATTTAACTGTTTTAGGGTTCAAATCCTTTGCAGATAAAACGGCTCTCAACTTCCAACCCGGAGTGACCGCGATCGTCGGCCCCAATGGGTGTGGTAAGTCGAATGTCTCAGACGCAATACGGTGGGTACTGGGCGAGCAATCAGCGAAGGCCCTGCGCGGCGGCGAAATGGCCGATGTTATTTTCAACGGAACCGATAGCCGCAAACCGTTAGGGATGGCTGAAGTGTCGCTGACCATTGGCGGGGTGGACGAGGAGGGCCTGCGAGCGTCGGGGGTGGAAATCGCGTACAACGAGGTCACCGTCACCCGCCGGGTGTTCCGCGACGGCGGAAGCGAGTATTTCATCAACAAAACACCCTGCCGGCTAAAGGACATCCAGCAGTTGTTCATGGGTACGGGTGTGGGCCGCACGAGCTACAGCATCATGGCCCAAGGCAATATTACCCAGATTCTCTCCAGCAAGCCGGAAGATCGCCGCTTGATTTTTGAGGAAGCCGCGGGAATCACCAAATACAAATCGCAGAAGAAAGAGGCCCTGCGCAAGCTGGAGTACGCCGAACAAAACCTGGTGCGCGTGGAGGACCTCGTGCGCGAAGTTAAGCGCCAGATCGGTTCGCTCCAGCGCCAGGCGGGCAAGGCGCGGCGTTATAAACAGCTCTCGCAGGAAATGCAGCATCTGGATACGCAGCTCGCACGGCACCAGTTTGATCTCTTGCAGGTTGAGATTCAGGAACGGGAGACCACGGCTGAAAGGCTGCGGAACGAAATCGAGAGCAGTTCCGCCGAGGTGCTGCGCGGCGAAGACGAGATCACGCACTTACGCGAACGCCTGTCGGAACTGGAGCACGAGGTCGGCGCGATGCAGCAACGTGGCCTGGAATTGAAAGGGGAGATTGACCGGCACGAGGGCCGCATCCAATTCAACGAGGAACGGCTGCGGGAATTGGGCGCGCAAAACACCAAGGCGCTGGCTGACATCAACCAGGCGGAGGAACGCCGGCACATCGCCGAACAGGAGCTGGCAAAGGTGGACGCTAATCTCAAATCAGCCGAGACCGCACTCGCGCAGCATCGGGCGACGCTCGAAGCCAGGCAGTCGGCCTTGCGCCAGGTCGAAGAAGATTTGCGCCGACGGCAGGAGGCCCTGCGGCAGGCCCAGGCCGACGCCTTTGCGGCGGCGCAGGACCTGACCCGGGTCCGCAACGAGCTCACCGCGCTCGATTTGCAGAAACAGGGCAACGTGGTGCGCCTCGAAAAACTCTCCGCGGAAAAGATCCAACTGGAGGAGGAACGCAGCCGGCTCGAAACCCGGCTGCACGAATTCGCCGCCAATGTGCAGACCCAGAAACTGAACGCGCAGACCCAACGCGGCAGTGTCGCGGACCGGCAAAAGCGACTGGTGGAGCTCCAGGAAGACTTGAACCGGGCGGGACAGGAGCAGGACGAGCTATTGCAGCAACAAGCGGAGAAACGGTCGCGGCTCAATGTGCTCGAGCAATTGCAGGCGGGACACGAAGGTTTCAGCGAGGGCTCGCTCGCCGCACTCAAACAATCGCGCCACGTGCTCGGCTCGCTGGCTGACAAGGTGCGCGTGCCCGACCAGTACGTGACGGCGATCGAAACGGCATTGGGCCACCACCTGCAACTGGTGCTGACGGAACATCCGGAAGCAGCACAGGAAATCCTTGCCGACCTTAGCGCGAACAAGAAAGGCCGGGCCAGCGTCGCTCCGCTTGCTTTCACGCGCAATGGGCACGCGCCGGCGCCGGTTTCCGGCACCAATGGCGCCAAGGGGAACGGTTCATCTGAACAATCCCAGGCCACCGCTGCGCCCGAACTCAACGGCGAGCCCCTGGAAGCCATCCGGGTCGTGGACGGTGAGACGTCCGTCCAGCCTCTCCTCGAGCGGTTGCTGGGGCTCACCCGCATCGTGCGCGATTTAGGCGCGGCGACAGCGGCCTGGCGCGATACCAACGGCGCATTTCATTACGTTACCCTCGCCGGTGAATTGCTGAGCCGACACGGCATTTACACCGGCGGCTACGCCAATGGCAGCAGCAACGGCAAGGGGGCGGCTTCGATTCTGGGCCGGAAGAATCAAATCGCCGAATTGCGATTGACGGCGGGCCAGTTGCAGGAACAGGTGGGCGAACTCAGCCGCCGCAAAGGGACGCTTCAGAGTGAGCAAACAGAACTTCAGGCCAGCCTGCAGCAGGCCCAAACGGAACTGCGCGCCCAGGAAGTTGCGATCGCCACGCGCGAAGGCGAGTTCAACGCGCTGCAGAATTCCCAGCGCCTGCTGCATCAGAAGATCGATACGGTCGTGTTCGAGGTCCAAACGGTGGCGGCCCAGGAGCAGGAGGGGCTGCAAAAGCGCTCCGGCCTGGCGGCCCGGGTTAACGAACTGGAAACCCAGGAGCAGGAACGCCAGGCGCAAGTGGCGGAATTGACCGCGCAATTGGAGGGCCTGAGGCTGCAGCGCGACACCGCCAACGCCGGTTTGACGGAAAGCAAGGTAGCGCTGGCGACCGAGGAGCAAATGCGCGCCTCGTTCCAGCAGCAACAGCAATCGCTCACCCAGCGCATCCGCGAGCTGGCCCAGATTATCGAACAGCGCCGCGGCGAAATCGGGGCGTGCATCGGAAGGAAGGAACAGGCGGAGTCCGAAATCCAGGAGTCACGCGGCCGGATTGAGGCGCTGCGCCACGACCGAGACCAGGTGAATGCCCAGGCGGCGGACGTGCTGGCCCGGAAACAGGGCGAAGAAGCCGAGATTACCGGCCGGGAAGAATCATTGCGCGAACAACGGCGGTCGTTGACGGACGTGCAGCAACGGCGCGGCACGATCGAGGTGGAGCTGGCCCAAAAGAACATGGCGGTGCAGAACCTCCGCGAGCGGGTGCAGCAAAAGTATCATGTCAACCTGGACGACGTGCGGAGCGAGTGCATCACCATCACGTTTGCCGATGAAGGACCCGCGCGCATCCACGTGATGTCGCCCGAGGAAATGGCGGCCGCGGGCGCGGCGACGGATTGGGAGATGGTGGCGCAACAGGTTGAGGCCCTGCAGAAACGGCTCGACGAGATGGGGCCGGTCAATCTGGTCGCCATCGAGGAATACGACGAAACCGAACAGCGCTACCAGTTCCTGAGCAAGCAGCACGACGACCTGGTGCAGGCCAAAGCGCAGTTGCTGGAGGTCATCAACCGGATCAACAGCCAGACCAAAGAAATGTTCCGGACGACGTTCGAGCAAATCCGCACGAGCTTCCGCGCAATGTTCACCGAAGTTTTCGGCGGCGGCAAAGCCGACCTGATTTTGATGGATGAGAACGACCTGCTGGAAAGCGGCATCGACATCGTTGCCCGCCCGCCCGGCAAACAACTGCAGACGATTTCGTTGCTGTCCGGCGGCGAGCAGACTATGACCGCCGTGTCGCTGCTCTTCTCGATTTACCAGGTCAAGCCGAGCCCATTCTGTGTCCTGGATGAGTTGGACGCGCCGCTGGACGAATCGAACATCAACCGTTTTATCCGCGTCTTGCAGCGGTTCCTGGAGCGCTCACAATTCATCATCATTACGCACAACAAGCGTACCATCGGCATGGCCGACGTACTCTATGGTGTCACCATGCAGGAGCATGGGGTGAGCAAGATCGTCAGCGTCAAATTCCACAAGTCGGACGAGGAAGTCACCGATCACCCGACCGCATCGCTCGAAACGCCCACTACTGGGCGCTCAATCGACGCGGATGAGGACGCGCCGCACAAACGCGACGAAACAATCGAAGTGATGATGGCGAAGTAGTTCGCCGAAGTCATCGGGTCGGTTGGCCGCGAAAAGGCACAAGTTTAAGTCGCGGTTGGTCGCGGTTGAGAAGGACGCTTTTGTCAACTTTGGAAAGTTGACAGTTGACAGAGGCGGGGCGGACGGCGCGCTGGGACAGCGCGCCCTACCACGAATGGGGGTGGGGGAGTGATGAGGTTTTTCTTTTCGCGAGGCGAGGGGGATGCGAAAGTTGACAGTTGACAGTTGACAGAAAGTGGGGCGGAAGCGCGGTCCTACCGACTATTTTGGCAGTTTTGAAAGTTGACAGAGGCGGGTGCCGGGGCGCGGCCAAGCCCCACGCCGGCAGGCGCAGACTCCGCCCGCTTCCACAACAATCGAGTAATCGCCGCCAGCTCCTCCTCCGTCTCCTCTACGGCACCCAACCGCTCCCCACTTACGACGCTTTCCCCATGGTGGCCGTCAGCATCGGTGCCCGACCGGAACGTCTGGCCGTGCGCAAGCACCGCCCGACAATCCTGTCCGGCGCCCGCGCATATCCCCTCTACACTACTTCCCGCTGCGGATCCACGCATCAATCTGCTTCATCCGCCCAATCGGCGGCCGGCTGTGCCTTTCCTGTGATGTTTTCTTAATAACGGCGCAAAACTTTAGGGGGGCGGGAAAGCGAATGTCAAGCCCCTATCTTTATCATTGCAATCATGATTTCAAAGACTCAACACTCTTCGACATGCAAAAACCCGCTAACAAGGGGCTTACGAAGAGGCAGAAATTCCTCTTGCTGTACATACAATGTTCTGCTAAAGTGTTTCCATTAAGTACTACTTTGTGCTAATAAAGTATCTTACTAAACACGGCAACAGCCTGGCGCTGCTCATCGACAAACCAATCCTTGAGCTGCTGGACATTTCGCCAGAATCCCCGCTGCTCATCAGCACCGACGGCAAGAAGCTCACGATAACCCCGTCCCAACGTCCCGAAGGCGAGACCCAAAACAGAAAAGAGACGGAGACTGAGAATGAAGAAAAACGCTCCTGAATTACAGGCCAAGGTCCCCGACCAAAATGGCACAAGCGCGGGCTACACCACCCCGCTGGGTTCCATGTACTGCGGCAGCTGCGAAGACGTACTAGCGCGGCCGGAGATCCAAAAGCTGCATGGCAAAATCCAACTGATTTTCACCTCGCCGCCGTTTCCATTGAACAGGAAGAAAAGCTACGGCAACATGAATGGCCAGAAGTATATCGAATGGCTCGCCGGCCTCGCACCAACGCTGACAAAGTTCCTAACCCCCAACGGCTCCATCGTGATAGAACTTGGGAACGCCTGGGAAAAGGGTAAGCCAACGATGTCAACGCTCAGCCTTGAAGCGTTACTCGCGTTCAAAGCAAAGGCCAACCTCCATCTGTGTCAGGAATTCATTTGTTTCAATCCAGCTCGGCTTCCAACCCCCGCCCAATGGGTGAATGTCGAGCGCATCCGTGTAAAGGACGCCTTCACCAGGCTCTGGTGGCTATCTCCGACCGAAAAGCCAAAAGCAGACAACAAGAGAATACTACGCGAGTACAGTGACAGCATGAAGGAGCTCCTAAAGAAGCGCACCTACAATGCAGGGCATCGACCCTCCCAACACCGGATCGGCGCGAAATCATTCCTTACCAACAATAGAGGTGCCATCCCCCCCAACGTCTTCTTCGACGCCGAAATCTTGTACAATTTTCTCGTGATGGCAAACACCTCAACAAACGACCCATACCAGATACACTGCCGTGACCATGAACTGAAACCGCACCCTGCCCGAATGCCAGTTCACCTTGCAGAGTTCTTCATCAACTTCCTTACCGAACCAAGCGACAGGGTAATGGATCCTTTTGCCGGCAGTAATACCACAGGCGACGCAGCCGAGCGACTATGGCGCCGCTGGATGTCCATTGAGGCAAAACCAGAATACGTCAACGCCTCCAAAAGTCGCTTCGCCGAAAATCCCACCGCGAATGCACCCGACCTCACCCTTGCCTTGACCTGATCGCCTTGAATTGAATGGCGAATCTCTCCTCCAACACGTCGAGGAAAGCGCGAACCTTCTCCAAATCTCGGCGTTGGATCTGAACCCCACCGCCCACGGGCCCACGAGTCAACGTTCCCTGGCCGGTCTGGGCCAGCCAGTCCAGCGCCTTCACAACTGCTTCCCTGACCGTCCTCATCCGCCTCTCTAGGGTGTCCGGGGTGTACTGTGAAAGGCCAAGGAAAGCAGCCGCACCAAGCCAAGTTCGCGGCTCCTCCGCGCTTTTCAGATGCGATTGAAACACCGGATGCTCCAGGAACCCACTAACGGCATCATAAATCGGTTCTGGCGACCTTACCGTTGGCGCGGCCCCAACCGCAACGCTGTTCACCCGTTCCGCCTCGGCGAGTCCGAGTGACGTAATCTTGTAGTAGTTTGTTCTAACCTTCTCAATCCACCCCCGGCAGACCGGATTGTCCTTCTTCGTTTTCCCCATGATCTCCATCATCACTCGCTTATGGTCAGGGTATGAAGCTTCGTAGCCACGGCAGCCAAACCGGTTCTTGTTCCGCAGCCAAACCGCCACCGTAAGATCCCACTCACTAAACTCTCGCTTCCCGGAGCGGGCCAGATCAGCAGCACCAAGCAGTATTTCCTGAGCCGCAGTCAACGTTGCCATTAGTCGGCCTCCATTTCGCCGTGGTAAAGCTCATCAGCCAAGTCAAAGGCCCTATCTATGAAATCAGAGCAGTCCAGCTCCGCCTGCGCCAAATCTCGCCGGTACTCAACCTCCGTCATCTGCTGGTCTCGCCGCTCCTGTCGCACCTTTAATCTCTTCAGCACCTCGAAGCACTTCAGCGCAATGAACTGCAAGAACGACTTGGAAGCGATTCGTCCAACGCCCGTTGGCGTCGGCCCGTGCCTCTCCTTACGCACCCTGAGCGCTTCCTTGCTGTCAGGATTTATCCAGATCACATGTTCAAATGGCGGCTCATCCTCGATGATCGTCGGGTGGTACTCACCACCAGGGTGAGTGCGCTGGTCCGGAGTATACTCACCCATGCCCGGCGCTTCCTGACCACAGAGCAGGATCACAGGGACGTCGGGCACCGTACCATTGCCATCATCCGGACGGCGCCTCGGCGGTGCCACCTCCGTCCCGATATTGAGCGTGTCCGTGTTCGTGTCCTGCTGCGCCGGCCCGAAACGTACGCGAACCGTAGCAACCCCAGGAACGTGCCCCGCGGTAAACCAGCCGTTGCGGCTTATCTTCCCCATCTCGGATTCGTCCACCATACCCTCCATCAGCAAATCGTTCCGTGTTGCCGCCTCAACGAGCAGATCCTCGCGGCCACCCGCCGCCGTCCGGAAGATCATTGTCAGCCTGACGTGTTCCCCCTGCAGCAACACCCGATCGGGACACATGATCTCCACACCAGTACAGGAAACAACCTCCACATCAACCCGGTTCGATTCCACTCCACCTTCGCCAGTTCGAAACCAGCACTTCGTTCGGCCCGGCCACACACCCCGCACCAGACCAGTACTGACCAGATCCAAAACACTTCCGGTTTCACAGCACATCTCCAATCCATCCACGGAGACCGGCAGCCGCTTCCCCTGAGGCGTTAACTCAAAGCAAGCAACCTGCAGCGGCACAGTAGTTCCAGCCGCCAGCGCGACAGATGCCCGCCCTCCCTCGAACACGATCTCATCAACCCTGGTGCCTCGCGGTCGCTCGGTTGGCCCTACCAACGTGTCGCCTCGCAAATACTGCCTCATCAACTCGCGCATTCTCTCCAGCGCGTCATTAGCGCGCGTCCGATCCTCAGGGCGATGGTTCCGCGCCTGTGCCTGCTGGATCCGGGAAGCCAAATCCTCGACTTGCGCCGCGACCCATGCCCGCACCGCCAAAACCAGGGGCGTATCGACTGTCCCGTGTCGCTCGGCGCCAGCCAGATGTTCAGGCGTCAGAGCAGGCAATAGGAGCTGCCCATAAACGAATGCCGACTCAGATCGAGGCGACAGGTCAGCGACGCTCCAGTTCGCCACCACATTCCGCCCATTCCGTACCCGAATTACATTTAGCGCCTTGCGCCGGTCGGCTCGCCTCAACGGCTCCCGGCTGGTCGCCAACTGAAGGTACTTCTGGTCGCCGGAGCTGCCCGTCGCTACCCTCTCGCCCGTGTCGGGAACAGTGAGGTCGTCCGGAACAGGTGCTCGATCCAACGCTTCGAAACCCGGCAAAGGGTTCGGATAAGTGGCCACAAGCGGGCCGTCAGACATGCTTTCGCCATCAACCAAGATCCACACCGAGCAAGTCTCCAGCGTAAGCGCCGCTTGTCCGTGCTCCACAAGTTCCGCTTGGATTTGCCGCACTAAGTTACGCACCGTCGCAAGCCGCCGCCCGGACCACTCCCGTACACTCCCAACCCGCACAAACGTAAAGCTGTCCCGCGCGTCGAAAGCCCGCCTCGCCGGTGACGGCAACTGCTCGTAATCAAGCTCCATGCTTGCGAGACACCCATCAAGGCGTCGCCGCGGGTCAGTCTCTGAAACCCCGTAAACTGGCCGGCCCGACTCGCGCGCGTACCCAGGCAAATATCGGCACTCCGCCTCATCGTTCTTAAATCCCATTTTCGTCCTCGCCTCCTCGTAGCAGGACTCCATGAACGCTTCATCGGCAGACCCCCTCACCATGAACGACTTCCCCCCGTTGCCGTGCCCCGCCTCGATGTCATCAGCCAACGAACCGCGCCCCGCCGTTCGACTCGACCACGTTTTCCACCCATTGAAGTCCTGCATTTGGGCCCCAGCGAAATCCAGCACGGCTAGCGAGCGCAAGGTCGAGCTGACGATCACTACGATGTGCCGTAGCTCCCTTTCCACAACCCCGAGGCGCGCGTACTGGTCTTTCGCATTCTTCACAAGCTCGGGCAAGCCGTCCTTCACAGTCTGGAATCGCCCTGTGAGCTGGTCGAGTGTATGCCCCGAATCAATCGGTATTTGCGGTAGAAAATCGAAATCGATCATAATCTCCAAAGGTTCCTTTTTGGTCACATTTTTCCTATCTACTTGCCAATTCGCCCCAGCCTTTCTCAACGGCTGCAGCCAAATCTCCACCCCTGAGCGAGTAGCCTTGCCGCCCATGTTGCACAACCGCGCCAATTTGTCTTAGCCATGCTACGCAGAGGTAAACCTGGTAGGGCGGCACCTCTGCCCCATCCTCCCCCGCCGCCAGAGGGATAACCGCGTCCATGGCGAAACGCTTCCCGCCGGCTCCGACTTTCCCGAGGGCGCCCACTAAGACCGACATTACGCTCTTTGGACTCTTGTGCTCGTACTCCGATTTCTCCGCCTTCGACCAGGCGATCTTTACCAAATTATCGCCGTCCCGCGCAAATTTAGGGTACTCATTCCCTTTCGCTCTCTCCGGCTTGGCGAACCGCATCACCACCGGGCCGGCGCCAGAAGAGGCACTGGCCACCACCGCAGGAGGCACGCTCCCTTCTGGACCCACGGTCGTTTCGCCGAACACGCGCGCAAAACGCTTCGGTAGCTCATTAATTGCCTGCGCCACGCTGATGAGCGTCGCCGCTGCCTCATATTGTCTTTCGCGTGCGGCGTCAGACGCGAGGCCAGCCAATGCCTTCTCCGCCGTCTCAATAATCCCTCTGGCTTGTTTCGGTATACTCATACTGAAACTATAATAGAGCGAAAATATAATAGTGCAAGAACTTTTTCGAAGTTTTTTGCTCCAGTCTTTTGGTTGACCTAACCCCCGCAATTTTCTAAGGTCCAACCATCTGAAGCGAAATCCAAACACAACAAACCGAGAGCGCCTCCTCAAAACTCGGGCCGAACCAGCGGCATCACCACCGCCCTGCCGCGCCCTGAGAATACGTACGGCCGTTGCTGGCCGCGCCCCGGTCGCTCCACGTTTTCACTTCGTCCCCCTCCACACCCAAAGGATGTCACATGTCCCGAGTGCTCATTCCCCACGAAACGGCTTGGTACGATGAGCTGAACGCAGTCGGCTATTACGGCGAAACTGAACTCGAGCGCGAGATCCGCCAACACGTCCGGTCACTCTTTCCGGACTTTCACGTGTTCCCATTCAAAACTAAGATCACCAGCAGGAAAACAAACGAGGTCAACAAACCTGACCTGGCCATGATCAGGCATGACTTTACTGCGTGGGGCGTCATCGAAGTCGAGCTAGGCGACCACGACATCGACCATGTCCTTAACCAGACGCGCACCTTCGCCGACGGTGACTACAACGCGCCGGAGATCGCCAAGTATATTAAAGAGCAAATGCACAAACACTGCGGCAAGAACGTCGGCATCGGCCGAATCAAAAACTTAATCGCCGCAGAACTGCCCAAGATTCTGGTGGTCGCCGACGACAGCCCTGCTGAATGGCAGACCAAACTCCACTCCGCGGGCGTGGACCTGTGCCTGTTTCAGATCTTCAAGAGCACGCGAGGCCATCATATCTATCGTGCTTTCGGGGATTATCCCACCGTTCCAGCGCGCCAGGCTCATTGCAAGCCCCACGCCGCGCTCAGCAACACCCTCGAAATCGTAGGCACATTTCAGTTCAGAAACCTCAGGCGCAACAAGCGGGTTGACGTTGTCTTCGACGAAAACCTGACCAGATGGGCCCTGATTGATGACAAAGGAAGGAGTTACCTTCGCTTTATAGGCAAGGAAAACCCGCTCTCCGCCAACAAGACCTACACGCTATTCGCCGACAGACGCAATAAGTATTACTTCAAAATCTCCTAGATATGAAACTACAGCTTGGACCCGAAATAATCTCATCGTACAAGCGGCTCGCCTATCAAGCTTGGTACGCTCTCGCCGAGTTTGTCGACAACTCGACCCAGGCTTACTTCAACAACCGTGAGACGCTCGACGCGGTATACGCCAAAGAGGGCACCAAACTTACCGTCGAGATTAACACCGGTAAGGACGCAGAAGGTGAGTGCATCCGAATCGCCGACAACTCAATCGGAATGTCGGAGAGAGAGCTCAAAAACGCGGTCTACATCGGCAAACCACCTCTGGACACACGCGGCCGCTCCCGCTACGGCCTCGGCCTAAAGACAGGCGCAAGCTGGTTCGGTGACCTCTTGAGCATCGACACGAAAAAGCTCAATGATACGGCGCGGCACAAGATCACGGTCGATGTTCCGAAAGTCGCATCTGGTCGCCTGAACCTGCCGCACAAAAAAAGCGACGCACCCGCAGGTGAACATGAAACGACTATCCTAATCCACAAACTCCACAGGCGCCTCACAGGTCGAGCGCTCGGGAAAGCAAAGAATTACCTCAGCTCTCTGTACAGGAGGGACATCAGCGATGGCGTCCTGATCCTGAAAATTAACGGCGAAGTACTATCATGGGATGCCGACGTGGACAAACGCTTATTGGTTCGCCGCGATGGAACGAAAGCCAAAAAAAACTTTCGGTTCAAGGTCGGCAAGAAACAAGTCTATGGCTGGGCGGGCGTTCTGGAAAAGGGGAGTCGAAGGAGCGCTGGTTTCTCCATCATCCAGGCTAACCGCGTCATTACCGGATGGCCCGACTCATACCGCCCCGAAACCCTGTACGGCTCACAAGAAGGCGGCTCGAACGACCTCGTTAACCAAAGATTGTTTGGAGAACTGGTTCTCGAGGGATTCGACGTTAGCCACACGAAGGACCAAATCCTCTTTGAGGATGGGGAACAAGAGGACCTTGAAGCAAAACTCAAGAAACATCTGTCCGATCTTAGGCAGCTGGCACTGACCCACAGGAAGGAGGCGGACGAGCGAATCAAACGGGCCACGGATACCCAGCGGAATGCCGCACTCAACGTCCTGGAGCATGAAATCAAGTCACACCCAGTCCAAACCTTTTTCCAAACCTTCGAACTTCCGGCGGACAGTCTCATTAAAAAGACGAACGAGGCACTCAAAGACGCCGTCGTGAGCAAAGCAGACCCAGACGCCGACATCAAAATAGGAACCACAACCATCCGCCTTTACCTTGCCCGCGACTTGTCCCCGAACGATCCTTACGTAATTATTGAGTCAACCAAGTCGAAAACGTCGGTAATCGTAATCATTAACGTAAATCACCCCCACTGGGCGGAGCTCAGCAAAGAAGAAAGCATCCTGAACTTCATCCGCCATTGCACCTACGACGGCGTAGCCGAGCACAAAGCTTTCTTCGTTAACGGCAAAATCGAACCTGACACTGTAAAACTCATCAAGGACAACCTCCTCAGGCGCGGAATCTCAGTGTCATAACCCTGCGAGTCTATGGCATTAATTGGTCGCCACCTTAACAAAAAACACAAACTCGGAGCGCAACACGCCCTCTACCGCCGCGACGGTAAGTGGTTTCATCACCTGAAGCAGTTCCCGGGCGTGCTCTGCGACGAAAATGGTTTCATCCTGTTTCAGACGGAGGAAGATTACAAAAAGCATCCCGGCCTCCAGCACGCTCAGGACCTGCATGCGCCGGACGGGATCGCATCCTTCCCCGGCTACGTCAGATTTCCAGACAAGGCCAGCACCGGAAAGCGGTCGGAAGAGGTGCGAGCCCTTAAAGCCAAGTGCGAAGCCCTCGAAGCCGAGAACCTTCGGCTCCACCGCAAAATCGCTAAACTGGAGGCGCAACTGATTTCCGCTCGCAATGGAATTATGGCTCATCTGGAGAACACGCCAGCGGAAAAGCTCACAAAACCACAGTTAGCCAACCTCGCAGCCAAAGGGCCCACGAAGTCCCACCCGGTCTAAAACCACTCTCCACACCTATGGCTAGAAAATCATCAACAAGCGTCCGAGTCGATCCAAACATTCGCTGCCTACGCATTTATCCGGCGGAAGAGACAAAGAAGAATGTGCAGGGACTTCAAACGATAGGATTCAGGCTTTCGGCCGCTCAGGCTATCCATCTCGCGCGTGTCCTGTTAGCTGTGTCCCAAGACTGGGAGGAGATGGAAGTAACGGGATACCGATTTGAGCGGCAAAAACGTGACGGCACATACCATATTACCGTCACCAGTAACCGCAGGCGGCTTGTCCCAGCGCCCGCTCGGCGCAGCTGACCCGAGGGCTTGCGCCCCTGATTCTACGATTCTTCTCTCCGGCGCTGGAGTAGTGGAGTGGTGGAGTGATGGGCCGGAAGAGGATGAGGATGAGAAAGAGGAAGAGGACGACAGGGACTTGGACGAGGACGACCTCAAGTCGTGGAAGGCGTCGGTGAGGCGTTTGGGCCAGATCTTCGTCAGAAGAGGAGACCGACTGGGAATCCAAGAGGCACCGAGCATCAAAACACAATTGATTGATGACATTAAAACACTGTCGATAAGCCATCAAAGATGCCCTCTTTGCCTGTCTGATTGATTATATAAATTATTTATTTGTAGATATTTATGATAATGATTGGATTCACTCCTGTTTTGGCTGGTTTCAATCTCAGCACCAAAACACAGTCATTACTTACATTAAAACACAGTTGATATTGACATCTAAACACAGTTGATATAAGCATTAAAACACAGTTGATGCCTGAGACATTTAAAACCAAGCTGGCAGATGCATTGCAGCGCGCAACGGCGAGCGCTCGCAAGGATGTGGTGAAGTCTGTTTTGTTGCAGCGCGCCGACCGGGAACTGCTGACGGAACGCGGCTATCTTCAGGAAATCTGCAGGGGATGGTACCTGCTGAGCAGTCCGACCGGCAAAGAAGGAGAGAGCACGGCCTGGTATGGTGCGTTTTGGGATTTCCTGTCTGTGTATTTGGAAGACCGCTTTGGCACCGACTATTGCCTGTCTGCGGCTTCCTCAATCGACGCTCATATCGGAGCCAACGTAATTCCGCGGCAGGTCATCGCCCTCACGGCACGTGGCGGAAAGATGCAGCTTTCGTTGCCGCACAACACGTCGGTTTTGGTTTATCAGGATGCCAAAAACCTCCCCCGCAGGGTTGAAGTCGTTCAGGGAGTCCGGGCGATGTCGCTGGCTCTGGCACTGTGCCGCATTCCCCCGGTCTTTTTCGAAAATCAGCCATTGAACGCTGAAATCGCCCTACGTGGGGTAAAATCAATCGACGACCTGGTCCGGATAATTCTTGAAAGCGGGTCTTCCGCCCTGGCGGCGAGATTCGCAGGGGCTTATCAGTTCCTCGGGGACAAGGAGAGGGCCGACCAGATCACCGACACGGTGCAAGCTGCGGGCATGAGTGTTCAGCCAAAAAACCCCTTCGACAAACCAGCTCCAGTATTCGTGGGGCCCAGGCGCCTGGCATCTCCCTATGCCGGCCGGATCGAAGCGCTATTTTGCACTCTCCGGGAACCCGTGCTCGAAGTCTTCAACGACATGCCGCCAAGCGCTGTTTCCGACCCGGAAGCTTATCTCGAGCATCTCGAGGCTGTTTACGAGCACGATGCTTACAACTCCCTTTCCATCGAAGGTTACCGGGTCACGCCTGAGTTGATCGCGAAGATCCGAGCGGGAGCATGGAATCCTGACGGGAATCCTCAGGACCGTCAGCAAGTCGACGCGATGGCGGCCAAGGGTTATCAGGAAGCGTTCCGCCGGGTGAAACAGAGCGTGGGTCGCGTCCTGCAGGGCGAGAAGGCCGGCTCGGTGCTCCGGCAGGATTATCAGGAGTGGTATCGTGGTCTTTTCAGCGAATCCGTGCGCGCCGGGCTGTTGGAATCCCATCATCTCGCCGGGCATCGCAGCGCCCCCGTCTACATCCGGGCATCGCGTCATGTGCCGCCGCCTGCCGAGGCGGTCAATGACGCACTCACCGCCCTTCTTGACCTGCTGGAGAGCGAGCAGGCAGCAATCGTTCGCGCCGTGCTTGGGCACTGGCTCTTCGGTTTCATCCACCCCTATATGGACGGGAACGGCCGGATGGCCCGGTTTCTCATGAATATCATGATGGCCTCTGGCAGGTACCCCTGGACCATCGTGCGTACCGCCCGAAGAAAAGAGTACCTCGACGGTCTTGAAGCAGCATCCGCAGAGCAGAACATTCTGCCATTCGCCAAATTCATCCGCGAAGAGATGAGCGTTGACTGGAGCAAGGAGCCTCCTCGGAAGTAGCGGCAGGTGACGGCGTCCGAGGTCAAACGCTTCGGTCGAGGGGGAGGAATAGGACTGATCGAGCGAGGTTAGCCTTGGGCGGCGTTAGGACCCGGAGGCGTGCGGAGTGGATTCAGTCGCCGAAGAGTGAGGGGTGCCCCCTAACGGATAACGGATAACGGATCGCACCACCGGTCCGTCAGAAAAAGAAATATACCGCCGACCCACCCTAACGGATAACGGATGGGCCTAACGGATAACGGATAACGGATCGCACCAACGATCCGTCAGAAAAAGAGAAATCCCTCCGACCCACTCTAACGGATGACGGATCGACCTAACGGATAACGGATCGCACAAGCGCGCCCTCCAGGAAAGGAACACCTTGCTCGCCAACCGCTTGCGCCAACCTGACGGATAATCCTAACGGATAACGGATAACGGATCTCACCAACGATCCGTCAGAAAAAGAAACGTTTCGCTGCCCCACCCTAACGGATGACGGATGGACCTAACGGATAACGGATCGCATCGGCGCGCTCTCTAGCAAAGGAACACCCTGCCCGCCAGCCGCTTGCGCCAACCTGACGGATAATCCTAACGGATAACGGATCGCGCCAACGTACCGTCAGAAAAAGAAATATTTTGTCAACTTTCCAAAACTGACACAATCGTTCTTCTCAACTTCGACCAACCGCGGCCAACCGCGGCCAGCCGCGACTAACCGCGACTTAAATTCCCCCAGCGACCCTGTCGGCGGCCAGGCCGACCAATCCCGCGTAGTCCTGACCAATCCCGACCAATCCGCAGTTGGATAATCTTTTTCCCAGGCCCGAGTTCAAAGTTCAGCCCACTCCGATATCAGCTAATAACACTTTATATCAGTTACTAACACCTACTACCGCCTACTAACACTTCCCGCATTTTGCCTCGAACTGTTATTCGGCCCTTTAGCCTTTATACTTTATCCTTGAGTAGCTCCCCATAGCTCCCGATAGCTGCCTCCTGCCTGTCCCCGCAGCGGCACCTATCGGCACCTATCGGCACCTACCGGCAGCTATCGGCACCAAAATTGAATTTCCCCGCGCGCGAGGGCGCGCTTGTCCCAAGGCGCCGCGCGTCGGATACCAGTTAATACCACCAAATCCCCGCTAATCACAGCTACTACCGCGTAATACCACTTCCCGCATTTTGACTCGAACTGGTATTCGCTCTCCGCACCCAGCCCGATTATCACCCCTTTGTGCCTTTTAGTGCCTCTTTGTGGCCATTCCCTCCTCATCCGTGACATCCGTGCCATCCGTGCCATCCGTGGTTCAACTCAGGCCTCTCCCTGGGACACATCCCTCTCACGCAACCTGCCGTTCCACCTTTTTCCACCTTTTTCCACCTCCGACCGCTCAAGTTCGCTCCCGCAACAACTCGACCAATCTCGACCAATCTCGACTAATCTCGACCAAAATGAATTTTCCGCGGCAGGAGCGCACGATGACGTTGAAATGGATAGACACTAATGAACACTAATTGAAAGGGACTAGGCCTCCTGGATACCCTCACCGCCCGCCTCAAACAGGTGATCGGTCTGATCCTCTGGGCTCGAGCGCCCTGCGCCAGAAATTCGTGTCAATTAGTGTCCATTAGTGGTTTCAAGTGCATGAACTTCGGCGACGCACGTAGATTCAAAGAGCATTTCCCATCCTGGCTTGCCGATGGCATTATCACGGGCCGTGCACCTTTTCGTTTGGCAATGGATTTTGCTGTCCCTGGGCGCATTTGTCACGGGGCTATCCAAGACCGGTATCGCAGGCTTGGGCGTGTTGGCGGTCGCGCTTTTCGCCAATGCGCTGCCCGCGCGCGCTTCGACCGGCGCGCTTCTGCCTCTGCTGCTTGCCGGCGACGTCTTTGGCGTCGCCTTTTTCCGCAAGCACGCCAACTGGCCCTTGTTGCTGAAATTATTTCCGTGGGTGGTGGCCGGTGTGTTGGCCGGGTTCTTTGCCTTGGACCGCATCAGCAACGCGCAAGTCCAGCACCTCATCGGCGGAGTGCTGCTGACGATGGTCGGTCTGCAGCTGTGGCGTCAGCGCCAGAACAACCAGGCGGCCGCCGCGCTGCCGCATACCTGGTGGTTCGCTGCGTTGACCGGCATCCTGGCCGGCTTTACCACCATGGTCGCCAATGCCGCCGGGCCGGTGATGGTGCTTTATTTTTTGGCAGTCGGGCTTCCCAAGTTGGCGTTCGTGGGGACCGGCGCCTGGTTTTATATGTTGGTCAACGCCTTCAAAGTGCCCTTCAGCGTGCGCCTGGGATTGATCCATCCGGACTCGTTGCTGGTGGATGCGGCCCTGCTGCTGCCGATGGTGCCGGGCGCGCTTCTCGGGCCGGTGGTTCTCCATCGCATGGACCAACGGGTCTTTGAAATCGTGGCCCCGGTTCTAACGGTGGTGGCCGCCGTCCGGTTGCTGCTTTAAGAAATGGTGGAGGCTGCGCTGGGTTTCCCAAACGGCCGCGATGTCAGGGCATTGAGCCTCAAACCTCAACCAACTCCCCTCCGCCGGCCCGGTTCAGGGCTTCCCGGAGGGGTGTGAGACAGAATTCTTCTCTGCCTCATAAATGCGGCGTTCCGGCCGCTTTCGGAACGCCGCATTTATGAGGCAGGAGGGACCGCTGTAAGAAATCTGTCGTGCGCCCTCCAGGAGCGCGTTGTAAATTCCGGTTGCATCGATCGGTCAAACCTCCTAATGTGTGTTCGCGGGCTGCGTGGAAAAGATGCCAGTCTTGAAATCTGATGTACGGGCCTGCACCGGGAAGTCTGCAGAGTTGACTCTTCGTTACCAAGCCCTCACACTACTATAACACGGAACCCCAAGCTCGAAGGGCGCGGGCGTGCTGTGCGTATGAAAAGACAATCCCTCCTCTGCTGTGTGGTGCTGCTTCTGCATTCGGCGCGAGCCACGGTGCAAGTCTTCGTCCAGCAAACCAATGGGCTGGCGACGGTCAATTACCAATGCACTGCCGGAGAAGTCGTGCGTTCGTTCGCCCTGGACGTAACCGTTGATAGCGGCCAAATCCTCGGCGTGACCAACTACTTCCGCGGCTTAAGCACAGCCGCGGCCCGGGGCTACGGTGTGTTTCCGGCCTCTTTCCGGGACAACGTGACGGTTTCGTCGGGCACCAACGCGGATTGGAGCTCCCCAGCCTACAGTCCACTCGCCGTGCCTGCGGACAATCCCGGAGGGACCCTCCCCGGGCTCAACTCAAGCGGGGTTACACTCGAGTTCGGCGCGATATGGGACCCAACGATAGCTGCGGCCGCGCCGCCGCCGAGGGGACTGCTCTGTGCTTTGGTGTTGAGTCAAACGGCCAATGTGACCGTCGCGCCGAACGCAGCGCGAGGCGGCATTGTACCCTCGCCGCCAGACCTGGTCATCACGCCGCAGTTTAGTGGCGCTCTGGTCGGCCCGGCCATTTTGAGTGCCACAGTCAACGGCGGCCAAATTACGGTGGTGTTCCAAAGCGGGGAACTCGAAAGCGCCGCGCAGGTGACGGGGCCGTGGACAGGCACCGGAAACACCAGCGGGACCTACACGGCAGCGATCAACAGCACCCCGGCGAAGTTTTTCCGGGTCCACCTGCACTAAGACCAACCAGCGGCGCGCTCTGGACGGCATGTCCTATCTAACGATGAAAAAGGAATTGCTCATTTTGGCTGCGGGTCTGTTTCTCGGCGGCGTCGCCGCGCGCGGCGACATCACCAACAATCTGGTGGCTTACTACAATTTTGAAGGAATGGCCGGGACCGTTGGGGAAACCGTCGTCGATCAAAGCGGACACGGCCATGACGGAGTCTGCATGCAGGACCAAAGCACGCCGAAAGCACCGATGCTGGTCCCGGGGCCCACGGGATTGGGGGACGCATTGAATTTCGACGGCGCGTTCTATGTGCAAATTCCCAATCACACCGATTTCAACATCACTGATAACATCACCCTGGCGGCCTGGGTGTCTGTGGATGCCCTGACACAGGCCTGGCAAACGATGTTCTGCCGCGGCGACTGGTCCTGGCGGTTGCATCGTTCGGGCTCGTCGGATTACGCGGCGTTCCACATGACCGGGCTGACCGGCGGTTATGGCGCCGACGGCACGACCACCGATATTTTGAATCCCAAGCGGTGGCTGCACCTGGTGGCGACATACAGAAACGGAGTGGGCGCCTACTTGTACATCAATGGCGCGGTCGAGGCGTTCAACCCGGGCGTGAGCGGTTTAATCAACACCAGCGGCAACGACCCGGTGACCATCGGCGCCTGGATTAACGGGGGCGTTCTGTCGCGTCAATGGCAGGGCCAAATCGACGAGGTCCGCCTGTACAACCGCGCGTTGAGCGCCGCTGACGTAACGGAGCTCTATAATTTCACTCTGGGCAACTTCAACGGCCGACCGGTATTGACCGTGCCGGCCGACCAGGTGCTCAATTCGCCGACCAACATACCGCTTATCGCGACGGTAAGCGACGATGGCAACCCGCTTCCGGCCAATCCTTCGAACCCGGACCCCAACGATCCCAATAAACTCCGCTGGGGTTGGTCAGTCGTTTCGGTGCCGGCTGCAAGCGCCGGCGTCGTGTGGTCGGGCAATCCAACGAACGGGGAAGCCTTCACCTACCAGGGCTCACCCAATCCGCCGGGGACGCTCTTCACCTGCAATCCGACCGCCGCCTTTGATGTCCCAGGCATTTACGTCCTTACGTTCACCGCGAGTGACGGCCAGAAAACCTCCACGAAGAACGTGTCGGTGTGGGTGCACTCGCGCGACGATTACCGGCCCCTCGGTTACATGTATCTCTCGCCGTTGCCGGCGTCAGAATACACGTCTACTCAAACAAAATACGTGCTCGTACGCTTCAGCAGCATTTCGCCCTCGGCTATCACGAATCTGTCGAGCTTCATCCAGGTTACCGGAGCGCAGAGCGGAGTTCATTCCGGCCAGACCCACATCGCGGGAGACGGCCGAACTGTGCTCTTCACCATGAACACCGGGTTCACTCCGAATGAACTGGTCACCGTTTCGCTCGCGCCCGGCGTGCCGCCGACCAGCGGCGGGCCAATGGCTCCCTACCAGTATCAGTTTGTCATCTCGACGCATTTGCCCGGAGCTGCTGCGGCGCCGACCACCGTCTCCGTGCCAGCCCCGGGCGTGTCGGGCATGGACCAGCCCCCGCCGACCCCAACCTACTCGCCCCCGGTGGCCTCAATTGGCGCGGCGGGAATCATGCCCAACGGCGTCTCAGTTCCCACCGACTTTCCCTGGATTAGCATCACCACCAGCAACAACCCGGATGCAGACCCGATTTTCATCGATAATCGCGGCGGCGGCGGCAATCCCTGGAACGTGATCTTCGAGAACAGTGGCTCGCCGATTTGGTACAGCCGGTACCCTGACGAGCGGCGCGACATGAAAGTCCAGCACAATGGGAGGATGACGATGCTGGCCCGCGATCAGGGGGGCAACCACTACAACGTTTTCAATACCAATTACCAGCAAATCGCCCAATGCTGGGCCGACAATGGCTACGGCGTCGACGAGCATGAGCTGCAGATGCTGGCCGACGGCACGTACTTGCTGGTTGCCCTCAATAGCCAGACGGTGGATATGAGCCGTTACGTTGTTGGGGGAAACGCCGCCGCTTCGGTTGCTGAACAGGTCGTCCAGGAGTTCACACCGGCCGGCGAGTTGATTTTCCAATGGCGCGCCTGGGATCATTTGGACGTCCGTGACCAGGCGGCGTTCATTGATATCCAGGGAGGCAGCTTCGATTTTCCCCACATGAACGCCATCGACATTGATACCGATGGCAACATCCTGCTTTCCGCCCGCAACACAAGCGAAGTCACCAAAATCAATCGTGACACCGGCGAGATCATTTGGCGTTTCGGCGGCGTCCACAACCAGTTCAATTTCGTGAACGACCCACTCAGCGGCCCGCGCAACCAGCATGCGGTTCGAATGGTCACCACCAATGACTACACGCTCTTCGACAACGGCAACCTCCACAGTCCGCCGGTGTCCCGCGGAGTCGAGTACCGGCTGGACCCGACCAACATGACGGCGACCATCGTGTGGCAGTATCCAGCGGTCCCGACCACCAGCTTGTACTCCTTCTATATGGGGGATGTCCAACGGTTGCCGAACGGCAACACGCTGATCGACTGGGCGGTAGGAAATCTTCCCAAGCTGACGGAAGTGCGTCCGAACGGCACCAAGGCCTATGAGATGAACTGGGTCTCGGGCTGGGAAGCATACCGCACCTGGCGTTGCGCCTGGCGCGGGTCCGCACTGCAACCTTATCTCATTGTGCAGTCTTTCCCGGACAACATTACGCTGATTTTTAACCAGTTTGGGGACACCAACGTCGGGTTTTACAGAATCTACGGCGGGACCTCGCCTGGCTCGACCAACTTATTGGCCACCTCCGCTGTCACGCTCGAACAGCTCAATAATCTGCAGAACGGTGCGACGTACTATTTCCACGTGACGGCGGTCAACAAACAGGGAGTGGAAGGCCTCCCTTCCAACGAGGTCAGCGCGAACGTTAATATCATCAAGCCCGGCCAGAACATGGTTCAAAACGGCGACTTCTCCCAGGGCACGGCCTCGTGGATTTTCACCAACAGCGGCACGGCGAGCGCCACCTGGAGCGTCCTCAACGGCACCGGCTATGTGCAAATCGCCAGCGCTGGCACCGGATTGTCGGACATCCAACTGCGCCAGGCAGGGCTACAGCTGATAAGCGGCAAAAAGTACGTGCTTCAGTTCGACGGCTGGTCGTCAGTGCGCCGCGCCATGGAAGTCCGGCTTGGACAGGATCAATCGCCATACACAACCTATCGTGTTTTCACTCCGACGCTGACAACGGCCCGGCAACGATTCGTTTACCCGTTCCTAATGTCCAACAGCACGGATTTGAACACGCGGCTGGCGTTCAACATGGGCGCGGCGTTGGGAGACGTTTATCTCGACAATATCGTCCTGTTCAATTCACCTCCGGGTGACATTAATTCCGATGGTCGAGTGGATTTGCTGGACCTCAAACTCTTCACGAGTGACTGGCTCAAGCAACAAAGCGGGCTCGGTGGCGACCTGGATGCCAACGGCAAAGTCGATTTCAACGATTTCGGAATTCTTGGCGAGAATTGGTCATCCCCATAAACCCCCACTCAGACGAACAGAACCGACACCATCAAAACCAACCTCCAACGGAAATGAAGACCCTTATTAAACGCGCGAGAATGTGCGTATGCGTGATGACGCTTCTGGCGATGGGAGCCACCGCCAGGGCGCAACTGCCCACGAACTTCCCAACACTCACCATAACCACGTATGTCACGAACGCTGTTGATAGCGGTTACATTTTTATCGATTCGCTCTTCAGCACAGCCAATTCAGGCTTTTATGGCATGATCGTGACGAATGATGGGACTCCGGTTTGGTACCAAACGTGGTCGAACGCGGTGCTGGATGTCAAACCACTGGCCAATGGGCTGCTGCATTATGTTCCGGGCAACGGCTCCGGGCAGGAAGGACCGCACAAGCTCCTGGATTCAAGTTACACCGTGCTGGAGACGTTGAACCTGGGCAACGGCTACGCCGCCGATGGCCACGACATCGAGCTGCTGCCAAACGGAAATGTGCTGGTGGTGGGCTACTATTACCCGTTCATGGACTTGAGCCGGGTGGTTCCGGGCGGGTATCCGAACGCCCAAGGGAAGGGGGCCATTATTCAGGAGTTGGATGCGCAACGGAACGTCGTCTGGCAATGGCGGTCCTGGGACTACTTTGCCTTTCAGCCGGACAAGTTCCTTGGCGGGACCAACGCCACACTAAACAACTTTCACGTCAACGCCATCACCATGGATAACGACTGGAACCTTCTGGCATCGGACTTTACGGATGGATTTATTTTTAAAATCAACCGCCAGACCGGCGAAGTGATGTGGCTTCTCGGCGGCCTGGTGAACCAGTTCACATTTGCGAACGAGGATCCCGCCCAGGCGGTCAACCACTTCACGGGCCATTGTCTGCGCCGCCTGGCGAATGGCAATATCATGATGCTGTGCAACGGTAATGCAGCCGCCCTGCGCTCCACCAAGATTTACGAGTATCGGTTGGACGAGGTGAACAAAGTCGCTACGCTCGTTTGGAGCTACGCGCCGGCGTCCCCGGTCTACACCTCGATAACAGGCAGCGCGCAGCGGCTGCCGAACGGGAATACCTTGATCGGCTGGGGCGCACTCGCTCCTCCTGGACAATCTCCCGCTTGCACCGAGGTGACGCCCTCCGGTCAGGTGGTCTTCGAAATGAAGTTCAACGATCCTGGCCAGGCCCTCTATCGCGCATTCCGGTACCCGTGGCCGCCGCAATCCCAGGCAATCCGTGTGAGCCAGCTCGACCTGATGCAAGGCAACACCTATGGCTACGGCGCCGCGGGCGTCTCGGTGACAGTCACCTCTGTCGGGGCGGGGTACAACAACCTCACGGTGGACCGTGAGCCCTACGCTCCAGTATATCCCTCGTTCATAACCAGGCCGCCGAGCGTTCTGCCCGTGCGCGTATCCCTGTCCCAAGTCGGTTTGAACAGCCTGGGAGCTGATATCTCGTTCGATGTCGCAAGCTTTGGCTTCACTAACGCCGCAAATCTCACCGTCTACTATCGGCAAAGCACCGGCCAGGGGCTTTTTGTCTCTCAACCCACTTCGTATAACCCTGTCACCGGCGCGCTCACGGTCTCGATGAATCTGACACCGTCTGGCAATGATTTCGGGGAGTTTATCTTTGGCTTTCCCGATATTCCCGAGGTGCCTTTCGCGCCTATTGTGAACGCAGCCGAAAACTATCGGGGCGTGCAGACTGCCCACGTGGTAGCTCCGCTGGCTGCGGTGACCGGCGCGGTCTACACCGTGAACCAGCAGTTGCCGATTTCTCTCTCCTGGTCGCCCAAGGGTTTCGCCAGCTATTACGAGCTTCAAATTGACACCGACCCGAACTTTGGAGCCCCCGTCGTTGACCTGCCTTCACAGACAGATGCCTTTTACGTCTGGAGTAATGCCGCGCCGGCCACGGCATATTACTACCGAGTGAGGACCTTCAACTACGGCGGAACCAGCTCCTGGTCCTCAGGGGCCTTCCAGACGGTCGCTCCATTTGTTCGCGTGACGGTGCCTAACGGTGGTGAAGCCTGGAGGAGAGGTCTCGCCTACTTCATCCAATGGAACGACGTGCTCGCCGAAAACGTCAAAATCGATCTCTACAAAGGTGGCGTGTTCAACAGGTCCATCACCACGAACACCCCCAGCACCGGTGCCTTTAAATGGTCCATCCCTCCAGGACTGACGCCCGACAGCGATTATACTGTTCAGATCACCAGCGTTACCAACAACGCCATGTCATCGACCTCGGCGCAGCCGTTTTCGATCGTGGATGCTCCTGTAATCTCCAACAGTGCCGTGCGGCATCCGGATGGAACCTTGCAGTTTCAGTTCACCGCTTCGGGCGCATCCCAATCGACATTGTGGGGCACTTCCAGCTTGACGCCCACCAACTGGCACAATCTCGGGACTGTGCCGGTGACCGCTGGCAGTGGCACATTCACGACCACACCAAGTTACTCGTTCTACCGTCTGAGCGTGCCGTAGGGAGGATTTGGCCTGTAATCGTCCTCGTCGTCGTCTTCGCCTGCCCGCTGTAGCCTCGTGAGGCTGTGTGAAAACTCGCGCACGTCGAACGCAATCATGGCCGGGCGCTTAGACTGGGAGACAATCGTTGTTTTTTGCGCCGTGAGAACGTTGAACTCCAGAATCAGGGCCCCGGCTTAGCCTTGG
>Ga0210409_10000336_pt1 | contig 85974 bp, 74 predicted proteins | sample IncBWH17MmetaG_FD_161649 | JGI IMG/M metagenome (GOLD analysis project Ga0210409, IMG submission 161649) | Forest soil microbial communities from Barre Woods Harvard Forest LTER site, Petersham, Massachusetts, United States - Inc-BW-H-17-M | ecosystem: Environmental > Terrestrial > Soil >... | reverse complement strand
ATGTGACCGCCGCACAGCGTGAAGATCGTGTCGACCCCCTCGCTCTTGAGCGCCTTGGCCACCAGGTGCCCTCCCGACACCACGTCGGCCTGCCGGCTCTTCGCCTTCAGCGTGTCTTCGGCCGTCGTCGTGGTAGGACGCCCCTTGACCGCTTCCGTGGCAACGTTTGACATGGCGCCTCCGCTCTGAGCCGTGAGCCAATGGTTTGGATGAATCGGTAATGCCGGGTCCGGCTGCGGCGTGTGCCATCCGCAGCCGGACGTGGGTCGAATATTAGCGGTCCGGGCGCGACCCCTGGTGCGCGCTAGGTCGCCACCGCAGCGCCCTGCACCGGTGCCTGCGCCGCCTTGCGATTGGCGTTCTCGATCTGCGCCTTGCGCAGCGGCTTGAGCACGAAGATGGCCATCAGCGCCGCAATGGCATTCAGAACTGCCGCGGTGACGAACACGGCGTGCCAGCTCCCGGTGGCCTCCTTCAACACGTTCGCCCACGGCACCAGCAGCGCCGCGGTCCCCTTGGCCGTGTACATCAGGCCGGCGTTCGCCGCGGCAAACTTGGCCCCGAACGTGTCGGTGGTGGTCGACGGAAACAGGCTGTAGATCTCGCCCCAGCCGAAGAAAACCAGCGCGGTCAGCAGCACGAACATGACCGGGTCCGACCCGTAGTAGAACAGCAACATGATCGTGCAGGCTTCCAGGCCGAACGCGATCAACATCGTGTTCTCCCGCCCGATGTGGTCCGACACCCACCCGAAAAACGGACGGGTCAAGCCGTTCAGAATCCGGTCGAGCGACAGTGCGAAGGTCAGCGCCGGCAGCGTCAGCCCGATCAGCGTGACCGGCACGGCGTCGATCTTGAAGTCCTTGGCGATCGGCGCCAGTTGTGCGGTGGCCATCAGCCCGCCGGCCGCCACCATCACGAACATCACGTACATCACCCAGAAAGTCGGGCGGGTCAGGATCTGGAGCGGCGCGAAGTCGACCTTGGTCTGCTGCACGTTGGGCGATCGTGACGCCGTCGCCGCCTTCTTCGAGGGCGAGGCCCAGCGAACGTGCCCCGGGTCCGTCATCGCGAACGACGCCAGGAACACGATCAAGCCCTGGCCGATTCCGAAGTAGAGAAAGGCGTCCTGGTATCCGTTGGCTTTGATGATGGCCGAGATCGGAAGGATCGTCAGCGCCGATCCGGCCCCGAAACCTGCCGCGGTCAACCCCGCCGCCAGGCCGCGCCGATCCGGGAACCACTTGAGCGCGTTGCCAACGCAGGTGCCGTAAACGGCGCCGGCGCCGACACCGCTGATGGCGGCCGCGATGTAGAACGACACCAGCGAATCAGCCATCGAGTTCCAGACCCAGCCGATCCCGCAAAGGATTCCGCCGACCATCACGACCAGGCGCGGGCCGAAGCGGTCGACCAGGTACCCCTCGACCGGCACCAGCCAGGTTTCGGTCAGCACGAAGACCGTGAACGCGACCTGGATCGCCGCCTTGCTCCAGCCGAACTTCGTGGTGATCGGACCGACGAACAGCGTCCAACCATATTGAAGGTTGGCGATCATGCACATGCATAGAATCCCGATGAACAACTGCAGCCATCGGTAAGACGCGGGGCGGCTGACCATGCTGCCGATCGTTTGTGCCTCGTTTCCCATCAGGTTCTCCTCGATCGTTGTCTGTTTGATTTGCCGTTCGCCGATGCAAAGCGCAAGCGCGGCCAGCGGCCGACACGCGGTTCACAAAGTCCCGACGCTGATACGGTATGTGACATATCAGAAAGACGTCAATCGATTTCGATTGTGCGACGCGAAATCCATATTGGTTCCAACGCAGCCTGCGTTGGGTGAATCTACGATGCTCGTTGCCGCAGTGCAATAGATGTGCACCCTCATGATGCTGCGCGAAATAACAGGCGCAGCGACGCGATTTGGCGTTGCGTCAATGAATCATTGCGGGCCTGATGGACGCCCCAAATGTTGACCTGCTGCTGATATACCAGATATCGTACGTTCGCCTCGCCGGTAACACCACAAAACATAGATAGGCATAGGCGAGGCCGTCGTGTTGAACCCGGCGCTCACGTCGGCGCGACGCCTCTAACAACAGACGACGCTCAAGGAGGACAGCATGAGATTCCGTATTCCGCTCGTGATTGCGGCCGCTTTCGCAATAGCGCTTGCCGGCGCGGCGCGAGCTGACGACACGAGCGACCTTAAGGCGAAGCTCGAGGCGCTGCAAAAGCAGATGGACGCCGTGAAGGCGCAAATGGACCAGATGCAAAAGCAGAGAGAAGAAGAAATGAAGAAGGCGGCGGCGCCAGCTGCCGCGCCAGCGGCCGAGGCCAAGGCCGAGAAGTCACCGATCGAATCTCTGTACGAGAAACTGACGAAGGGGTTCTACGGGTCGCTGGACGTGTCGGTCGACATGACGACCAAGGGCATGAGCGGGTTTATTGCTTACGGCGGATACGCCTCGAATGGCTTTGGCACGCCGGTCACCGGACCGACTCACGTCAAAAACTTCAACTGCAACCTGGCCACCGGCGTGTGCGGCCCGGCCCCGGTCGGCAACGTCGGATGGATGCCTGCGCTGTCGACCAACAAGTCCGGCATCGGCTACCGGGGCGATCATGCCCTGCCGTACAGCGACTTGAAGGTGATCTACCAGATCGAGGCTTCGTTCGCGATCACGGCCTCGCCGGGCGCCAGCACCAGTTACACGGCGCAGTCCAACGTGGTGAAGTCCGGCCTCGGGTTCGGCGACTCGTACCTCGGCTTCGGCAGCAAGACATACGGCAACCTGAAATTCGGCACGATGTACGCGCCGTACAAGAGGTCGACGGACCGCATGAACCCGTTCTCGGGGCAGCTGGGCGACTACGCGGTGGTGATGGGCAACAGCGGCGGCGACAACCGGGTCGAGTTCGGCACTCGGCTGGAGCATTCGATCCAGTACGAGTCCCCGAAGTACGCCGGACTCAGCTTCGATTTCCTGGTGTCGCCGGGGCAGAACCGGACCTACGACGCGGTGATCCAGTCGTCCGGATCGCCGGACTGCAGCGGCGGCAACATACCGGGCAGCGGCAACCTGCCGGCCAACTGCGACGACGGCGGCTTCACCAGCGCGGTCAGCCTGGACCTGAAGTACGAGACCAAGAACCTGTACATCACGGCGGCGTACGAGCGGCATAACAATGTGAATCGCAACAGCGACGGCATTGGCTCGAACAACCCGTTCTACGGCTTCTACTTCGGACCTCCGGTGGCTCCCGGCAACCCGCTGTTTCTGGACATGACGCCGATCACGATCGCTCCGGCCAACGGCGGCACCACCGACACGTGCGGAGCTTCGACCTGCGTGACCACGTTTCCGCTGGGTGCCTACACGACCGACATCGGTACGGAGCGCGCCGCCAAGGTCGGTGTGCAGTACATCTTCGATTTCGGGCTGACGCTGAGCGGCATCTGGGAAAGCCTGCATCGGACCATCCCTGCCTACCTGCAGTTCCAGAACGAGCGCCAACGCACCGGGCACTGGCTGGCCGCGACGCAGAACATCACGCCGTCGATCAACGTCAGCGCCGGCTGGGCCCATGCGGGCGCGACGCCCGGCGATCCCGGGGGTCAGCACAACTACAACCCGTTCGCGCCGTCCGACACGGCCAACATGTACACACTGTCCTTCAAGCAGAAGCTCGACAAGCAGGTTTTCTGGTACCTCGACATGGCCGAGACGTTCAACCACGGCAATGCGCACTATGACCTTGGCGCTGGCGGCCGCGGCCTGACGACCGACTGCCACGACGGCACCCATGCCTCGCAGATCGACTACTCGAGCACCGGACCGACGACCTGGGGCGGTTGCCGTCCCAAGGGCGTATCGGTCGGGATGAACTACACGTTCTGACCGGGCACTGCGCCGGGTTCGCCCCGGCTGACGCGCGCGGGGGCGGAGCGGGTTAAGCTCCGCCCTTGCGCTTTCAGGAGCGCCGAAGAGGCGGAGGCATGCGTGAGAATCGTCATCGTCGGCCAGCAGGATTTTGGCAAGGGCGTGCTGGAGGCCTTCGCGGCGCGCGGCAACGAGGTGGCCGCCGTGTTCTGCGCTCCTGAAAAGGAGGGCGCCAGACCCGACGTGCTCAAGCTGGCAGCGCAGGAGAAGGGAATTCGCGTCCACCAGTTCGCTTCGCTGCGTAGCCCGGAAGCGCGCGACGCGATCCAGCAGCTCGACGCCGACATCGGCATCATGGCCTATGTGCTGCAGTTCGCGCCGCAGGAGTTCATCAACATTCCGCGCCACGGAACGATCCAGTATCACCCGTCGCTGCTGCCGAAGTACCGCGGGCCCAGTTCGATCAACTGGCCGATCATCCGGGGCGACACCAAAACCGGCCTGTCGATCTTCCGGCCGAACGACGGCCTCGATGAGGGGGCCGTGATCCTGCAGAAGGAAACTCCGATCGGGCCGGACGACACGCTCGGCAGCGTCTACTTCGATCGCCTGTTTCCGATGGGAGTGGCCGCGATGCTGGAGGCGGCCGACCAGGTCGCGGCTGGGCGTCACCACGAGACCGCGCAGGACGAATCGCAGGCTTCGTACGAGGGCTGGTGCCGCGCTGCCGAATCGCGCATCAACTGGGCCAGTCACATCGATTTCACATATGACCTGATCCGCGGCTGCAACCCGGCTCCGGGCGCCTGGACCACATTCAATGGAAAGAAAGTGCAGGTCTTCGATGCCCGCAAGCACCTGACCCGCCGCTTCGGTGCGGTCCGGGGCAAGGTCGGCGAAATCGTCGAGCTCGGATCCGACAGCCTGCGCATCACCGGGCAGGGCGGTCAGATCGAGGTCTTCAAGGCCAAGGGCGAGGATACGAAGAAACTGCCGGCGCCCGAGCTGGCGCTGTCGCTGGGGCTGCGCATCGGCTCCGTGCTCGAATAGACCGACCGCGTTGCTACACTAAGTAGCCAGGTCCGCAGGGGAACCGGCAGAGGGGCCGGGCTTCCGTTTTGCAGGAATGCCGTCCATGAAAATCGCCATCATCGGCGCCGGCGCGGTCGGCGGTTACGTAGGAGTCCGGCTTGCGCTGGTCGGGGAAGAGGTCACCTTCTTTGCGCGAGGTGCCAACCTGGCAGCGATCCGTGCCAGCGGCATCAAGCTCGTGTTGCCCGACGGCTCCGAACAGGTCGCATCCAACGTGCGGGCCACCCAGGACTACGACGCAGCCGGACCCCAGGACCTCGTGATCCTGGCGATGAAGGCCCACCAGGTCGAAGCGGTGGCGGACGACGTTCCGAAGCTCTTCGGCGCCGACACCGTCGTGGTCCCGATGCAGAACGGCATTCCGTACTGGTACTTCCACAGGCACGGCGGCGAGCTGGAAGGCACCTGCGTGAAGAGCGTGGACCCGCACGGCCAGATCCTGCGCAAGATTTCTCCGGAGCGCGTGATCGGCTGCGTCGTGTATCCGGCCTCGGAACTGGTCGCGCCGGGCGTGATCCGCCTGATCGAAGGCGACCGCTTTCCGGTGGGCGAGCTCGACGGCAGCACCACGCGGCGCGTGACGTCGGTTTCGGAATGCTTCACGCAGGCCGGCTTCAAGGCGCCGGTGCTGGAGGACATCCGCGCCGAGATGTGGCTGAAGCTGTGGGGCAATCTCACCTTCAACCCGATCAGCGCGCTGTCGCGCTCCACGCTGGCCGACATCTGCCAGTTTCCGCTCAGCCGCGAGCTCGCGGCCGCGATGATGACCGAGGCGCAGGCGATTGCCAACAAGCTCGGCATCACGTTCCGCGTCCCGCTGGAAAAGCGCATCGCCGGCGCCGAAAAGGTCGGCAAGCACAAGACCTCGATGCTGCAGGACGTCGAGGCCGGCCGCAGCCCCGAGGTCGATGCGCTGGTCGGCTCGGTGGTGGAGCTGGGTTACCTCACGCGCACGCCGACTCCGCACATCGGCACCGTCTATGCGCTGACCAAGCTGCTGGCGAAGATGCTCGAAGAGGAGCGGGCGGCGCCGAGTCAGGGCGGCGGCGCGCGGATTTGACGAGGTGGCTGCGTTTCTGCGCGGCTAACTCGAACGCGCCAGCCGCAGGTTGCGGGAGGTCAGCACGGCAGGCGCTGTGGGCGTTGACTCTACACGACGCTCGGCTTCCGGGCTGGACCCGGGCGCTGAGTGCTGCGCCAGTTCGTGCGCAACCACCCACGCCATCACCTCCTCTGCCGGCATCGGCCTCGCCAACCCGAACCCCTGCGCCTGGTGGCACCCGAACTGCCGCAGCAGCTCGATCTGGTCGGGCGTTTCCACACCTTCTGCCACGATCGTCAGGCCCAGGTTCTGTCCGAGCTGCACGGTGGAACGGACAATGGCGGCGTTGCGCGTTTCGGGGCGCAGGTTGTTGACCAGCGAGCGGTCGATCTTCAGGCAGTCCACCGACAGCTGGCTCAGGTACGACAGCGCCGAGTACCCGGTTCCATAATCGTCGATCGCGATGCCCACGCCCAGTTCGCGCAGGCGCGCCAGGACGCGCGCCGCGTGCTGGGGATCCTCCATCAGCGCGCTCTCGGTGATCTCCAGGCTGATCAGGCGCGGCGAGACCTGATGTCGTCGCATCGCGTCGGCCAGTATGTCCGGCAGTTCCGTCCCGGAAAGGTCCCGCGCCGACACGTTGATTGCGACCGGAATTTCGACCGCGAGCGCGTGCCAGGCCTGGATCTGGGCCAGGGCGGCCTCGATCACCCAGCGGGTCACGTGCCGGATGAACCCGGTCTGCTCCGCAAACGGGATGAACTCGGAAGGCGGAACCGTGCCCCGTACCGGGTGGATCCAGCGCACCAGTGCTTCGACCCCCCTGGCCTCTTCGGAGCGCAGATCGATCTTGGGCTGGAAATGCAGCCGCAGCTCGTTGCTGTCGATCGCCTGGCGCAACTCGCTCAGCAGCGACAGGTGATGCTGGCGATAGCGGTCGATGCGGTGGTCGTACTCCTCGATCCCCTTGTGCTCGCGCTTGGCCACGTACATCGCCACGTCGGCGCGGCGCAACAGCGTCACGGCATCGGTTCCGTGCCGGGGAAAGCGGGCGATGCCGATGCTCACGCCCACGTCCAGGCTCTGGCCGTCGACCACGACCGGCACCTGCAGGCACTGCAGCAGCTGGCTGGCGACCGCCGGCGATTCGAGCTGCTGCGGCGACAGCAGCACCGCGAACTCGTCGCCGCCCAGGCGCGCCAGCACGTCCTGCTCGCTCAGCGCTGAGCGCAGGCGCGCGGCCACTTCGATGATCACGCGGTCGCCGGCGTGATGCCCCAGCGTGTCGTTGACGAAGCGGAAGCGGTCCAGGTCCATCAGCAGCACGCTGAACGCCTGCCCGGCTTTTCCGCACTCGGCGATCGCGCGGTCGAGCTCGTTCATGAACAGGGCCCGGTTCGGAAGGTCGGTCAATGCGTCCCGGTAAGCCAGCCGCCGGACCTCGCCCTCGCGCAAGGCGATCGCATCCTGCATGTGGCTGAAGGTGGCGGCAAAGGCACCGATTTCGCCCTGGTGCGGGACCGGAACCGGCGAGGCGTAGTCGCCGGCCTGGATCCGCAGCGCGGCCTGCGCCAGCGACCGGATCGGGCGCGTGATGTTGCGCGCAATCAGGACCGAACCGGTGATCGTGACCGCCACGCACAGCACCGCCAGGAGACCAAAGCTCGCGCGCAGGCGCTTGAACGGCTCGACGGCCTCATCTAGGGACTTCTGAAGGACGACATCGATCGCGCCGCTTCCGCCCGGCGACAGGGAGCGCACCCGCGTTTCGAGCTGGCGCTGCCCCAGCGACAGGGCCTGGCCTGCCCAGGCCGGCGCGCCGAGCGGCACCAGGCGGGCGAGCTCGGTGCGGAGGTCGGATCCGAGCGTGGAAGCGGCGACGGCACGCTCGCCGCGGGCCGGTGTGCTCAGAAACGAAACCTCCAGCCCGGTCGTGTCGCCCAGTTCCCTGGCCAGCACATCGTCCACGTGAAATCCGATTGCCACGTAGGCGATCCGCTCGGGGGCGAGCACCGGGACCAACACCAGCTGATACAGGCGCCCGTCGATCGCCACCGTGGCGGCCGCGTGACCGCTGTCCTGCGCGCGCGTCAGCAGATCGGAATACTCGAAGATGCGGGGCTCGCCCGCCGGGTGCAGGGAGTCGACCACGACGCGCCCGTCCAGCGACACGACGATCATCGCTGCCGCGCCCACGCGGGTGGCGTGATTGGCCAGCACCGACAGAATCGTGCCGTGGTCGTTGCTCGCGAGCGCCTCGCGCAGGCCGAAGTCGGCCGCCAGCACCGTGGCTTCCTGCTCGAGCTGCGTATTGTTCTGCGTCCACAGCCGTTCGAACACGCGCTCGCCCACCTCGAGCTGATGGTCGACCGTCTTTTGCGCGATCTGATCGGCTCGCACGTCGATCGAGACGAACACGGCCAGCTGGACCAGCACCAGCAACGAGACGAAGAACAGGATCATCCGTCCCGCGATGCTGTTCAGGCGCGGCCGATTGATTTTCATTTCGAGTAATGCAGCGGGTCGAGCGGCGGCTTGTAGTGGGGCTTGCGCGGCGCGGCGTCGATCACGAAATGCATCGCCTCCGGCAGGGCGCCGGCCAGCTTCAGATGCTGCATGGCCGTCTCGCGGCGCTGGCGCGGATGCCAGATGCGCGCCTCGTACTCGCCATCCTCGACCGCGTCGATCTGGGCCAGGCCGCCGGGATCGGTCTTGGCGAACCAGGGGGTGTCCACTACAAACACATAGCCGAGCATCCAGTCGTGGACGTTGCAGCCCATCGTCACCACGCCGGGCTTGTCGAAGATGATCGGATCGGGGGCGTCGCCCGCGTACAGCTTGATCTCGAATTTCTTTGGCTGCGAGAACGAGTACACGTGGTGGCGGATCGGGTCCTGGTTCGGGAACCGCACCGCCGCTCCGACCTGCACCACGGTCAGGTACGGAACGAACTCGCGATCGTGCTGCTCGACCGAGGCGGGAAGCGGAGCATGAGCCGATTTCTGACCGGACAGCGGGCGCAGGAACACGACCGCGTCCTCGACCGGCTCGCCGCCGGGCCCGAGCACCTGAGCCTGCACGATCGAGGCAGCCGAAAGCGGGCACACGAAGGCAGCGGCGGCAAGCGCGAGCAAGCAACGCAGGACTGGCTGGCGCATGGGCACATCGTTTTCGCAGGGCGGTCGGATTGCCGGGTCGAGCCGAAGCATTTCACGGCATTGCTCAAAGCTAACGGAGTTTCAAATGAGGTGATCGGAGAAACTGACCGCTCCAATGCTCCCACTCCGCCTTTTGCGATCGCGCCGCTTACAAAGGGTGCGGCGGCTGCTCGTTTCGACGGGCCTGGCCGCGTGCGCGCTCGCGGGGTCGGATCTGGCGGCGCAGCAGGTGCAGGTCGACTCGCCGCTGGACGCGATCACCGAGGGACGCCTGTCGCTCGAGCTGCGCCCGCGCTACACCGACATCACGCAGACCAACAAGACCGAACGCACCAGCGCGTGGACCATGCGCTCGATCATCGGCTGGCAGACCGCGGTGTTCGATCAATGGCGCGTGGTCGTTGAGGGCATTCATACCGATGTGGTGGGCGCGAGCAGTCTGAACACGGATCCGGCAACGGATGAAAACTCGCCGTATCCGCTGCTGCCCGACCCGTCGCGCACCGATAGCAACCGCCTGTATGTCGAATACCTCGGCTTGCCCGACACGCGCGTGCGCCTGGGCAAGCAGCTCGTCAAGCTGGACAACGAGCGCTTCTTCAGCGACGTCGATTTTCGGCAGATTCCGATGCTGTTCACGGGCCTGACGGTCGTCAACGAGAGCCTGCCCGATGGCGAAATCTATGCGGCCCTGCTCAATCGTGTTCGTACGGTCGTGGGCACGCAGGCCAAAACCCGCATCTGGCTGCTGCGCGCGGCCTACAGCCCGCTGCGCGATCAGTCGGTGGCGGCTTACGCCTACGGCCTGAACCAGCCGCAGACCGATTTGTATTCGGACAGCCAGTGGTACCTGAGTGACTACGACGGCGTGAGCGACAACTCGCACCAGGTGTTCGGACTGCGCGCCGAAGGCGTGGTGCCGATCGGCGCCGCCGTGAACGGGCTGTACACGGCCGAGGGCGCGCATCAGCGGCACTACGCCGGGGGCGATCCGGTGATCGAGGCGCACTACTGGCGCCTGGGCGGCGGAGCGGTATTGCCGAAGCTGGCCGACGTCGGAGCTCGGCTGGACCGCGAGGTCAAATCCAGCAATGGCGGGCGCTACGGGTTCCAGATGCCGTTCGAGGACACCTATGCGTTCAACGGCTGGGCCCTGCAATTCACTCGAACGCCGGCCAAGGGGCTGCGCGACACCTGGGCCTCGCTGCGCGCCCGCCCGGGCCGCCTGCAACTGGTGGCCGAGCTGCATCGGTTCGACGCCGCCTTCGGAGGCCTGAATTACGGCAACGAGCGCGACTTTCGCGCCTCCTACGCGCTCACGCCCAGTTTGAGCCTGAAGCTGCAGCACGCGCGCTTTCGCGCCGGTGACCCGGCGGCCGATTACTACGACGTCACCAAGACCTGGCTGTCACTGACGTACGACTACTGATCTGATGGCCGGCCGCGCGGTTTGCGCCGGCCGCTGCGGTCATCTCACCGAAAGTCATGGCTGTCCACCACCAGCCCGCCCAGCAGCGCAGAGTGATCGACCAGGCGTGATGCGATCAGGTGGATCACCGCGGTATCGGGTGCATCGACGCGCTCGACGTGGCCGTACACGGTCAGCAGCGTGGAGCCGAGCAGCTCGCGGCGGAACCGTTCAGCCGTCGCGCGCCACACCACGACGTTGATCCACCCGGTTTCGTCTTCCAGCGTCACGAAGGTGACGCCGCTGGCGGTGCCTGGGCGCTGGCGGCAGGTGACGATGCCGGTGGTGCGCACCCTTTGCTGGTGGCGCGCCTCGGCGATGCGCCGCGCGGTCCACAGCTTCATGCCGTCGAGCCGCTCGCGCAGCGGCGCCAGCGGGTGGCGGCGCAGGGTCAGGCCGGTTGCGTTGTAGTCGGCCACGATGTCCTGCCCCTCGGTCGGGGCCAGCAGCTCGACCTGGCGTTCCGCCACCGGCAGCGCACTCGTCAGCGGAGCCCGTCGCGCGGCCCCGCTGTCCAGTCCGAGCACGCCCCACAGCGCGCGGCGCCGGTGCCCGGCGAGCTGCGCCAGCGCATCGGCCGCGGCCAGGCGGGCCATGTCGCCGCGGTCCAGCTGCGCCCGGTGCGCCAGGTCGTGCACATCGGAGAAGGGCGCGCAGCCGCGCGCCTCGACGATCCGTTGTCCGGCCGCCTCGCTCAAGCCGCTCACCTGCATCAGCCCGAGGCGCACGGCCGGCTGGCCCTCACCCCCTCCCCTCTCCCGCTGCGCGGGCGAGGGGCGATCGAGCACGGCTAGGTTGTGTGTCGACGCGGAAGGAGCGATGGCTGATCGCCCCTCGCCCGCGCAGCGGGAGAGGGGAGGGGGTGAGGGCGCAGCGCACGGCTCCAGCGTGCAGTACCAGCTGCTGGCAGTCACGCACACCGGCCGCACCGTCACGCCGTGGTCGATCGCATCGCGCACGATCTGCGCCGGCGCGTAAAAGCCCAGCGGCTGCGAATCGAGCAGGGCCGCGCAGAACGCGGCCGGCTCGTGGCACTTGAGCCACGACGACACGTACACCAGCAGCGCGAAGCTGGCCGCGTGGCTTTCCGGGAAGCCGTACTCGCCGAAGCCCTGGATCTGCCGATAGATTTGCTCTGCATACTCGCTGCGGTAGCCGCGCGCCAGCATGCCGGCGATCAGGCGGTCGCGAAACGGCCCCAGGCCGCCTTTGCGCTTCCAGGCCGCCATCGCGCGCCGCAGCCGGTCGGCTTCGCCCGGCGTGAAGCCGGCCGCAACCACGGCCAGCTGCATCACCTGCTCCTGGAAGATCGAAACGCCTAGCGTGCGCTCCAGCACGGATTTGACCGCCTCGGACGGATAGGTGACCGGCTCCAGGCCCTGGCGCCGCCGCAGATACGGATGCACCATGCCGCCCTGGATCGGGCCCGGCCGCACGATCGCGGTCTCGATCACCAGGTCGTAGAAGCACCGCGGGCGCAGCCGCGGCAGCATGTTCATCTGCGCGCGCGACTCGACCTGGAACACGCCCAGCGAATCGCCGCGCCCCAGCATCCGGTACACGGCCGCATCCTCGGCCGGAATGTCCTGCAGCCGCAGGTTCGATCCGGTGAAGGCGCTCAAGTGGTCCAGCGCCCGCCGCACGCAACTGAGCATCCCGAGCGCCAGCACGTCGATCTTCAGAAGTCCCAGCGCGTCCAGGTCGTCCTTGTCCCACTGGATCACGGTGCGATCCGGCATCGCGGCGTTTTCGATCGGAACCAGGCGCGAGAGCGCATCGCGCGCGATCACGAACCCGCCGCTGTGCTGCGACAGGTGGCGCGGAAAGCCGATCAGCTGGTGCGCCAGTTCGGTGAGCTGCGCGATCACCGGGTTGTCGGCGTCGAAGCCGGCCTGCGCGAGCAGCTCCGGGCGGATGCGGCTGCCGTCCCACCACGACATGCTCTTGGCCAGCCGGTCGACCTGGTCGAGCGAGAGGCCCAGCGCCTTGCCCAGGTCGCGCAGAGCGCCGCGCGGCCGATACGTGTGCAGCGCGGCGGTCAGCGCAGCGCGGTGGCGGCCGTATTTCGCGTACACGTACTGCATCACCTCTTCGCGCCGCTGGTGCTCGAAGTCGACGTCGATGTCCGGCGGCTCGTTGCGCTCGCTGCTGACAAAGCGTTCGAACAGCACGCTGATCCGATCCGGGTCGACCTCGGTGATGCCAAGGCAGTAGCACACCGCCGAGTTGGCCGCTGAGCCGCGGCCCTGGCACAGGATGCGCCGCTCGCGCGCGAAGCGCACGATGTCGTACACGGTCAGGAAATACGGCTCGTAGTGCAGCTCGCCGATCAGCGCCAGCTCGTGCTCGATCAGCGCGCGCACCTTGTCCGGCACGCCCTGCGGGTAGCGCACGGCCGCGCCTTCCCAGGTCGCGCTGCGCAGGTGGGTGGCGGGCGTGCAGCCGTCCGGCACGATTTCATCGGGATACTCGTAACGCAGCTCGTCGAGCGAGAAACTGCAGCGCTCGGCGATCGCCAGCGTCTGCGCCAGCAGCCCGGCCGGGTAGATGCGGCCGAGCCGGTACAGCGGGCGCAGATAGCGCTCGGCGTTGGGCGCCAGCTCGCGGCCGCACTGCGCGAGCGGCGTGCGCAGCCGCACCGCCGTCAGCGCATCCTGCAGTTTCTTGCGGCCTCGCACATGCATGTGCACGCAGCCGGCCGCAACCAGCGGCAGGCCGGCCAGCGAGCCGATGTGCTGCAGCGAAGCCAGCCAGGCCTCGTCGTCCGGGCCGCGGATCAGTTCGCAGGCGATCCAGCTGCGCCCGGGCAGCAGCCGCTGCAGCCAGCGCGCGTCCTGCTCGATCTTCGCCGGATCCGTTGCGCATTGCTGCCGTCCGCGCGGGGTCTGCTCGGGCTTGCCCTCCGAAGCCCCGGCAGGGGCGAAGGAGGGCACCAGCAGCGCCAGCGTGTCCTGCAGCAGCTGGGCCTGCGCGGCCAGATCGGCCGCGGTGAGCCGATATTCACCCTTGGGCGCAGCGCGCCGCGCCAGCGTGACCAGCTCCGACAGGTTGCCGTATCCGGCGCGCGAGGTCGCCAGCAGCACCAGGCGCGGGCCGTCGGTGAGCCGGATTTCGGTGCCGTGGATCAGGCGGAATTGGCGAGCTTCGGCGAGCTCGCAGCGTGCTTCGCGTAGCGCCAGGTGTGCCCGCACCGACCCTGCGAAGGAGCACTCGTCGGTGATCGCCAGCCCCGTGTACCCCAGCGCGAGGGCGCGCTCGACCAGCTCTTCCGGATGCGAGGCGCCGCGCAGGAAGCTGAAGTTGGAGATGCAATGCAGTTCGGCGTAGGACGGCTGCATCGGGCAGGCTCGGACGGGGATACTGTATAAATATACAGTATCGGCCGCCATCCTGACGCCGAACCATCCGGCGCAAAGCGGCGGTACGCTCACCGATCAGGTCGGGGGTGAAGTTTGCGTGCCACAGTGGTTGTCAGGCGTCTGGGCCTATTGCTGATCGCTGCCATGCTGATCGATTCAGGCAGCTCCGAAGCCCAGCAGGCCGGCGCCGAAGCAGCAGCCGCCGGCGATACGGCGCAGGAGGGCTGCGGATCGGTGGTTCTGGTGCGGTGCGCGCAGCGCGAGCCGGACACGACCGAACCTGCCGATTCGCGCCAGGCCACGGGCCAGAAGCTGCAATCGCGGCGGCTTCGACAGGTGCAGGCGCAGGCCGGGCTGGACGCGGTCGAGATCACGGCCGAGCGCCCCACGGAGCACGTGCCCGATTCGTGGGAGAGCTTTAGCCAGTCGGTGACGCAGACCGCTACACCCGGATGCTTCCAGCCCGATGCACTGCGCCGGGAGCCGTTTGCTGCGCAGGGCATGCTCAGGCTGCCGTTCCTGCTGCACGCGGCCGCCGTCGGAAACTGCCGCTGAAGCGATGAGAACGAGAAGCGGTCCTGTCATCCGCCTGGTGGCGATGCTGTGGGTGATCGCCACGCCGGCCCGCGCGGACCAGTGGACCGTCGAGAAGGCCGGATTCAACCTGTATCGGATCGGCGGCCAGAACGTCTTCATGCGCACCGTGGGCTGCGACGATGCGCCGGCCTCGGGCGTCGTCAATGTCCAGAAGGACGGTGGCACGCGCAAGCTGACCTTCAACGGCTCGACTACGAGCTGTGCGGTGCGCGACTTCCTGGTTCCGGCCAAGGTGGCCTGGGACCAGTACACGGTGCGGCTGAGCCAGGATCAAGGCAGGGACTGGTACCAGGTGGCCGACAGCGACCTGTATTTGAAGACGGTCGGCTGCATCAGCCGCACGCTGTCGGAGTTGGCCGTGCTGGACCTGGCCGCCGACGGCCGAGGCTGGGTTCGCTTCGCCGACGGGCGGCGATGCGGTATCGAGCACGCGTTCAAGCGCTTCAATCCGTGATCGTCTGATGCGGGGTGCTAGAACGGCCCGCCGGCTTTCCGCAGCCGGTCCGGCAGCCCGTCGTGCGGCCCCAGTGCCCGCGCCGGCAGGTCTTTCCAGTGGCGCTCGCCGATCTGGGCGTTGCGGGCCGGATGCAGCGGGTAGTGAAATCGATTGTCGTCGCGGTTGCGATCGCCCACCACCAGCAGCCGCACATCGGAGTCGGTGTTGTTGATGAAGGTGTGGCACAGCCCCGTGCCGGCCGGAAAGCCGACGCCGTCGCCGGGGGCCAGGCGCACCAGTTCGCCGTCCAGCCAGACGTCAGGCGTGCCGTCGATCACGTAGATGAACTCGTCCTCGGTTTCCTCGCAATGTGGCCATGAGGTGCGCCGCCCGGGCGGGACCAGCTCGTGATGAATCCCGATCCGGGCGAGGCCGAGGACGCGTCCGAAGGGCGACCCGATCGACAGCAGCTCCTGGCTGTCGGGGTAGTGCGAGTTGTCGGGTTCCTGGATCTGCTTCCAGTGTTTGATGCAATCGGGACGGGTCATGGTCTCGTCTCCCAATCAGTTGAACAGCGCTTCAGCCAATGAGCGCGGCGAGTGAATCGTCACGCCGCCGAACACCTTCCCGTAGCCCGTGCCGAAATGCGTACGGTCACCCGTAACCAGCGCATCACAACGTAGGCGCACCGCGGCGGCCAGGACCGGCCGATCCTTCTCGGCCAGCCAGTTGATTTCGGGCGGCGGCAGGTCGGTCATTTGCACGTGGGCAATTCGCAACTGCACGATCAATGCCTCGAACACTTCCAGCGTTTCGGGATTCTTGGCGGTCAGATTGCGGCGTGCCTCGCCAACGACATAGTCGTCTACCCAGCACTCGTGCTTACATTCGAGCAGCAGCCGTAGCAGTTTTCTGACGGCTCCGTCCGACTTCGCCGCTGAGAACAGAATGTTCGCGTCCAGAAACACCCGCATCGTTTCGGCGGGCCGTTGGGTCAGCGGCGCGGCTTGCGCGCCGTCCGGCCAGCGCGCTTGACAAGCGGCTCGCTAGCGCGGAAGAAGGCGGCCAGGTCGGCCTCCGCAGCATCGAACTCGCGTTCGCGCTCAGGCGTGTATATCTCGATCGGCAGCGTAACCGCGGGGCGCAGCAGCAGTCCCTCGGGCGTGGTCTCGGCGATCAGATGATCTTCGGGCTTCAAACCCATCGCCTGGCGCAGCTTGGCCGGAAGCGTGATGACGCCGCGGCTGTTGATCGTGACGGTGGCTTTCATGTATCTCAGTATAGCAGGAATGCAGTAAATCTGTGAGCGACCGCCATCAGCAGAAAAATCCGTGCAAAAACCACCGGTGCGGCTGCTTCAGCTCGCGGTATATCCATAACGTCTGCCCACGCTCGTTGTGTGCGACGAAGTAGTCGCGGTGCACCGTCGGGCGGTGCGGATCGCCGAAATCCCACCAGCCGGCCTCGATCCGCTCCGGGCCGGCCAGCAGCGCGAGGCGGCCGCCGTAAACCGGATGCTCGTCGTGCTGCGGCAGCAGCTGCGGGGCCGGCAGGATCATCAGCGGACGCTGCTGCACGCACGGCAGGGCCGCAGTGCGCGCGCTGCCGCGCTCGGTGGCCAGCGGCGCGATCCGGATCGCATGTTCGGGCCGGTGGTCGTCGACCGCCTGCAATTGGAACACGCGCTCGGAGCCCAGCCGGGCGTGCAGGGTCTCAGCCAGTTGCAGCCAGTCCAGTCCGTCGCGAACGCTGTCCTGCGACGGCGGCAGCAGGCTGGCGTTCAATGCCTGAAACGGCGCCAGCCGATCCACCGTGAGCGACAGTCCGATGGCAGGCTCGGGCAGGCTGATCCGTGTCAGCCGCTCACCCAGCAGTCTGGCCAGCCGCCCGGCATCGCGTTCCGGCGCCGCCAACACCAGCACGATGGGTGTTGCGGTCACCGGTTGCGTCCCGCGCGGGTTATGGTGGGCGGTGAAAACGAGCTCGGCGGCGCCCGCATCGTGGCCGCGCAGGAAACCTTCGAGCGAGCGCAGCAGCCGGTGCGCGGGAAACATCAGCTGCTCGGATTGCGTGACGTCGGCCGGCAGCTCGATGTGGGCCGCAAATCGCGCCGGCAGCGAAAACGCCGGCTGCGGATCGGGCCGCAGGCCCAGCGCGCGATCCAGTTGATCGAGTCGCTGCGCGCCGAAACGCCGCGCGAAGGCATCGCGTGGCAGCGCGAGCAGCTGGCCCAGCGTGGCCAGCCCGAGCGCGTGCAGCGTCGCGGTCGTATCCGCGTCCCATTCGAGCATCGTCAGCGGCAAGGGCGCCAGTGCGGCCGGCAGTTGCCCGCCGGCCTGCGCATCGTTTGCCGGCAGGCCGCCGGCGCGTGCAGCGCCGATCAGCCAGGCCGCGCCCGGGGTCGGGGCATAACCGAATGCGGCGCGGTACCCGAGGCTGACGAGCCCGCGCCGGATGCGCCGATGCAGCTGCGATTGACCTCCGAACAGCCGCTCGCTGCCGCCGGTTTCCAGCACCAGGCCGCTCACCGTCGTGCCGACGCGGGTCGCCACCTGGGCGCTGAACTGGTAAGCCCAGCTGGCCAGCTCATGCAGTGCGTCGCGTTCATGATCGGGATGGCGCGGCACAGCCATCAGCGCACTGACCAGCGCCTGCGCAGCGGCGAGCTTCATCATCGGTGCGATCCCGGCAGCGCGCGCCGCGTCGTTGCAAAACGAGATCAGCGGCCGCTCGCGCTGCCCCTCGACGATGGCCAGCGGCCTGGCATACGGCAGGGCACGCGCAGCCAGCTGCAGCGGCAGCGCGGGCAGGCACACAGCGAGCCAGAAGTTTGGTGGAACTGACCCTATGGGCCCCTCACCCCCGGCCCCTCTCCCCAAGGGGAGAGGGGTGAGCGACCAGCGGAGCTGGCTTACCCACCTTACTGCCGGCGTTCGGATGGGCAGAGCGACCAACGGAGCTCACTACTTACTCCGAGCTGGCCAGCGCCGCTGCAAGCCGCCACGGCCTGACCGCAGCGGGGGATGTGGGTGCGTCCAGCGAAGCGGCGCTCCGGTTCCATCGATCCGGATGCACTTGCAGTGCGACCGGGTCGATCAGGGGCCGGCCGCGCCGCTTCAGGATCTTGACAGCCAGTTTGCGGGACTGCGGCTCGCTGTCGCACGCCAGTTGCAGACGCAGCACCGCCGGCGAGGGCGCGCTGGCGCAACGCGACGGCCGTATCGCGAACACCAGTGCGCGATGCCGCTGGGCCAGCAGGTGCAGCCGGCGCAACGAGCGAAAATCGGCCTGCGCGTTGCAGGTCGGCAGCCAGCCGATCAGGGCACCCAGGTGCGCGGCCCGCAGGGATTGCTCCACCGCCCACCAGGCTTCGCGCGCAACGGCGGGTCTGACAAAGATGCTGCAGGACGGATCGATGCCGGCCTCGGCGAGCGCCGGTGGATACGGCAAGGCTTGCTGCAGCATGTCCCGCCCCGATTCGCACGGCAGGATCCAGACGCAGGCGCGCCCGGTCTGGGCCTGTGCGGCCAACGCGGGAGCCAGCAGGCTCAATTCACCGATGCCGGGGTCGTCGTACAGCAGCTCGACCAGCTGGCCATGCGGCCAGCCGCCGCCGGGCAGCTCGGCGTCCAGGGCCGCAAAACCGCTGGGTGCACATTCGGTTGCCGCGGCCGCCAGCGTCGGATCATCGGCGTGCCACAGGCCCGGCATGCCCATGAATCTTCCCTCTCGCGCTTGCGGCAGAGCGGCGGGCTCGCCCTGCGAAGCCGGGCTACGCTCGGCGAAGCAGGGGGTGAGAGCTGCAAGCTGCCGAGCGTGCATCATTTTTCGTCACTACAGCGACGGCCGCACCACGCCCACCGCCAGCCCCTCGATGGCCAGCGTTTCGCGCTTCAGGTCCACGATGATCGGTGCGTACTCGGGGTTCTCGGCGATCAGCTCGGCCCGCGTGCCCTTGAGCCTGAACCGCTTGACGGTGACCTCGTCGCCTAAACGAGCAACGACGATCTGCCCGTTCGATGCCTGCTCCTGCCGGTGTACGGCCAGCCAATCGCCGTCCAGGATGCCGGCATCGCGCATGCTCATGCCACGCACTTCGAGCAGGTAATCGGCGCGCGGCTTGAACAGGGCTGCGTCGATGACCGGATGCCGCAGCACGTTTTCCAGGGCCAGGATCGGACTGCCGGCGGCCACCTTGCCGATCAGGGGCAGGCCCAATTCGCGAGCCGCCGCTCCGATCGAATCCTGCGAGCTGCCTTTCAGGCGGATGCCGCGCGAAGTGCCCGCCAGCAGCTCGATCAGCCCTTTTCTCTGCAACGCTTGCAGGTGCTGTTCGGACGCGTTCAGCGACCGGAAACCGAAGGCCCGCGCGATCTCTTCGCGCGTCGGCGGCACTCCGCGGGTGCTCAGCGCATGGCGGATGAACTCGAGGATTTCATTTTGACGGGTGGTCAGGGCCAGGACGGTGTCAGTGCTCATGGTGGCTTTGCGAGGGCCGTGTGACGATACTGTCAATATATACAGTGCCGGGCGGCGGTGCAAGTCCGATCCGGCCCCCGATCAGCGGCAAACGACCCGCGGTGCGGCCGCCACCCGTTTGGCTTCTTGTGCGGGCGAAGTCGCGTGATACACTGCCCAGCCAACCGGAAGCCGCTGAGCTGCTGCTAAATGCAGCCATTTACGGAGCGGAGCGCGCCCACCCTAAGGTAAAAGCCGGGTAAAGCGCCCGGACCCCCAGATGCTTCCGGGTCGTCCCGTTTTCTGATTTCTGATCGTCTAGGCCCGGCACGGGCAACCAGCCATGACCGTCTCCTGTGCGGCGGGTGGCATTGATCACCGGACCCGGGATTTTGTTCGGCCAACCCGCATCGCCCAGGCGATCCGGTGCATGAACGGGCCGACCGACTTGAACGGAGAGCATGAACGCGCACGAGGCCAAAGTGGTCCTGGAAGCAGCGCTTCTGACAGCGCAGCAGCCGTTGTCGCTGACCGATATCGACAAATTGTTCGGCGGGGAATTCGATGCCGCAACGTTGCAGGCGCTGCTGGACGAGCTGCGGCACGGCTGGCAGGGTCGCGGCGTCGAACTGGTCTGCCTGGCCTCCGGCTGGCGCTTTCAGAGCACGCCGGCGATGCGCTCGTACCTGGAACGGCTCAATCCCGACAAGCCGGCGCGCTACTCGCGGGCCGTGCTCGAGACGCTGGCGATCATCGCGTACCGGCAGCCGGTCACACGGGGCGACATCGAGGAGATCCGAGGCGTGACCGTCTCGACCCAGGTGATCAGGGCCCTCGAGGAGCGCGGCTGGATCGAAACCGTGGGTCACCGCGAGGTGGCCGGGCGGCCGGCGCTACTGGCCACGACGCGCGCCTTCCTCGACGATCTTGGGCTGCGGTCGCTGCAGGAGCTGCCGCCGCTGGCCAATGGTGATGCGGCCTCAGAACCGCAGGAACTGGAGTTGCCGATGACACACGTTGCACTGATCCCGAAGGCTGGCGACGGCGCTGCGGCGCCGCTGGCGCAGCCGCTTGAATCTTCACCCTCATGGGTCTCGCCCGTATGATCAGTGAACCCTTGCCGAACGGGGCCGCGCCGGACGATTCGTCGCCGCACCCCGAGACGACCTGCGCAAGTCCCGCCGAACCCAGCGCCGCCCCCGCCGAGGCGGCGGCGCCCGGCGCCGCATCGGGACCTGCCCCCGACGTTGCAGCCCCGGCAGAGCCGGCCCAGGCTGGCGCGGTTTCGACGCAGGCCTCGGACGCCGTTGCCTCTGCGGAGGAGGCAGCGTCCGATGAACCGGACGAGCCGCCCTTGGCCGACGGCTTGCCCTCCGTAGCCTTGGCGGAGGAGGGAGCCTCGGCGGAGGCAGCCCGCTCCGGGCCGGCCCCCGGCGGCGCCGACGGCGAGCGCCGCCTGCGCGGTCCGCTGGGGCGCCGCCGTCGTGGCCGCGGCGAGCGGCCAGCCCGCGACGTTGTTCCGGCCGAGCCGCGTGAGGCGGAGTCTTCCGCGCTGCTCGCCGACGGCGAGAATCTGAGTGTGGCGGCGATGCCCGAGCAGCCGCTGCCGCGCGAGCTGATCGAGCGGGGGCGGCGTGCCGCCCAGTCGGCGCTGAATGCGCAGTCCGACAAGCTGCACAAGGTGCTGGCCGACGCCGGCATCGGCTCGCGGCGCGAGATGGAAGAGCTGATCGTGGCCGGGCGCGTATCGGTGAACGGCCAGCCCGCGCACGTGGGCCAGCGCGTGCTGCCGACCGACCAGGTTCGGATCAACGGCAAGCCCCTGCAGCGCCGGCAACCCGGCAAGCCGCCCCGGGTTCTGATCTATCACAAGCCCACCGGCGAGATCGTCTCCCACGATGACCCGCAGGCGCGACCATCGGTGTTCGAGCGCTTCCCGAAGGTTGCGGGCGGGCGCTGGATCTCGGTGGGGCGCCTGGACATGAACACCGAAGGTCTGCTGGTGGTGACGACATCGGGTGACGTGGCCAACCGGTTGACCCATCCGCGCTTCGAAGTCGAGCGCGAGTACGCCGTGCGGGTGGCCGGAGAGCTCACCGAGGAGCAGCGCCAGCGGCTGCTCGAGGGCGTCGAGCTCGATGACGGCGCGGCGCGCTTCAGCCGCCTGGAAGAGGCCGGCGGCCAGGGTCTGAACCACTGGTACCGGGCCGTTATCAAGGAGGGACGCAATCGCGAGATCCGTCGGATGTTCGAGGCCGTCGGGCTGACCGTGAGCCGACTGATACGGATCCGCTTCGGCTCGATCGCGCTTCCGCGCTCGCTCGCGCGCGGCCGCTTCATGGAGCTGGCCCCGGGCTGGGTGGAGGCCTGGCTGCACGATGTGGGCATAGGATCGGAGGCCACGCGCAACCGGCCGGGCAATGGGCCGCGCCGTCCCGACGGACCCCGCCGGGGCAAGCCCTCGGGCGGCCGGCCCGGCGGCGCCCCGCCGCGCCAGCCCGATCCGATGACCAGCACGGTCAGCTACATCATCAACGGAACGCACCCCCACAGCCCGCGTGCCAATCCGGGCCTGCAGAACCGGTTCCGGCGTCCGAAGCCCGGGCGCGGGTTCGGGTAGAACCATTGGCGCCAAGACGATATAATCGCGTGTTGCGCCAAGACAAGGCGCAGTAGGCACACCGGGCGAGCTCCGGGGCCGGATCGACGTTCGATCGCCTGCCAGGCGGGCGGTTCGGGCCCTGCGCAGGTCCGGTCGATGAAGTGGCGGCTGCTTTCGGCAGCGGGATCCCGGTGGGGTCCTGGCGGGCCGAATACGCGGCGCCAGCCTGTTGGGACTAGAAAAATGGGCGAGCGGGCCCATTTTTTTTTGATGAGCCAATTCGCGACGGTGCGAGACGGCTTGATCGTTCGAGTGGCGGGGTGAGATCGGCGTGGTGCGCACCAACAGTTTGGATGCAGGCGAGCAAAGCTCGCCGAAGCGGCAGGCGGCCGAAGCGGTGGCCGCGCGCGGTCCGGCTTCGGCCTCGGCCGTGCGCGAGCTGATCGAGCCGACCATCAGCGGCCTGGGGTACGAGCTGGTCGATGTGCAGAGGGCGGCACAGGGCCTGCTGCGGGTCACGGTCGATACGTTGACGCCGGAGCGGGCGATCGGCGTGGACGACTGCGAACGGATCAGCCGGCAGTTGTCGCACCTGTTCGCAGTCGAGCAGGTCGATTACGAACGGCTCGAGGTGGGCTCGCCGGGTCTGGACCGGCCGCTGGTGGCTGCGCGGGATTTCGTCCGGTTCGCCGGCTCCGCGATCCATGTGCAGCTCAAAGAGGCGCTGCAGGGCCGCCGCCGCTTCAAGGGGCGGCTGCTGGGACTGGCGGGGCAGCCGGGCGCCGAGCGGGCGCTGCTCGAGCTCACTGCTGCGGGCAGCGCGCCGGCCGGTCCGGGCGGACGAGCCGGGCGCCGGCGTGCCGGGCCGGCGGCCGCGCCGCCGCCGCCGCTGGAGCTGCCGCTGGCGGATATTGAAAAAGCCCGCTTGGTGCCCCAGTTTGACTTCAGGGGCAGTTTGCAAGCAAAACAACGCAACACGAAAACGGGAAACGAGGAATGACGGCGATGAGCAGAGAAATCCTGCTTCTGGTCGACGCTCTGGCGCGCGAGAAGAACGTTCCGAAGGAAACGGTGTTCGGCGCGCTCGAATCGGCTCTGGCGTCGGCCACCAAGCGGCTGTTCGCCGAGGAAGACGTCGACATTCGCGTGGCGGTGGACCGCGAGACCGGCGAGTACGACGCCTTCCGGCGCTGGCTCGTGGTGCCGGACGAGGCCGGGCTGCAGGAGCCGGGCCACCAGATCATCCTGTCGGACGCGCGCGACCAGATCCCGGACATCGAGGTCGACGAGCACATCGAAGAGCAGCTGCCCCGGCAGGATCTGGGCCGCCGCTTCGCGCAGGACACCAAGCAGGTGATCCTGCAGAAGATCCGCGATGCCGAGCGCGAGCAGCTGCTCAGCGAGTTCCTGGCCCGCAACGACGCGATCGTCAACGGCACCGTCAAGCGGATGGACAAGGGCGATGCGATCATCGAGATCGGCAAGGTCGAAGCGCGCCTGTCGCGCTCCGAAATGATTCCCAAGGAGAATCTGCGCGTCGGCGACCGTGTGCGCGCGCTGGTGGCCAAGGTCGACCGCCAGCTGCGGGGCCCGCAGATCCTGCTGTCGCGCACCTCGCCCGAGTTCCTGATGAAGCTGTTCGAGCTCGAGGTGCCGGAGATCGAGCAGGGGCTGCTGCAGATCAAGTCGGCCGCGCGCGACCCGGGCGTGCGCGCCAAGATCGCCGTCTGGACCAACGATCGCCGCATCGATCCGATCGGCACCTGCGTGGGCATGCGCGGTTCGCGCGTGCAGGCCGTCACCAACGAGCTGGCGGGCGAGCGCGTCGACATCGTGCTGTGGTCGGACGATCCGGCCCAGTTCGTGATCGGTGCGCTGGCGCCGGCCAACGTGTCTTCGATCCTGGTCGACGAGGACAAGCATGCGATGGACGTGGTGGTCGACGAGGACAACCTGGCGATCGCGATCGGCCGCAGCGGCCAGAACGTGCGGCTGGCATCGGAGCTCACCGGCTGGCAGATCAACATCATGACCGCCGAGGAGTCGACCCAGAAGCAGGAAAGCGAGCAGACCGGCATCCGCGAGATGTTCATGAAGCGGCTGGACGTCGACGAAGAAGTCGCCAACATCCTGATCGGCGAGGGCTTCTCCAGCCTGGAGGAGATCGCTTATGTGCCGGTGGCGGAGCTGCTCGAGATCGAAGCGTTCGACCAGGAAACGGTCGAAGAGCTGCGCACGCGCTCGCGCAACGCGCTGCTGACCGAGGCGATCGCGCGCGAAGAGAACCTGGACCAGACCGACCGTTCGTTGCTGGATCTGGAGGGCATGGAAACCGAGCTGGCCATCAAGCTGTCGTCCAACGGGGTGCGCTCGCGCGACGAGCTGGCCGACCTGGGCGTCGACGAGCTCACCGAGATGACCGGCATCGATGCGGAACGGGCGGGCCGCCTGATCATGGCGGCGCGAGCCCATTGGTTTCAGTAAGCAGCGGGGATCCGAACCAGCATGCAACCGAATACAGTCGCGCAATTCGCAACGGAGCTGAAGCTGGCGCCGCAGGTGCTGCTGGAGCAGCTGCAGGCGGCGGGCGTGGACAAGCGTGCCGAGACCGACTCGCTCAGCGAGGATGACAAGGCGCGTCTGCTCGAAGCGCTGCGCAAGGCGCACGGTGGCCTGGAGATCGAGAAGCGCAAGATCACCCTGACCCGCCGGCAGACCTCGGCCATCAAGCAGGCCGACTCGAGCGGCAAGGCGCGCACGATCCAGGTCGAGGTGCGCAAAAAGCGCGTGTTCGTCAAGCGCGACGTCGAATCCGAAGTCGAAGCGGCCCCGTCCGCTCCGGTGATCGACAGCGAGGAGCTGGCCCGGCGCGAGCAGGAGGAGCGGCATCAGGCCGAGCTGGTCGCGCGCCAGGTCGCCGAAGCGCGTGAGCGGGCCGAGCGCGCCCAGCGCGAGCTGGAGGAAACCGAGCGCCGCCGGCGCGAGGCGAGCGAGCGCTCGCGCGCGCAGGAAGAGGCGGCGCGCGCCGAGCCGCAGCCTCCGCAGCCCGACGAGACGGCCGCGCGCCGCGCGGCCGAGGCCGCCGCGACCGCCGCCCAGGAGCAGCTTCAGACCCAGGCGCACGAGCGCGCCCGCAAGGTGGTCGAGGACGAGGTGGCGGCCATCAAGACGATGATGGCCACCCCGACGAAGAAGGTGCTGAAGGCGCCCGCGCCGGAAGGCACGCTGCACCGGCCGGCCATCAAACCCGAGACCAAGCCGGTCGAAGAGAAGAAAGACGAGAAGAAACCCGGGGCCAAGGAAGTCAAGTCGGTCAAGCTCGCCTCGAGCTGGTCCGAGGACGCGGCCAAGCGCCGCACCATCAAGACGCGCGGCGACGCGGGCGCCGGCGTGGCCGCATGGCGTGGGCCCAAGGGGCATCGTCGCGCCGACGAGCGCGACAAGCCCGCCATGGCGGCGCCGGCCGAAAGCGTGGTGCGCGAGGTGTCGGTGCCGGAAACGATCACGGTGGCCGACCTGGCGCACAAGATGTCGGTCAAGGCCTCGGAGGTCATCAAGATCCTGATGAAGCTGGGCCAGATGGTGACGATCAACCAGGTGCTGGACCAGGAAACCGCGATCATCGTGGCCGAGGAGATGGGTCACAAGGCATTTGCCGCCAAGCTGGACGATCCGGAAGCCTTCCTGATCGACTCCGGCGTTGTGCCCATCGGCAACGGCGAGGTCAAGCCGCGCCCGCCCGTGGTGACCGTGATGGGACACGTCGATCACGGCAAGACGTCGCTGCTCGACTACATCCGGCGCGCCAAAGTCGCGGCTGGCGAAGCCGGCGGCATCACGCAGCACATCGGCGCCTATCACGTCGAAACGCCGCGCGGCGTGATCACGTTCCTGGACACGCCGGGCCACGAGGCGTTCACCGCGATGCGCGCCCGCGGCGCGCGCGCCACGGACCTGGTGATCCTGGTGGTGGCGGCCGATGACGGTGTGATGCCGCAGACGATCGAGGCGATCCACCATGCGAAGGCGGCCAGGGTGCCGATCGTGGTCGCACTGAACAAGATCGACAAGCCGGAGGCCAATGCCGACCGCGTCAAGCAGGAACTGGTCGCGCAGGAGGTGGTGCCCGAGGAATACGGCGGCGACTCGCCCTTCGTTCCGGTATCGGCCAAGACCGGGGTGGGCATTGACGCGCTGCTGGAGAACGTACTGCTGCAAGCCGAGGTGCTGGAGCTCAAGGCCGTGCAAGACGGTCCGGCCAAGGGCCTGATCATCGAGTCGCAACTCGACAAGGGGCGCGGCCCGGTGGCCACCGTGCTGGTGCAGTCCGGAACCCTGAAGCGGGGTGACGTGGTCCTGGCTGGCAGCAGCTTCGGGCGGGTGCGCGCGATGCTGGACGAGGCCGGCAAGTCGATCCAGAGCGCCGGTCCCTCCATCCCGGTCGAGATCCAGGGGCTGTCGGACGTTCCGGGCGCCGGCGACGAGCTGATCGTGCTGGGCGACGAGCGCAAGGCGCGCGAAATCGCCTTGTTCCGCCAGGGCAAGTTCCGCGACACCAAGCTCGCCAAGCAGCAGGCCGCCAAGCTGGAGAACATTTTTGACGACATGACACGCGAAGGCGCCAAGACGCTGACGCTGATCATCAAGGCCGACGTGCAGGGCTCGCAGGAGGCGCTGGCGCACGCGCTCACCAAGCTGTCCACCGACGAGGTCAAGGTCAACATCGTCCACGCCCAGGTGGGCGGCATCACCGAGAGCGACGTCAACCTGGCGCTCGCGTCCAAGGCCGTGATCGTGGGCTTTAACGTGCGGGCCGAGCAGACCGCGCGCAAGCTGGCCGAGGCCAACGGGATCGACATCCGCTACTACAACATCATCTACGACGCGGTCGATGAGGTGAAGGCAGCCCTGTCCGGCATGCTGACCCCGGAACAGCGCGAACAGGTGCTGGGGCTGGTCGAGGTGCGCCAGGTGTTCCGAATCTCGAAGATCGGCACGGTGGCCGGCTGCATGGTGCTGGACGGGCTGGTGCGCCGCACCTCGCGCGTGCGCCTGCTGCGCGACAACGTGGTGATCTGGACCGGCGAGCTCGATTCGCTCAAGCGCTTCAAGGACGATGCGCGCGAGGTCAAGGCCGGTTTCGAGTGCGGCCTGTCGCTGAAGGGCTACGACGACCTGAAGGAAGGCGATCAGCTCGAAATCTTCGAAGTACAGGAGGTCGCCCGCTCGTTGTAGATGACCTCCGCTCGCCCGCGCCACTTGTACATTGGCTGGGGGAGAACGAGGGGGCCAGCCTAGCCCCCTCGTTCTCTTCCTCTTTTCTTTTCGGCCGAAGGCCGGAAAGGGGCCGGGGGTGAGGGTCGTCAACAGCCTGCGAGGTGCTTTTTGTCATGAAGACCTCCAATCGCAATCAGCGGGTCGCCGACCAGATCCAGCGCGACCTGGCCGGCCTGATCGTGCGGGAGATCCGGGATCCGCGCATCGGGCTGGTCACGATCAGCGGTGTGGAGCTGTCTCCCGATTACGCGCATGCAAAGGTGTTCTTCACGGTGATCGGATCTTCCGCCAAGGATGCTGCAGAGGGGCTGAACGCAGCAGCCGGACATCTTCACAATCTCCTGTTCAAGCGCCTGAGCATGCGCTCCGTGCCACGCCTGCAGTTCGTGCACGACGCCTCGGTCGAGCGCGGCTTCGAGATCGATCGCCTGATCGACCAGGCGGTCGGCCGGCGCGATGCCGACTGACCCGGTGACACGCATGACCAACGCGCGGTTCGAAACCGTCGACGGAGTCCTGCTGCTCGACAAGCCGGTCGGGGCCAGTTCGAACGCGGCGCTGCAGCGGGCGCGCCGGCTGCTCAATGCGCGCAAGGCCGGCCACACCGGCACGCTCGACCCGCTGGCCGAGGGTCTGCTGGCGCTCACCTTCGGCGAAGCGACCAAGTTTTCCGGTGACCTGCTGGACGCCGACAAGTGCTACGAGGCGCGCCTGGCGCTGGGAACGGTCACCGCCACGGGCGATGCCGAGGGCGAAATCGTCGAGCGGCGGCCGGTGGACGTGAGCCGGGACGCCTTCGAAGCGGCCCTGGCCCGATTCACCGGAACCGTATTGCAGGTGCCGCCGATGCACTCGGCGCTCAAACGCGATGGGCAGCCGCTGTACCGCCTGGCGCGGCAGGGCATCGAAGTGGAGCGCCGCGCGCGCCCGGTGGCGGTGCGCCGGCTCTGGACCATCGCCTGGGACGCTCTGACGCCCACCATTGGAGTCGAGTGCGGCAAGGGCCTCTACGTGCGCACGCTGGCCGAAGACATCGGCGCGGCGCTCGGGTGCGGCGCGCACCTGGGCGCGCTGCGTCGGACGCGGATCGGGCCGTTCGACGTTTCCAGCTCGATCGGACTGGACCGGCTCGAAGCGCTGCCCATCGAGGCGCGGCGCCGGCAGCTGCTGCCGATCGATGCGCTGCTGCAGAGCCTGCCGCGGGTCGACCTGGACCGGCAGGCCAGCGAGGAGCTGGCGCACGGCCGGCAAATCGCGTGGGGCACAGGCAGCGCGCAACGCGCGCGCGTGTACGGTCCGCAGGGGCGCCTGCTCGGTGTGGCCACGGTGGACCACGGTGTATTGGTCGCCCGCCGCCTGTTGAGCCGGCCGCAGCCACTGGAGTCGGAACGATGATCGGCAGGGCCCTTCGCAACATCGCGATCATCGCGCACGTCGACCACGGCAAGACCACGCTGGTGGACAAGCTGCTCAGGCAGTCGGGCACGTTCCGCGACAACCAGACGCTGGTCGAGCGCGTGATGGACAGCAACGACCTGGAGCGCGAACGAGGCATCACGATCCTGGCGAAGAACTGCGCGGTCGAATACGAGGGCACCCACATCAACATCGTCGATACGCCGGGCCACGCCGACTTCGGAGGCGAGGTCGAACGCGTGCTGTCGATGGTCGACGGGGTGCTGCTGCTGGTCGATGCGGTCGAAGGGCCGATGCCGCAGACGCGGTTCGTCACGCGCAAGGCGCTGGCGCTGGGACTGAAGCCGGTGGTCGTGGTCAACAAGATCGATCGGCCGGGCGCGCGCCCCGACTTCGTGGTCAATGCGACCTTCGATCTGTTCGACAAGCTCGGCGCCAGCGAAGATCAGCTCGACTTCCCGGTCATCTACGCCTCGGCGCTGAACGGCTACGCGGTGGATCGGCTGGAGGAACTACCCTCCTTCGCGCCTGGCGGCGCTACGGAGGGCGAGCCCGCGGCGGCCGCGGGCTCGATGCGGCCGTTGTTCGAGGCGATCCTGCGCCACGTCCCGGTGCGCGACGAGGACCCCGACGGCACGCTGCAGTTGCAGATCTGCTCGCTCGACTACTCAAGTTACGTCGGCAAGATCGGCATCGGTCGCGTGCGCCGCGGGCGCATCCGCCCGGGGCAGGACGTGATCGCGATCGACGGGCCGACCGGCACGCCGGTCCGTGGCCGCGTCAACCAGGTGCTCGGTTTCAAGGGTCTGGAGCGGGAGCCGGTCGACGAGGCGATCGCCGGCGATATCGTGCTGGTCAACGGCATCGAAGAGCTGAACATCGGCACGACCATCTGCCAGCCCGAAGCGCCCGATGCCTTGCCGATGCTGCATATCGACGAGCCCACGCTGCTGATGAACTTCTGCGTCAACACCAGCCCGCTCGCCGGCCGCGAAGGCAAATTCGTGACCAGCCGCCAGTTGCGCGAGCGCCTCGAGCGGGAGCTGAAGTCCAACGTGGCGATGCGGATGCGCGAGACCGACGACGAGACGATCTTCGAGGTGGCCGGCCGCGGCGAGCTGCACCTGACGATACTGGTCGAGAACATGCGCCGGGAGGGCTACGAGCTGGCCGTTTCCCGCCCGCGCGTGCTGTACCGGGACTTCGATGGCGTGCGCTGCGAACCGTTCGAGCTGCTCAGCCTGGACGTGGAGGAAACGCACCAGGGCGCCGTGATGGAAGAGATGGGACGCCGGCGCGGCAGCCTGATCGAGTTCCAGCCGGACGGACGCGGTCGGGTCCGGCTCGAGTACCGGATCGCGGCGCGCGCGCTGATCGGATTCCAGGGCGAATTCTTGACGATGACGCGCGGTACCGGGCTGATGAGCCACGTTTTCGACGACTACGGCCCGGCTCAGCCCGGTGACGTGGGCGAGCGGCGCAACGGCGTGCTGGTGTCGCAGGAGAGCGGCGAAGCGGTGGCGTACGCGCTGTGGAAGCTGCAGGAGCGGGGGCGGATGTTCGTCTCGCCGGGCGACCCGCTGTACGAGGGCATGATCATCGGCATCCACACGCGCGACAACGACCTGGTGGTCAACCCGAGCCGCGAAAAGAAGCTCACCAACGTGCGGGCTGCCGGCAAGGACGAGCACATCGACCTGACGCCGCCGATCCGGCTGAGCCTGGAGCTGGCAGTCGAGTTCATCGCGGACGACGAGCTGGTCGAAGTAACGCCCGCCAGCATCCGGTTGCGCAAGCGCTACCTGAAGGAACACGAGCGTAAGCGCGCCCAGCGCGTGGTGGCTTAAGCGCCCTCACCCCCGTCCCCTGTCCGGCTGCGCGGAGCAGCGCGGCGACGGCGCAGGCCTTCAACGGCGCTCCGTCCAGGCCAGACGCACGGCCAGGCCCAGCATGACGCTTGCCGAGATCCAGCCCAGGATTTTCCCGATCAAGGCATTAGCGCGCAGGCGGCCCGCCAGTTTTCCACCGCCCAGCGGGTGCCGCGATGGGCGGCCCTGCGCCAGCACGAAGGTCATGTCGGGCCCCGGTGTCAGGTTAAGCGCCAGAGCGCCCACCATGAACAGCGCAAACAGATGAAAGTCGAACATGGGGACGCGCGACTGTACTCAGCCCCCCGTCCGGCAGCACGTCGGATCCGCCTGCGCTGGCGGGCAGGGTACCGACCCGTAAGAGCAGAACACGCAGCAATCACCCTGCTTCGGCCGCAGTACCGCTCCACAACCCGCGCAGTCATAGAAGAAAACGCATGCGTCGGTGGGCATCGTCTCGAGCGAGACGTGCCCGCATTTCGGACAGGTTAATCGGGATGTCGTGATCATCTGGTGGCGCGTACCCCATAGTATCGCTCGACCCTGCCCCCTTTTCCAAAGGCGAAGCGAGCCACTTCATCCGATCAAGGGATGCTCCCGAGCGTCTTCAAGTGACTCGAGTGATGACCGTCTGCCGGATTGTCGCGCACCTGGACCGGGAATACGTTGAGCCGGCGTGTTGGCGGGCTCCGCATCCGGCTGCTCAAGTTTTGCACGCACATTGGCGGTGGCGCCTGCGCGCCAGGTGACGCTGCGATCGTCGAGTGGTGGCGCCTTCACGGCATCGAAGGAGCCGAACTCATGACCGCATTCGAATGTTCAAGGGATGCTTTGTTTACAGAGGGCAGTTAACGTTCGACGGTGCTCCGGATCGACTTTCATGCAGCCATCCAAGACCATACCGCATGGAGGAAACACTTCCACGACGCCATTTCAAGCGGGCGACCGCTCGACGCGGCATCGATCGCGGTGGACACTTCGTGCGCCCTGGGCAAATGGCTGGACAACCAGGCCTGGCAGGCGTATCGGCAACTGGACAGCTACCGCAATTGCCTGGTCGTACACATCGAGTTTCACCTGGAGGCCGCCAAAGTCGCGCGAGCGATCAACGAGAAGCGGTATAACGAAGCGCTCAGAATGCTTGCGCGCGGTACCGATTATTCGGAGGCGTCGATCGCGCTGGGCATTGCCATCACGCGTTTGATGAAGGCCGTCACGGCCAAACGCACGACCTGATGTGATGTGACAGCAGCGCGCGCCCTCCTGCGCGCTGCCGCGACGGTTCAGCGGCAGCGTGCCGCGTCTCCCTCTTGAGAAGATGCTCCGAGTGCGTTCGGACCGCGTGTGATCCCAACGCTCGTCCGATTGCGGGATGAGGTTGACCTCGTTCGCGCGAGCACTTCTCAACGGCTGTTCGAATGATTGCGGTCCTTGCTCGCGCGGAATACCTTGCTGCCACTTAAGCAAGGTGGCGCTGACCGGTGCTCAACGCCGACTGACGGAAGTCAAGGAGGAGTTATGGGGCTCTCATTTACCGGTTCGCTTCGGCGGCTTCTGGCGCTCGGACTCGTTTTAGGTTCCATCGGTGCGTACGCGCAGGCCGTCGATCCCGGGGTACGCTCCGGGCCCGGCGCCAGCACGACGCCGCTGCCGACCCTGACCGCCGGGCAGCTGGCAAACTTCACGGCCGGATTCAGCAATTTCATAACCGTCCGCTCGGTCCAGGGTGCTCAGGCCAATACCCAGGAAGGCTTGGGGCCGCGCTACAACTCAAGCAGCTGTGGCAGTTGTCACTCGCAGCCTGCCATCGGGGGCACCAGCCCCAGTACCACTGCGCCTCCGTTTGTCGGACCCAATCCGCAGGTCGTGGTGGCGCATGACCTCGGGGCCACCAACGTGCTGCCCTACTTTGTCACGGCCAATGGCCCGGTGCGCGAGGCGCGCTTCAAGCACGTCGTGCAAAACGGAGAAATGACCCGCGCAGCCGACGGCGGCGTGCATGACCTGTTCACGATCACCGGGCGCACCGATGCGACCAACACGGCCGGCGCCACCGGCACACTCCAAACCTGTGTCCTGGCCCAGCCCGACTTCATTGCGGCGCGCAACGCCAACAACATCTCGTTTCGCATTCCGACCCCGGTCTTCGGTATGGGACTGGTGGAGAGTATCTCCGACGCGACGATCCTGGCCAACATGGCCGCCAACGCCTCCGACAAGCAGGCATTCCGTATCCGGGGCACACCGAATCGCAACGGCAACGACGGAACCATCACGAAGTTCGGCTGGAAGGCCCAGAACGCCACCGCGCTCCTGTTTGCCGGCGAGGCCTACAACGTCGAAATGGGGGTGAGCAACGAGATATTTTCGGTCGAGCGTGCCAACCCGGGCGAAACGCTTCCGACGTCATGCCTGTTCAATCCGACGCCTGAGGACGCTACTGCTGCTGGAGATAACACGGGGTTATCCGACATCCAGCAGTTCGCGGCGTTCATGGAAGGCCTCGCTCCACCGACCCCATCGGCCACCCTGCCCGGAGGGTCGGCCTCGATCACGAACGGCGCGGCGCTGTTCAGTAACACCGTCAAATGTGCGCTGTGTCACACGCCGACCTTGATGGCGAGCCCCTCGAATTTCACCGGTGGGACCGCGAGCGCAGTCAATCTGTTCTCGGATCTATTGCTGCACAACATGGGAGATGAGTTGGCCGACGGCATCAGCCAAGGCCTGGCCGGGCCGAATCAGTTCCGCACCGCGCCGCTGTGGGGGCTGGGCCAGCGCGTGTTCTTCCTGCACGATGGCCGCACCTCGAATCTTGTTGAGGCCATACGGGCGCACGGCGACTTCGAGTCCGAGGCGCGCGTCTCGGTCGAGCAATTTGAACGCCTGAGCGTGCAGAGCCAGCAAGATTTGCTCAACTTTCTGCGCTCGCTGTAGCACGCCGGGTCTTTCCGTGCCGCCCGGGGTTAGAGGGCTCCTCGGGCGGTTTTTTTTCAGCCAGAACACTCGATGCCGCAAATGAAAACCGAAGGCAGCTACACCAGGAAACGCGACGGCAAAGTGTGCACGTATACTGCCGACTACAGCACTTCCGACAGCGACGTGATATGGAATGCGCGCGTCTACGTGGACGGTCAATTCGTGGGCGCGCCAGGTGGAAGGCTTCTCAGGAACCTGCTGGAACCAAAGGATCTGGAGTACTCGATTCGCTCGATGGTCGAAGGCAGCATCGAGGGCAACGTCGGCCTCGACACTTAGCGATGCCGGATTCCAGGTTCGGAAAATGCCAATCCCCGCTCTTGTACCTGCTGTGCGCGTTCTGCCTGACGCAGTTACCACCGGTCGGTCAGGCGAGAGAGCCTCAGGAGAATGAAGCAAGCCAGCCTGCTGCGCAGCCCGATGAATTGAAGGTCGTCGAGGCCGGGTTTGATCTGAATCGGCCGGAGATCGCGGAATTCATCAATCAGGTCGTCAGCAAGGACGGCTATTCCAGGGATCAAATAACGGCGACTCTGGCCGCCGCCCGGGTCCGTCCGGAGCTTGCAGCGGCGATGGACCAACCTGCCGAGACGGCCCTGCCCTGGTGGCAGTACCGCCAGCGCTTCGTTACGAGCGCACGAATCAACGCCGGCGCTGACTACTGGCAACTGCATCGGGAGGAGATCAAAGGCGTCTCCGCTGCCAGCGGAGTTGCTGCTGAATATCTGGTCGCGATACTGGGGATCGAAACCAACTATGGGCAGTCGACGGGCACATATCGCGAGATCGATACGCTGACGACCCTGGCCTTCGACTATCCCGCGCGCGCCGAATTCTTCCGCAGCGAACTTCGACAGTTCTTGCGGTTGGCGCGGGAGCTGGGCCGGGATCCGACGACGTTTCGCGGCTCCTACGGCGGAGCGTTGGGCGCACCGCAAATGATGCCTTCGAACTATCGTCGGTTCGCAGCGGGCCGCGCGAAAGGAGAGCCCGTGGATCTGTGGACCGATTCGAAGGCGATTCTGAAGAGCGTAGCGGACTTTCTCCGACGTCACGGGTGGGTCAAAGGCGGTCCCGTCATCGCGGAGGCGCAGCTTCAGGGCGAGGCGAACGGGGCGATCGCCATACCGGATCGATTCGCCCTGAACGAAACACTCGATAGTCTGACAGTCAAGGGAATCCGGGTCGACTCGATGATGCCCGGTTCGACTCGGGCCGTCCTGATTCAAGCGACGCTCGAAGACTCCCTGCGATACCGGGTCGGCTTCAAGAACTTCTACGTGATCAGCCGATACAATCCCAGAATCAACTACGCGATGGCCGTTTGCGATCTGGCGCGGGAGCTTCGGTGCAAGGTGCTGGGCTGCGCCGGACAGGAGTGAATCGGTCAATCCATCCAGGGAATAGAGGGGAGGGGGACCGATGACTGCTGCTGCCGACCAGCAGGCGCCCGACCGCGACGCAGAGCAGTTGCGCTTGCTCGGCTACGTGTCGCACTTCGACCGCACGATGTCCTTGTGGGAAAACTTTGCGCTCGGCTTCACCTACCTGTCGCCGGTCGTAGGTGTCTACACGATCTTCGCCACCGCATTCGCGGTCGGCGGTCCGCCGATGTGGTGGACCTACGTGTGGGTCGGCCTCGGCCAACTGATGGTGTGCCTGGTATTCGGCGAGATCGTCTCGCAGTTTCCGATTTCCGGCGGGCTGTATCCGTGGGCGCGCCGCCTGTACGGCAAACGCTGGGCCTGGATGGCCGGCTGGGTCTATGGGTGGGCGCTGTTCGTCACCCTGGCCGGCATCGCGACCGGGGCCGCGCCGTTTCTGGCCGAACTGCTTGGCCTCGAGGGAACGCCAGCGGTCACAACGACGATCGCCATCGCGCTGATCGTCCTGACGACAGGGCTGAATCTGAGCGGCACGCGCCTGCTCGCGCGGGTCGCGATGTTCGGGTTAGTCTGCGAGCTGATCGGCGCCATTGTCGTCGGCAGCTACCTGCTGATCTTCGCCCGCCACCAGCCGTGGAGCGTGCTGGTCGACACCCACGTCATTCAATCCGGCGGGAGCTACTGGCCGGCGTTCCTGGCGTCCTCGCTGGCGGCGATGTTCTGCTACTACGGCTTCGAGGCTTGCGGGGACGTTGCCGAGGAAACGCCGGACGCCGGGCGCCAGATACCGAAGGCGATGCGTCTGACGATCTACGTGGGCGGCGCCGCCGCGCTCTGGGTGTGCCTGGGGTTGGTGCTGTCGGTCCCGGACATCGGCGCTGTGCTCGCCGGGCGCGACAAGGACCCGGTCGTCACCGTCTTAAAGACGGCGCTGGGCGAGGTGGGCTTTCGGGTCGTCATCGCGGTCGTGATGGTGTCCTTCGTTTCTGCCCAGCTCAGTTTGCAGGCAGCCGCAAGCCGGCTGCTGTTCGGCTACGCGCGCGATGACATGATCGTGGGCAGCAGGTACCTCGCGCGCCTGTCGCGCGGCCGGCACGTTCCTGCCAATGCGCTGTTCCTGGCCGGCGCGGTACCGGCCCTGATCGCGCTCTCCGCGCCATGGTTGCAGGATGCGGTCGCCACCATCATCAGCTTCGCGGCGATCGGGATCTACATCGCCTTCCAGATGGTCGTCTTCGCTGCGCTGGTCGCGCGCTCTCGCGGCTGGCTGCCGGCCGGCGTGTTCCGCCTCGGCGTGTGGGCCTGGCCGGTGAACCTCGTCGCCTTCGTATATGGCGTTGGCGCGATCATCAACATGGCCTGGCCGCGCAGCCCGCAGGACCCCTGGTACAGCAACTACGCGATGATTCTGACCAGCGCCTCGGTGCTCGGGCTCGGCGCCCTGTTCATGGTGATCGCCCGGCCCTACGACCGGGGCCACGCACCGGCCGGCGACGCCCACCGCCTGCAGCCATCGGTCGGGGAGCCGATCGGCGACTGAGCTGCCGCTTCAACGCAGCGCACGCGCCGGCCAGCTACGGATACGGTCCGCCGCTGGCGTCGTTGCCGCCGTCGACCGTCAAGTTGGCGCCGGTCACGTAGCTCGCATGCTCCGATGCCAGAAATTGCACGCAGCTCGCGACCTCGGCGGGCGAGGCCAGGCGCCGCATCGGAATGCCGGCGGCGAGCTCGCGCAGATTCTGCTCCGGATCGCCGCCCTTCTTTGCGAGGATCTCGTCGACCATCCGCGTGTGGATCTCGCCCGGGCAGACCGAGTTGACGCGGATGCGATCGCGCGCATGGTCGAGGGCCATGCAGCGCGTGATCTGGACGACGGCGCCCTTGCTCGCGCAATACGCGACGTGGTTGGCCTCGCCGTTCAGACCCCACTCGGAGGCGACATTGACGATCACGCCGCCGCCGTGCTGCCGCATATGGCGCACCGCAGCGCGGCTCAGGTAGAAGAGCGCGTTGACATTCACCGCTATCGTGTCCAGCCACTGCTCGTCGCTGGTGTCGACGGCATTGGCCGTATACAGAATGCCGGCGTTGTTGACGAGCACATGCAGCGCGCCCAGCCGCGCGACGGTGTCCGCCACCAGCCGGTCGCACGCGCCGGCGGCCCGCAGGTCCGCGACCGCGAACTCGGCCTTGCCGCCGGCGGCGCGGATCGATGAGACGACCTCACGTCCGCGCGGTTCGTTGCGACCGGAGACCATCACGGCGGCGCTCGCCTGTGCGAACGCCCGGGCGCAGGCTTCGCCGATGCCGGTGGTCGAGCCTGTCACGAGAACTGCCTTGCCGGCAAAATTCATGATCGAATCCTTCTCTTTGCTTGTGCGCCGGCCTCAGACCGGCTCGATGGCCGGGCCTGGGTTGCAGCGCTGAGGGACCGTCGCGTGTCCCCAGATCTGACGCTCACGGATGAACGGTAGCGGATGCTGCGGATGGGGCGACTCGAACTCGCGCGCAAGCCGGTGACCGTCGAAAATCGCGTTCAGGGCCTGCCGCGGCGCATGACAGTCGCCGATCCGGTACACGGCCAGCACCCCGTGCCGCTGCCACTCCGCGTGCCTCGCCTTGAGCTGCGCGTACAGCGCGCCGTTGGGAACGCGCGAGGTGACCAGCACCAGCGCGTCGCACTCGAGGTCGATCAGCTCGTCGCTGCCGCGCCGTCCCCAGCGTCCGGGCTCCACCTCGTACAAACCGGCGGAGTCGCGGTACAGGTAGAACAGCCGCAGCCGGCCCGGATCGAAGCTGTGCGCCCAGTGATTCGTCAGGATGCGCATGCCCTTTTCGTGCAGCATGCGCTTGTTGTTGGGCATCTCCATCGTGTACTTGGCGAACTCGGTGATCATGTTCATGTTGGTAACGAGCGTGACCGACTTGCCCTGGTCGGCCAGCAGTTCGGCCATCGACACCCCGGTAAAATAACCGTCCCCGTCGAGGACCGCGACCTTCTCCCCGGGGACCGGCTTGCCGGCCATGACCTGCTCGGGCGTCAGCACCTCGGCGCGCGCAGCATCGGCCCCGGCGATCGGCCGGTGTAGTTCGGCGCCAAGGCCGTCGGTGGCCCAGTGCGCGCCGGTGGCGATGACGACCTTGTCGGCGCCGTACTGCAGGACCTCGTCGGCGGTCATGGCCGGGACGCCGAGATGCACCTCGACGTTGCGCAGCTTCTTGAGCTGGATCTGCCGGTAGCTGATCAGCCGCCCGTACTCCGCGCAGCGCGGATAGCGCGCGACGTCGCGCCAGTGGCCGCCGAGCTCGGAGGCCTGGTCCCGCAGGTGCACCGTGTAGCCGCGCTTGCCCAGGACCATCGCGCATTCCATGCCGGCCGGTCCCGCCCCGACCACCAGCACCGAGCACGGATCGGCGGCCGGCTCGAACTGCTCCGGGTGCCAGCCGCGACGATATTCCTCGCCCGACGTCGGATTCTGCGTGCACGAGAGCAGGGCCTGCTGTTGCATGCGCGACACGCAGATGTTGCAGCCGATGCACTCGCGGATGTCCTCGACCCGCCCCTCCGAGATCTTGGTCGGCAGGAACGGATCGGCGATGCTGGGGCGGGCCGCCCCGATCAGGTCGCATTGGCCCGCGCGCAGGGCCGCGACCATGTCGTCGGGGCTCGTGAAGCGGCCGTTGCTCACGACCGGCACGTTCGCGCCGACGATGGACTTCACGTGCGAGACGAACGGCCGCATCCAGTTGGCCTTGCGGAAGCGCGAGCTCCCTGCGTCCTCGCCCCACTCCTCGTAGTCGCCGATCTTGACCGCCCACAGATCGCAGACGCCCTCGGCGTGCATCAGCTCGACGAAATGCAGACCTTCGTCGAAGTGCTGGATGCGGTGCTCGCCGTTGATGGTGTCGGTCTCGAAGCGCGTGGTGACGGCCAGCCGGTCGCCGACGGCGCGCTTCAGGGCCGCCATCACCTCGATGTAAAACCGCGCCCGGTTGGCGAGCGAGCCGCCGTAACGGTCGGTGCGGCGGTTGTAGCGCCGCTCCAGGAACTGCATCGGGAGCGTGCTGTCGGACCCGGAAACCTCGACCAGATCGAAGCCGGCCTGCTCGGCGCGCTGTGCGGCGAGCACGTACATCTGGATGATGGCCCGGATGTCGTCCTCGTCGGCGACCGCGTCGTAGATGCAGCGCTCGGGGAACACGTTCGACGGCAGCCCGCTCGGTCCGCGCGGCACTTCGCGCGATTCCAGGCACGGCGAGTGCATGCCGTTGTACCAGAGCTGCACGCCCGCCAGCGACCGGTGCCGGTGCACCTCGTCGCACATGTGGCGCAGATTGACGACGTCGCCCTCGTCCCACAGGCGCGCCGAGTGCCATGGATACTCGTCCGATTCGGGGTGGATCGAGCAGAACTCGGTGCACACGACCGCCCAGCCGCCCTCGGCTTTCATGCCGCGAAAGCGCGCCTGTGTCCCCGGCCGGTCCGAGCCGTAGCCGGTGCAGTGCGAGGTCTGCCAGAAACGGTTGCGCGTCGTCTTCGGGCCGAATGCGACCTGCTCGAACAGGATGTCGTACTTCGGATCGCGCGCCATTGCCTCCTCTGCTGTCGTGTGGTCGGACCACTGGGCGGTGCAGCCGTCTCCCACGCGTCGCGAAGCCGTGGCGCACCGGTGCAGGCTGCTCGAGCGCTTATATTGATTTGACGCCCGCCCGCGTCAGCAGGTAGTCCTGGCGAATCTCGTTGTCCACGTAGTGCGGCTTTGCCATGGCCTCGAATTCCGCACGGATGGCGCTGAGCTTGGCTGGATCATTCGCGAGCGATTCGACTAACTTTTGTAGCGGTCCGATCGTGCGCTCGAGAAAACCGCGGTAATGGGCCAAGCTTAGTGCCGGGAAGAGCATCGTGCCGCGCTCAAAAAACGGCACCTCAAAAAGCGGCGCTAAACGGTCGGTGATCACTGCTGGACTTCCCCACTGGGGCGGCGCAGCTGCGCCCGGTGGCGGCGGAACGTGCTGCGCGACCAATGCAAGCATCCGGCCCACGAAGTGTTCCGGTGGCCAGGTAGCAAAGGCCACCCGCCCGCCAGGCCGCAGGACACGACGCATTTCGCTCACTACGACGTCCGGGCGTGGCGCGAACATGTGACCGAACTGGCTGAGCACCACGTCGAAGGTTGCATCCGCATAGGGCAGGTCCTCGGCGTCGCCATCGGTCCAGGTAATGTCGTCGCACCCAGCTATTTGCCCGTTCGTGCGTGCCTCCTCGATCAAAATGGGCGAGAGGTCCAGCGCGCTTACCTTGGCGCCGGCGCGGGCGGCGGTAACCGCCACCACGCCCGTTCCCGTACCCACATCCAGCACGCGCTCGCCGGGTGCAATACCCGCAAAACGCACCAGGCGCCCCGCCACGGGCGTGGTGAACATTGCCGTGGGCGTGAACGTGGCCCACATGGTCCGCTGCCGCGCCTTGAGTTCGGCAAAGGGATCTTCTGCCATCGTGACCCCGCAAGTGGATAGTCCGCAAGTTAAACTGAGTTGCGCCCCGATATGTGAAGACTTGCCATCCTGTTACATCAGCGAATGTCCGCAATGTGGGAGGCTACGGAACGCGTGGCGTTGTCTGCAATTGTGAAGGGTCCCGGCATCCGGGACCACGACGCGATCATATCTTCAGCGGGCGCTATGGGCTATACACCGGTCATGGAGAGTAGGTTTCCACGACCTCGTACATTGCGGGCTCGAAACTTGCGAAAGTCAACGCCTGCTGAAGATAGGGAAGCGGGACTGGGTTCGTGCGCATCGCTTCGTAATCAGCGATGCTGCGCCATTGCGCGTACATGGTGACCTTGGAACCGTCGAGGCTGCGATGAAGGTTGGCCGATATGAAGCCCGGTGCACGGCGAACAATCTCCGTAGCGCGAGCAAGCAGATCAACGAGCTCCTGCTGTCGCGTCGGGTCAACCGTAAAGACGTTGATGAAGGTGATGAGCTTGTCGTGCTTTGAGATCGTGGTCATATCAATCCAAGATGCTATCGACAGCAGGCGAAATAACGAAAGGCCGCTGCGGGAAAGACCTGGGCTCATCCAGGGCAACGTACCCGCGTAAAGTGTACGGCGAGGGCGCGGCCGGGGCCGCGTGCGAAAATCATCAAATGCAATCGGAACCGACGAGTCCCTGGCGCCTGTGTGTAGCGCCCATGATGGACTGGACCGACCGCCATTGCCGCTACTTCCATCGCGTGCTCAGCCGCCATGCGCGCCTTTATACCGAGATGGTCACGACCGGCGCCCTGATTCACGGCGATGCCGCCAGCCACCTGGACTTTCACCGCTCGGAGAGCCCCGTTGCGCTTCAGCTCGGGGGCTCCGAGCCATCTGAGCTGGCCCGCTGTGCGCAACTGGGCCAACGCTGGGGCTATGCCGAAATCAACCTGAATTGCGGCTGCCCGTCGGAACGCGTGCAGCAGGGCGCCTTCGGAGCCTGCCTGATGGCGGAGCCGTCCGCGGTGGCCGACGGCGTCAAAGCCATGCGCGACGCCGTTTCGATCGATGTGACCGTCAAGCATCGGATCGGCATCGACCGGCAGGACGACTATGGATTCGTGCGCGATTTCGTCGGCACCGTCAGCGCGGCGGGCTGCTCGACCTTCATCGTGCACGCTCGCAGCGCATGGCTGTCCGGGCTCAGTCCAAAGGAAAACCGGGAGGTGCCGCCATTGCGCTACGACTCGGTGCACGCTCTGGTGCGCGATTTTCCCGACTGCCGGTTCGTGCTGAATGGCGGACTGACAGCGCTTGACCCGGTGCTGCGCGAGCTGCAGCGGGTCGATGGCGTGATGCTGGGGCGCGCCGCCTACCAGTCCCCCTGGCTTCTGGTCGAGCTGGAGCGGTCCTTGTTCGGATCGGAGGGCGCGCCGCGCGAGCTGGCCGACGTGCTGGCGGCGATGAGCCGGTATCTGGAGAGCGCCACCGCCGCCGGCGTGCCCGCTCGCGCTGTGGCGCGCCCGATGCTGGGCCTGCTGCACGGCCGGCGCGGGGCGCGCACCTGGCGGCGTCTGCTGTCCGAGCCGCTCTTTCTGCGGCAACACGGGGCCGATTCGTTGCGGGCGGCCGCGCAACGCGCGCTTGAGCCGTCCGATTGGCACGACAGCGGCCGCGTGGTGGCGGCCGCCTGAGGGTTAGAGCGTCAGTGCTTCGACGTGCACTTGCTCTCGTGCTCGGCCTGCAGTCTCCTGAGCGACAGCTCGGCGGAGGCGCGCTCGCTTTCGGAGGCGGCGCTCAGGTCGTGCTGCGCATACTCGACGCGGCGCACCAGGTCGTCACACTCGGCAAGCCTCATCTTGCGCAGCTCCGAGGCAGCCTCGGGGCCATTGTTGCTGGCCTCTGGCTCGCCGCTGCGTTGAACGGTGCCCGAACTCTTTGCGCTTTGGGCCCGCTCCTCCCGTGACTTGATCACTTCGACCGCCGGCTTCTCGTTGACCGTCCGAGTCCGCTGCGAGCCGTCCGGGCACGCTTCATCCGAATAGACGATGCGGCCGTCGGCATATTCGCAACGACTGATCGGCGCGGCTCGACTCAGGACGCTGAAACTCGCTCCCAATACCAGAACCATCATCCACGCGCGCATGATCGATCACCAGAGGAAGTTGCCCGTTCAGTGTAGTCGGGTTGGGTTGAGACTTAAAGCAGTTTGCCCGGGTTCATCCGTCCGTCTGGGTCGAGGGCTGACTTGATTGCGTGCATCAGCGCCAGCTCGACCGCCGACTTATATCGCACCGCAGCGTCGCGCTTCAGCTGTCCCAGCCCATGCTCGGCGCTGAACGACCCGCGATGCTGGTTCACGATGTCGTAGACGATCTCGTTCAAGGCCTGTTCGTGGTCGAACGCGGTCTGCGGCGCGATCCCGTCACGGCAACCGACGTTGTAATGCAGGTTGCCGTCGCCCAGGTGCCCGAAAACGGCCGGCTGGGCCCAGTCGAAACGGCGCGCAATGGCTTCGCCGGCTTGCCGCACGAAGGAAGCGACGCGGGACAGCGGCAGCGAGATGTCGTGCTTGACGTTTCCGCCCGAGCGCGCCTGCGCTTCCGGAATCGCCTCCCGCAGGCGCCACAGGTGCTGCGACTCGGCCAGTGTGCTGGCCAGCACCGCCTCCGTGACCGGCGAGCCGGCGTCGGCGTCCAGCGCGCTCTCGAGCAGGGAGCGGGCGTGCGCCTCATCCTCGTGGTCGGAGACCTCCAGCAGTACGTTCCAAGGGGCCAGCGGCTCGAACGGAAACCGTTTCAGTCCCAGCACGGTCGCCACCGGCAGCAGGCTTTCGCGCGACATCAGCTCGAAGGCCGTCAAGGTCGGACCGGCCAGCGCGCGCGCCCGGTTCAGCAACGCAATGGCCGCCTTGACCGAATCCAGGCCGGCAAGGGCCGTCAGACGCGACCGCGGCAGCGCGAACAGCTTCAGCGTGGCCGCCGTGATCACGCCCAGCGTTCCTTCCGATCCGATGAAGACCTGCTTCAGGTCGTACCCGGAATTGTCCTTGCGCAGCCCGCGAAGACCGTCCCACACGGTTCCGTCGGGCAGGACCACCTCCAGCCCGAGCGCCAGCTCGCGCGCGTTGCCGTAGCGCAGCACCTGGGTGCCGCCGGCGTTGGTGGCCAGGTTGCCCCCGATCGTGCAGCTGCCCTGGGCCGCCAGGCTCAGCGGAAAGAGCCTGCCCGCGCCTTCGGCGGCATCGCGCACGGTCTGCAACGTGCAGCCGGCCTCGACCGTCAGCGTGTCGTTGTCCGGGTCGATTTCCCGGATCCGGTTCAGCCGCCGAGTATTCAGCAGCACCGAATGCCCATGCGCGCCCGGCGTAGCCCCTCCGCACAATCCGGTGTTGCCGCCCTGGGTGACGATGGCTGCGCCGCCCCGCGCGCACGCCTGCACGACGGCGGCCGCTTCCTGCGTGGTCGCGGGCAGCACCACCGCATCGGCGCGCCCCGTGAAGCGTTTGCGCCAGTCCGTCAGGAAAGGTGCCATATCCTCGGCCTGCGTCAGCACATGGCTTGAGCCGACGGCATCGATCAGCCGTGCGATCAGGGGCGGCGGGGTGGACACAGCCGAAAGATTATATTGAGCGCCCGCCATCGATCCGCACGAGAAAAAAGAAATGAAACAACGACAGGCTCCCGACAACCCGAAGGCCGGCAAGGCGGCTCTGCTGGCGCCCTGGGTCCGATTTCTGCGTCCCCGGCTCGACCGGGCCCGGGCCGTGCTCTCGTTCGCGGCGCGGCGCGCGCAGCAGGCACGGCTGCCCCAGGTGGCCGGCAGCCTGACCTTCTCCACCGTGCTGTCGCTGGTTCCGCTGCTCGCGGTTGCGCTGGCGTTGTTTACCGTGTTCCCGCAGTTCGCGGACCTGCGCGAAGCGCTGGAAAAAAACGTTCTGCGGGGCCTGCTGCCCGATCCGTTCGCCACCACGATTCTGCGTTACCTGAACGATTTCGCCGCCAAGGCGACCCGCGTGGGCGCGGCCGGGTTCGCGGTGTTTGCCGTTACGGCGCTGACGATGGTGATGACGGTCGATCATGCGCTGAACGATATCTGGCACGTGGGCGCGCGGCGCTCGCTGGTGCAGCGCATTCTGGTGTACTGGGCCCTGATCACCGTGGGTCCGCTGCTGATCGCGGCCAGCCTGACGCTGACCTCGATGGTCACTTCGATGTCGATGGGGGTGATGCACCAGTTGCCGCGCCCGGTGCGCTCGGCGCTGGATGCCGCGCCGGTCCTGTTCAGCTGCGCGGTCTTCACGGCCCTGTACATCGTGGTTCCGAACCGCCGCGTCGACTGGCGCGACGCGGTGACCGGCGGCCTGGTCGCCAGCGTGATGGACGAGCTCCTCAGTCGCAGCTTCGCCTCTTACGTCTCGCACGGCACTGTGCTCACCGTCTACGGCGCGCTCGCGGCCATGCCGGTTTTCCTGCTGTGGATCTATTTTTCGTGGTTCACGGTGCTGTTCGGAGCGGCCATCGCCGCGACCGTTTCCGGGCTGCGCCTGACCCGCTTCGCGGACGAAACGCTGGCCGGAAACCGCTTCGTCACGGCGGTGGGCCTGCTCAAGCTGCTGCTGGAGGCGCGCACCGGATCTGCGATGGCGGAGCTGTCGACCATCGAGCTGGCGCTTCGGGTCCGCAGCCCCGAGGAGGAGGTGTTCGAGCTGCTGGCCGAAATGGAGCGGCTCGGCTACGTGCGCCAGCTCATCTCGACCCGCTCCGGGCGCGCGGGGCGGTGGCTGCTCATCTGCGATCCGGCCCGCACCGGCCTGGCGGGCCTGTTTCACCGCCTGGGGGTCGACCCGGCCAACTCGCTGATACCGCGCCGTTCCGGCCTCGGGCTGGACGAGTGGCTGCGGCCGCTGCTGCTGGGAGACTGGTTGCAAACGCCGCTGGCGCAGCTGAAGCGTCAGTCCGAGGCGGCCTGATCAGGCCTCCCGTTTTATGGTCGGCGGGCGGGCCTTGAAGATCGCGGTGCCGCGACTGACGATCACGCCGGCTCGGCCCACCGCTTCCACGTAGGCCTCGCCGGCGAGCACCCCCAGCTCCACCCGTCGGGCCGCACCGATCGGGTCCTTCGACGAGGCCCGCGTCGACGGGTGGCACATCAGGACGCTGCCGTCCGGACCCGCCTCGAGCCACCGGCGCACCTTGGCCAGGTACTCCGGGCGCTGCAGGTTGAAGCCGTACACCCCGACCAGGCAGCGGCTGGCCGGGAATCCCTCCTGCCGCGCCAGCTCGGCCAGCGAGTCCGAGCCCAGCATCCCGACCACGCGCGCCTTGTAGTCTTCGTCGCCGTCCGGAGGCTGGCAGATCCTGAGCCAGGGCAGCGACTTGGGCTCGCGCGCCAGCACGGCGTCGACCAGGACTTCCCGGACGACCGGCAGCTGGTGGACGTGGTGGTGGCCGTCGATGAAATCCGGCAGGCGGCCGAACGCGTCCGCAAACGCATCGAGTTGCCGGTCCACCAGGTTGCGCAGGCGCCAGGCCGGCACGATCCGAAGCACCGACTGGAGCACCAGGGATGGCAGGGGCCAGCGCGACGATCCGGGTTCGAGCACCTGCGTCAGGTTCAAATGCAGCCCGACGTCGGCCTGATCCGCGACGGCCTTCAATTCCGGCGCGGCCGCTCTCCAGTTGGGCGAGTCGACCAGCGCGCTGGTGGCCGTGACCCGGCCCAGCTTGATCAGCGCGAGCGTCGCTTCGATGGCGCCCCGGTCCAGCGCAAAGTCATCGGCGCAGATGACCCAGCGGCGCGCGGCGCGGGGTGTGGCGGCGTCCCCGCTCATCGAACCGGCGGCGGGTCGAATGGGCTGTGCCCGAGGCGACGGGCCACCAGGTAGCGCGGACGGCGTTTGACCTCGTCATACACCCGGCCAAGGTACTCGCCCAGGATTCCGATTGTCAGCAGTTGGATCCCGCTGAAGAACATCAATCCGGCCACGATCGTGGCCCAGCCGGGCACGTCGTGACCCTGCGTGAAATGCTCGATCACGACCCACACGCCATATCCGATCGCGACCAGCGCGAGCAGCGTACCCAGTGCGCTGCCGATGCGCAGCGGCAGGTTGGAAAAAGCGGTGATGCCCGAGGCGGCCAGCGACAGCAGGGCCCTGAGCCCGAATCCGCTGCTTCCGCTGGCGCGCGCCGGCGGATCGAAATCGATCGACCGCGAGCGAAATCCCACCCACGCGTACAACCCCTTCATGAAGCGCGTGCGCTCGGGCAGGCTGCACACTGCCTCGACCACGCAGCGGTCGAGCAGTCTGAAGTCGCCCGCGTTGGGCGGAATCTCGATCGAGGAGCCCACTTTCATCAACGCGTAGAACATCCGCGTGCCGACCCGCTTCAGCGCCGACTCGCCGCGGCGGTCGCGCCGCACCGCGTACACCATGTCGGCGCCTTCGCGCCAGGCCTGCAGCATCTGCGGCAGGAGGTCCACCGGGTGCTGCAGGTCTGCGTCCAGCGTGAACACCACGTCGCCGCGGGCGTGATCCAGGCCGGCGCCCAGCGCCGCTTCCTTGCCGAAGTTGCGCGAAAGCTGCAGGCACACCACGCCGGGCCGCGTCAGCCACGGCGCAAGCGCCGCTACGGTGTTGTCGCGGCTGCCGTCGTCGACGACCACCACCTCCCAGGTCGGCGACATGGCCTGAAGCTGCCGGGTCAGCTGTTCCAGCAGGATCGGCAGATTGTCCGCCTCGTCGTGAGCGGGTACCACGCACGACAGCGAGGGCTGAAGCGGGCGAGTCGGTGCAACGGCCGGCGCCACGGCTGCGAACTGCTGCTGCGCGGGTGGGCGCTCGACGGCCTGCACCGGGGGCTGGTTTCCCATGATGGAACTTTACGCGAACCGCGCCGCTTCGGCTCCCGCGCCGCAGCGCCGACGCTCTAAACTGTTGCCCGTGCCGGTCTTTCCTGGATCGATCGCCCCGTGAACTTCCGTCTTCCTGCGCCACCCCAGCCGTTCGTTCCGATTGCCGGCAGTGCGGATGCATTCCCGGTGCACCGGATCTACTGCGTCGGCCGCAATTACGCGGACCATGCACGCGAGATGGGGGCCAGCGGCCGCGAGGCGCCGTTCTTCTTTGCAAAGCCCGGCGATGCCGTGCTGCATGCCGCCTCCGGGCCGATCGACATCGTCTACCCCGACCGCACTGCAGACCTGCAACACGAGATCGAGCTGGTGGTCGCCATCGGGGCGCCCGGCTACCGCGTCACCATGGCGCAGGCGCGGGGCCTGGTCTGGGGCTACGCGGTCGGCCTCGACCTGACGCGACGCGACCTGCAGGCAGAGGCGAAGCGCCTGGGCCGTCCATGGGAGGTCGGCAAGGGCTTTGACGGCGCAGCGCCCATCGGCGCGATCGTTCCTGCCGGGCAGGTCGGAGCGCTGGGCCCGCAGCGCATCTGGCTGGACGTCAACGGGCAGCGCCGGCAGCAGGGGGTCCTGTCGCAGATGATCTGGAGCGTCGAAGAGACGATTGCAGAGCTGTCGGGATTTTTCGAGCTCGCCGCCGGCGATCTGATCTTCACCGGCACTCCGGCCGGCGTCGGCCCGCTCGCGCCGGGCGATCGGCTCGAAGGCGGCATCGATGAGATCGGCACGATCCAGGCCACCGTGCTGCCGCGGCGATGAAGCTGTACAGCTACTTTCGCTCCTCGGCCGCGTTCCGGGTTCGGATCGCCTTGAACCTGAAAGGCGTGCCCTACGAGATCGTCCCGGTGCACCTGCTCCGGCACGGCGGCGAGCAGTTCGCCGAGGTCTACGCCCGCACCAACCCGCTGTCGCTGATCCCGGCGCTCGATGACGGCGGCCAGGTGCTGACGCAATCGCTGGCGATCATCGAATACCTGGACGAGCAATATCCCGAGCCGCCGCTGCTGCCGGCCGATCCGCTGTCCAGGGCGTATGTGCGAGCGATCGCTCTGTCGATCGCGTGCGACATTCATCCGCTGAACAACCTGCGCGTGCTGCGTTACCTGAAGCGCGAGCTGGACCTGCCCGATGAAAAGAAGGACGCGTGGTACCGGCACTGGATCGAGCTGGGTCTCGGGCAGCTCGAGCGGGTCGTGGATTCGAGCGGGCGCAGCGGGCGCTACGTGCTGGGCGATCAGGTCACGATCGCCGACGCGACGGTTGTGCCGCAGATCTTCAATGCGAGGCGCTTCGGTTGCGATCTGGCCAAGGCCCCGACGCTCAATGCGATCACCGACCGTTGCATGCAGCTCGACGCGTTCGCACGGGCCGAGCCCTCGGCCCAGCCGGATGCGGAGTAAAGCGCTGGCCGGTGCGGCTCAAAGCCCGTTCAGCGCCGGCCGAAAACGCCGCACCCGCGCGCGCAGCGCGCGCAATTCGACCGGCCTGAGCGAGGCGCTGGCGCGCCGGTAACGCGCATCCTCCAGCGCCTGCAGCAGCGCGCAGGCCTCTTCGGCCTGCGCCGGCCTCAACCGGGGCGCAAGCCGTCGCTTCAAGTCCGACAGGCCTTCGCAGGCCGGAGCGCTCAGCCCCGCCAGTTCCAGACGCATCCGGAACTGAGCCACCAGCTCCGACAACGGGTCGCGCACCTCGCGATGGCGCAGCGTCACCGCGGCCAGCACCAGCAGCAGCGAGGTAATGGTCACGGCGAAAGCGATCGACAGGTTGCGCCAGGACGGGGCCATGCCCAGCTGCGAAATGAACGACCGTTGCCGATCGGCAGAGTAACTCAGCACCGCCTGGTTCCAGAGGTTCTCGATCGCCTCCCAGTTCATCCGGAACGTCCCGATCCATCCGAACAGGCCCCCTGCGCCGCGGTAGCGTGAAAGCCCGTACTGGCTCGCCAGCTCCGCTTCGCCCTGCTCGATCCGCACCGGCGACACCACGGCGGTCGGATCGACCCGCGTCCAGCCGCGGCTTGGCAGCCAGACCTCAGCCCACGCGTGCGCATCGGATTGGCGCACTGTCAGGTTGCCGTCGACCGGATTGATCTCGCCGCCCTGATAGCCGGTCACGACCCGGGCCGGAATTTCGGCCGCTCTCATCAGCACCACGAATGCGGCCGCGTAGTGCTCGCAGAAGCCTAAACGGGTCTCGAACAGGAAGTCGTCGATCGAATCGCGCCCGAGCAGCGGCGGGCGCAGCGTGTAGTGATAGCCCCCGCGCCGGAAGTGATTGAGCACGGCGTCGACCACCGCGGCATCGCGCGCGTGCGGATCGGGGTCGGACGGATCGACGATCTGGTTGCGCAGGTCCACGGCGAACTGGCGCGTCCTGGGGTTGTAGCCGGGCGGCAGCGGCAGCCACTGTTTCAGCTCGGGGTCCGGCTTGAACGGGCCGACCCGGAACTGGGGATAGCTGCGTACCCGGTAGCGCACGCGATCCCTGAAGTTGTTGCCCGATACCTGCTGAAGATTGGTGGAAAGAATGGATTCGAAGTCATCGCTCGTCACCGAGTTCGCCAGTTCCAGCGCCAGCACCCAGTTGCGGTTGGTCGGCTCCATCGTGACCGTGTAATCGACCCCCCTCTTTGGATCGAAAATTAACCGTGACCTGTCGATACTGTTCTGGGCCAGACGGCTGTGGCCGGACCAGGTTCGTCCGTCGAAATCGCCGAATACCGGGCCCCTCCAGTACAGCTGGTCGGGGCTGGGCGGCTGACCGTTGAACTTCGCGCGCAAGGCCACTGCGTCCGACTCGATCAGCCGGTTGATCGATCCGGGCGACATCGAATCGGACAGTCCGGTCGAGGAGGACATGTCGGCTCTGGCAAACGCGAACAGTGGCACTTGCAGCCGGGGAAACAGCACGAACAGGGCGATGGTCAGCGGCAGCGACTTGACGAAGATACCCAGCACCAGGGCGGACTTGCGCTTCGCCGTCAGATCCGTATCGGCCAGGTTGATGCTGAGCAGGATGAAGAACAGCAGCAGCGTCGTGCAGATCGACAGCAGCGCCACCAGCAGGTCCTGCTGATACAGGAACAGCGTGATCTGCACGAAAAACGTCAGGAACACGACCAGGTTCAGGTCGCGCCGGCCGCGCAGCTCCAGCAGTTTCAGCGCGATCAGCAGCACCAGCAGATTGACCCCGGCCTCGTGCCCGACGATCGAACCGTGCTGCAGCCACACCAGCACGGTGGCCGTGGCCAGCAGCGGAACCATCGCGATCCGTCCGGGCGGCGGCCGCCGCGCGATCGTCAACCAGGCGCGCCAGAACCACAGCAGGCAGATCAGCGCGATCGACCACCATGGAAGGTGCAGGAAGTGAGGGGCCACCGCGATCAGCACGGCCACCAGCAGGATCCCGACGTCGCGGCGATCGCGCGCGCCGCTGGAAACCTGGGGTTGCAGCCACCAAGCCAGGCCCCGTCTGAGCCTGTCCGACCAGCGCAGGGGCGGGCGTGATGCCGGGGCCGGGATCGCCGCCATGGATCAGGCCTCGAACAGCGCCAGCGCTTGCAGGCAGCGCTCGCGGTGCTCGTGTCCGCGTCCCATCTCGACCTGCGATGTCGGCAGCCGCAACCCGTACGACAGGCCTGCGGCTTCGGCCATCAGCACCCAGCGGGCCAGCCTGGACAGATGTTGCTCGACATCCAGGTGCGGCGGGAGCAAATCGAAGTCCAGCCACACATCGCCGCTGCCGGTGGACTCGAAGAATTTGACCGACAGCTCGTCGCTGCGCGCTGCCAGCCGCCAGGCGATCATCTTCTGGGGGTCGCCCGGCTGGTAGGGACGCACGCCGGAGAACTCGTCCCCGCCGGCGGTGATGCCGCTGGACTCGTCGTGTCCGGTTCCGACCGGCGGCAGCGCAGGCGCGTCGCTCTCGGGCGACGGGTAGACCAGCGTCGACAGGTCGGGCCGGATGTACGACCAGGCTTCCCACAGGCCGAAGGGAAAGCGCGTCGACAGTCGGATCCGGGGGCAATCGCGCCGGCCGCGCCGCCGCGTGGGCAGTCCGACGCCGACCCGCCGCACGTTGCCTGCAGGCACGTCGACCCAGGTACCGGGCATCGGCTCCTCCAGTGCCTTGTCGGGAATGCGCCAGCGTCGCGCTGGCAGCATGAAGTTGAAGTTCAGCGCATAGCGCTCGGTTGGATATGGATTGCTGACGGTCAGCTCGAACGAGGCGACGTCTCCGGCATGCACCGGGTCGGCGCGCTGGCCGCGAATCGTCAGTCCCGAAAGATTGCGGTGCGTGTGGTACATGCCCACCAGCGCCATGCTGACGACGGTGAAGGTCAGCAGATACCCCAGTTGCAAGGAGAAATTGATCGAGCCGATCAGCAGTACGAACACGACCAGCCAGAACACCAGGCCGGTGCGGGTCGGCAGAATGTAGATCCGGCGCCGGTCCAGCAGCACATCGCCCGTCTCGGTGCCGCGGTACCGTTCGATCCAATCGGCCAGCAGGGGCGATTGGGGCAAGGCGTTCATGGCACGGCGACGATTTCAAGCAACTGCGCCGCCAGGTCGCGCCCGTGCAGGGCCCGGGTGCCGTCCCGGCTGGCGGCGCGCAGGCGGTGGCTGGCGACCGACGGAACGACGTTCTGGATGTCTTCCGGGATCACGTGATCGCGCCCATCCAGCCAGGCCCAGGCGCGCGCGGCCGCCAGCAACGCCAGCCCGGCGCGGGGGCTCAGTCCCTCCGAGAACTTGCTCGAGTTGCGCGTGTGCGCCAGCAGCGCCTGCACGTAATCGAGCAGCGCCTCCGAGCAGAACACCTTCTTGACCTCCTGCTGCGCCGCCAGCAGATCGGTGCTGCGGGCGACCGCGGAGACCGACTTCAACAGGTCGCGCCGCGATTCGCCGGCCAGCAGCTGGCGCTCGGCTGCGCGATCCGGGTAGCCGAGCGAGATGCACATCAGGAAGCGATCCAGCTGGGACTCCGGCAGCGGAAACGTGCCGACCTGGTGCAGCGGATTTTGCGTTGCGATCACGAAGAACGGCTGCGGCAGCGGGCGCGCCAGACCGTCGACCGACACCTGGCTTTCCTCCATCGCTTCCAGCAGCGCGCTCTGGGTCTTGGGGCTGGCCCGATTGATCTCATCGGCCAGCAGCACCTCGGAGAAAACTGGTCCCGGATGAAAAACGAATTGCCCGCTGTTGCGGTCGTAGACCGACACACCGATCACGTCCGACGGCAGCAGGTCGCTGGTGAACTGGATCCGGCGAAACGGCAGGCCCAGGGACATCGAGATCGCGTGCGCCAGCGTGGTCTTTCCCACGCCCGGGGCGTCCTCGATCAGCAGATGGCCGCCCGCCAGCAGGCAGGCCAGACTCTGGCGGATCTGCAGTTCCTTGCCGACGATGATTGTCGCGATCCGGCTGGCGCAATCACGGATTTTCTCTAACATGGAACCTCTATAGCATTAAAGACACCAGGAGACAGAAGGTGCCGACCGGGTTGTTGTCTCATCCGTTGTGCGCGGCCCATGAGATGGGCGACTGGCATCCCGAATGTCCGGCCCGGCTGACGGCGATCCACGACCAGTTGATCGCCTCCGGGCTGTTGCCGTTCCTCGAGTACATTGACGCCCCGGCGGCCCCGATGGAGGCCATTATCCGTGCCCACACCCCGGAATACGTCGAGCGCTTGCGAAGCCGGGCGCCCGAACGCGGGTATGTGGCCCTGGATCCGGACACCTCGATGAACCCGTCCACCTGGCAGGCCGCTCTGCATGCGGCCGGCGCGGTGGTGGAGGCCACCAACCGGGTGATCGACGGCGCTCTTGCCAACGCGTTCTGCGCCGTGCGTCCGCCGGGGCACCACGCCCGTCCGGATGCGGCGATGGGCTTCTGCCTGCTCAACAACGTTGCGATCGGCGCGCTGCATGCTCTGGAGGTCCATGGTCTGGAGCGTGTTGCCATCATCGACTTCGATGTTCACCACGGCAACGGAACCGAGGAAATGTTTGCCGGTGATGAACGGGTGCTGATGGCCAGTTTCTTCCAGCATCCGTTCTATCCGTATACCGGCACCGAAAATCCCGCGAATAACATGGTGAATGTCCCGCTGCCGGCCGGAACGAACGGGGTGAAAGTGCGCGCGGTGGTCGACGAGATCTGGATGCCGCGCCTGGTCCGGTTCGGACCGCAGCTGATCGTGATTTCGGCCGGGTTCGATGCGCATCGAGAGGACGACCTGGGTCAGATGAGCCTGGTCGAGTCCGACTATGCCTATATCACGGGGCGCATGATGGAGTTGGCGACGCAGCACTGCCAGGGCCGCATCGTCAGTTCGCTGGAGGGCGGCTACAACCTGAGCGCGCTCGCCCGCAGCGTGGTGGCGCACTTGCGAGTGCTGGCGCGGCTCTGACTGCGGTTGCCGGATAGGAGTTCACCATGAATGCTCCCGAATCGCCCTCCAGTGCCGAGCCGGTCGTGCTGTCGCGCGCCGGCGCCGGCATCGTGCGCCTGACGCTGAACCGCCCGCAGCAGTTCAACGCACTGTCCGAGCAGCTGCTGGCGCAGCTTCATGCCGAGCTGGATCGGATCGCCGAGGACCGCACGGCCCGGGTGGTCGTGATCGCGGGCGCCGGCAAGGCCTTCTGCGCGGGCCACGACCTGAAACAGATGCGGGCCAACCCGAGCCTGGAGTACTACCAGCGGTTGTTCGCGGACTGCGCGTGGGTGATGCGGCGCATCCAGACGCTGCCGCAGCCGGTGATCGCCCGCGTGCACGGCATCGCGACCGCGGCGGGCTGCCAGCTGGTCGCGATGTGCGACCTGGCGGTCGCGGCCAGCGAGGCGCGCTTCGCCGTCTCCGGCATCAATGCAGGTCTTTTCTGCTCGTCGCCCGCGGTCGCGCTGTCGCGCAACGTCGGCCGCAAGGCCGCCTTCGAGATGCTGGTCACCGGTGACTTCATCGATGCCGAAACGGCGCGGGGGCGCGGGCTGGTCAACCAGGTGGTGCCGCTCGCCGAGCTGGACGCTGCCATCGCGCGCCTGGCCGACCAGATCCTGGCCAAGCCGGCCAAGGCGGTCGCGATGGGCAAGGACCTGTTCTACCGGCAGCTCGAGATGGGGATCGACGCCGCCTACCAGCTGGCCGGGCAAACGATGGCGTGCAACATGATCGACGAGGTGGCCCAGGAGGGCGTGGACGCCTTCATCAACAAGCGCGCCCCTAAGTGGCCATCGGCCACTTAGGTTTTACGCCGCCTTGAGCAACTGCGGCCGTTGCCGCCGCGCGGCAGGCCGCGGGTCTCCCGCCTCCGGTCGGCTCGACAGATCCAGCCTGAGCGTCAGGCAGTAAGCCGCGCCGCCCGAGCGATTGAACGACTCCAGCGGCACCACGTGCACCTGATACCCACGCGCGGTCAGCGTCTCGCGCAACGCGTCGCTCGCGTGGCACACGACCACGTTCTCACCCAGGCAGACCGAGTTGACGGCCAGGTGCTCGGCGTCCGCGGCGCTGGCCTCAATCAGCAGATCCTTGTCGACCAGGTCCCGGAGCATGTCGCACGACTGCGCCGAAAAGGCGGCCGGGTAATAAAGGACCTCGCCGCCGGACAGAACGCACAGGCAGGTATCCAGGTGGTAGAAGCGCGGATCGACCAGCTCCAGGGCGACCGTCGGAACCGAGAAGATCCGGGCGATCACATCGGCCATCGGGCGGCTCGAGCGCTGACCCCATCCGGTCCACAGCAGCTTGCGGGTCGGATCCCAGATCGCATCGCCCGCCCCTTCGAAGTGCAGGTCCTCCGGGGTCTCGACGATCGAATCGATGAAGCCCTTCGCCCGCAGCGCCTCGAAGAAGGCTCGGTTTTGAATCTGCTCCATCCTGCGCTCGGGATGGCGAAACCGCGCCAACAGAGCGGTGCGGTCCAGCACCAGCGCCGCATTGGCGGTGAAGACCAGGTCGGGCAGGCCGGGCTGCGCCGCCTGCACTTCCACCTGCGCGCCCAGGCGCTCGTACATACCTTTCAGGGCCTTCCAGCCCTGTTCGGCCTGGCGCCGCAGTTGCCCGGCCGAGCTTTCCCATTGGACCGGATCCATCCACGGATTGATCCGGTAGCTCACCTCGAAGTGCTCGGGCGCGCTCATCATCAGCCGTGCGCGCGGCCCCTGGGTAGCCTGCGGCGCTGCCACGGTGTGGACCGCCAGCCGCGGTGCCCGCACGACCGGGTCGGCCAGCGCCGTCTCGAACTGGCGCAGCGTATCGGCGAACACGTCGATGCCCCAGTCGAGCGCGTCGCGCGAAATGGTGAGCGGCGGTGCGAACCGGATCACCGTTGCGTGCGTGTCCTTGGTCAGCACGCCGCGCTCGGCCAGGCGCTCGACCACCTCGCGGGCGCTGATGCGCTCGTCCAGCTCCACCCCGACCCACAGCCCGCGGCCCCGCACCCCGCGGATGAACGGGCTCGCGATCGCCCCCAGCCGCGCGATCAGGTGCGCCCCCAGCGCGGCGCTGCGCGCGACCAGCCCTTCGTCCTCGATCACGCGCAAAGCCTCCAGACCGACCGCGGCGGCGAGCGGATTGCCTCCGAACGTGGAGCCGTGGCTGCCGGGCTCGAACACGCCCATGACTTCATGGGTGGCCACGAAGCAGCTCACCGGCAGCAGCCCGCCCCCCAGCGCCTTGCCGAGGATCATCCCGTCAGGACGGATCCCCTCATGCTGGTGCGCGAACCAGCGTCCCGTGCGACCCAGTCCGGACTGCACTTCATCCAGGATCAGCAGCACACGTCGTGCGTTGCACACGGCCCGCACCTCGCGCAGGAAACCGTCCGGCGGGACCACGATGCCGGCTTCGCCCTGGATCGGTTCGAGCAGCACCGCGCAGGTGTTCTCGTTGATGGCGGCTTTCAGCGATTCGATGTCGCCGAAATCGAAGTGCCGGAAGCCGGGACCGAACGGCCCGAAATCGGCGCGATAGGCCGGCTCGGTGGAAAACCCGACGATCGTGGTCGAGCGCCCATGGAAGTTGCCCCGGGCCACGGCGATTTCGGCCGTATCGGGCGCGATGCCCTTGACCCGATAGCCCCAGCGCCGGGCCGCCTTGATCGCCGTTTCGACGGCTTCGGCGCCGCCGCTGGACGGAAGCGCCTGATCCAGGCCGCACAAGCGCGTCAGATGCTCCAGGAACGGGCCCAGCGCCGCGGAGTAGTAGGCGCGCGACGTCACGGCGACCCGGGCTGCCTGGTCGGTCAGCGCCTTGACCAGGCGCGGGTGGGCGTGGCCGTGGCTGACGGCGGAGTAGGCGCTCATCAGGTCCAGGTAGCGGCGACCATCCAGGTCGAACAGCCACTCGCCGCGCCCGCTGTTCACGACCACCGGGATCGGCAGGTAGTTGGGTGCGGCGACTTGTGACTCCAGCTCGATCGACCGATCGGTGGCGGCGCTTTGGGGCAGCATTTCAGATCTCCGAAAAGGGGGTCGCGATCAACCTGGCAGTGTAGGCACCTGCCCGCACAAGGGCGGCGCTTCGGTGCGTGCGGCGGCGCCGACTTGGAAGCGCCGCGCGACGGTGGCCGCGGAAACGGCAGGGTGGGGAGGCAGGCAGGCTATTCCTCCCCGAGGCCTCCTACGGCAGCGGAAAACCGCGGAACGGCTTGATCGTCTGCAGCTCGGGCTTGGACGAAATGCGCTCGATGCCCAGCGTTGCATCGTCGGTCCAGGCGTTGGTCAGATCGCGGTAGTGATCCAGGCTGTCGCAGGCGATGCGCAGCACGTAGTCGGACTGACCCGACACCAGAAAGCACTCGATCACCTCTTCGCTGGCCCGCATCCGGGCTTCGAAGCGGGAGTGGGTGGCGGCCGACTGGTCGCGCAGCGACACCTCGACGAACACCGTCAGCGCGCTGCCGATCTTGCGCAGCTCGATCAGCGCCATGTAGCCCGCGATGATGCCGGCGCGCTCCAGGCGCCGGACCCGATCGAGGCAGGCGCGCGGACTGAGCGCAACTTTCTCGGACAAGGCCTGATTGGTCATCCGGCCGTCGCGCTGGAGCATTCCCAGGATCTGGCGATCGATGCGATCGAGGTCCTTCATGCGGGCTCGGGCGATGCCAGGGCGGCGCGGATCTGTTCCAACGCGGTCGGGTCCTCGATCGTGGTCAAGTCTCCCGGGTCGCGCCCTTCGCAGATGGCCTGCAGCGAACGGCGCAGCAGCTTGCCCGAGCGCGTTTTGGGCAGCGCGGTGACGAAGTGGACCCGGGCCGGCCGGGCCAGGGCCCCCAGTTGCGAGTCGACCACCTTCATCAGATCGGCTTCGAGCGCCCTGCGCTGCGGCAGCGACTCGGTCAGGCGCGCGTCGCGCACCACGGCGAATGCGACGGCGACCTGACCCTTGATGGCGTCGGCGACTCCGACCACCGCCACCTCGGCCACAGCCGGGTGCGAGCAGATCGATTCCTCGATCTCGCGGGTGCCCAGCCGGTGCCCGGCCACGTTGATCACGTCGTCGGTGCGGCCGAGGATGAAGTAGTAGCCGTCCTCGTCGCGGATACCCCAATCGAACGTCGAATACACGGCGCGCCCCGGAATGCTGCGCCAGTAGGTCTTCACGAAGCGCTCGTCGTCGCCCCACACGGTCGTCATGCATCCGGGCGGCAGCGGCCCTTCGATCCCCAGCACCCCCTTCGTGTTGGGCCCGACCTCCTCGCCGCTTGCCTCGTCGTAGAGCTTGACGGCATAGCCATAGCAGGGCAGGCCGGGGCTGCCGAATTTCGATGGCAGCGGCTCCACGCCCTGCGCGATCACCAGGATCGGCCAGCCGGTCTCGGTCTGCCAGTAGTTGTCGATGACGGGCTTGCCCAGACCTTCGGCGATCCAGCGGGCAGTGGGCTCATCGAGCGGCTCGCCCGCCAGAAACAGCAGCTTCAGCGACGTCAGGTCATGCCGTTTCAGAAGCGCCGGGTCCTGTTTCTTGAGCACACGGATCGCTGTGGGCGCCGAGAACATCACCGCGACCCGGTACTGCTCCACGATGCGCCAAAGGATCGCGCCGTCCGGACGGACCGGCGTGCCTTCGTACAAAACCGTGGCCATGCCCGCCAGCAACGGGGCGTAGACGATGTAGCTGTGACCGACCACCCAGCCGATATCGCTGGTGGCGAAGTAGGTCTCGCCCGGCTGGCCGCAGAAGATCTTCTGCATCGACGAGGCCAGCGCCACCGCGTAGCCGCCGGTGTCGCGCTGCACTCCCTTGGGCTGGCCGGTCGTGCCCGAGGTGTACAGGATGTACGACGGCTCGCTCGACTCGAGCCACTGGCACAGCACCACCGCATCCCGGTGCTGGTTGCGCAGGTCGGCGTACCGGTGGTCGCGTCCCTCGACCCAGTGCATCGGTGCCAGTTGCCGGTCGACCATCACGACCGATCGAGGCGGCGCCTTGGAGCGCGCGATCGCCTCGTCCAGCAGCGCCTTGTACGGCAGGACCTTGCCGGCGCGCGAACCGGCATCGGCCGACACGATCACCTTGGGCCGGGCATCATCGATCCGGCTGGCCAGGCTCACCGAGGCGAAACCGCCGAACACGACCGAATGAATGGCGCCGATACGAACGCAGGCGAGCATTGCGAACACGGCCTCCGGGATCATCGGCATGTAGATCAGCACGCGATCGCCGCGCGCCACGCCCAGCCCCAGCAGCGTGGCCGCGAACCGGTTCACTTCCTGATGCAGCTGCCGGAAGGAATACGTCCGGTCGACGCCAACCTCGGTCGACACGTAGATCAGCGCAGCCTGCTCGCCGCGAGCGGCCAGGTGCCGGTCGACCGCGTTGTGGCACAGGTTGGTGGTGCCGTCGACGAACCAGCGCGCGAACGGCGGGCGCGAATAGTCGAGCACTCGGGAGAAGGGCCGTTCCCATTCGATCAGCTTGGCCTCTTCGGCCCAGAACGTTTCGGGCGAGCGGATCGATTTATCGAGGAACGCGCGGTACCTTGTCACCGGGGCCTTCCCCCTCGTTCTTCACGGCCTGCAATTCCTGCTGCTGTCGCACCAGGCGCAACAGCGGATTGAGTTGTTCCAGCAGCCGGGGCAGGTGGGCGACCACCTCGCCGCTGCGGCCGGCGCGGATCAGCGCCAGCGCCAAATTGACGTCCATCGATCCGTCTTCGCCGCGCCCATCCAGCGCGCCGGGGGCGACCCCCTCGGCGGTGCCCAGGATGATCCGCCGCGATCGGGCCGTCTGGGCCTGGTGAGCGCGCTTCTGCGCGAGCGTGCGCAGCTCCTCGGCGCTGCGCCGCAGCTCCTCCGACAGCGTGGCCACGCCGATGCAGGTCCACACCTCGACCCCGGGTCCGGCGGCCTCGACGTTTTCCAGCACCTTGCGCAGCCGCGCCGCGAAGCGCAGCACGCCGGACAGGCCGCTGCTCTGGGTGGCCACGCAGTATTCGAAGCGGTCCGAGCGCGTCCCGAGGTCCTCCAGCCGGATCGATGCGGCCAGCGTGCGGCCGACCAGTTTGGCGCGCTGCTCGATTTCGCCTTCCCAGGTGTCGCCCTGCGTGACGGACAGCTCGACCCGCACGCAGATCAGCGCCAGATCCGACAGGTTGCGGCGCGCGTACGACACCAGCTTGTCGACCTGCTTGTCGAAGAACGGCAGGATCAGCAGCTCGGTATCGGCGTCGACCGTGCGCGACGATTCCAGCGTGGCCTGCGTCTCGGCCAGCGCTTCGCGCGTGGCCGACAGCTTCAGCAGCACTTCGAGCCGCGACAGCAGCTCGGCCCGCGGTGTCGTCTTGGCGACGAAGTCGGTCACGCCCAGGCCGGCCGCCCGCTGGCGATCGTGTCCGTTGTCCTCGGACATCATCACGATCACCGGCAGCTCGCGGATCCGCTTGACCTTCGAGCTGCGCACGCGCGTCAGCAGGTCCAGCCCGCTCACCTTGGTCAGGCCCAGCTCGGTCAGCAGCACGCGGATGTTGCCGTCCAGCAGCACCGCCTGCCAGGCCGCTTCGCCGTCCTCGGCCTCGCGCACCTCGAAGCGCTCCCGCAGGTGGTTGCCCAGTGCAGCGCGCACGCTGCGGGAGGTGTCGGCGATCAGTATGCGGGCCTTGGCCGGACCCGCCGCGGTCGAAGTCTGGACCTCGTTAGCCACACGAATCCTGTCTGGACGGCCTCTGCAAGCCGGCGGGACGCTATACCGGTTTGCCCCAAATTTACCGGATTCGCGGCCCCGCGAGGCCGATCCGGCCAAATTCCGGGCGGGACCGATTGTCAGTAGCATCCGACGCTGGCTTGGACGGCAGGTTTTCGATGGATCTGGTGGATGTCATCGTGGTCGGGGCAGGCCACAACGGCCTGACCTGTGCCTGCTATCTGGCTTCGGCCGGGCTGAAGGTCCGGGTGCTCGAACGCCGAGCGGTCGTCGGCGGGGCGGCCGTGACCGAGGAATTCCTGCCCGGTTTTCGCAATTCGAGCGCCAGCTACACGGTAAGCCTGCTCAATGCCGCCGTGATCCGCGACCTGAACCTGGCCCAGCGGGGTCTGAGAATCGTCGAGCGGCCCTTTTCGAATTTCGTGCCCACCGACGATGGCCGCTACCTGAAGCTGGGCGGGGCCCTGGCGAGCCCGCAGGACGAAATCCGCAAGTTCTCTGCGGCAGACGCCGACCGCTATGGCGCCTTTTGCGGGCGGCTGCAGCGCGTGGCCGACCAGCTGAAGGACTGGGTACTGCGGGCGCCGCCCGAGCTGGGCGGGCCGCTGATCGTGCAGGGCTGGCGCGACCTGATCGCCTCGGCCCGGCTGCTGTGGGCCTTCGGGCGCCTGCCGAGCCAGGTCCAGCAGGACTGCGCGAACCTTTTTACCCGCAGCGCGGGCCACTGGCTGGACGCAACCTTCGAGTCCGATCCTTTGAAGGCGGCGCTGGGCTTCGATGCGGTGGTCGGAACGTACGCCAGCCCCTACGCGCCGGGTTCGGCCTATGTGCTGCTGCACCACGCAATCGGCGAGGTCAACGGCAAGCCCGGCATCTGGGGACACGCGATCGGAGGCATGGGACGAATCACCGAGCTGATGGCGCAGGAGGCGCGCGCCCGCGGCGTGCAGATCGACGTGCAGGCGCCGGTCGCCAAGATCCTGGTCGATTCCGGGCGCGTGCGCGGCGTGCGGCTGCAGGACGGACGCGAGGTGCACGCGCGGGCACTGGCGGCAGGGGTCGATCCGAAGCTGCTGTACCTGAAGTTGCTCGAGCCGAGCGCGCTGCCGGCCGACTTCGTGCAGTCGATGCGTGGCTATCGCTGCGGCTCCGGATCGATGCGGATCAACGTGGCATTGTCCGAACTGCCGGACTTTCGATGCCTGCCCGGCACGCAGGCGCAGCCGCACCACGCCAGCGGCATCCTGCTGGCCCCGTCGCTGCGCGCGATGGACCTCGCCTGGCGCGACGCGCTGCATCGAGGATTTTCACGCGCGCCGGTGGTCGAAATGCTGATACCGAGCGTGGTGGACGACTCGCTGGCGCCGCCCGGTGCTCACGTGGCGAGCCTTTTCTGCCAGCACTTCGATCCGGACCCGCCCGGCGGCTGGGACGCGATGAAAGCGGACGCAGTCGAGGCCGTGTTCGCGCACGTGGAGTCGTTCTGTCCCAACTTCCGGCGCGCACTGCTCGGCTACCGGGCCTGGACCCCGCTGGACCTGGAGCGCGACTACGGACTGACCGGGGGCGACATTTTCCACGGTCAGTTGACGCCGGACCAGTTGTTCAGCTTGCGTCCATTGCTGGGCTACGCGCGCTACCGCGGGCCGCTCAAAGGCCTGTACCACTGCGGATCAGGAGCCCATCCGGGCGGCGGCGTCAGCGGCGCGCCCGGATACAACGCAGCGCGCGAAATCGTGCGGGACCTGGTGTCCTGAAGCCTGCGGCCCTCACCCCCTCCCCTCTCCCGCTGCGCGGGCGAGGGGCGACACCGCGTGCTCTTGCGGACAGTTATGTACTTGCGGCGCCCGATCGCCCCTCGCCCGCGCAGCGGGAGAGGGGAGGGGGTGAGGGTGTTCCTTCGTATAATCGCCGGCACCATCCGCGCGGGCACCGCTCCCAGATCGAACTGCGATGAAAATTCTCGTTTCCGTCAAGCGCGTGGTCGATTTCAACGTGAAGATCCGGGTCAAGTCCGACGGCAGCGGCGTCGACCTGGCGAACCTGAAGATGTCGATGAACCCGTTCGACGAGATCGGCGTCGAGGAGGCGGTGCGCCTGCGCGAGGCCGGTCACGCCAGCGAGATCGTGGTGGTTTCCTGCGGCGTGGCCCAGTGCCAGGAGGTGCTGCGCACCGCGCTGGCGATGGGTGCCGACCGGGCCATCCTGGTCCAGAGCGACGAGGAGCTGCAGCCGCTGGCCGTTGCCAAGATCCTGAAGGCGCTCGTCGAGCGGGAAAAACCGCAGCTCGTGATCCTGGGCAAGCAGGCGATCGACGACGACTCCAACCAGACCGGGCAGATGCTGGCTGCGCTGGCGGGGATGCCGCAGGCGACGTTTGCTTCCAAGCTGGTGCTGGCCGATGGCTGGGCGCAGGTCACGCGCGAAGTCGACGGAGGCCTTCGGACCGTGTCGGTCAAATTGCCGGCGGTGGTCACGACCGATCTGAGGCTGAACGAGCCGCGCTACGTGACGCTGCCCAACATCATGAAGGCCAAGAAAAAGCCGCTCGAGACGCTGACACCGAAGGACCTGTCGGTCGACGTGCGCGCGCGCCTGCAGACGCTGCGCACGGTGGAACCGCCGCAACGCAAAGCGGGCATTCGCGTACCCGACGTCGCCACGCTGGTGCAGAAGCTGCGCAACGAGGCCAAGGTGATTTCCTGAGTCGGTTCCTCCCAAAGACAACCAAGGACGGGCATGACCGCACTGGTTCTGGCCGAACACGATAACCGGCAACTCAGGTCCTCGACGCTGAACGTGGTGGCAGCCGCCGGGAAGATGGGCGGCGACGTGCATGTGCTGGTCGCGGGCAGCGGTTGCGCCGACGTGGCGCGCCAGGCCGCTCGGGTTGCCGGCGTGTCCAAGGTGCTGCTGGCCGATGCGCCGCACCTGGGCGACGAGCTCGCCGAATGCGTTGCGGAGCAGCTTTCGGCACTGGCCCCGAGCTACAGTCACGTGGCCGCGCCCGCCACCAGCTTCGGCAAGGACGTGCTGCCCAGGGCGGCCGCGCGCCACGATTGCGCGCCGGTGTCTGACATCATCGCGATCGAGGGGCCCGACACGTTCGCGCGGCCGATCTACGCCGGCAACGCCATCGCCACCGTCCGCTGCGCCGAGCCCATCAAGTTCGTCACCGTGCGGCCCACCAGCTTCGATGCCGCTGCGATCGGCAGCGATCCAGCCGCGGCCGCGCCGGTCGAAACGGTCGCCGCCGTCGCCGATCCGGGGCTGTCGCGCTTCGTTTCGAAGGAGGGCGCCAAGCTCGACCGGCCGGAGCTGCAGGGCGCGCGCGTGGTGGTCTCGGGCGGGCGGGGACTGGGTTCTGCCGAGAACTTCAAGTTGCTCGAGCAAGTGGCCGACCGGCTGAACGCCGCCCTGGGCGCATCGCGCGCCGCGGTCGACGCCGGCTATGCACCGAACGACTGGCAGGTCGGCCAGACCGGAAAGATCGTCGCCCCGCAGCTGTATCTGGCCGTGGGCATTTCAGGCGCCATTCAACATCTGGCCGGAATGAAAGACTCCAAGGTGATCGTCGCGATCAACAAGGACCCGGAGGCGCCGATCTTCCAGGTGGCCGATTACGGGTTGGTGGCGGACCTCTTCGAAGCGCTGCCGCAGCTGGTGAAGGAACTGGGATAACCGATGAGCTACGAGGCTCCGCTGCGCGAGATGCGCTTTGTGATGCAGGAACTGGCCGGCCTGGGGGATTTGCAACGACTGCCGGGCTTCGAGGATGCGACCGACGAAACGGTCGATGCGGTGCTGCAGGAATGCGCCCGGCTGATGTCGGAGGTGATCGCCCCGCTGAATGCAACTGGAGACCGGCAACCGTCGACGTGGGCTGCGGGTGAGGTGACCACCCCGCCGGGCTTTCGAGCCGCCTTCGACTCGTTCGCGCAGGGCGGATGGCAGGGACTGCAACATCCGTCCCGCTTCGGGGGCCAGGGCTTGCCCAAGCTGGTGGCCACGCCGTGCCAGGAGATGCTGCAGGCGGCCAACCTGTCGTTCGCGCTGTGCCCGTTGTTGACGGATGGGACGATCGAAGCGCTGATGACGGCGGGCACGGATCGGCAGCAGTCGGTCTACGTGCCGCGCCTGATCGACGGCAGCTGGACCGGTACGATGAACCTGACCGAGCCGCAGGCCGGCTCGGACCTGGCGCAGGTTCGCACCCGCGCCGAGCCGCAGGCCGACGGCACCTACCGGGTGTTCGGTCAGAAGATCTTCATCACGTACGGCGAGCACGACCTGTCGGACAACATCATCCACCTGGTGCTGGCGCGCGTACCCGGCGCGCCCGACGGAGTCAAGGGACTGTCGCTGTTCATCGTGCCCAAGTACGTGGTCGGCGCCGACGGCACCCGCGGCGCGCGCAACGATGTGTACTGCGCCTCGATCGAGCACAAGCTGGGCATCAAGGCCAGCCCGACCGCGGTGCTGCTCTACGGCGACGGGCACGGCGAAAGCGGCCGCGGTGCGGTGGCCGAGATCGTCGGTGAACCCAACCGCGGTCTGGAGTACATGTTCATCATGATGAACGCGGCCCGCTTCCAGGTCGGGATCCAGGGTATCGCGGTGGCCGAGCGCGCCTACCAGCAGGCGGCGCAGTTCGCCCGCGAGCGCGTGCAGAGCCGTGCGGTGCAGGGTTCGTCCGGCCCGGTGACGATCATCGAGCACCCGGACGTGCGCCGGATGCTGATGCTGATGCGGGCGCAGACGCAGGCGGCGCGCGCGGTGGCCTATGTGGCGGCCGCGCAGGCCGACCTGGCGCACGCGCACCCGGATGCCGAGGTGCGACGGCAGGCACAGGCGACCTACGAATACCTGGTGCCGATCGTGAAGGGGTGGAGCACCGAGATGGCCGTCGAGGTGACCTCGCTCGGAATCCAGGTGCACGGCGGCATGGGCTACATCGAGGAAACCGGCGCGGCCCAGCACTACCGCGACGCCCGCATCTTGCCGATCTACGAGGGCACCACCGCGATCCAGGCCAACGACCTGCTCACCCGCAAGACCGCGCGCGATCAGGGGGCGATGGCGCGGTCCCTGATCGGCCAGATGCGCGCAACGGCGGCGCAGGCCAGGCAGCGCCATGCGGCCGATTTTTCCGTGATCCACCTCCAGTTGAGCGCCGGCATCGATGCCTACGAACGGGCCGTCGATTACCTGGTGCGAACCGTCGCCTCGGACGTGCGCGCCGCATTTTCCGGAGCCGTGCCCTACCTGCGGCTGGCCGGAACCGTGCACGGCGGCTGGCAGCTGGCGCGCGCCGCGCTGGCCGCCGAGGACCGGATCGCCTCCGGCGCCCCGGACGCGTCGTTTCTGCGGGCCAAGATCGCGACTGCGAGATTTTTCTGCGATCATGTGCTCACGCAGGCGCCGGCGCTGGCCACGGCCGTGCTGTCGGGCGGCGCCGGCGCGCTGGCGCTCGCGGCCGAGGAGTTCTGAGCGATCCGGACCGGTCCGCGCCGGTGCGTGCCGACCCGATCCGGGGTCGGATCCCTGTATAGCTTGACCCTATCGAAACCATTGCAACAATTCAATGGATCAATGGGGCACCCGCGCGTAGATTGCACTGGGGTCTGGTGCGCCGCGCTGGCCGAGCGGTGCGGCGCCGTCCACCGACTGACTTGATGGGAGATATTCGATGAAGCTGAAGGGAACCAAGACCGAGACCAATCTGAAGGACGCGTTTGCGGGCGAATCGCAGGCGAACCGTCGCTATCTGTATTTCGCGGCCAAGGCGGACATCGAAGGCTATAACGACGTGGCGGCCGTATTTCGCTCGACCGCCGAGGGCGAGACCGGGCACGCCCACGGACACCTGGAGTATCTGGAGCAGGTCGGCGACCCGGCCACCGGTCTTCCGATCGGCCCTACGCGCGCCAATCTGAAAGCGGCGATCGCCGGCGAGACGCACGAATACACCGACATGTATCCGGGCATGGCCAAGGCCGCTCGCACCGAAGGCTTCGAGGAAATCGCCGACTGGTTCGAGACCCTGGCCAAGGCGGAGCGCTCGCACGCCAACAAGTTCCAGAAGACGCTGGACTCGATCGTCGACTGATTCCGCCTTCGCTCGCTGCGCGAGCTACGGCGGACAAGTCCGCTCCGCCTTCGCTCGCTGCGCGAGCTACGGCGGACAAGCTCGCCGAAGCTCGCAGAGCGATGGGCTACCGCGGGCTTGCCCGCCGTAGCTCGCGCAGCGAGCGAAGGAGGGCGCTATTTCCTGGAAGACATGGCCATACGAGAAGGCAGCCTGCAGGCGCCGCAGCGTCATCCGATCGAGTGGCGCAGCGCCGAGTACAACGACGCTGACCGACTCGAGCAGGAGCTGGAGCGGGTCTTCAACATTTGTCACGGCTGCCGCCGGTGCGTGAACCTGTGCGGAGCTTTTCCGACCCTGTTCGATCTGGTCGACAGCGCGGCCAGCGGCGAGCTCGACACCGTGTCCCGATCCGACTTCGGCAAGGTGGTGGACCAGTGCTACCTATGCGACATCTGCTTCATGACCAAGTGCCCTTACGTGCCCCCGCATGAATGGAATGTCGACTTTCCGCACTTGATGCTGCGCGCCAAGGCGGTCGAATTTCAGCGCAGCGGCGGCCGGCGGCGCGACCGCATCCTGTCCTCGACCGACGCGCTCGGGCACCTGGCGGGGATCCCGGTCGTCACGGCCGCCGTCAACGCGGCCAACCGCACAGCGCCCGCGCGGCGCACGGTCGAAGCCGTGCTCGGCGTCGATCGCAATGCCTGGCGTCCCGAGTACGCCCGGCGCACGTTCCGCTCGACGGCCCGCCCGGATGCCTCGCTGCCGGTTCGCGACGGCGCGCGCACGCCCGGCAAGCTGGCGCTGTTTTCGACCTGCTACGTGAACTACAACGAGCCGGGAATCGGCCACGATCTGTTGAAGATCCTGGCCCACAACCAGATCCCGGTGACGCTCTTGCATCAGGAAGCCTGTTGCGGCATGCCCAAGCTGGAGCTCGGCGACCTGGCGGGCGTGGAACGGTTGAAGAACGTCAACATACCGGTGCTGGCGCCGTTCGCGCGCGACGGCTATGCCATCGCCTCGGCGATTCCGTCGTGCACGCTGATGTTCAAGCAGGAGCTGCCGCTGCTGTTTGCGGGCGATGCCGACGTGCGGGCAGTCGCCGCGGCGTTCTGGGATCCGTTCGAATACCTGGCGGCGCGCCGGCGCGACGGGCTGCTGCGCACCGATTTCACCCGGCCGCTGGGCCGGGTGTCGTATCACATCCCGTGCCACGACCGGGTTCAGAACATCGGCCGCAAGACCGAGGAAGTTCTGAAGTGGCTGCCGGGAACGGAAGTGACCACGGTCGAGCGCTGTTCCGGCCACGCGGGAAGCTGGGGCGTGAAAAAAGAGTTTCACGCGACCGCCATGAAAATCGGCCGGCCGGTTTTCCGGGCCATGGCCGAGCCGGGCCCGGACTTCATCAGCTCCGATTGCCAGCTGGCCGGCCATCACATCGAGCAGGGCATCGGCCAGTTGAACCCGGGCGGCGGAAGCGAAGCGCCACCCCGACTGGCCCATCCGATCACGCTGGTCCGGATGGCCTACGGAATCGATTAGTCGACGGGAGATTCGAATGCCTTCCATATCACGCGACAGCCTGCTGACCCTGGAGTCGTACGCGCGGCAGCGCCAGGAGTTTCGCGCGCGCGTGATCGCGCACAAGCGCGATCGGACCGTCCACGTAGGACCTCACGTGACGCTGGTGTTCGAGGACGAGCTGACCGTGCGTTACCAGATCCAGGAAATGCTGCGGATCGAGCGCACCTTCGACGAGGACGGCATCCGCGCCGAGCTGGAGGCCTACGCGCCGCTGATCCCGGACGGCACCAACCTGAAGGCGACGATGTTGATCGAGTTCGAGGATCCGGAGCGGCGCCGCATCGAGCTGGAGCGCCTGAAGGGCATCGAGCGCCGGGTGTACCTGCAGCCCGGCCGCCTGACGAAGAGCTTCGCCGTTGCCGACGAGGATCTGGAGCGTGAAAACGAGAAGAAGACCTCGGCGGTGCATTTCCTGCGCTTCGAATTTGAGGCCGCGGCGGTGGCGGCGCTGCGCGACGGCGCCGCGCTAGCGGCCGGCGTCGATCATCCGAACTATTTGCAGCACATCGATGCGCTGCCGAAGCCGGTGGTCGCTTCTCTTTTGCGCGATTTCGCCTGACGCTCCTCCCCTCCTAGCGGATCAAGACCAAGCCCATTGCCAGGGCGGCGGGCGCTGCCTGCACGAACAGGATGCGCCGGTTGACGCTGTAGCCGCCGTAGACGCCGGCGATGATGACGCAGCAGAGGAAAAAGACTCTGACGGCGACCCCGCTGGCTCCGAGCCACAGTGCCCACATTAGGCCAGCAGCCAGGAATCCGTTGTACAGCCCCTGGTTAGCCGCCAGGGACTTGGAGGCGGCGGCGAATTCAGGCGTCGTGCCGAAGATCTTGCGGCCCCTGGGGCGGTCCCAGAAAAACATTTCGAGCACCAGAAAATAGACGTGCAGCGCGGCGACCAGCGCGGTCAGTAGGTCGGCCAGGATCTTCATGAGTCACGCACCGGACATCGCAGATCGGTGAAGGAGCCCTCATTCGTGACCGGCATAGGTCTCGCCCGCCGAGACCCTCACGCCCAGACGACTGCCGGGCAGAGGTACTGGACATACGACGTAGTCATTGACGGAACAATACGGATTGAACGCCTTGTTGAAATCCAGCACGGTGACACCGTCTTTCGGAACCGGAGCGTAAAGAAATCGTCCGCCGCCGTAGGATTCCTTGCCATTGGTGCCGTCCTGAAACATGATGAAGAGTCGGTCGTCCTCGATGAAGGACTTCAGTCGGTGGCTCTTTCCGCCGAGCTGAAACGTCACGTCTCCCGTCGACTCGAAGTAGCGCTTCGACTCGACATGGGTCAAGGCCAGCGGCACCTTCTCCGAATGCGCATAGGCTTCAAACCTCGCCGGAATGCGGAAGGAAGGATCGATGGGAAACCATGTCGTCCCCTTGAAATTTCGAATCGCCGGGTTCTGTGAGTCCTGAACCATCAGGTAGAAGTCGTCGCCGATGGAACGAACGCGCAGACCGATGTCGCCGGTGGTGATCCGTCCGTATCCCGATTTGGTCGAAACCTCCGATTTGCCTGACACCGCTTTGCCATCGATCGACACATCGGCGTCTCGTGCCGGCTCGAATTGAAATTCCTCGGCGCGTCTGGTCAGAGTGCCGAGTTGCTTCGGCGCGCGTTCCGGAAGAACAACGTTAGAGGCGGGATCGCTACCGATCGTCAACGCGTGCTCATCCAGCTTGATGTGCCCGATCAGTGTCAGCCACCCGCCGGTACGGACGTCCGCCTCGAATTCCTGCCGCCACTTTACGATTTCGGCCTCGTACGAGGTATCGGCGCCGCTCGCATGGGCGGCGAGCAAAAGAAGAACCAGTGATGGCAACGTCTTCAAACTTACCCCTTGACTGAGGCAGCCGAAAGCGGAGCGCTCGCTACGGCGTAGCGACGCGGTTGACTTGGTCGCGCGTGCGGTAGATCGGGTACAGGTTGTAGCGCTCGTCCCACGACGCGTGCCGCCGCAGGAAGAACTCCAGCCGCGCCGCCGGATCGGCGGCGAACGCCGGATCGGCCGCAAGTCTCTCCTTGAACTGCCGGCCCAGCTCGCCGTTCTTCTCGAGCATCTCGCGCGCGATCTGCTCCGCCACATAAGGCTCCATCTGCTCCTTCTGCTCGAAGTGGGCGTTGAAGAAGCCCCAGGCAGCAAAAGAGTCCGGCGCTTGCGGTTCGAGCAGCGCAACGATCAGGCGCGCCAGCGGCTGGGCGGTCGTCACCATCAACGAGCCGCTCGGAATGTCCACCGCCTCGATGCCCCAGTTTCCTTGCAGCGTCGCGCGAAAGCGGCCTTCGAACGGCGTTTGCGAGTAGGTGACCCGGGTTGCCCGGAAGGCTTCCACCGGGACCTTCCCGCTGGAGCGCTCAATAGGTTGGAAGTGCACCCCGTGCAGGTCCAGCCGGGCGGACACCGTCCCGGCGTAGGCGGGCGGCACGATGTAGGCGTACGGCACCGTGGCCAGCAGACTGGGGTTGACCTTGTCGCGCAATGGAACGCGCCAGATTCGAGGCGTGGCGGGATCGTAAGTCGTCACGAGCGCACCCGAGATCGGCGAGACCGTGCGCGTGTACGCATAACCTCGGAAGTCGATCGTGCTGCCTTCGTCGGAGCCCGGTTCTGGAACGGCTGTGCCCGACGGTCCGGGCTCGCGCCAACCCGACGAGTATTCCAGTGGCATCTCCGATCCGACCAGGCTCCTGGCATCCCGGTCGGCGCGCGCTGCCGCTTCGCGCCACGCCGACCCGTGCTGGGCGATCAGTTCCACAAGGCCGATGATCGTGTTGCGCGTGACGCGCACCCGGGTCGCGTAGTCCTTCCAGGAGTGCGTTTCCACGAGGACGGTGAAGCGGTTGCGCGCGGGAAAATAGCCCGTCGAAAAGCGCGGCGAATAGACGGACAGCACAAAACCGGAAGTAGGATCGTCAACGCGGGCCAGGTCCGGGTAGAACGACAGCGGGAGCGAGCCCTCAGCGGCGAGCCGCTCGATCAGCGCATCGCGCAGGTGCCGTCCGGTCTCGTAGAGGTTCGGGTCGCCTTGATGGATCGGCTCCACCTGAATGGAGACATCCGGCTCGAAGTTCGCCCCGTCCGTGACGTGCAGGTCCGCGCACACCAGCGGATCCCACGCCTTGATCAGGCCCAACAGGGCCTGCATCTCGGGCGAATCGGCCTTGGTGTAGTCACGGTTCAGGTTCAGATTCTGAGCGGTCGTACGCCGGCCGGTTTCTTCCGGTCCGTTCTGATTGGGCCGATTCCAGCGGCCGCATCGCTCGTGGCCGTCCACGTTGAAGGCCGGCACGAACAGCACCGCCACTTTGTCCAGCGCACCGGTGGCCGCCGCGCCGGACAGCAGCTCGCGCAACGCGATGAACCCCGCGTCCTTACCGTCGCTTTCGCCCGGGTGAATGCCGGCCTGGATCATCAGCAACGGGACCGCGCGCGGATCGCCGCGGCACGCAACCACAGCCAGCATCGGCCGGCCTTCCGCCGAACGGCCGAATTCCAGTACCTGGACCTCTGTCAGCCAGGCTTGCGCGTAAGCCGCGCACAGGCGGGCGACTTCGACGCTGCGGCCGGTCTCGCGGAAGCCGGTCTTTTCCGCGAGCGTCCGGAGGTCGTCGTTGATGTCCATGGGGGAGGGCCATTTTATGCGCGCTCCCTCGCCCCGGCTATTCGAAAAGGCTCATCTGTGGATTCGGTGGCGCTGGTGCCGGCGCCGGGACCCGCGCCGCCTGCTCGCGCTGCTCCACCCGCTCCGTGTTCAGCCCCAGCCGCTTGCACGCGACATCGAAGCGCCGCCGGATCAGGTCGGCCAGCGGGCCGGTGCCGCTCATCCGCAAGCCGAAGGTCGAATCGTTGTTGCGGCCGTCCCGCATCTGCCGGATCAGGCTCATCACGTGGGCGGCGCGCAGCGGGTAGTGCGTCTGCAGCCACTCGACGAACAGATCGGAGACCTCCATCGGCAATCGCAACACAACGTAGCTGGCAAAGCGCGCCCCGGCATCCGCGGCCGCGGTGAGCACGCGTTCCAGGTCGGGGTCGGTCAGCGCCGGCACGATCGGGGCCACGATCACGCCGGCCGGTATCCCGACCTGGTTCAGCTGCGCGATCGCCTGGATGCGGCGCTGCGGGGAATTGGCGCGCGGCTCCATCGTGCGCGCGATGCCCGCATCGAGCGTTCCTACCGAAACGAGGACCTTCACCAGGCCCTTGGCCGCCATCGGCGCCAGCAGGTCGATATCGCGCGTCACCAGGGCCGATTTGGTCGTGATCGTGAACGGGTTTTCGAACTCGCTCAGCACCTGCAGCACGGAGCGCGTGATCCGCAGCCGACGCTCCGCAGGCTGGTACGGGTCCGTGTTGGCGCCCAGCGCGATCATCGATCGGACCTGGTCGGCTCGCCCGAGCTCCTTTCGCAGCAGCTCGGCCGCATTGGTCTTGGCGAAGATCTTGGTCTCGAAGTCCAGCCCGGCCGACAGTCCAAGGTAGGTGTGGCTCGGCCGCGCGTAGCAGTAGACGCAGCCGTGTTCGCAGCCTCGATAGGGATTGATCGAGCGGTCGAACGGCACATCGGGCGAGCGGTTGCTCGATATGATCGAACGGGCGATCTCGATCCTGACTTCGGTCGCGGGCGCCGCGGGCGCATCGGCTGGATCGGGCTCGGCTACTGCCTCGTCGGGCTCATGCCGTAGCCGGATGAAGCGGGACTCGTGGTTGGACACCGACGCGCGGCCTTTCCAGACGACGGGCTGTGGCGCGGCCGGATCGGTCGGTGCGATCGCGCCAGACGGGATCGTGTGTTCGGAGCGCATGGCCGGGGTCCGATACTGTAAGAATTTACAGTATACGCTCCCGTGCAATTCCGCTGCCGAGGCTGGCACTGAAGGCCAACGGCCGAGGCGCCTTGCTGTCCGGCCTGGCTCAAAATACAATCCCCGGTTCTCCTGAAAGCTCTGGAACCTGAATCGATATGGTAGTGATTCGACTGGCGCGGGGCGGTGCCAAGAAGCGCCCGTTTTTCACGATCGTGGCCACGGACTCGCGCAGTGCGCGCGACGGCCGTTTCGTCGAGCGGGTCGGTTTCTACAATCCCAAGGCGACCGAAACCGAGACGAGGTTCCGGATCGCCCAGGACCGGCTGGCGCACTGGCGCAGCGTCGGGGCGCAGGTCAGCCCGACGGTGGCACGGTTGGTGAAGACATTCGGTGCCTCCTCCGCCAAGGCTTCGGAGGCCGTGGCCTCCTCCGCCGGACCTTCGCACGCCGTGGCCTCCGCGCCGGGCGATGCGACGGCGGCCCCCGACGCGGCGGCGGCAGCGCCGCCCGCCGAGGCCGCAGCTCAGCCCACGGCGGAGGCAGCCTAGCTGCGGGCATCGTCGGATACGGGCGCTGCCGGCGAACACCTGGTCGAGCTGGGGCGCGTTCGCGGAGCGTATGGAGTGCGCGGATGGGTCCGGATCGGGCCGCACTCGCCGCAGGCCGAAGTGCTCTTGTCGACGCGAGGCTGGTGGCTGCTCGAAGCGGGCGCGCCGCGGTCACTGCAGGTCACCGCGGTGCGGCGCCAGGGCGCGGACGTGGTGGCCAAGTGGGACGGCTGCGACAGCCGCGAGGCGGCCGAGGCGTTGAAGGCAACACCGGTCGCGGTGGCGCGGAGCGACTTTCCGCAGCTGCACGGCCAGGAGTATTACTGGATCGATCTGATCGGTCTGCGGGTGATCAATCGATCGCAGCGTGAACTGGGAGTCGTAAAAGGGCTCCGATCCAGCGCGGCCCACGACCTGCTCGAAGTCGAGCCGGCCGCGGGGCGGGAAATGAGGGAACCGCACAAGCGGGGCAACGAAATCCTGGTGCCGGTGGTGGATCAGTACGTCGACGGCATCGATCTGGACGCGGGCACGATCCGCGTGAACTGGGAACCGGAGTGGCTGGCGTAGAACCGGCCACCGCACGACAATGGAAAAGACGGCGGCGACGAATTGGAACGACGGTGCAGCCGGCGCGATGCGGTTCGACGCGATCACGCTGTTCGCGCCGATGTTCGACGCGCTGATGCAGTACGGCGTCACGCGTCGCGCCCACGAGCGTGGACTGTGGAGCTTTCGCCCCTGGAATCCGCGCGATTTCACGCAGGACGTTCACCGCACCGTGGACGACCGCCCCTTCGGCGGCGGCCCGGGTATGGTGCTGATGGCCGAGCCGCTGGCGCGCGCGGTCGAGGCGGTGCGGATCGAGTGCGCCGCCCGAGCCGGCGCCTTGACGCCGCGGGTCATCTGTCTTTCGGCGGCCGGCGCGCCGCTCACGGACGCCCGGGTCAAGCAGCTGGCCGATGAAGGCGCGTGCGGCCGCGGCCTGATCCTGGTGTGCGGCCGCTACGAAGGTATCGATCAGCGCTTCGTCGAGGCGTTTGTCGATGAAGAGATCTCGATCGGCGACTTCGTGCTCTCGGGCGGCGAGGTCGCCGCGATGGCCCTGATCGACGCGGTCGTGCGGCAGTTGCCGGGCGCGCTGAAGGAAGAATCGGTCCGCGACGAATCCTTCGGCGACGGCCAGTTGGACGCGCCGCAGTACACGCGTCCGGAATCGTGGAGGGGGCGCTCGGTGCCGCCGGTGCTACTGTGCGGCGATCACGCGCGCATCGAGCAGTGGCGGCGCGCCCAGGCGCTGGAGCGCACGCGCCGCGTACGTCCGGACCTTCTGCCGGCGGGCGAAGCCGCCGACGAGCACCATGCGGTTTGACGGAGAATCCAGATGAACCTGATCCAGCAGATCGAGCAGGAAGAGGTCGCTCGGTTGAGCGCCAGCAAATCGATTCCGGATTTCGCCCCGGGCGATACCGTGATCGTCAATGTCAACGTGGTCGAGGGCACGCGCAAGCGGGTTCAGGCCTACGAAGGCGTGGTGATCGCGCGCCGCAATCGCGGCTTGAATTCGTCGTTCCTGGTCCGCAAGATCTCCAGCGGCGAAGGAGTGGAAAGGACGTTTCAGCTGTATTCGCCGTCGGTAGCCTCGATCGAAGTCAAGCGGCGCGGCGACGTGCGGCGCGCCAAGCTGTACTACCTGCGCGACCGTTCCGGCAAGTCGGCGCGGATTCGCGAAAAGCTCGAAGGCAAGACCGAGAACTGACCGGCCCGGTGAACCAGCGGCGGCGCCGGGGCCGCGCGCACGATGTCCTTCGATCCAAGACAATTACCGCTCGATCCCGGCTTCGAGGATCCCCGCGTGCGGGGCGAGGCACTGCCGCCGCAGCGGCTGACGCCGGCCGCGGTGCGACGGCGCTTCCTGCACCCCGGCAAGTGGTCGCCGGAGCTCAGATCGGATCCCCGTCTGATCACGCAGCCGTCCGAGCCATGGATGCCGGCCGCGGTGCTGGTGCCGCTGATACAGCGCGACCAGCAGTTGGATGTGCTGCTGACGCACCGGGCCCGGCACCTGCAGGCGCACGCTGGGCAGATCAGCTTCCCCGGCGGGCGCATCGAGCCGTCCGATCGCGGTGCGGTCGACGCAGCCCTGCGGGAGGCGGCCGAGGAGATCGGACTTTCGAGCGCGCAAATCGAGATTCTCGGGACCCTTCCGGATTACCAGACCGTCACGCGTTTCGAGGTGACCCCGGTGGTGGGCATGGTGGCGGCGCCCATCGCGTTAAAGCTCTACGCCGCCGAGGTGGAAGACGCGTTCGAGGTGCCCCTGTCGTTCCTGATGGATCCGGCCAACCATCAACGGCGCGTGGCGGCGACCGCGCCGGGCGGGCAACGCTTCGTCTACGCGATGCCCTATCACGACGGTGTGCGCGAACGTATGATCTGGGGCATCACGGCCGCGCTGCTGCGCAACTTGTACGCATTTCTGAAGGCCGGCAACGAATGACGGACCGCCCAGGCTCGCATCGGCCAGGAGGCGCCCGTTAATGGCGTGGCTTGCGCTGCTGGCGACGTTGATGCTGGAGCAGGCGGTCGCCCTGCCTCCGAACAATCCGGTCTACGGGCTCGTCACGGCGCTGTCCGACTCGGCCGAGCGTCATCTGAACGCAGGCCGGCCGCGCCACGGCGCTTACGCCTGGATCGCGCTGGTCGGAGGCGCCGTGGTGCTGACCGCGGCCGTCTTTTATGTCGCGCGCTCGATCCACTGGATCGTGGCGCTGATGATGGACGTGGCCGTGCTGTACGTCGCCTTCGGCTTCCGTCAGTTCAGCCATCCGCTCACGCGCATCCAGGCGGCGTTGGAGGCGGGCGACGTCAATGCGGCGCGCCGGCTGCTGGCCGACCTGAAGCGCCACACCGAGCCGGGCTTCCGGGCCATGGAGCTGAGCCCCGGCGAGATCGCCCGCCAGTCGATCGATTTCGGCTTGCTGGAGGCGCACCGGCACGTGTTCGGGGTGCTGTTCTGGTTCGTGCTGCTGCCCGGTCCGGTCGGAGCCGTCATGTACCGGCTGGCCGAATTCGTCAACCGCCGCTGGAACCCGCGCCCTGCGGTCGGCAGCGCGGCGTTGCCGGGGGACCGCTTCGGACGGTTCGCTGCTGCGGCGTTCAACCTGATCGACTGGGTTCCGGCGCGATTGACGGCGCTGGGTTTCGCGATCGTCGGCGACTTCGAGGGCGCGGTGTATTGCTGGCGCCGCATCTCGGCCTCGCCTCACGCCCAGCCCTTGAGCGCGCGCACGCTGATCCTGGGCGCGGCCGGCGGGGCGCTGGGCGTGCGCCTGCTCGGCGAGACCGAATCGGTTCGCATTTTCGACGAGCCGGGACAGGAAGGTGCGGGTCTGAGCGAACCCGATCCCCGCGCGATGCGATCGGCGGTCGGGCTGGTGTGGCGGGCGCTGGTGCTCTGGATGATCCTGCTGCTGTTGCTGACGGGAGCGGCCGTGCTGTCGCGGGGCGTCTAGATCGACGCGCGACCGGGAGCCCGCAAGTGACGCAAAGTTCCACCGAGCAGCAGGCCTGGTCCGAGCTGCTGGAGTGCCAGCGCCGGGTGCTCGAACGTGTTGCGAACAGGGCGTCACTCGAGGAAATCTTCGAGACGCTGGTCAAGCTGATCGAGGATCAGGCTCCAGACATGCTCTGCGCCGTGCTGCTGACGGATTCCGACGGGCAGAGGCTGCATTTTGTCGCAGCTCCGAACATTCCGGAAGACTACCAGCGGAGCATCGAACCGTTCCTGCGAATCGCGCCCAACAGGGGTTCGTGCGGGACCGCCGCTTTTCGCCGCGAGCCGGTCTATACGCGAGACACCAGGAACGACCCGCTCTGGAAAGACAGCGGCCACATCGCGGTCCGCAACGGCCTGCGCGCGATCTGGTCCACGCCGATTTTGTCGGACGAGAACGCGGTTCTCGGAACCTTCGCCATGTATTACAGCAAACCGCGTCTGCCGTCTGCGCAGCATATTCAACTGATCGACATGGCGGTGCAGATGGCGCGCGTGGCGATCGAAGCGAAACGCAGCGAAGATGCGCTGCGCAAGAGCGAGGATCGCCTTCGCCTGGTCATCGATACCATCCCCGCGATGGCCTGGAGCGTTCTGCCTGACGGCACCGTCGATTTCCTGAACCAGCGTTGGTTGGACTATGCAGGCGCTCATTTGGAGCAGTACCTCGAAGCGCCGACGAGCGTGATTCATCCGGACGACACTCCAAGGGCCCTGGAGAAGTGGCGCGCAGCGATGGCGGCCGGGGAGTCGTACGAAGATGAAATGCGTTTGCGCCGCGCTGATGGGCAATATCGCTGGTTCCTGATCCGCACCGTGCCGCTTCGCGACGAGCAGGGAAACATCGTCAAGTGGTACGGAACGAGCACCGACATCGAGGAGCGAAAGCAGGCCGAAGATACGCTGCGGCGGAACCAGGCCTTTTTCGCGGCTGAGGCGCAACGCATTGGCGCGTTGCTCAAGGCAGCGACGCCCGGCCATGGGCACGAACGTTTGGCCGGCGACGAGGTCGTATCCACCACGCAGACCATTCCTCAGAACCAGCGACTCATCGCTGAACGCCAGGCGATCGAGTCGCTCACATCCAGCGAGCGCTCAATCATACGGTTGATCACCGCAGGCAAGTCAAACGTGCAGGTCGCGGAGCAGATGCGTCTGTCGCCAAGGACCGTCGAGACCTATCGCGCCCGACTGATGGAGAAGCTGCAGCTCGAGGACCTGGTGGCGTTGGTCAAATTCGCGATTCGCAATGGAATGAGCTCGGTCGACTAGCGCTGGCGGCCCTGCCCGCACTGCCAGCAGTTCGCAAACTGCGGCTCGAGCTCCTCGCCGCACCGGCCGCACCGCCACGGCTCGCCCACCGCAGGCGCAGCCAGCTCCTCCAGCAGGCGCTGCGCCATTGCCTCGTCCAGGTCGTTGCGCAGCCAGATCTCGGGCGCGCATTCGTGCCACGGAATATCGCCGACGGCGCCGTACAGCGCGGTGCGCCGCACTTCACAGGCGAAACCGCCCGCGCGCAACACGTTGGCGTAATGCTCAGCCTGCAGCGGATGATCGCAGCGCAGGATCCGCTTCATGCGGGTGCGCTCTGAAGGCGATCCATACTCAGCCCACGGTCGCGGGCCCCCGAAGCCTGAGCAATCGCTCGATTCGGATCGACGCGGGCGGATGCGAGTTGTAAAAGGTCGAATGGATCGGGTCCGGCGTCAAAGTGGTCGCGTTGTCCTTGTACAGCTTGATCAGAGCATCGACCAGGGCGTGCGACGACGCATGGCGCGCGGCGAACGCGTCGGCCTCGAATTCCTGGCGCCGCGACAGAAGACTCGACAGCGGCGCCAGCAGGAAGGTGAACACCGGCATCACCAGGATGAACAGCACGATGGCCAGCCCGTCGTTGCGGGCCTGCAGCATCGGCTCCACGCCCAGTCCTTCGAAGAACCAGCTGCGGTGCATCAGCCAGTTCAGCGTCGCCAGCAGCAGCAGGCTCCCCACGAAGCCGAGCAGCAACCGCTTGCGCACGTGCTGCAGGCGGAAGTGACCGAGCTCGTGCGCCAGCACGGCTTCGATCTCCGGCGGCTGCAGCCGCTGCAACAGCGTATCGAAAAAGACGATGCGCTTGGCCGCGCCCAGCCCGGTGAAGTAGGCGTTGCCGTGGCTGGAGCGGCGCGATCCGTCCATCGTGTAAACGCCGCTGGTGTTGAATCCCGTTCGCCCCAGCAGCGCCTGGATCCGCTGCAGCAGGTCCGCATCGCCCAGCGGCGTGAACCGGTTGAAAAGGGGTGCGATCAGGATCGGAAACAGCACGGTCAAGCTCATCGTAAAGACGCACCAGACGAGCCAGGCCGCAATCCACCAGTACGGGCCGCCGTATCGCATCAGCGTCAGGATCAACGCCAGCAGAGGCAGCCCGATCGCGGCTGACAGGCCAATCGACTTGGCCGTGTCGGCCAGGAACAGCGCCGGCGTCATCCGGTTGAAGCCGAAACTCTGCTCGATGTGGAACTGGCGGTACCACTCGATCGGCAGGTCCACCAGGCTGACGATCAACACCACCGAGCCGGCCAGCGCCAGCTGGAACCCGAGCCCGTATCCGAGCCAGCTCCCCAACAGGTCGCACAGCGCCTGCAGCCCGCCGCACAGGGTCAGCAGCAGCAGCAAGGCGGTACCGCACGCGGTCTCCACCATCGCCAGCCGCTGCTTGGCCACCGTGTAGGCGGCCGCCTTCCGATGCGCCTCCAGGCTGACCTCGCCGGCGAACTGCTCGGGTACGGCGTCAGCCCGACTCGCCACGTAGCGCACCTGGCGCGCGGCGAGCCAGTACTTCAGCCCGACGTTCAGCGTCAGCAGCGTCAGAAAGATCCAGGTGAACAGGGCCGCAGTCATCGCCGATGTGTGCGGGCCGTGCGAGAATCGCAAGCACCCGAGCACCCAACAAAGGCCGGCGTGCCCGCCTTCGGGCAGGGCCGACGCGATTATGGCACAGCAGCACCAACGACCCGAGGCGCTAGCCGGACCCGCACCGTCGGTCGACGAGAACCGGCTGCTGTGGGTCGACATGGAAATGTCGGGTCTGAACCCGGATGCCGACCACGTGCTGGAACTGGCCATGGTGGTGACCGACGCGGACCTGAACGTGGTGGCCGAGGCTCCGGTGATCGCGATTCACCAGGACGACTCGGTGCTGGACCGGATGGACGACTGGAACCGCACCACCCATACGCGCTCAGGGCTGACGGTGCGCGTGCGCGAGTCCCGCTTCGACGAGGCCGTGGCCGAGCGGCAGATGCTGGACTGGGCGGCGCGTTACGTGCCGGCCGGGCGCTCCCCGATGTGCGGCAATTCGATCTGCCAGGACCGCCGCTTCATGGCGCGCTGGATGCCGCGGCTGGAGTCGTTCTTCCACTACCGCAATCTGGACGTCAGCACGTTGAAGGAGCTGGCCAAGCGCTGGAAGCCGCACGTGGCCCGCTCGTTCGAGAAGAAAAGCCGACACGAGGCGCTGGCCGACATCTACGAATCGATCGCGGAGCTGAAGCACTACCGCACGCACTGGCTGGGCAATTGATTTTTCCGAGACACTCCAAACCAGTGCTCTGCCGCCTCGACGCAGAAGCGACAGTTGTGAATGCCGCGGGGGGTGCTCGAGGGGGGCGGAGGCGGGGTTTCGCGAAGCACCGCTTCGCGCCGCCGGAGCCGGCGCGCCTTGCAAGGCGCGCCGTCCCGCAGCTTCTCGAAGCCGATCCTCCCGCTTTTCGGCATCGAAGCTGCCGCTGGTTACAGGAGGCGGCGCTAATCGGAAGCGAGCTTCATCGCAAGTCTCCCCGCCAGGAGTCGAACCTGGATCTCACGCTTAGGAGGCGCGTGCACTGTCCATTGTGCTACGGGGAGGGCGGCAGAGCGCGCGCGCCGGTCCCTGGCCGGGAGGCTCGACGTGGTGCTTGACCGCCGCGCGATCGCGCAGTATACGAGCGGGCCGAAAATCGCCAGGCGCGCGCGATTGCTCAACAACAGGGCAATGCAGCTGCGTGGCGCGCTGGCGCCGTCTAGGGGCTTTCGGATCCGTGTTATCCACACCGACTGTGGATAAAATCCGCCTGCCGTTGCTATTGCAACCCCCGTACGCCCCCAAATGTCACGAGTGCGCCCAGGCCCTGAAGGCCGCGATTACAGCGAAGCGTCGATCCGGGTTCTGAAGGGACTGGAGCCGGTGCGTCAGCGCCCCGGCATGTACACGCGCACCGACAGTCCCCTGCACATCGTGCAGGAGGTGATCGACAACGCATCCGACGAAGTTCTGGCCGGCAGCGCCACCCGGGTCGATGTGACGGTGCACAAGGACGGGGCCGTCAGCGTCGAGGACGACGGCCGCGGCATCCCGGTGGGACTTCACCCCGAGGAAGGCCAGCCGGTCATCGAAATCGTCTTTACGCGCTTGCACGCGGGCGGCAAGTTCGACAAGGGCGACGGCAGTGCCTATTCGTTCTCGGGCGGGCTGCACGGTGTCGGGGTGTCGGTCACCAACGCCCTGTCCAGCCGCCTGGAGGTGACCGTCTGGCGCGACGGACGGGTCCATGCGATCGCGTTTTCGGACGGTGAGGTCCACACGCCGCTGGCCTCACGTGCCGCCAAGGGCGGCGATCCGGCCCACGGCACACGCGTGACGGTGTGGCCGAATCGCAAGTATTTCGACACGGTGCAGGTTCCGCCGGACGAGCTCGAGCGTCTGCTGCGCAGCAAGGCGATGCTGCTGCCGGGTGTGCAGGTCACGCTCAAATTCGAGCGCGACGGAAAGCAGCACGCGTGGCGCTATGACGGGGGCCTGAGTCAATACCTGGAGCAGTCGCTGGCGGCGCAGGCCGTTGCGCCGCTGTTCGAATCAGAGGGTTACGCGCCCGACGATGATCCGACCTGGGCCGCCGGCGAGGGCGCGCGCTGGGTGCTGGCCTGGACCGAAGAGGGCGGACTCACCCGCGAATCGTTCGTCAATCTGATTCCGACCCCGGCTGGCGGGACGCACGAGTCGGGGCTGCGCGAGGGCGTTTTCAACGCCGTGCGCGTGTTTGCCGAGGCGCACGGCCTGATGACCAAGGGCGTGAAGCTCCTGCCCGACGATGTGTACGGACGGGCCAGCTTCCTGCTGTCGGCACGGGTGCTCGATCCCCAGTTCAAGGGGCAGATCAAGGAACGGCTGAACAGCCGCGACGCGGTCCGGCTGATCGCGTCGTTTGTTCGACCCCAGTTGGAGTTCTGGCTGAACCAGAATCCGCAGTACGGGCGCAGCATCGTCGATCTGGCGATCCGGCAGGCGCAGGCGCGGGCGCGCGAGGCCCAGAAAGTGCAGAAGCGCAAGGGCTCCGCCGTGGCCGTGCTGCCCGGCAAGCTCACCGACTGCGAATCGACCGACCTGGCGCGCAACGAGCTGTTCCTGGTCGAAGGGGACTCCGCCGGTGGGTCGGCCAAGATGGGGCGCGACAAGGAGTATCAGGCGATCCTTCCGTTGCGCGGCAAGGTGCTGAACACTTGGGAAGTGGAGCGCGAACGGTTGTTCGCCAACGCCGAGGTCCACGATATCGCCATCGCGATTGGAGTCGATCCGCACGCCCCCGACGACGAGGTCGACCTGGGCGGGCTGCGCTACGGAAAAATCTGCATCCTGGCCGATGCCGATGTCGACGGCGCGCACATCCAGGTGCTGCTGCTGACGCTGTTCTTCCGGCACTTCCGGCGTCTGGTCGAGCGCGGCCACGTGCACGTGGCGCGCCCTCCGCTGTACCGCGTCGATGTCCCGGCCCAGGGCCGCCGCCCCGCGCGGCGCCTGTATTGCCTGGACGAAGCCGAGCTCGAGGCCACCCTGGCCAAGCTGCGTGACGAAGGCGTGCGCGACGGTGCCTGGGAGATCGGGCGCTTCAAGGGATTGGGCGAAATGTCGGCTGAGCAGTTGTGGGAGACGACGATGAACCCGGACACGCGGCGCCTGCTCCCGATCCAGCTCGGCGCGCTGCCGGCACCCGACACGATCAAGGCACTCACGATGCTGATGGGTCGAAACGAGGCGCCCCAGCGGCGTGCCTGGCTCGAGGAACATGGACACGAAGCCGAGGCCGATGTCTGAGTCGACGCTGCCGGCCGGCGCTGCGGTTGCGGCCGATGCACGGCACCTTCCGCCGGGCTCGGCGCAGGCGTACGCTAAGCCGGACATGAAGCGGCTCGACCTGTCCCAGAACGGCACCCCCTCGGCGGAGGGCGAGAGCGGGCTTGCGTCGACCGCCGCCTCGATGACCGACGGCGAACGGCGCCTGATGTCGCTTTTGGAACTTTCGTGCGACTGGATCTGGGAAATGGACTCGTCGCTGCGCTTTACCGCGGTGCAGCGCACCGGCAGCGGCAAGTTCCCGTTGAAGGACGAGGAGGTGCTGGGCCGGCTCTGGTGGGAGCTGGACGGCGAGCTGATCCAGCCGGCGACCTGGGCCGAGCACCAGGCGGTGCTGGAGTTGCATCAGCCGTTCCGCAACCTGCTGATCGGGCGCTGGCGCCCGAGCGGCAAGGCGGTCTACCACATGGCCAGTGGCGATCCGGTGCTCGATGCGAACGGCCGCTTCTGCGGCTATCGCGGGGTCGGCAAGGACATCACCGAGCAGATGCGCAGCCAGGAATCGGTCGAGCAACTGGCCCGGTTCGACGCGCTGACGCGCCTGCCCAACCGCCACGCATTCGACGAGCGGGCCCAGCGGCTGCTCGCGAACGCGTATGCGGAGAGCCGGATATGCGCGATGCTGTACATCGATCTGGACGACTTCCGGCTTCTGAACAACGGGTACGGGCACCGGATCGGCGACCAGGTGCTGGCCGTGGTGGCAGATCGGATGCGCGCGGTGGTGCGCGAGCCGAACCTGCTGGGCCGTCGCGGCGGAGACGAGCTGGTGGCGCTGCTGGTCGATGTGCCGCGGCAAGAGATTGCGGTGGAAACGTCGCGCCAGCTGATCGACGCGATCTCGCAGCCGGCGCGCGTGTTCGGAATGGACATCACGGTAACGGCGTCGATCGGGATCGCGTTTTTCCCGCACGACGGGGTCGACCTGGATTCGCTGTTGAATGCGGCCGATGCCGCCATGTACCAGGCCAAGGAGGAAGGCCGGCACACGCATGCGTTCTTCACTGCGGCGGTGGAGCGGCGCGTCAATCTTCGCCTGCGGCTGGAGCAGCGGCTGCGCCGCGCGTTCGAGGCGCGCGATTTCCGACTGGTCTATCAGCCGCTGGTATCGATGGCCGACGGCCGGATGGTCGGCGCCGAAGCGCTGCTGCGCTGGAAGGACATGGAGCTGGGCGAGATTTCACCGGCCGAGTTCATCCCGATTGCAGAGGAAAGCGGATTGATCGTCGGGGTCGGCGACTGGGTGCTGCGGGAGGCGTGCCGCCAGATCCAGCTGTGGCGCCAGATCGGCTTGGATGTGCCGCCGATCGCGATCAACATGTCCGGCAAGCAACTGCAGCAGATCGGATGCGTCGAAGGCGTGCTGGCGGCGCTGCAGCAGTCCGGCATCGCGCCGGGTGACATCGAGATCGAGGTCACCGAAACGGGCCTGCTCGATACGTCGGCCATCTCGCGCGAGAACCTGGTGCGCCTGCGCAATGCCGGCGTGAAAATCGCGCTGGACGATTTCGGCGTGGGCTTCTCGAGCCTGTCGCATCTGCGCGACCTTCCGATCAGCCGGCTGAAGATCGACCGCAGCTTCACGGTGGATTGCATGCGCGAGGCGCGCACGCTGACCATCGTGAAGGCGGTGATCGAGATGGCGCGCAGCCTGGGACTGAGCGTGACCGCCGAGGGCATCGAGACGCAGGCTCAGCAGACCTGGATGCAGCACCTGGGTTGCGAATCGGCGCAGGGCTTTCTGTTCGCACGGCCGATGAGTGCCGAGGATTTCGTCAACGAGTTCGCCGATCGCGGCGAGGTCGGCCGCGACAAGTCCTTGATGCGCTAGCGGCTGTCGGCGAGCCGCTTGGCCGGCTTTCGCTAACATCCCGCCCGCCTGACCAGGGGTCGGGCTCTGAACTCTTCAAACAGGTGACAAGCCAATGGCGGAACAGCTGACGCTGTTGAAGTCGAACGGTGGCGACGATGAAGGCCGCGAGGCCTTGACGCTGGCGCTTTTTGCACAGCGGGCCTATCTGGACTACGCGGTCTCGGTGGTCAAGGCGCGGGCGCTGCCCGATGTGTCCGACGGCTGCAAGCCGGTGCAGCGCCGGATCCTGTACACGATGAACTCGATGGGGCTGGCCGCCGGCTCCAAGCACGTGAAGTCGGCGCGGGTCGTCGGCGACGTGATCGGCAAATTCCATCCGCACGGCGACCAGGCCGCGTACGACGCACTGGTGCGCATGGCGCAGGATTTCTCGCTGCGCTATCCGCTGATCGACGGGCAGGGCAACTTTGGCAGCCGCGACGGCGACAACGCGGCCGCCTATCGCTACACGGAAGCCCGGCTGACCCCGATTGCAAGACTGCTGCTGGACGAACTGGACGAGGGCACGGTCGAGTTCGCTCCCAACTACGACGGCAGCCAGCAGGAGCCGCGTTTGCTGCCGGCCCGCCTGCCATTCGTGCTGCTCAACGGTGCCTCGGGCATCGCGGTCGGGATGGCCACCGAGATCCCGTCGCACAACCTGGCCGAGATCGTACGCGCGCTGCATGTGGTTCTGGACGATCCGAAAGCGGATCTGGACGCCGTGATGGAGCACGTGCCCGGGCCGGACTTCCCAGGCGGCGGCCAGATCATTTCCGGGTCCGACGAGGTGCGCGCCGTATACG
>Ga0210409_10000335_pt1 | contig 86275 bp, 81 predicted proteins | sample IncBWH17MmetaG_FD_161649 | JGI IMG/M metagenome (GOLD analysis project Ga0210409, IMG submission 161649) | Forest soil microbial communities from Barre Woods Harvard Forest LTER site, Petersham, Massachusetts, United States - Inc-BW-H-17-M | ecosystem: Environmental > Terrestrial > Soil >... | reverse complement strand
GGCTACCCAAGACCTTCGCCTACAGCTTCGTCACCAGCGACGAGCGTGGCGTGTCCGCCAACCACTGGCGGCGTACCACCACCACCGGGAACGCGGTGGGGGTAACGTACTTCGATGCGATGTTGCGTCCGGTGTTGAGCGACAGCGACATCGGCGCCAGTGTGCAAGCCAGTACGTTGACCACCTACGACAGCAAAGGGCAGAAGACCTTCAGCGCGTACCCGAGCGCCAGTGCACTGACCTTCACGCAGACCCCGGCCGCGGCCGGCATCCAGGGCGTCGCGACCACCTACGATGCGCTGGAACGGGTGACCCAGACCCAGCAGAACTCCGAGTTGGGCACGCTGACCAGCAGCACCGCGTATCTGTCCGGTGCCCGGCAACAGGTCACCGATCCCAAGGGCAACGTCACCACGACCAGCTACCAGGTGTTCGATGCGCCCAGCTACAACGCACCGATCTTGGTGCAGGCACCGGCCGGCATCACCCAGACGATCGCCCGTGACCTCTACGGCAATCCGCTGGCGATCACCCAGTCCGGCCTGTACGGCACCGAGAGCGACAGCGTCACCAAGACGCTGACCTACGACGCCTACCATCGTCTGTGCCGTACCACCGAGCCGGAGAGCGGCAGCGAAGTGATGGCTTACGACGCCGCCAACAATCTGGCGTGGAGTGCGCAAGGGCTGGCCATCACCGGCACCGGTTGTGGGCAAGAGCAGGTCGCTACCGCCGCCCAGACGGCGCGCACCTACGATGCCATGAACCGGGTGCTGACGATCCTGCCGCCTTCGGGCACCCAGAGCACCCAATACCACTACACGCCTCTGGGCCAGCCGGACAGTGTGGTGTCGGGTATCAGCACTTGGACCGGGGCGTATAACTTCCGCGGCATGCTCACCGGCGAGAGCCTGCAGCTGGTCGGCCAGAACGCCTGGGGCATCGGCTATGCCCACGACGCGTACGGCAGTCTCAGTCTGGTGCATTACCCCGATGGCGAGAACGTCAGCTACGCCCCCGACGCGCTGGGTCGACCGACCCAGGCCGGTAGCTACGCGACCGGCATCGGCTACTTCCCGAACGGGCAGGTGGCGCAGTTTGCCTACGGTAACGGCACCGGCTACGTGGCCGCGCAGAATACGCGCCAGATGCTCAGCAACTTCAGCTACGGCGTGGGTAGCACGGTGCAGCTGAGCGAAGACCTCAGCTACGACGCCAACGGCAACATCACCGCGGTGGCCGACCTGACCGGTGGTCCGCGCGCCAAGTCGTTCGGCTACGACGCGTTGAACCGGTTGAGCAGCGCCAATGCAGCTGGCCTGTGGGGCACCCAGGCGTATACCTACGACGCCCTCAACAACCTGCGCACGCTACAGACTGGCAGCCAGACGTCCACCTACAACTACGACCCCACCAACAAGCTGGCCAGCATCAGCAACGGAGCCACCACGCTCACCAGCTATCTGTACGACAGCCGCGGCAACGTCACTGGCAAGAACGCGACCACGCTGGTGTTCGATCAGAAGAACCAGCTGACCCAGATCCCCGGCAGCGACACCTATGCCTACGATGCCTCGGGGCGGCGGGTGTCGAAGACCGCCGGCGGCGTCACGACGTATTACTTCTACAGCCAGGCTGGCCAGCTGATGTACCAGTGGGCACCGGGCAGTGCGCTGTCGACGAACTTCATCTATCTGGGCACCAAGCAAGTTGCCCGCAACAGCTCGCTTCAGCTCACCGCACCGGGGGCGGTGAGCTTCGACGCCAACCCCAACAACGGCAGCTATACGGTGAGCTGGGGTGCCGTGCTGGGGGCTACCAGTTACGTGCTGCAGGAAAGCGCTAACGGCGGTGGCTGGACGACGGTCTATAGCGGCAGCGCCGTGAGCAGTGTCCTGAGCGGCCGAGCGGGTGGTAGCTATGTCTACCAAGTCGAAGGCTGCGTCGGCACCACCTGCGGTGCATGGACCAGCTCGGCCACGCTGGGCGTAACTCCGACGTTGCCCGCGGTGACCGTCCCCAGCGGCACCATCAACGGCACTTACACGGTGAGCTGGACTGCACCGGCGACCGCCAGTGCGTACATGGTGCAGGAGCGCCTCAACGGCGGCGCGTGGACCACCATTGCCGCCAGCACCGCGGCCAACGCGATCAGTCGTCCGGGCACCACCAGTGGTAGCTACACCTATCAGGTGGCGGCCTACAACAGTTACGGCACGCGTGGCTGGGCCGGATCCACGGCGGTGACCGTCGACACCACCTACGGCGTGCTGCCGGCCGCGCCGGCCAGTTTGACAGTGCCGGCCAGCAGCAATACCGGCGGTGCCACGATGAGTTGGGGCGCCTCGAACCTCACCACCCGCTACGTGGTCGAGCAGAGCAGCAACGGCGGCACCAGCTGGACGGGCATCTACAACAGCAGCGGCACCAGCACGGCGTTGTCGGGGCTGGTCGATGGCAGCTATGTCTTCCACGTGCAGGCCTGCAATACCTACGGCTGCAGTGCGTGGGTGGCGGGCAGCGCCACGCTGGTGGTGACGCATCCACCGGGCAGCACGCCGACCCTGACTGTGCCGGGCAGCAGTACCAGTGGCAGCTACACGATCAGCTGGACAGCCGTTCCGGGGACCACTTGGTATGGTCTCGCCGAGGGCGTCAATGGAGCTTGGACGATGGTGCAAGGCGGTACGGCTACCAGTTGGAGCACCAGTGGTCGCGGTAACGGCACGTATGTCTACAGTGTCACCGCATGTAATGCGGGTGGCTGCAGCCCCGGCAGCGCACAGCAAAGCGTCGTGGTACTGCTGCCGCCGCCGACGCCGGCCAGTATCAGCGTGCCGGCGAGCAGCAGCGGCATCTTCACCGTGACCTGGGCTGCTTCAGCTACCGCTACCAGCTACACCTTGCAGCAAAGTGCCAATGGCGGAGGTTGGGCAACTGTTTATAGCAATGCGGCAAATGGTACGACGTTGAATGAAGCGGCCACGGGTAGCTATACCTTGAGGGTTCAAGCATGTAACAGCAGCGGCTGTAGCGCTTACGCCACAAGCAACCCGGTAGCCGTGACGATCCCGCCGGCCAGCGCGCCGAGTCTGAGCGTGCCGGCGAGCAGCACCAACGGCAGTTACACGGTGAGCTGGGGTGGTGTCAGTGGCGCCACCAGCTACACGTTGCAGGAGCAGGTCAACGGTGGTGGTTGGACCACCGTGCAGGCCAACGGCAATGCGAGCTGGAGCACCAGTGGAAGGGGCAACGGCACTTACGGCTATCACGTGCAGGCGTGCAATGCGGGCGGCTGCGGACCGTGGAGCGGGGTCGGCAGCATCACCGTGACACTCATTCCGACGACGCCAACGGGTCTCTCGGCGACGCTCTACGCCACCTATTCTCCAGACACACGCCCTCCCAAGACCGACTACACGCTAACCGGATCCTGGTCTGGCGTGGCAGGCGCGTCGAGCTACAACTTCCACTATTGCCAGCAAAACGGTACCTGCGCCACAACGAACACCACGGCAACATCCATCCCCGAGTTCACCGTCATACCCGGTCCGACAGTCTCGGTGACCGTACAGGCATGTAACGCGAGCGGGTGCTCGGCATGGAGCGCGTCGGTGACCCCGACGACGGTGAACCAGTGAGGACGAGCCACGTGAAAGGACACATCTTCAAGATAGTGGCTGCCATGCTGTGGATGCTTTGCCATGTGGCGCATGCCGGCACGGTGACCTACGTGTACACCGATCCGCAGGGAACGCCGCTGGCGGAGGCCGATGCCAGCGGCAACATCACCGCCCGTTTCGATTACGCGCCGTACGGCACCGCGGTGGCGAGCATGAGCCCGGCGCCGAATGGGCCGGGGTATACCGGGCATGTGAATGATCCGGATACTGGGCTCGTCTATATGCAGGCGCGCTACTACGATCCGGTAGTGGGAAGGTTCCTGAACACTGACCCAGTTGTGCCTAGTCCCGGCAATGCGTTTAACTTCAATCGCTACGCCTACGTGAACAACAATCCCATAATGGGAATCGACCCTACAGGGATGCAAGATTGCAGCGATACTTGCATGAAAATGCGAGCACTTTCGAATCATTTCTCAAATATGGCTGCTGGTGTCTCCGATGAAAATGCAGCGGCAGGAATGAGCGCGCATGGGGGCGGGGACTGGGCGCATCCGGGGAAAGACCCGATATTAAATAGCGATCAAAAAATGACCGCGGGAGTGGCTTCATTTGTTACGGGACAGATCGCTAGCGCGATGAATGATTTTGAGGATTTTGCAAACGCAGAAGCTAATGGGGAGCCTCCGTCTATAGGAAGCACTATTGGTGTATTTTCGATATTCACGCCCATAGGTCCGGAGGCAAGGGAGGCATCTATTGCCGAAAAGATAATTGCGGAAACCTTTAATGGGAAAGGGAATATATTAAGTTCATTCATTCCACTTGGCGGACAAGCCCTCGATGCAGGTCTGAAATTCCTTGGAAAGAATTATACTGAGATCGATAGAGGTGTCTTTCGAAGCTCAGATGGATTAAGGCAATTCAGAATGGAGGATAGTTCCTTGACTGGTGGGCACCGCCCCGGCGTCCCCCATGTGCATTTTGAATTGTATATGCCGGGAGCAAGAAAGCCGTATGTGAATAACCATGTTCCTTTTAGTGATTGAGGGCATTTATTATGTCAGCGCATGAACACATTAATAAGACTGGTAAAATTATTGCTGGACCTGATTATGTTGGCTGGAAACTTAAGATCAAAGATGATCAACCAAATACTAGCGGATATCTAATATTAATTTGGTCTGATGAAATTGATCAAGGGTATGATGACTGGGTGGGTTCGAAAGACGACTTGGATGGTTACCTATCTGAAAGCGGATGGACTGTTGAATGGGATTAGGGAAATCCTGATAAGTCCCAAAACATCCAAGCAAAAAAAGTGGGTGCCCTTTGTAGCAAAGGGGTCAGGTTGGAGTTGCCAGGATTTAGTGGACGCCTGATCGGGGTCTCGATGTGCCGCTTCGAACTCAATTGGACTAGCGCCACCGGGATAGCTGTGGTGGTGTGTGGTATTTATAAGCTAAATCCATCGGGCATTTAATACCATGAATAAGCTATTATACGCATTGATCTTTATCACGCTTTCTGCGCATTGTTATGCGGAGGATATTCACTTGGACCTGCAAAATAAAAATGACTTCGTGATCGTGTCAGTTGAAAATTTCTCGCCGAAAGATGTGAGGGTTAGCAAATTATTTACACAGAATCCAGCGTTTGGATTAATCACGGTAAATTTGTGGGTAAATGGCCGTATCGTTGGATTCAAATCTCCACCAAACGAGAATTTTCCATCTGAATCTGACTATTTAACGTTGAGACCATTTGATATTATGGGAAGGATATTCCCTATTGCTGATATCAGGCGTTCATATGGGATCACTGCCAAATGTTTTCTTATGTCTGTTACATATCATGATGTTATGGCTAAAAAATATATGGCTTATGCAAGTACTATAAAATCAAAGCAGATTACAATTTGTCGATAATGGTTTTGGGCAGGCAATACATGTCCAACTGGAGTACGAGCGACCGAGGGCAACGGCACCTACGGCTATCACGTATAGGTGCGCGATGTGGGCGGCTGCTGGTTATGGAGCGGGGTCGGCAGCATCACGGTGACACTCATTCCGACGACGCCAACGGGTCTCTCTGCCACGCTCTACGCCACCTATTCTCCAGACACACGCCCTCCAAAGACCGACTACACGCTAACCGGGTCCTGGTCTGGCGTGGCAGGCGCGTCGAGCTACAACTTCCACTATTGCCAGCAAAACGGTGCCTGCGCCACAACGACCACCACGGCAACATCCATCCCCGAGTTCACCGTCATACCCGGTCCGACTGTCTCGGTGACCGTACAAGCATGTAACGCGAGCGGATGCTCGGCATGGAGCGCGTCGGTGACCCCGACGACGGTGAACCAGTGAGGACGAGCCACATGAAAGGACATATCTTCAAGATAGTCGCTGCCATGCTGTGGATGCTTTGCCATGTGGCGCACGCCGGCACGGTGACCTACGTGTACACCGATCCGCAGGGAACGCCGCTGGCGGAGGCCGATGCCAGCGGCAACATCACCGCCCGTTTCGATTACGCGCCATATGGCACCGCGGTGGCGAGCATGAGCCCGGCGCCGAATGGACCGGGGTATACCGGGCATGTGAACGACCCGGACACCGGGTTGGTGTACATGCAGGCGCGTTATTACGATCCGAGCATGGGGCGGTTTTTGAATATGGATCCAGTGGCCCTCGGGGCGGGCAATCCGTTTAATTTTAATCGATATAGCTATGCCAATAATAATCCAATCGTAAACGTAGACCCTGATGGCAAGACGACTGATAGCAGCAATCCAACTGGGCCAAGCATAGAAGCTTGGGAGCAGATGAAGGAGGAGATGGCTCGTCAAGCCAAAGAGGCTGCCGAAGCTGCTGAGGCAGCCGCAAGAAAGACTGCTCCCTGGCTTCCAGGTGGCAATTTGGCTCTGTGCATCACTGACGGTTGTAGCAAAGGGCAATGGGGAATGGCTATTATTACGGCCATTCCAGGGGACGGGGAGGTTGCTCCAATACTTAATGAAGCTGAAACGCTCAGTGCTGGAGCAGGAAAGGAAGTAATTAGTACCGGGCGAACGGTTGCCAATAGCCTTAAAGAGAAATTAGCGATGGAGGAGGTTGTGTCCAAACCATTGGGGCGCACTCCACCGCGTATGCCGGCAATGTCAGATACAAAAAATGGACTCATGGCTGCTGATGGATGGGTGAAGCGCACTCAAAACGTTAACGGCGTTGAGATTCATTACGTTGAAAATATACATACGGGACAAGTTATTGATTTCAAATTTATTAATTAAGGATTAACGATGAAATATGTAGACGCCTTAATTCACGTAATTGATGGTTGGAATTCAAATCCAATCGTTGATGAGTGGATTTTTGAAAAATTTAGAGTTAGTGTTGTTGCCAACATGTCCGCTTCCGAAGCATTTAACTCTATTAATGAGACGGTTAATCTATTATTGGCAGAAGCGGACGAATCTACTGCAACGGAGATTTTGCAAACTTTAATAGGCTTGGCGCATCGAAGCGAGACGACGGAAGTTCCTAGTGCGCTATTGACGCAGATGGAAGCAATAAAAGCGAAATTTTCAGTCTTCGGGGATTACGCACAAAATAAGCAAAAAGAACTATTCAAGTATTACCGTCTTCAATAATCGACTAAACGAAAAGAACAAGCGGGTCGGATTCGCTTACGGTTAGGGTTTGCGCGGTCGATGTGAGGGCCGAACTCCGGCGAAGCGGCGAGTCTTGGTTTCGACAATCGCGTGGAAGTTGTCGCGACCGAGTGCACGTTACTGTTGCGGGTAGATGTAGATAGTTCGCAGATCGTCGTCAGACAGTTCATCGCGCAGCAAAGTGCGATTGGCGGCGCCGCGTTCGGAGTTGTTGGTGCCTGGTACGGCGTAGGCGGCATGCAGTGTGAGCAAAGGATCCGCAATGGGCTGTGGCGCTGGACCAGGGAAAACGGTTGGCGTCGTCAGTCTGATGGCAATCTGGTGCGCTTTGCGCTCAAGTGAGGGACAGAGCCTCGGTATACTCCTCCCGTCACCCATCGGAGAGTGAAGTGAAGTCGCACCGTCTGTTCGTTGCCCTTGCCACCCTCGGAATCGCCGGCATGAGCCACGCCGCCACCACGCCCGTGTTGGTAATCCACGGCGGCGCCGGTGTGATCAAGCGCGACATGACTCCGGCGAAGGAAAAGGCCGTACGCACGGCGATGACGCTGGCACTGCAGAACGGCTACGCCCAGCTCAAGGCGGGCAAGCCGGCGCTGGATGCGGTGACCGCGGCGATCACCGTGCTGGAGGACGATCCGAACTTCAACGCGGGCAAGGGTGCAGTGTTCACCCACGACGGGAAAAACGAACTGGACGCAGCGATCATGGACGGCTTTACGTTGCGCGCCGGCTCAGTGGCGGACGTGCAGCGTGTGAAGAACCCGATCCTGCTGGCACGTGCGGTGATGGAGCATTCACCGCACGTGATGCTGGCCGGTATCGGTGCCGAGGAATTCGCGAAAGAGCAGGGCATCACCCTGGTCGATCCTGCGTACTTCCGTACCGAGGAGCGCTGGCAGCAACTGCAGAAGGCGCTCAAGGAAGACGCGGCGAAGCAGCCGCATGCGGACGTGGGGACGGCCAAACACTTCGGTACGGTCGGTGCGGTGGCGCTGGATGTACAAGGCCATCTCGCCGCCGGCACTTCCACCGGCGGCATGACCGACAAGCGCTGGGGCCGCATCGGCGATTCGCCGATCATCGGCGCTGGCACCTATGCGAACTCGGGCTGCGCGGTGTCCGGTACGGGCTGGGGCGAGTACTACATCCGCACGGTGGCCGCACACGAGATCTGCATGAAGGTCACCCAGATGCGCGTGCCGCTGAAGCGCTCCGCCGCCGAGGTGATCAATCAGGAGATTCCCTCGATGGGCGGCAACGGCGGCGCGATCGCGCTGGATGCGGACGGTCATATCGCGATCCCGTTCAACACCGACGGCATGTATCGCGGCTGGATCGGCGCCGACGGCGTGCCGCACGTGGCGATTTATGGCGATGAGGACGATGGCACCGCGGAGTTGCCGGCGCCAGCCGAGAGTGCCGCGCAGCCTTGATGGTGGCGTCCACAATGAAGCCGCGACGCGATAGCCATTCGTAGCGGGCACTGCCCGCCGTCCTTCAGCATGATGGGCGGGAACAGGAAGCTGGCGGGCCGAGCCCGCCCTGAAAAATCGCGCTCGACGTAACGCTCAGTCGTCCCGTTCAGGACGTTCGCGTACCGGATGCTTGCTCAATTTGCGTTGCAGGGTACGGCGGTGCATGCCGAGGCGGCGGGCGGTTTCGGAGATGTTGCCGTCGCATTCGGTGAGCACGCGCTGGATGTGTTCCCACTCCAGTCGGCGTAATGCCAGCGGCTGCTCGGGAGCGTCGGGCGGGTCGTTGTCTTCACTGTCGTTGTCGCCGTCGAGCAGGGCACGCACCACGGCGTCGGCATCGACCGGCTTGGCCAGGTAGTCGTGGGCACCGCGCTTGATCGCTTCCACCGCGGTGGCGATCGAGGCGTAGCCGGTCAGCAGCAGCACGCGCAGATCCGGCACCAGCGCATGCAGTTCGGGAATCAGGCGCAGGCCGTTGTCCTCGCCCAGCTTCAGGTCGAGTACGCAGTAGCGCGGCTGATGCCGGCGGGTCAACGCGCGGGCTTCCTCGAAACTGGTCGCCGTGATGACCTCGAAACCGCGCGAGCCGAGCGCACGCGCCAGCACGCGCAGGAAGGTGGCGTCGTCGTCGACCAGCAGCAACGGACGTGCTGTGACGGCGTGGGGCAACTCGGTCATTACAGTGTTTCCTGAAAGTGGAGCAAGGCCCATTTTCGCCGGAAGCGGCGGCGCTTGCACGTTTGCCTGCGTGTCATTTTTCGGCGATCACCGCCAGCGGCAGGCGCAGGCAGACTTCCGCGCCGTGTCCGGTATTGCCGGCAATCAGTTCGCCGTTGAGGCGTTCGGCGGTGGCCTCGGCCAGCGCCAGGCCGATGCCGAGTCCAGTCTGTTTTTGTGAATGACCGAGCAGGCTCAACTCGCCGGTGGTGCCAAAACCGGGGCCGTGATCGCGCACGCTCAACTGCAGCCAGCCGCCATCGCGCGATACCTGTAACGCGACCAAGTGCGAGTGGCGGCTGGCTGAAGCGTCGGCGGCGTTGTTGAGCAAGTTGAGCAGTGCATGACGCAGGCCAGGTGGCGTGCGCAGCACGGTCTGCGCGATCGTTTCGTCCAGCTCCAGGGTCAGCTCGGCCTCCGGCCGCAGCAGCTGGAAGCGTTCCAGGCAGCCGTGGATAAACTCGGTCACGCTGAGCCGCTCCGGCTCCTGCGACAATTGTGCTTTGCCGAATGCGACCATCTCGCGCAGGATCGTGCGGCAGCGATCCACCTGACCTTCCAGCAGTTCCAGATCCTCGGCCAGCAGCGTATCGCCGATGTGCTCGCGGCGCAGTTCGGGTAGCAGGGTGCGCATCGTCGACAGCGGCGTGTTGAGTTCGTGTGCGGCACCGGCAGCCTGGGTGGCGATCGCCAGGATGCCCTCGTCGCGCAGCGCCCGCTCGCGTACGCGCTGCACTTCCAGTTGCTGCACACGCAACGCGTACGCCAACCGATTGATGAAGAAACCCAGCAGCAGTGCGCTGATCACGAAGTTCACGCCCATGCCGGCAACGTGCAGCGAGAAGCCGCCGTGCAGTTCGCCGTGCATCGGCATCGGCAACGGCACATGCCGGTACAGCAGGATCACATAGGCGACGCTGGCCAGCGCGGCTACCGCCAGGATGGCGCGCACCGATAGTGCAGCGGCACTCAGCGCGATCGGCACCAGCAGCAGGGTGATGAACGGGTTGCTGGCGCCGCCGGTGAAATACAGCAGGTAGCCGAGTACCAGCGTATCGGCGGCGATATGGCCAATGGTTTCCCACTCGCGCACCGGCCACGGCTGGCTCAGACGCCAGGCGGCGAATACCGAAAACACCGCGAGCAGGCCGATGCCGAGCAGCAGCGGCAGCAGCGGAATCTGCAGTTGCATCCACCACGCGCAGACCAGCACCGCTGCGCTCTGCCCGGCGATCGCACACAGCCGCAGCCAGGCCAACGTGCGGGTCAGTGCAACCGGGCCAACGCGTTGGGTGGGGCGGTGAGGCATGTCGATCATCGAGGCTTACGAAAAATGCGGTGAACCTGCGGTGCGACGCACGACGGGTTCATCGGCTCAGGACGGCGTGTTGAATTCCTCGCTGCGCACGGCCGGCAGCGGAGTGTGGTGGGTCGCCGCATCTGAATGGCTGGCCGACAGCTTGTTCATCAACGGCAGCATCGCGAGCGCGATCACAGTGCACGCGATACCCACGAAGCCGAGTTGGTTGAACAGACTCACATAGATCGACAGCGACTGTACTGGATCGGTGATGTTGTCCGGGATGTGCGCGATATTCGCCACGATGCTGCCGAGGTATTGCGACAGGCCCACGGCGACGTAGTAAGCCCCCATCATGAAGCCACCCATGCGCGATGGTACGTAGCGCGCGATCATTGCTAAGCCCAGGCCGCTAACCAGCAGTTCGCCCAGCGAATACCAGCCATAACCCCAGACCATCGTCCACGACGACACCTGGCCGGCCACCGCTGCGTTTGCGCCCATGCCGTACATGAAGAAACCGACGGCGACGGCGGCAAAACCCAGCGCGAACTTCAATGCGATCGACGGATCCTTGCCGACCCGGCCGAGGCCGTTGTAGGCGAACACCAGCACTGGGCTCAGCACGACGATCCAGATCGCGTTGAGGTTCTGGTACTGCTCGGGAATCCAGTTCCACAGGTGGATTCCAAATATATTGAATGACAGATCCACGTTGTGCTGCGCGAACAGGTTCAGCGACGTCGCCATCTGCGAGTAGAAGATGAAGAAGAAGATCGTCTGCACGGTCAGCACCAGCGCCGCGATCAGGCCGGCGCGTTCGCTGGGCTGGCTGCTGCGGATCAGGTGCGCGAACACACCAAGGATCACTACGCCGGCGGCATAGACGCAGACCCTCGCCACGGCTTCGCTCTGCAGGATGAACGCGACCACGAATACGAGTAGGAAGGCGGCGCCGAAGACCGGCAACGCCCGGCGCATGTTCATCGGCAGGTCGTCCGCAGGCGAGCCGATGTGCCGTAAGGCGCGACGCATGAAAACGTAGATGATCAAGCCGAGAACCAGGCCCACCGCGCAGGAGCCGAACGCGGTGTGCCAACCCATGGAGTCGCCATAGTGGGCGGCGACCGCGTCGCGGATCCACGGTGTCATCGTCATCGAGAAAAATGAGCCTATGTTCACCGCCATGTAGTAGATGGTGAAGGCGCTGTCGATCTTGGTGTCGTCGCCCTCGTAGATCTTGCGCACCAGGTTGCCGGCATTGGGCTTGAAGAAGCCGTTACCGACCACGATCACGCCGAGCGCGAAGTAGGTGAGGTTGGCCGGGGTCAGCAGCGACAGGATGCCGGCGCGTCCGTCGGTCAGGCCGAGCGCTTCCGGCGGTATCCACAGGATGCCGTAGCCGAGTGCCAGCACGACAGCGCCGATCAGCATGGTGCGCCGCGTACCCAGCAGCTTGTCACCGACCCAGCCACCGATCGCCGGTGTGGCGTAAATCAGCGCCGCCGCCGCACCCCAGACGAGATTGGCCCTGGTATCGGCAAAGCCGAGCTTCTTCATCAGGAAGGTGACCATCAGTACCTGCATGCCGTAGAAGCCGAAGCGCTCCCACATCTCGATCAGGAAGACGGTGGTGAAGGAGCGCGTCTGCGAGACGGGCGGATTCTGGGTGGCCATATCTTTTCCGTGCGTGATTCAAACCTGGGCGACGTGTTGACACGCGCCTGCGCATGTGATTCTGAACGGATCACAACCGCAGAAGCGTAACCTATTCGCCATCAGGGTGTAGCTGCAGTGCGACATGGAACAACCGGCGGCCACTTGCGGCAGCGATGCTTGTGGCATCATGGATGGCTTGTACAAGCCTGTCTGAAGGGAGTCTCGCCACCCATGTCGATCGTTGCGCTGTCGCCGCTGAGCCGCCTTGTGGCCAGCCCCAGCCATGCCGTCATGGCGCTTGTCGGGTCGCCGCTGCCGGCGATTGCCTGAGCGGATACGTCGATATGGCAGCCGAAGGTTTTCGTGGTCCGAAGCAGCTCTGGAACGCGTTCCAGTGGTCGATGAAGGGTTTTCGGGCCGCCTGGCGCCACGAGGCGTCATTCCGGCTGGAAGCCTGTCTGGTGATCGTGCTGGTGCCACTAGGTTTGTGGCTTGGTGACGGTGGGCTGGAAAAATTCGCCTTGATCCTGGCGCCGTTGCTGGTGCTCTCGGCCGAACTGCTCAATTCGGCGATCGAGGCGGTGGTCGACAAGGTCAGCCCGGAATTCCACGAACTGGCCGGCCGCGCCAAGGACATGGGTTCGGCCGCGGTGTTCGTGCTGCTGCTGCTGGTGGCGTTGAGCTGGGGACTGATTCTCGGGCCGCGCCTGTTCGGTTGAGCCGTCGTCTGCCATTCGCGGCAGCACGATTGCACTGGCTCGCATGGGATGATGCAATGACCTTCCACCGGATCGGAGCGACCCCATGAAATTTCTGCGCAATCTCGTGCTGCTGTTGCTCGCCGTCAGCCTGACCGGCTGCGGTTACAACGCGATGCAGCGGCAGGATGAGGCGGTCAAGGCCGCCTGGTCCGAAGTGCTCAACCAGTACCAGCGGCGCGCCGATCTGGTGCCGAACCTGGTCAACACGGTCAAGGGCTATGCGCAGCACGAGGAGAAAGTCTTCGTCGAAGTGACTGAGGCCCGTGCCAAGGTCGGCAGCCTGCAGGTCAACGCGGACTCGCTCAATGATCCGCAGAAGCTACAGCAGTTCCAGGCCGCACAGGGTCAGCTGGGCAGCGCGCTGTCGCGCCTGATGGTGGTCAGCGAGAATTATCCGCAGCTCAAGGCTGACGGTCTGTTCCAGAACCTGCAGGCACAGCTCGAAGGCACCGAGAATCGGGTCACCGTGGCGCGCAACCGCTATGTGCAGGCGGTGCAGCAGTACAACGAAATGATCCGCACCTTCCCGAACAACCTCACCGCCAAGATGTTCGGCTACTCGGTCAAACCGAACTTCAGCGTGGACAACGAGAAGGCGATCTCCACCGCGCCGACCGTCGACTTCGGCACCGGTACGCCGGCCCCTGCCGCCTCGACGCATTGATGATGGCCCGGCGCCTGCCGCGCCTGTGCCTGCTGCTGGCGATGGTGTTGCTGTCGCCGGCCTTGCTGCATGCGGCCGATGCGGTGCCGAAACTGGCGCGCCACGTCACCGACCTCACCGGCACGTTGACGGCGCAGCAGGTCGATCAGCTGGATGCGCAACTGGTCGCACTGGAGAAGGCCAAGGGCGCGCAGCTGGTGGTGCTGATGGTCGGCAGTACGGCAGGGCAGGACATCGAGAGCTATTCGCTGGCTGTGGCCGAGGCGAACAAGGTCGGCCGCAAGGGCACCGATGACGGCGTGTTGCTGCTAGTCGCGAAAGACGATCGCCGCGTGCGCATCGAGGTGGGTTACGGCCTGGAAGGTGCGATTCCCGATGCGGCCACCGCGCGAATCACCCGTGAATACATCGCGCCGAAGTTCCGTGCCAACGATTATTTTGGCGGCATCAACGACGCCGTCGGCGCGTTGACCCAGCTGATCAACGGCGAGACGTTGCCGCCGCCGGTGCAGGGTTCGTCCGGCGATGAACACAGCGGCACTGGTCTGCAGAACGGGCTGATGATCGGCGTATTCGTGGCACTGTTTCTGCGCGGCATGCTGGGGCGGGCCAACGCTTGGATCCGGGCTCCGTTGGGTGCGGTGCTGGTCGGCGGCCTGCTGTGGCTGTTGATCTCGATGGGTGCCGGCATCATCGGCGGGTTGATCAGCGGCGTGCTGATGCTGTTGCCTGGTGGGGCCGGGCGTTCGATCGGCGGCGGTGGCTGGGGTGGCTTCGGTGGTGGTGGCTGGGGCGGAGGTGGTGGCGGCTTTGGCGGTGGTGGTGGTTTCAGCGGCGGTGGCGGCAGTTTCGGCGGCGGCGGTTCGTCGGGGAGCTGGTGATGGCGCGCATGCAACGAATGCTGACCAATCTGTTCGCTGGCTGGTTTCAAATGCGCCGGCGTTTCCCTGCTGCGCTACTGGACGAGATGACGGCGGCGATTGCCGTCGGTGAACGCAACCACTTTGGTGAGGTCTGCTTTGCGATCGAATCGCGACTGGCGCCACTGGCCGTGCTGGACGGCCTCGATTCGCCCGCGCGTGCTCGGCAGGTGTTCGCCCAGCTGCGGGTGTGGGATACCGAATGCAACAGCGGCGTGTTGTTCTATGTGCTGATGGCTGAGCATCGCATCGAGATCGTCGCCGATCGCGGCATCGCAGCGAAAGTGGCGGCCAGCGAGTGGAACGACATTTGCGCCCGCATGCAAGAGCGCTTTGCCCGCGGGCAATGGCGTGAAGGCAGCCTTGAAGGTATTGCCGCCGCGAACGCCTTGCTGACCCGGCATTTTCCCGGCGACGGTCAGGCAAATCCGGACGAGTTGTCGGATCGGCCCGTGCTGCTCTGATTCATGTTGACGCCGTGCCCGCTGCCTCAACAAGCGATCGGCAATAGGCCAAAAAGAAAGGCGCTGTAGCGCCTTTCTTTGATTGCTGCAGCAGCGCCCGTCAGTGTGTGGTGTTGCCGGGTCCGATGTACTTGGCAATGAACGTCTGCAGGCGGTTATAGAACTCGATATTGTTTGCCTCGGCATAGAAGCCGTGGCCTTCACCCGGCTTGCTCAGCCATTCGTAGGGCTTGTGCGCGGCATCGAGCGCCGCACGCATTGCCTTGGCCTGTGCAAACGGCGCGCGCTTGTCGTCCTCACCGTGGATCAACAATACCGGTACGTCAATTTTGTCGGCCAGTTTGTCCGGTGAGTTGGCAGCGAGATCGGCATCGTCCTTGCCGATGACCGTCTTCAGATAGCTGCGGCCGGACTTGTCTTCTTTGATGTCGCCCTTCTTGTACATCATGGCCAGGTCGTAGATGCCGGCATAGCCGACTGCACACTTGAACATGCCCGGCGCGCGGATCGTGGTCATCATCGCTGAGTAGCCGCCGAAGCTGCCGCCATAGACGCAGACACGTTGCGGGTCGGCATATTTTTCCGCGATCGCCCACTTCACGCCGTCGATCAGATCCTGTTGGATGCGGGTGCCCCATTTCAGGTAGCCGGCTTCCTTGAAGTCCTCGCCGCGGCCGCTGGATCCGCGGTAATTCACCTGCAGGACGAGATAGCCACGGCTGGCGAGGAATTGGGCGTCGCCGTCGTAAGACCAGTCGTCCTGTACGCCGATCGGGCCGCCGTGCGGCAGCAGAACCATTGGCAGATTGGTCTGGCTGGCACCGTTCGGAATCGTCAGGATCGCTTCCAGCTCCATGCCGTCGCTAGCCTTGAAGTGCAGTGGACGGCGCTCGGCCATCTTTGCCGGGTCGATCCATGGCTGCGTGGCAAACAGCTTGAGCACCTTGTAGGTGTGCGTGTCGATCAGATAGTAGGTGCCCGGATCGCGGTCGCTGCTGACCGAGAACAGCAGTTTGCCGCCGTCCTCGCTGAAGTCGACGAAGTGGACGTAGCTGCCGGGGAATTTCAGGCTCAGCGCGCGATGCAGTTTTGCCATGGGCAGGTTAGGGTCGATGTAGCTGACCTTGGGTACGCCGGTGGCTGGCACGGTGGCGAACGGCTGGTACGGTAACGGTGTCCACTCGATACCGCCGATACTGCTGAAGCTGTCGCTGGCGAGCAACTTGCGGTTGCCGCCGTTCTCGTCTTGTTGCACCAGTTCGGTAGGGCCGCCCCCGGCGTTGTAGTGGGCGTAGATGCCCTGTTTGTCCGGTGTGAAAAAGATCGGGGTGAAGGTGCCACCGATCTGCGCGGCGGTCATCTTGGCCCAGCCGCCGGTCTGCTGGTGGTAGACGACGTAGTCGTAATCGTCATTGCGTCCGTAGGCAAAGTGGGCCTTGCCATCGGCGCCGACCATGAAGCTCATGTTGCTGACGTCGATCTCTCCAATCAGATGGCGGCTGTTCTTGCTCGCGTCAACGTCGTACAGCGTGCTGGAATTGGTGTTCTCCCAGCTTCGCGTGATCAGGTAGAAGTGGCCATTGGTCGGTTGCGGCAAGCCATCGACGAAGCCCCAGCCACGATCGATGCCGCGTACCCCGGCACGCGACCCGTACTTGCCCTCGAAGCCGTACAGGTAATCCTGATTCTTGCCGTCCAGATCGGTGGCGATCACTTCACCGGTCAGCAAAGGCTTGTCGATCGAGCCGTACATTTTGCCTTTTCCTACCACCAGCCGGGTATTGCTGACCCAGGTGATGTCGGCGGCAATCTCATATTTGGGCAGGCGCAACATGCTCACCGGCTGCTTCATGTCGTCCACCTTGTAGATGGCCAGCAAGTGTGAGTCGCCGTCGGGGTCATTCATGTTGACGGCGAGGTACTGGCCATTCGGCGAGAGCCGCGGCATCGTCAACAGCGGGTGTCGCGCAAAATCTTCCACCGGAATCAGATCGACCGCGCTGGCGGCCGCAGGCAACAAAAGACAGACAGCGGACAGCATGGCCCGCGCAAAACGGTAGGACATCGATTTTCCCCTGGCACGCTCCATGTGATGAGCCGGTTCGTCTGGAGCGCAACGACCTGACTAGGTTCGGGCATCTTTTCGATGCTGTCGACAGCTGTCCGATTCCCTTTCCCGGCTCGGGCAGCGCCTGCCGGTGATTCTAGCCCCCGCTCGGGCGCGATCGGAAGAGGTGCTGACGCCAGACATTCGCGGCCCGCTACACTTGACCTTTGCCAGCCAGCCTTGCCCTCATGATGTCCCAGCCTTTCGTCGTCGATATCGATCCTGTCGCCTTTCACCTCGGCCCAATCCAGGTGCACTGGTACGGGCTGATGTACCTGCTCGGATTCTTCTTTGTCGCCGTGCTGGGCGAGTACCGGCGCCGGCGCAGGCGCCTGCCGGTCAGCCGCGATGCGCTGGGCGACCTGCTGTTCTACGGCATGATGGGCGTGATCGTCGGCGGACGCATGTGGTACATGCTGTTCTATGTCGAGATCAACTGGATTTGGACCGATCCGCTGGCGTTGTTCAAGGTATGGGATGGCGGCATGAGTTTCCACGGTGGCTTGCTCGGCGTACTGGCGGCCGGCTGGTGGTGGTCGCGCCGGCAGCGGCTGCATTTTTTCGACACGGTCGATTTCGTGGCGCCGCTGGTGCCGATCGGTCTGGGCCTTGGACGGCTCGGCAACTTCATCAATGGCGAGTTGTGGGGCAAGCCCAGCGACGTGTCGTGGGCGATGATCTTTCCGCATGCGCCCGATCGGCTGCCGCGGCATCCATCGCAGTTGTACGAAATGCTGCTGGAAGGTGTGGCGATGTTCCTGGTGCTGTGGCTGGTGTCGCTGAAGCCGCGGCCGCGCTATCTGGTTTCCGGCCTGTTCGCGTTGCTTTACGGCTGCTTCCGCTTCGCTGTGGAGTTCGTGCGTGTGCCCGATGCGCAGCTGGGCTATCTGTTCGGCACGCAGTGGGTGACGATGGGGCAGATGCAATCGCTGCCGTTGATCGTGGTCGGGCTGGCGCTGATTGCGCTGTCGCGGCGGGCGCCGACGCTGCCGCTGGCACCCGTTGCCACGAAGGCCTGAAGCATGCGCGCCTATCTCGACCTGCTTCGTCATGTTCTCGATCACGGTACCGAAAAGACCGATCGTACCGGCACCGGTACGCGCAGCGTGTTCGGCTGGCAGCTGCGCTTCGATCTCAACCAGGGATTCCCGCTGGTCACCACCAAGAAGCTGCATCTGAAGTCGATCGTGCACGAGTTGATCTGGTTCCTGCGCGGTGACACCAACATCGCTTACCTGAAAGAACACGGCGTACGCATCTGGGACGAGTGGGCCGATGCGAACGGCGACCTCGGCCCGGTCTACGGCCAGCAATGGCGCGCGTGGCCGACCGCCGATGGCGGTGTGATCGACCAGATCGCCTGGGTGATCGACGAGATCAAGCGCAATCCGGATTCGCGCCGCTTGATCGTCAGCGCCTGGAATGTGGGCGAGCTGCCGAAGATGGCGCTGCTGCCATGCCACAGCCTGTTCCAGTTCTACGTAGCCGACGGCAAGTTGAGCTGCCAGCTGTACCAGCGCTCGGGCGACATCTTCCTCGGCGTGCCGTTCAATATCGCCAGCTATGCGCTGCTCACCCACATGGTTGCGCAGGTCTGCGGACTGGGCGTGGGCGATTTCGTGCACACGCTGGGCGATGCGCATCTATACAATAATCATGTGGAGCAGGCGCGGCTACAGTTGAGCCGCGAGGCGCTGCCGCTGCCGCAGTTGAAGCTCAATCCCGCGGTGCATTCGATCTTCGATTTCCGCTACGAGGACATCGCGATCGAGGGTTACCAGTCGCATCCGGCGATCAAGGGCGTCGTGGCCGTGTAGGGTCCTGCGCTGGCAGAGCCGTTACGGCACTTCCCGTAAATATCTGCGAAACGTCGGTGCTGCCGCAGGGTCGCCGCAGCCTGCTAAGATTCGACGCAATCGGCAGTGCCCATCACCGGCGCGGGCCACTCCATTGCTCAAGCCTTTCAAGGACACGTTATGGCTATTTCGCTGATTGCCGCGCTCGACGAAAATTTCGCCATTGGCCGTCAGGGTCAGTTGCCCTGGCATCTGCCCGATGACCTGCGCTGGTTCAAGCAACTGACCACCGGCAAGAATGTACTGATGGGTTACAACACCGCCGTATCGATTGGCCGCGCGTTGCCTGATCGGGTCAACCTAGTGTTGTCGCGCAAGCACGAGGCACCGTTCCCCGGCCAGATCACCGTGCGCTCGGTGGAAGAGGCGCAGGCCCGCACCGACAATACCGGCCTGATGGTGATCGGTGGCGGCATGGTGTTCGCCGAAGCGTTGCCACGCGCTCGCCGCATGTATCTGACCTGGGTCAGCGCTGCGATCGACGGTGCCGATACGTTCTTCCCCGGCATACATTTCAGCGACTGGGTCGAGGTTTCGCGCGTGCACCACAAGGCCGATGCCGAACACGCCTACGACTTCGACATGGTCGAATACCTGCGCAACAGCTGATGCCGGCGCCGGCCGCGCCGAAGCCCACATGCATGTGATGGCTGGCGTCATGCTGGATGCTGAGGGGCGCGTGCTGCTGGCGCAGCGGCCAGCCGGCAAGCATCTCGCCGGCATGTGGGAGTTTCCCGGCGGCAAACTCGAACCTGGCGAAGCGCCATTGGCGGGATTGGTACGTGAGCTTCACGAGGAGCTCGGCATCACCCTGCTGCATGCCGAGCCGCTGATCCGGGTGCCATACCACTACGTCGAGCGTGTGCTGTTGCTGGATGTCTGGCAGACCGAGCAGTGGGACGGCGAGCCGCAATCGCTGGAAGGGCAGGCGTTGCAATGGCTGCTGCCGGAACACATCGATCCGTCGATCCTAGCCCCGGCTGATCGCTCGATCCTGCAGGCCTTGCGGCTGCCCACGCGCTATGCGATCACCCCGGCCGACGTGCAAGCCGAACAACGCGGCATCTGGTTCGAGCGTATCGGCCATGCGATCGAACGCGGTGGCCAGCTGCTGCAATTGCGCCTGCCGCTGTGGCCGCGCGAGCTAGTTCGCGAACTGGCCGCGGGCCTGCTGCCGCTGGCCCGTCGGCATGGTATCCAGCTGCTGCTCAATGGCGATATCGACGGCGCCCTGGCGCTGGGCATCGGAGTGCAACTCAGGGAGGCGCAACTGATGGCTATGTCCGAACGACCGCTGCCACTGTCGCAACTGGTTGGTGCCAGTTGCCACGATGCGACGCACCTGACGCAGGCGGCGGACATCGGTGCCGACTTCGCCACGCTCTCGCCGGTAGCTGCCACCGACAGTCATCCGCTGACGCCACCGCTTGGCTGGCCCCGCTTCCACTTACTGGCTGAAGCCGCCGCGCTGCCGGTCTATGCGCTCGGCGGCATGGCACCCTCACACGTCACGCAGGCGCGCCTTTGCAGCGGGCAGGGCGTGGCTGGTATTCGTGAGTTCTGGCCCTAAAGCGGCGAACTCTGGCCGCGGTAGGAGCGCACCCTGTGCGCGATGCTCTTTTCGGCACTCCGTGCGAAGAGCAATGGCGCTCGTGCGGATTATTGCGCAGCGGCCAGCGCGAGGTAGCGTTGGTGCAACTTGGCGACGGCGTCGTCCAGGGCGGATTCGTCGCCGCTGTTTTCGATCACGTCGTCGGCCAAGCTGAGCCGTTCGGCGCGGCTGGCCTGATGGGCCTGCATGCGCCGAGCCAGCGTTTCGTCGATGCCGTCGCGGGCGATCAGCCGGGCGATCTGCACCGGTTCAGGTACATCCACCAGCAGCACGCGATCGACCCAGCGATAGTGCGCGATGTTTTCGGCCAGCAACGGAATCGCTAACAGGCAGTACGGCCCACGCTCGGCCAGTGCGCGCTCGCGCAACCACTGGCGCACACGCGGATGGATGATCGCCTCCAGCATCTTGCGCGCTGCGGGATCGGCAAATACGCGCCGGCGCATGGCCGGGCGATCCAGACGACCCGCGTCATCCAATACTTCAGTGCCGAACGTGGTGATCACCGCAGCCAACCCAGTCGTGCCTGGCGCTATCACGTCGCGGGCAGCGCGGTCGGCGTCATAGACATGGACGCCATGTGCCACAAAACGTCGTTCCACTGCACTCTTGCCGGAGGCAATACCGCCGGTCATTGCGACGATCAGATTGCATGGGGCCTGTGCAGTCATTTCAATGCTCCGTATCGGCACCTGGTGGCAGCACGATTGAACATTTTTTGCTGAACACGGCTTTGTCGAAGTCGACCTGCCATATGGGGTTGACGATGCGTGGTCGGTAGCGCCATTGCGCACTGAACAGGCTCATGCTTGGATCGTGCCCAGGAAAATCAACGCCGGCCATGTCGATTAGCGATTCAAAAGTGTCCGCGCTGAGCGTGGGTTTGTCTGCGTTAGTACGCAATACCGACAAGCGCTCTGGAAAAGTTGCGGCGTAAGTATCGGAATACCAAAACAGGGCGGGGATCTCGAACTCGTAAGTGGTACCGATGCCATGCCCAGCGCTCGAGCACGTAGGTGTTAGAAGTGCTTCACCGTGATCGGATGCATAGTACATGGCGGTCATTGCACTGCTGTCGCGGAGAATTCCGATCACCTGTGCCAACACATGATCGGTATACAGGATCGTGTTGTCATAGCTGTTGGTAAAACGAAGGCCGGGCAGCACGCTGTTGTTCGTGTTGTCATACGTTGGTTGGAAGCGTTTGAAAGCTGCCGGGTAACGCATGTCGTAACTGAGATGGCTGCCCATCATGTGTAATACGATGAATAGATCCCCATGTGTTTTCTGCAATACATCTCGCAAAGGTTGCAACAGCACTTCGTCATAGCTTCCGGCAGAGTGCATGGAGACGTGGTTGAGATATATGGTGTGACTGGCTTCGAGTGCATAGGTTGAGACAGGCGAATCGAATTTCCCCATCGGCAACTGATTTGATATCCACCATGTATCAAAGCCGGCTTCTTGCATGGCTCGAAGGATCGATGCCTCTTTCCACGACATCTGCATGTCAGTGATCGGCTTGCGTGTCAGGAGGAGGGGGATGGCCGAAATCGAGATTGGCCACGATGTCACCATGTTGGGAATTGGAATCAGATTTGGAACCTTGGTTAGTTCCGGATTGGTGGCACGTTGGTAGCCAAACAACTGCCAGTGATCACGCCGGCTGCTCTCACCGATTACCAGTACATAGACTTGGCGTTGTGCATGGGCCGATGGTCGATGGGCATGAAAACGAAATGCGTCAAGATGTGAGGCATTGATTCGCACCTGCCGCCATTCTGAATAGTATTCCGTGATCCGCGGGAGCAGCCCAAACGGATAACCGGGTTCAATCGAACCGCTCAGTTCGGAGATCAAGTGCGCGCCTGCGCGCAAGCGCGCGGGGATGGCAAATACGACAATTCCCGCCACCAGTGACAGGGTCATGAAAGTCGTGATCACCCATGCACGCGATCGATGCCGCCAACAAATAGCAGATTGCCAAGTCCATCGTGCGGCCAGAAGTGCCAATGACAGGCCTGCGATCATGCACGCCAAGATCGGGACCATTGCAGAACCGAGGTATTCGTAGGTTTCCCGTGGATTGGTGGCGCCTAGCGTCGCCAGTATTTCCGCACTTGTGGGGTGGTGATAGGCGGCAATGTAGAGCGCTTCGACCGGCGCCAATGCGGCGAAGGGTGCAAGCAGAAGGCAAGCCAACCACAATCTCTTGCCGAATACGGCAAACAGGAATACCAACAGAAGTACCGGGACAATCAGGCCGGATATCCACGTCGTCGATACATGCCCAACGTATAACCAGATCAGGTTGGGTAGCATGATCAGCAGAATCAATGCAGAAACTACTACCCATGCGCGGCGTTGCAGATTGAGAGCGATGGGCATCGTGAGTTTCAGCCAGCCATGTTGAACATGTTTAGGTATCCACGCAGCAGGCTGTGGCCAGCGACAAACCAGACCCAGCCGGCAGCGGCGATGAACGGGCCGAACGGCATCGGAATCTCGCGCTGATGTTTGCGCAGTGCGATCAGGGTGCTGCCGACGAGCGCACCGATCAGTGAGGAAAGCAGGATCGTCGGCAGCAGCGACACCGCCCCGTTCCATGCGCCCAGGGCGGCGAGTAGCTTGAAATCGCCGTGGCCCATGCCTTCCTTGCCGGTCAGTAACTTGAATGCCCAATACACGCTCCACAGGCTCAGGTAACCGATGGCCGCGCCGATGATAGACGACGGTGCGGTGACGAACATCGGGAGCAACGCCAGCAGCAGGCCCAGCCACAGCAGCGGAAAGGTCAGCTGGTCGGGCAGCAGCTGGGTGCGGAAGTCGATGCCGGACAGTGCGATCAGTGTCCAGGTCAGCACCAGCCCCGCCAGGGCAGCCCACGATGGCCCGAACTTCCACACGATCACCGCGCTGAGCAGGCCGCTGAGCAGTTCCACTAGCGGGTACTGGATCGAGATTTTCGTCTTGCAGTAACGGCAGCGTCCGCGCAGCAGCAGCCAGCCGAACAGCGGGATATTGTCCAGCGCCGACAACGGATGCATGCACTGCGGGCAATGCGAGGGCTCGCGCACAATACCTGGCGGCAGCGGCGTCGGATCGACCTCAAGCTCCAGCACGTCACGTGCTTCGCGCCGCCAGTCCGCCGCCATGCGTTCGGGCAACCGCAGAATCACCACATTGAGAAAGCTGCCCACCAGCAGGCCAAGCACACCGGCAAAGGCGATCCATAGGGCGAAGGGAAGTTCGGGCATGCGTCAGCCTTGTGTTTTGGGCCCCGCGGCAGGGGAAGGGCGTAGGGTACGGTGCTTCGCGTAGGAGCGCACCCTGTGCGCGATGCCCTGATGTTGTCGTTGTTGCGAAGAGCATCGCGCACAGGGTGCGCTCCTACAACAAGAACGGCGGGCAATGCCCGCCGTTCTTGTAACGTGCTTCCTTCTGGAAGCCTAGAACGTGCCGGCGAGTTTGAAGATGGGCAGGTACAGGGCGATTACCATGCCGCCGACCAGGGTGCCGAGCACGACCATGATGATCGGTTCGAGCAGGGTGGACAGGGTGTCGACCGCGTTGCTGACTTCTTCCTCGTAGAACTCTGCAACCTTGAACAGCATGTTGTCCAGTGCACCGGATTCCTCGCCGATCGCGGTCATCTGCACCACCATGTTGGGGAACAGGCCGGTCTGCTTCATCGCCAGCTGCAATTGATGACCGACCGAGATGTCGTCACGCATCTGCCTGACGGCATCGCCGTAGACCACGCTGCCGGTGGCGCCGGCCACCGCATCCAGTGCCTCGACCAGCGGCACGCCGGCGCGGAACGTCACGCCGAGCGTGCGGGCGAAGCGGGCGATCGCGGAGTTGCGCACGATATTGCCCATCACCGGCATCTTCAGCGCCATGCGGTCGAGGAAGTGGGCGAATTTGACCGAGCGCTTCTTCGCGATGATCAGTGCGGCAATGCTGCCGCCGATCACGCCGATCACGACCCACCAGTAGCTCTGCATGAACTCCGAGGCACTGACCAGCATCTGGGTCGGGGCAGGCAGCTGCGCGCCGGCGTCCTGGAAGGTTTTGGCGAACACCGGCACCACGAACAGCAGCATGATCAGACAGACCATGAACACCACCGCCAGCACCATCATCGGGTAGAACAGCGCCTTCTTGATCTTCTTCTTGATTGCTTCCGTGCGCTCTTTGTAGGTCGCCACGGTGTCCAGCACGGTGTCCAGCACGCCGGAGGTTTCGCCGGCATGCACCAGGTTGCAGTAGAGCTCGTCGAACTGTACCGGATAACGGGCAAGCGCCTCATGCAACGCCGCGCCGCCCTCGATGTTCTGTTTCACATCGAGCAGGATGTTCTTGAAACGGATGTTCTTCTGGCCGTCGGCAATGATGTCGAAGGACTGCACCATCGGCACGCCGGACGCCATCATGGTGGCGATCTGGCGGCTGAACACGGCGACGTCACCAGGCTTGACCGTGCTGCCGGAGGCACCGAACAGAGGTTTGGAGCGCTCCCGCACGGTTTGCGGGTTCATGCCCTGGCGGCGCAGTTCGGCCTTGACCAGCGTGGCGTTCTTCGACGCCATGTCACCCTTCATACGCTTGCCGCGCTTGTCCAGTGCGACCCAATCGTAGGTGGTCAACTTGCTGACCTCGGCACGTTGCGCGCCGAGCGCGCGCGTCTTGTCAGCGTTTGCTTTTGCGGTTGCGGTAGCCGTGGCCATGCGCGTGTTCCCCCAATGATTCAGTCCCGGAGCCGCCCAAGCTGGCGGCTGGCAAGGTATTTGTGAAGCTTATGTCATTTTTGCGGCACCAAACCGTGGCGCCGGACGCAAGTTCGATGCGGCGGGCGTCCCAGATCCGCCGCTCATTCCTTGGTGACGCGGTCGATCTCGGTCAGGCTGGTCAGCCCATTCTTCACCTTGAGCAGGGCCGACGCGCGCAGGTCATTCACGCCGGCGGCCTTCGCCACCTCGCTGATCTGCAGCGCATTGCCGCCTTGCAGGATGATTTTCTGGATGTCCTCCAGCATCGGCATCACTTGATAGATGCCCACGCGGCCCTTGTAGCCCTCGTTGCAGCCGTCACAGCCGACCGCTTCATAGATAGTCAGGCCGGCGTCGATGTCGGCCTGACTGAAACCGGCCGCCAGCAGCACCTGTGGCGGCAGATTCATCGGTTTCTTGCACTCGTGCAGACGTCGCGCCAGGCGCTGGGCGATGATCAGAGTGACCGATGAAGTGATGTTGTATGGCGCGATGCCCATGTTCATCAGACGCGCGATAGTCTGCGCGGCATCGTTGGTATGCAGGGTGGACAGCACCATGTGGCCGGTCTGTGCGGCCTTGATCGCGATCTCGGCTGTTTCCAGATCGCGGATTTCGCCGACCATGATCACGTCAGGATCCTGGCGCAGGAACGAACGCAGCGCGCTGGCAAATGTCATGCCGCGCTTCACGTTCTGCTGCACCTGGTTGATGCCCTCGACGCGGATTTCCACCGGGTCCTCCACCGTCGAGATGTTGCGCTCGGCGGTGTTGAGCATGTTCAGGCCGGTGTACAGCGAAACCGTCTTGCCTGAACCAGTCGGGCCGGTGACCAGCACCATGCCGTACGGTTTGTGGATCGCATCGATGTAGAGCTTCTGCTGCTCCGGCTCGTAGCCGAGCTTCTCGATGCCGATCTTGGCCGACGAACCGTCCAGGATACGCAGCACGATCTTCTCGCCGAACAACGTCGGCAGCGAGCTAACGCGAAAGTCGATCGCGCGGGTCTTGGACAGGTTGAGCTTGATGCGACCGTCCTGCGGCACGCGCTTCTCGGCAATGTCCAGCTGCGCCATCACCTTGATGCGCGAGGCGATGCGGTTGGCCATCTTCATTGGTGGGCTGGCCACGGCCTTCAGCATGCCGTCCATACGCAGACGCACCCGGTACTGGGTTTCGAATGGCTCGAAATGGATGTCCGAGGCGCCGCGACGAATCGCGTCGACCAGAATCTTGTTGACGAACTTCACCACCGGCGCATCGTCGTTGGCGTTCGCGTCGATGCCGGTGGACTCGACTTCGTCGTCACCGACTTCAAGCTCAAGACCGTCCAGATCGCCGCCACCCATGTCGGGCATGGTGTCGCGCATGCTGTTGAGCAGGCTTTCAATCACACGCTGCAACGAGCCGCGTTCGACCAGGATGGGTTCAACCATGCAGTTGGAATGGAACTTGATTTCGTCAAGCGCGTGCGACTGCATCGGATCGGCGATGCCGACAAACAGCCGCTTGCCGCGACGGAACAGCGGCAACGCCATGTGCTTGGTGATCAACGCCTCGCTGATCAGATCCAGCGGCATCGTCGCCGGGTTCAGTACGGCAACGTCCATCATCGGCATGCCGAACTCGGCCGAGGCGATCTGCGTCAGCCGGCCACTGTCGACCAGGTTGTGATCGAGCAACCAGGCACCCAGCGTGACCTTTTGCAGATTGCTGTCGACCATCGCCTTGCGGACATCGGTCTCCGGCAGCACGCCTTCGGACACCAGCCGGCGCGCCATGCCGGACAGACCTGCGAGCGATGGTTGTAATTGAGATGACATAACCAGACTCGACCCCGCCCCTGTATGTGGTTGAATCTACCGCAGTCCAGCCCGCAGGTCATCCATTCCCTGCATCGCGGAGACGCCAGAGTGATGCAGTGCACAAGGTACTTGCGTCCCCGACCGGCGCAGCCTTGCTCTTTCGCGCGCCAGCAGAGTGAGAGGAGCTATGGGCTCCCCCGACCAACGTCGGCCTGCCGTTCGCGCCGTGTGCCGAAACCGGGCCCTTTTCTCAACCCTCACTCGGGCTTCACGCTATGATCTCCATTCACCCGGGGGAGCCATCTGTTGAACCGTCTGAGCATCATCCTGCCTGCCAAGAACGAGGCGCCCGCACTGGTCGCACTGCTGCCGCGCCTGCGCGCGGCACACCCTGAGGCTGAGATCATCGTGGTCGACGACGGCTCCACCGACGACACCCGCAGCATCTGCACCGGCAGCGGTGTGGCATGCCTGTCCTCACCGTATTCGATGGGTAACGGTGCCGCGATCAAGCGCGGCGCCCGTGCGGCCGCCGGCGATATCCTCATCTTCATGGATGGTGACGGCCAGCATGATCCGGCCGACATCGCACGGCTGCTCGATCAATTGAACCGGGGCTACGACATGGTCGTCGGCGCCCGTGACTGGGGCAGCCAGGCCGGCGTCGGCCGCGGCCTCGCCAACACCTTGTACAACTGGCTGGCTACCCGCATGACCGGCCACCCGGTACTCGATCTCACTTCCGGTTTCCGCGCTGTGCGCGCAGATAAGTTCCGCGAATTCCTGCACCTGCTGCCGAACGGCTTCAGCTACCCCACCACCAGCACCATGGCGTTCTTCCGCAGTGCCTTTCCAGTCGCCTATGTGCCGATCAAGGCCGCTCAGCGCGTCGGCAAGAGCCACATCAAGCCCATACGCGACGGTGTCCGCTTCTTGTTGATCATCTTCAAGATCGCTACGTTGTACTCACCGCTAAAGCTGTTCGTGCCGGCGAGTGTGGTGTTCTTTCTGCTCGGCTGTGCCAACTACGCATGGACCTTCATCCACGAAGGCCGCCTCACCAATATGAGTACGTTGTTGTGGAGTGCGGCGGTGATTGTGTTCCTGATCGGGCTGGTGTCCGAGCAAATCACTGGCTTGATGTATCGACGCGATGCCTGACGGCCGTCACTCAAGTCCGCTGGCGTTGCTGGTGACACGTAATTTTCCGCCGCTGCTCGGCGGCATGGAAAAGGTCAACCAGCATCTGCTTGCCGCGTTGCCGCCCACCTGGCGCACTGCACTATGTGGACCGGCCGGGTGCGCTGAATACGCGCCGCCAGATGCTGAGGTGAAGCAAAGCAGGGTCAAGCCGCTGCCAGTGTTTCTGGTCATCACCCTGTGGCATGCGGTTCACATGGCGTGGCGACGCAAACCCGAGTGGGTCATTGCCGGCAGCGGCCTCACCGCACCGATTGCCTGGTTCGCGGCGCGATGCGTCAGGGGTAGGGCGGCTGTCTATCTGCACGGGCTCGACATCGTGGCACCCAGTCGCGTCTACCAGTGGCTGTGGCTGCCCTTTATCCGGCGCTGCGATCTCGTCGTGGTGAACAGCGTCAGCACGAAGCGGCTGGCACTGAGCCGTGGCGTTCGATCCGACAGGGTGCATGTGTTGCATCCGGGGACCGACCTACCCATGCTGGATGCCGAGGCAGCACGCGGCTTCCGAGAGCGTTATGGTCTCGGGCTGCGGCCGCTGCTGCTTTCGGTAGGGCGGCTGACTCAGCGCAAGGGGCTTGCCGAGTTTGTGGCGAAAGCCTTGCCGGTTGTCGTTTCCCGTTATCGGGAAGCGCTGCTGTTGATCATCGGTGATGAAGCCAGTGATGCCTTGCATACGCGGACAGGTTCGGAGCGTGAACGCATCCTCGCCGCGGCTCGTGATGCCGGCGTCGAGCAGAATCTGCGCTTCCTTGGACGCTGCGACGAGGCGACCCTTGGCGCGGCCTACCAGGCCGCTAATCTCCACATCTTCCCCGTGCTTGAGTTGCCCGGCGACGTGGAAGGTTTTGGCATGGTGGCCCTGGAGTCGGCGGCACACGGCTTGCCTACCATCGCCTTTGCAGTGGGCGGCGTGTCCGACGCCGTTCAAGACGGGCGGACCGGCACCTTGGTTGAGCCGAATGACTATGGCAATCTGAGTGAGACAGTGATTCAGCAACTCGCGCAGGCACGTGATAGTTCGGCTACCACGATCTGTCGCGAGTTCGCTGCAGGCAAGACATGGCCGGTTTTCGGCGAGCGCTTGCGCAAGCTGCTGGGTACGTCGAATGTCTGATACCCCATCGAATAATCATGGCAATGACGTAGGTGCCGCGCGTCAACCCCACGCCGTGCTCGACCTGCCATCGCGCCGCTTCAAGGGATTGAAGATCGAACGCCTGCTGGATCTGGCCAATCGCCCGCAGCCGATACGCCTGCTTGAAGTTGGCACGGGTTCGGGCGGCATAGCCCATTACTTCGGCATGCACCAGCAGCTGCGTTGTGAAGTGGATGCAGTAGACGTCCACGACAACCGGTTGGTCGCCGAAGGTTATCGCTACCATCAGGTCCAAGACACGCAGTTGCCGTTCGCTGAAGGGTCCTTCGACGTCGTGCTGACCAATCATGTCATCGAGCACGTTGGCGGCGAGCAGGCGCAGCACGCACACCTGGCCGAGCTACGTCGAGTGCTGCGCCCCGAAGGTGTGGGTTATCTCGCCGTACCCAATCGCTGGATGCTGATTGAACCGCACTACAAACTCGCCTTCCTGAGCTGGTTGCCGCATGCATGGCGTACGCCCTATCTGCGCAGCACCGGCAAAGGCGAGGTGTATGACTGCGAACCGTTACAGATGAAGCAACTGGAGAGCATGTTGGCCGACGCAGGTTTTCAGCATCAGAACCTGTGCATCAACGCCTTGCGCGCCACATTCGAGATCGAGCGCGCGCAATCCACCATCGCTCGTGTGCTGCGACATATCCCCGATGGCGCATTCATGCCGCTTCGCCGGATCATCCCGACCTTTATCTATCAATTCTGGCGGGATACTGACGTTAAAAGCTGATCCAGTCGCTGCGCCTGCATGGTCCAGGTAGCGCGGGAACCATAGTCGGCGCGTGGCACTGCAAGCAGATCGAGAATACGCTGCGCAAACGCCTCAGCATCACCCACCGTTACCAGGTATTGATGCCGATCACCCAGCATCCAGCGCACGGGGTCGGTCGCAGTGGCAACGACCGGTACTCCACAAGCCATCGCTTCGCATAACTTGGCTGGATAGCTGTAGCGTCCGAAACGGGTATCAGCGGTGATGATGCAGGCAATGTCGAGCGCATTGATCAGTAGTGGCAACTGCGCGTCTGGAACATACCCAGAGCCGATCACGCCCGGCTCATTCAACGCGTACTCTGGTGGGCGGCCGCTAAGCACCAGTTGGAGATCGGGACGCGTAGCGCGCGCGCGTCGGAACGCATCCAGCAACATGCCGGTGCCACGGTTTCGCGCCCAGCTGCCGATGTAGCCCACGAGTGGGGCGCCATTTGGCAAGCCGAGGTGCTGGCGACACTGCGATTTGTCTTGCGACATGAATTCCGGATCAGCCGCCATCGGCAGGACTTCAACATCATGGCCCCCGCGGCGATGTGATTGCAGCCGCTGAGCAAGTTGTGGGCCTGCTGCCGTTACAAGGTCGGCGTTACGTACCGATCGGCGCCAAAGCCAATGCAATGGGAAATTCCAAGGCATGTAGGCTTCGAAGTTGTCGTACGCATCAACTGCCAGTCGAGCACCACAGCGCGAGGCCAGCCATTGAGCAAGCGAACCAAATGGCGCATCAGACATGCCAAGCACCCAGTCCGGGCGAAAGGCTATTGCCTCACGTTTGACGCGTTGCAACAACCCGATAGGTCCGAGAGTGCGGATGTCGTGACTAATCCATTCGCCGCCGCCGATAGATGTCCGAATCGATGGCCTGCCGCGATGGCCACATAAGACCACACACACGTCGTGCCCGATGGATGCCAATGAGGTGGGAAGATGATAAAAACGCCCGTAAGGGCGTTCTATCAGATCGCGTTGCTGTGGATCGCGTTTACAGAGGAATAGAAGACGCATGGTAGAAGAGTCAAGGCTGAAAAATTATAGCGAGCATAAAGACGTCCACCATAGCTTCATTGAACAACGTGTTCGGCAGCGAGCATCGCCTGTATGACGCCCCGCATGTCGTACTTCGCTTGCCAGCCGAGCAATTGCTGAGCCTTTCTGGGGTTTGCCATGTTCTTCTTCAAATCGGTTGGGCGGAAGAGTTGAGAGTCAACGCTGACGTGATCACGCCAGTTAAGACCAAGCTCCGAAAATGCAAAATCAACGAATTCCTCCAGCGTGTGGCTAGCCCCTGTAGCGATGACGAAGTCATCCGGCTGCTCTTGCTGAAGCATTCTCCACATGGCCTCGACGTATTCGGGTGCCCAGCCCCAGTCACGAGAAATGGAAAGGTTGCCAAGTAGCAACCTTTCGGTGCTGCCCTGAGCAATCCGTGAGGCAGCAGCGATGACTTTTCGCGTGACGAAGCGCTCGGGCCGTAGTGGTGACTCATGGTTGAAAAGGATGCCGGTACAGGCAAACAGGTCATAGGCTTCGCGGTAATTTGCCACTTCCCAGTAAGCGGCGGCCTTCGCTACCGCATAAGGGCTGCGCGGTCGAAAGGGTGTTGACTCGTTGCAGGTCGCTTCCGAGGCTTCACCGAAACATTCGCCCGAACCTGCGTTGTACAGCTTCATTGGCTCACCTGTGAAACGAATGGCTTCAAGCAGGTTGAGCGTTGCGATGCTGATGCTCTCCAGGGTTTCGACCGGCTGGTCGAAAGACAGGCCAACTGAGCTTTGGCCGGCGAGATTGTAGATTTCGTCCGGACGAATCTTGACCAGAGCTTGTAGCACGCTGCGGAAGTCGGTGACGGCGATGGAAACACATTGGATTTCGTCTCGAATGCCGAGTGTCCGAAGGTTTGCGAAACCAGAGACCTGGGCGTCGCGGGATGACCCATAGACTTCGTAACCCTTGCTGAGCAACAGCTTCGCCAAGTAGCTACCGTCTTGGCCACCGACGCCGCAAATCAGTGCACGTTTCATGGGTTCTCAGTTCCGTAATACGTGTTTGTACGTGTCCAGTGTCTCACGAGCGCACTTTTCCCAGGAAAAGAGCTTGACCCGCTCATGTCCAAGAGCAGCCAATTGCCGCAAGCGGTCTGGCGACGACAAAACTTGTTCAATAGCTTCACGCAAGCCTTCAGGATCATGGGGGTCGAACAGTTCAGCAGCTTCTCCCACTACCTCTGGCATGGAGCTCGTGTTCGAGCAGATCACCGGGCAGCCAAATGACATGGCTTCCAAGGGAGGGATGCCGAAACCTTCGTATTGCGAGGGGTAGACGAATGCAGATGCGGATGCGTACAGGGAAGCTAACACGCTGTCGCAACCGGAGAGAAAGACGACCCTTCCCGGCTTGATGCCGAGCGAATGAATCAATGACGATTCGCGCGACGTGACGCTACCACCACCAAAACAGACTAGTGAGAACTCTGTATGCAGATTTGATCGCGAATAGGCCTTAAGGAGGCCTTCGAAATTCTTGTAGCCACCTCGCGCGCCGACGTAAAGCAGGTAGGGAGATTTGGGTGTCAGTGATGGCGAGGATTGTGGCTTAGTTATCAAGGAGTAGCCGAGATGTACTACCGACGTCTTCTCGATCGGTATGTTGGTTGCTTCAATCAAATCACGGCGAGTGTTTTCGGATATGCAGATGATGTGATCGGCTCGTTGCAAGGCGGCTCGCTTAGCTCGATGTGTCACGTCGTAGCGGGAAAACGAGCCGGGGAATCGTTCGTGGATCATGTCGTACACAGTGATAACGCGCTTTGCCGACCGGGGTGCACAATCGAGCATGGAGTAATACGTTTCGTGAAAAATATCCGTATTATGCTTCGTGTGATTTCGTAAATAAGTTAGTGATATATTTACCAATTTTGCCGTTAGCTTCGTAAGTCGGTTTGGGTAAAACTTCGTGCCGTTGAGATCCGTGGCCGTCGACGACTCAATATATTCGTTTACATATAGTGGAGCGAATATTTCCACGCAGTCACCTTCGATTGATGGGATCATATTCGCGATCTCATGGAAGTATCGCGATATGCCTCCGTATCTTTGCTTGCTGAAGATCTGGTAATCGTAGGTGATGCGCATATGGTTTTTTCGTCATCATGATTGTGCTAATGAACAACTTACCTTCGTGAGTTCATTGACTCTCGAAGTCGTCGTAGTTCATAGACTATCTGTGTTTTGAAGGCAATCGCGTTAATTCGAATCAATGTTGCAAAAAGTTTCACTTTACCACTCGCACTGGTTTCTGCGAAAAGTTGAATAAGGCGCTTCGAAAGATCAAAGAATGGAAAGATCCAGTGCACCGGTCGTGTCCGATATCGAGAAAAGATCGTCAGACTGTTACTTATGCCGTGCTTTCCGAGCTCAACATATCCGGATTCGAGCCGATGGCTTTTCCCTTCGCTTAATGCTTGCAGGACAAGTAACCAATCCGCGCCGAGGAAACTATCTGGTTTGACCAGCCATGATCGAAGAGCTCTATACCGAAACAGCGAACAGAATCGGGCATTCGCGTGCCAGCAATCAAAAAAGCTAAGGATCCGATTGTAGGGGTCATCTTCGGTGCTGGATTGGTCGCCCATCGTGATGGAATTAAAGCTGGAACCTTTAAACCTCGTGGGGCAGGTTGCCGCAATATAGTCGGGATGGCTGTCCAGGAATTGTAGGGTCAATTCCAGAAAATCTGGTGAGCGCGTGTCGTCAGCTGCTGCCCAACAAAAATAATCACATGCAGACGCTGCGAGTACGTAGCTGAAATTTGCTTCGGTGCCAAGATTGTATGGTTGCCTTATGTATGTGAGCCTCGCATCGCGATTTGCGAACTCTTTGCAAATATCGGCGGTACGGTCGGTCGATGCGTTATCGGAAATAATGAGTCGAAATTTGCGGAAACTTTGATCAAGAATAGATTGAATCGCCGCTTCGACGGTGCGCTCGCCGTTGTACACCGGCATTCCTACAATTACCCGTGGGTATTGCGATGACTGCAGAGGTTCTGCTTGGTCTGGTGTCATATGAAGAACTTCACGTGCATCAGTTTCCAACCAAACATCCGCGCGCAGGCGAGATAAGAGGCGATCAACGAGGAGGCGGCTATGGCGGCAACTCCAACTTGATCTTCAAAGAAGGTCGATATCAAGTAAAAAATAACTGTTATTGCGGTAACGACGATGATCGGCTTCGCCACCGCGGTGACACACCAAGATCGTCTGGCTTCACTTAGTAGCGTTCTATACATGAGCGGGGCGGCGAATAACATGTAGCCGAGATTGAGTAGCAGCCATGGTAGTGCGGCCCCAGGTAGAGAATAGCGTTCGGCAAGGTACACAGTCATTGGCACTACAAGTACGCTTGCAATGATGTTTTGCACCAACGGGATCTTGGTTCTCCCCTGAGCAAGTTGAAGCGCATACGGGAAATGCATCAGAGCGTTGAACATCGTTCCTATACATATGAAGGCTAGCGGCAGATGAGTGGCAGCTGCCAGATTTTGGTCGCGCGTCCAAAATAAAAGAAGGTCCCTCCCGAAAAAAGTGATCCATAGGGATAGTGGGACGACTGCAGTAGCCATCAGGCTGGCGCCCCTCATGTAGTCGTGAAGTAGTTCGCTCACTGAATCAGCACGAGAGACCAGTTGCGTAATGTGTGGGTAGTAGGCGTTAAAAATGGGTCCAGTCAATCTTAGCGCCACTGTTCCCGCGGTCCACGCAACCATGTAATAGCCGAAGTACTGAAGGGGCAGGACTTTGGATAGAACAATTTTGTCTGTTTGCGTCAGTAACAACGCCAACACGTTTATGGCACCCACGCCGACTGTAAACCGTCCAGTTCTTCGTAGCGAAGCCAACTTGAAGCGCGGTGTCCCCTGAGTGTCGACCGAACGCCAGGTTGCGATGTACAACGCGATCAGAGTGAGGATGCCTACAATACACTGCCAAGCAAAAAAGGCCGCTACGGTGGGTGACAGGATCCACAGCACGATTACCGCTCCTAATGCCCTGGCCGTAGTCGCAACTGCACCGATGACATTCAAACGCACCTGTCGTTGCTGCCCTACCATGCTTCCGGAGTAGAAGGCGACGGGGAACTGCAGCACAACAGCAGCGCCCATGAGTCGCAACGCATCCGTGGTCGTTTCAACCTCAGCAGGCGAAATTTTCATCCAGTCGCTGGCGATAAAGGGGGCGAGTAGGGCTACAACTAGGCCTGCTATGGCAGCTATTCCCCAAAAAATAGTTTCTATAGTTCTAAGGGTAGTTAATAGCTGCTCTCGCTGGATGCCTTCAACTTGATTGAGAGTTGCCGACTCCCTCGTTACGGTGGCGCCAAGGCCACCATCCAATATGGCGAGGGTTGCGCAGAGCGTGGCAAAAAATCCGATGAGACCAAATCCCTCGGCGCCCACGAAGTGTAGATAGAGCGGCACCACAATCAGAGACGTCAAAGCCGACCATCCTTGGCCCAAGGCGTTGGCTGTGAGGTTCTTCTTTATCTGATGCACTGTGCAAACCTTATTGCTGCGCTTGTCGAGGTCATCAAGGTATGGCTGCTCTTTCAGTGCGCTCAACGTGCGACTTTGGGGCCACGAGGTGTCATCCACGGAATGCCGCGGTGACGATGGGCTGAACTGAGTACGCTACTTATGCCACTCGGCGCAGGTAGCCACCAGGTGCGACGGTGATGAGGATCTTGGCTTCGATGTCTTCGTCGACGACGAAATTCGAATGCTCGGCTAGGAACGTTCGGGTCGCTGTTTTTGGGTTGTTGCCGGTGTCCCACGGGCGATCTGGGTAGAGATTCGCCGGCATATCTTCGATGACGGTGTCAAACACCACACAATAGCTTCCCAGCGCGACCAGTGGTGCGTAGGCGTGCAACTCGGCAAGTACATGGTCGTGCGTATGGTTTGAGTCAAGCACGACCAGTACTCTCTTGTTTTCAGCGATTGCTTTGACCTGTGCGATTATTTCCGGCGAGGTGCTCGAGCCCTCTAGCATCGTGATGCGCTTGAACATGGGGTGGGTCTCAATGGCCTCGCGATTGTGCGCGCGGATATCGATGTCGATGCCCAGAACCTCGCCCTTACCAATTAACTCGCAGATTGACGCGTAGAACACCAGGGACCCGCCGTGGGCGATTCCCGTTTCCACAATCAGGTCAGGTTGTACCTGCCAGAGGATTTCCTGCATCGCAATCATGTCTTGCGGGTATTGGATAATCGGGCGCCCCATCCAGCGGAAATTGTAGGAATATTGATGGGTAATTGATTTCGACATCCAATCAATGGACTGCTTCCTCAATTCGTCGTCTTGTTTTAAATTGTTGATGTTGCGCGCCACGGATTCTTCAAATTCAGATACTGGGTTCATACTTTGGCTCACTCGAGTTTTTTATGGTGTGCTTCTGTCGACTTACTCGCATAACTCACGGATTACATTTGTTGATCCACGGCAGTGTAGTTAGGGCCAAGGCCGCCCATCTCACGGATCTCAGAAAGGTAATTCGAGTTCATCACAAAAATGTTAGGGGTGTCGCCCAACCGCGAGAGTGCGTCACTCGGTGGGAGTACACACAGCCCGCTACCAGCTAGAAACTGACCATGTTTTGCGGGATTGATATCAACTGCCACGTGTAGCGTGGTGCCGCGAAGGTGCATATGGTGCGAGAACATGACACCCTTGGCAGCGGAGCCCCATATCGCATTGTAGGCGCCGGTGCTTGCAATTTGTGCGCAGCGGTCAAGGGTGTCAAAAAAGTCGTCGGGAATAGATATCCGTGGTGGCGCGCCTAGAGGAGCCGTTGCAGGGTCACGTAGAGAATCTAGATCGGCAACCACGTAAATGTACTGACCGCCAAATAACGGGCCGGACTCAAGCACGCGACCGAACATTCGGTGGAAATCAGCAAGACGGAAGTAGTTTACGTGTTCATAGAACACGTCAAACCAAGCCTTGCGACGTAGAATCCACTCTAGGCAGGGCACTTCGATGTAGATCAGACCACTGCCGTTGCCATTGTTATTTGCTCGCCTCACTAGGTTGAGAAACTCCATTGGCGATGGAATGTGTTCGAGCACGTGGCGCATCACGATAGCGTCGCCGCGAATGCCTAGACCGGGTTTGAAGTGCTCGCGAACGATGTATTCTGAGTTTCCTTCGTAGGCGGGGTCTATTCCGCGTGCGTCGTGGTTGGCAGCGCGTAGAAGCTCTAGAAATGTGCCTTTGCCACAGCCGATTTCAAGGATGCTCATCGCATCGAACTGGCGGCTGATTACGTCAAGTACCTGCGTGATATGTGCCTGGAACGCCGGCGAATGGCCTTGCTCATTTTGATAGCTTCCGTCATAGCTGAGAAGATTGGCGTCAAATGCGCTGTTATGCACCAAACCGCTGGCCGCGTCTTGGGTCAATATCACATCGCCGCGTGGGCAAGCACACGCCTCGTTTGCGGTCCCAAACATCTTGTTTTGATAGACCGGAACTCCTTCCAGACGTAGTAGCTCATGCGCGCTCATATTGACCTCAACAGGGAATTTAGCCGCAGCGTGCTACCCCAAAATGCGAACGGCTCGTAATCAGGGTAAGAATACACGCCAAGGTTCAGCGTGATATCAGTACGGCAAGTCTGCAGCCAATCGCGTACGGTATCGGCGACTGTTGCGGGCCGACCGCTACAGATGTTGATGGTGCCCGCATTGGCATGGTGGAGAGTCACCGCAACGATGTGCGCAGCTGCAGTTTCGATAGGGAGAAAGTCGCGAACTTGATCGCCAGCCGACATGTCGAAACTGCTCTTGCCCGCCGCCACGGCTGCGCATAATTGTGGGTACAGCGAAGTCGCCGCTTGTCCAGGGCCATAAACATAGAAAAGTCGCAACCAGCTCAGGCCGAAGTTGTGAGTGGCTTGTTGTTCCTGCAGGTGCCGATGTAGCCGCTGTTTCGCTTCTCCGTAGACCGTAGCCGGCAGTGCCGCTGTCGCTTCACTTAGTTCACCAGACTGCAAACCGTATTCGAGGCAGGTACCAACAGCTGTTAGCTGCGTCAGTCCCGAGTCGATACAGGTGTCAAGGAATGCCTTATGGCGCGGGAATTCTTTGTTGAGATGATCGCTTGAACGGTAATTTGGCAGCCCACCCCAAGCCAAGTGCAGAAGTGCGTCCGGACGGCCCATACGTACGAACGGATTGGTACTGGCGTTACCGATATCCATTACCAGCGGTGTCACGGTAGGGCTTATCGGCGGATCGGGATGCCGTGAGATCGCGATCACCTCGGCACCTCTGCGTACTAGCTCGCGCACTACATGGCGGCCAATGAAACCACTCGCACCGGTGACCGCAACGCGCATCGTCAGTCGACTTCCATCGCTGGTACGGCTGTCGCGAAGCGACCACCCCATTCACGAATGTAGGCCAGTTGCTCGGTAATCTCCTGGCGAAGATTCCACGGCAGGATTAGCACGATGTCGGGGCGCTCGGCACGCAAGTATTCCTCCGCGACTACGAGAATCCGTGAGCCGGGTAGGTAGCGGCCCTGCTTGTGCGGTGAGGCATCGACCACGTAGGGCAGTAGGTCCGAACGTACCCCGGCGTAGTTGAGCAGCGTGTTGCCCTTGGCGGCGGCGCCGTAACCAGCGACCTTGCGACCGTCGCGTTGTTGCTGCAACAGAAAGCTGAGTAGGTCGTTCTTGACGGCGTTGGCGCGGGACTGAAAGCCGCGGTAATAGCTCATGTCCAGCATGCCTTCCGCTACTTCAGCGGCCAGCAACGCATCAACCGCGGGTGTCTCGCTGTGATCGCTGCTGCTGTGTGCGGCCCATATCCGCAGTGACCCGCCGTGGGTTGGCAATTGCTCGACATCCCAAATGTGCAGGCCGTGTGCGGCGAACACCGTGCGCATGGTGTGCAGCGAGAAATAGGAGAAGTGTTCGTGGTAAACGGTGTCGAATTGGCACTGCTCGACCAACTGCTGCAAGTGCGGGACCTCAATCGTGATAACACCTTGCGGAGCCAATGTACAGGCCAACCCGGCAACGAAGTCGTTTAGATCGGGGACGTGGGCAAGCACGTTGTTGGCCACGATCAAATCCGCACAACGGCGCTGGGCCACGAAGCGACCAGCGAAATCGAGCCCGAAGAACTCGACAATTGTATCGATGCCCTTAGCTTGCGCGACGGTTGCGGTACCTATGGTCGGCTCGATGCCGACGCAGGGGATGCCGCGCGCTGCGACATACTGCAACAGGTAGCCGTCGTTGGAGGCGATTTCGACGACCAGGCTGCCACTGTTGAGGCCGAGCCTTGACGTAGCTTTTTCAACGTAGAGCTCAGCATGGGCCAGCCAAGAGCGCGAATACGATGAAAAGTACGCATAGTCGGGAGCAAACAGCGCCGTGTGCGACTGAACCTCGTCGACCTGTACCAGCAGGCAGCGCGGGCAGGTACGCAGCTTCAGCGGAAAATACAGCTCGGGTGCTGACAACGCGTTGGCAGTAAGGAATGCGTTGGAAGGTGGCGCGGTGCCCAGGTCCAGAAACACGTTGTCGAGCAGCGCGTCATCGAGTGGGGTCGCGCAGTGGCGACATTTCATGCGTGGATTCCTGCAAAGTCATCGTCGATCAGTGGTGCCGAGCGATCTTTGGCCGAGATGTGAAGCACCGGTAGCGGCCACACGATAGCCAGTGTTGGGTCGTCATGGCGAAGTGTACCTTCGTGTTCGCGGCTCCACCGTGCGGTGTGCATGTAAATCAGTTGTACATCATCGCTTAACGCCTGGAAGCCATGGGCAAATCCCTCGGGGATGAATACTTGCAGCGACGCATTGGCGTCGAGTTCGACGGCGTGCCAATGCAGATAAGTCGCTGAGTTGACACGTAGATCCACCGCTACATCGAATACTCGCCCGCGTACGCAACGGATGAGCTTGGCCTCGGCTGCAGGAGGGCGCTGGAAGTGCATGCCGCGCACGGTGCCACGCTGTTGGGTGATCGAGAGATTGATCTGCGGAAAATGCAGGTCGGGTCGAAGGATTGCGAGTTCATCTTGGCAGAACACGCGCACGAAACTGCCACGCTCGTCACTGATCGGTGCGGTCTCGATCACTGTTAATCCGGCCAGTGAGGTCGGCAGCAGCTTCATCGCACTCATGATCGGCCGGCCCACTCGATCCCGGCGGCACGCGCGTCGGTTATGTAATCGCGCAAGTCGTTTTTGCTGCACAGTTCGCCGTGCTGGTGGAACGCGCGATACCAATCCACCGTGCGCGCCACCGTTGTCGCTGCATTCCACACCGGGTGCCAGCCAAGTTCGTGTGCGGCCTTGCTGCAGTCCAATCGCAGTGTCGAGGCCTCGTGTGGATGCGGGCCGGGGCTGGGTTCAACAAGTACGCTGGGCCAGCGTTCCCGCATGCGTGCAACCAGTGTGGCGACAGGGACGGTGGCGTCGTCAGCAGGGCCGAAATTCCATGGGCCTTCGACCGGCTCGCCAGCGAGCAGGCCTTGGCCGAGTCGCAGATAACCGGATAACGGTTCAAGCACATGCTGCCAAGGACGCACTGCGTCCGGATTGCGAAGTCGCAATGGTGTATTTGCAACTGCCGCGCGGATCAGGTCGGACACTAGCCGATCTTCGGACCAGTCGCCGCCACCGATCACGTTGCCGGCGCGTGCGGTCGCGATGCGCGCTCCACCGTTTCCGACGCTGCGGAAGTAGCTTTTTCGGTAGCAATCGGAAACGAGTTCCGCGCACGCCTTGGACGTGCTGTATGGGTCGTGGCCGCCGAGCGGACAGGCTTCGTTGTAGCCGTTGTTGGTTGGTTGGTCGAGGTAAACTTTATCGGTGGTTACATTGACCACCGCGCGCGTTGATGTGCATGCTCGCACTGCTTCAAGCAAGTTGACCAAGCCCATCACATTGGTTGCGAATGTTTCGACGGGTTCGGCATAACTGCGGCGCACCAGTGGTTTCGCTGCCAGATGGAAAATGACCTCTGGCTGATATTGTTCCAATACGCGGCGCACGGCATCTGCGTTGCGCAAGTCCACGCGATGATCGGCAACATCATCGAGTCCGAGCAAGTCCCAGTGTGCGGGGGTCGTGTTGGGGGCGAGCGCCAGCCCTGCGACGTGTGCACCCAGTTCGCGCAGCCAAAGCGCCAACCAGGATCCCTTGAAGCCGGTATGGCCGGTGACCAATACGCGACGGCCGGCATACGCGCCGCCGAAGAGTGTGCTCAAGGCCATACTTTCCACGGTGCCTTACCCGTTTGCCAGAGTTCTTCCAATCTCACTTTGTCACGCAGGGTGTCCATGGGCTGCCAGAACCCGCGGTGGGTATAGGCAGACAGTTGTTCCTCACGTGCAAGACTTTCGAGCGGCTCACGCTCCCAAATTGTGGCATCGTCTTTGATGTAGTTCAGTACAGCCGATTCAAGCACGAAAAAACCGCCATTGATCCATGAACCATCGCCCAAGGGCTTTTCCTCGAAGCGGGTGATTCGGTGGTCCTTGATGTCAATAGCGCCGAAGCGACCAGGCGGCTGTACCGCACACATGGTCGCCAAGGTGCCGTTGGCCCGGTGGAAGGCAAGTTGCTGGGTGATGTCGACGTCAGCAAGGCCATCACCGTAGGTGAAGCAGAACGTCTCACCATCCAGATATTCCACCACACGCTTTAACCTGCCTCCTGTCTGCGTTTGGTCGCCGGTATCGACCAACGTGACACGCCATGGCTCAGCATGCTTTTGATGGACTTCAAGCGTGTTGTTTGAAAGATCGAAGGTGACATCCGACATATGCAGGAAATAGTTGGCGAAATATTCCTTGATCACATAGCCCTTGTAGCCCAGACAAATGATGAAATCGTTGATGCCATGATGCGAGTAAATTTTCAGCAGGTGCCAGAGCACGGGCATACCGCCAATCTCAATCATCGGCTTGGGGCGCACAGCCGTCTCCTCACTGATGCGCGTGCCCAAGCCGCCGGCAAGAATGACAGCCTTCATGAAAAGTATTTTCGTGGATAACAGCGGCGGATCATGCAACCATCCCTCGTTGATACGCTTGGAAGAATGACGGACTGCTCTTGCAGTGTCTGTTTTTGTTGAAAGATCACACTATTGCGCGACCTAGTTTGTGATGTGCCAAGCATAGGTTGCCGCCAGCCCCTCTTCCAGCGGAATCCGCGCCGACCAGCCGAGGTCGCGCATACGGTGTGCATCAAGCACCTTTCGTGGCGTCCCGTCCGGTTTGGAAGCGTCGAACAGCATGCTTCCCGTATAACCCACCACGCTGGCAATACTGCGGGCGAGCTCGGCGATGTTGATTTCGTCGCCCGATCCAATGTTGACGATTTCTTCAGCGCTATACGCTTGCATCAGCACCAGCAGGGCATTGGCAAGATCATCGGCATGCAGCAATTCGCGCAGCGGGCGGCCACTCCCCCAAATGGTGACCTTGGGGATGCCTGCGACTTTGGCCTCATGAAAGCGCCGAATCAGCGCCGGTACCACGTGCGAATTGTCGGGATCAAAGTTGTCGCCCGGCCCATACAGATTGGTCGGCATCGCGCAGATGGCATCAAACCCATATTGCTGCCGATACGCCTGGCACATCTTCAACCCAGCGATCTTCGCGATGGCATACCACTCGTTGGTTGGCTCCAGCGGGCCGGTCAGCAGGTACTCCTCCTTGATCGGCTGGGGGCAGTCGCGCGGATAGATGCAGGATGAGCCGAGGAACAGCAGCTTCTTCGCGCCATGCTTCCACGCGCTGTGGATCACGTTGGTCTGGATGGCCAGATTGTCGCGGATGAACTCGGCCGAGTAGGTGCTGTTGGCAAGGATGCCACCTACCTTGGCAGCTGCCAGAAACACGTATTCCGGCTTTTCTGTTGCAAAGAACTGCTCGACTTGCGACTGGTTGGTGAGATCGAGTTCCTGATGCGTGCGCAAGATGAGGTTGCTGACACCGTCGGCTTTGAGGCGGCGCACGATCGCTGAGCCCACCAGCCCGCGGTGGCCGGCAACATAAATGCGTGCGTGGATATCCATGGTCGATCTATTCGTGGGGGTTGGGTGAGTGGAATCCGGCATGGCTGATCAACGCGTCACGTTGAGCGAGCTTCAGATCTGATTCCATCATCTCACGCACCAGTGTGCTGAAATCGGTCATCGGTTGCCACCCCAGCTTTCGGTGAGCCTTGCTTGGGTCGCCCAGCAAGGTTTCCACTTCGGCAGGGCGGAAGTAGCGCGGGTCGATCGCCACGATTCGTTGGCCGGGCTGGGCCGCGGAGTCGCTCGGCGCGCTGGCTACGATGCCGTGTTCATCGACCCCGCTGCCAGTCCATTCAATACGGACACCCAGCTCACCAGCGGCGCAGTCGACGAATTCGCGCACGGAGTGTTGGATCCCGGTGGCAATGACGAAGTCTTCCGGTGTGTTCTGTTGCAACATCAGCCATTGTGCTTCCACAAAATCGCGTGCATGACCCCAGTCACGACGAGCGTCGAGGTTGCCGAGATATAGACAGTCCTGTTGACCAAGGTGGATGCGCGCCAGTGCGCGAGTGATTTTTCGGGTAACGAAGGTCTCGCCGCGTCGTGGCGATTCATGGTTGAACAGGATTCCGTTGCTGGCGTGGATGCCGTACGCCTCGCGGTAATTCACCACGATCCAGTAGGCGTAGAGCTTGGCCACTCCATATGGCGAGCGCGGATAAAAGGGGGTTGTCTCATTCTGCGGCGTCTGCTGCACCTTGCCGTACAACTCAGAAGTGGATGCCTGGTAGAAACGCGTCTTATGTTCCATGCCTAGGATGCGGATTGCTTCCAGCATCCGCAGGGTACCTATGGCATCGGTGTTGGCGGTGTACTCGGGGGTTTCGAACGACACTTGCACGTGGCTCTGTGCACCAAGGTTATAGATCTCATCAGGCTGTACTTGCTGGATGATCCGAATCAGATTGGTGGCATCGGTCAGATCGCCGTAATGCAGAAAGAATCGGCGCACGGGGTCGTGCGGATCCTGGTAGAGATGGTCGACACGTTCGGTATTGAACGAGGAGGCACGGCGTTTGATGCCATGAACTTCGTACCCTTTGGCCAGCAGGAATTCCGCCAGATAGGCACCGTCTTGCCCTGTGATTCCAGAAATGAGTGCGCGTTTCACTGGTTATCCGTTGCTTCAAGGTGGTCGCAAGTAACAGTCTAAGCGCTGCTCGCTCTCAACGCGTAATGGTACTTTTGATCAATTGCTCGACAGTTTGCTCAGCCCCATACGCAGCGCGTCGACATCACTGTTCAGGCGGCCGCCCATATTCAATCGTTGCAGCCGTTCCAAGGCTTGGCGCGCCTCGCCCACGCGACCCTGCGCGGTTAGCATGCGGATCAAGGTAATTTGATAGGCCGGCTCGTTTGGGCTGGCTTGAACTGCGTCCATGGTCATGCGCTCGCCAAGGACGTGATCGTCCAGCACATTCCAGGCGTAGTCACCATAGATGGCGAGCAGGCGTGCACTCGGATTGGGGTGTGTGAGCGCCGCCATGAATGCTTCGATCATGTGATCATGCGGCAGGTCACAACGATGCTCGCTCGCGCACTGAGTTAATGCGCCGAGCGAACTTTCATCCTGCACGCCGGATTTGTGAGCTTTCAGCTTGGCGGTCAGGCTGTTCCACCATGCGTCTTTCAACGGCAGCTGCATACGTGCATTCATGAAGATCAGAGCCTGCTCGGGGAGGATCGATGCGTTTCGCAGCGCAGCAGCCTTTTCGAGTGGTGCATAGGCCAATCGAGTGAATGGCGAAGTGGGATCGTAGTGCGAGTAGATGATGTAGGTGCGGCCTAACTCATACTGCGCACGTGGCGACTTTGGTGCACGTGCAGCCAGATCTTCGGCGAGCCGCAGTGGGCTGCTCCAAGCGTAAGCCGTAAGGGCAGTCAGCGCCGTCCAGCACAGCACCAGTCCGGCCAGCAGGGCATAGCGGGGCAGAGCTAGTGGCAGGGCGTCACTGGGTTCATTCGTGTGAGCGACTTCAGCCGCGACTGATGTGCGCCTGTTGTTCGCCAACGCCTGGGCATCTTGTGGTCTTTCGATCGCGGTTGAAACCGCTCCTGCGGACGCAGGACGACGTGAAGAAGGCCCCGTTGTGAGGGTGCCCTCGTGGACAGATGAACAAGGTGGAGCAGCGAGCAGGGGCACGATAGCCAACAGCAGACCGAAGCTGGCGAAGTAGTTGCGGTGCTCGTAGATCAGCTCCAGTGGCAGGATAGTGCCGGTGAGCAGCTGGCAACCAAGAAACAACGCGATGCCGAGCGCGGCTAGTGGCCGACGCGGGCGCAGTCGCAGCATCAGCGCAACCAGGGCGGCAAGAAATACGATACTGGTGAGCGTGGTCCACGGGGCCAGCAACCCGGTCGATAGGCGGAAATCGTCGTGATAGAACGACAGCGCGCCCGGCGTCGGTATCAAAGTCCAACCGATGTAATCGGCCACGACGCGCGCCTCGCTGAGCAGACGAGTGCCCAAGGTGAAGTCGCGAGTGGCCCATGTTTCCGGTTTCAGCAGGCCAGGCAGCAGCCATGCTAAGCCTGCGATCATTGGAAGAACCAGTACCAGAAGGAATAGACCGACGATGCGAAGATCCCATCGACGGGTTTGCGCCTCATTTTTTTGACCAGGATGGGGAGGGGCTCCTGCTCGGCCAAAGCGGAACAGTGCCCACTCGATTGATAGTGCATACAACGGGAGCAAGACTGCCGTCTCCTTGGCCAGCACTCCAATCGCTACTGGAACGGTGATGCTGGTCAGGCACACGATGAATCCGCTGGTGGATGCGGTTGGCTTGTCGAGCATGCGCCGACGGCCTGTTACGTAACCGATCAATCCCAGCAGCACAAAAAGGTTCGCTATGCTTTCCATGCGCTGTACCACGTACAACACCGCCGTTAAGTTGATCGGCAGCAGCATCCAGCCCGCAGCAATCAACGCGGCGACTGTGCCTTGCTGCAAGCGTCGGTTTCTACTATGCGTCTGCAGCAGCATTGCGCGAGCCAGCAGAAATATCAGCAAACCGTTCAACAGATGAATGACCAAGTTGGTCAGTTTCATCCAGTACGGATCAATGCCCGAGACCAGATAGTTGGCGGCAAAGCTCAGCGAGGCCAATGGTCGTTTGAACTCGCTTGCGGGCGATGAAAGTGCGGCGTTTACCAGCGAAGAAAAGCTCGCATCATGCGGCTGCACTGCGTGGTTGTCGACAATGTTGGGATAGTCATCAAATACGAATCCGCCCTGCAGACCGGGCCAGTACACCGCAATGGTGGCGATGAATGCCGTCGCCAAAATCCAGCGATGCAAGGTGATGAATCTTGATGATAGATGCATCAGTGAGTGGTGCCCTGATTGTGGATTGAAGGTGCAGTATTGGTGCTGTTGGCCTGGGTGTCGAGGCTGAGCTGATAGCGCAGATGTGCTATCTCACGCGGCCAGTAGTTTTGTCGCGTAAGCACCCATTCGTGAAGCATTGGCATGCCGATGCCGGGCCGCATAGTCTTGTTCTGTACCGCCTGATAATGATCGAGCAGAAGCAGGCCTTGGCTCGGGTAGCCAGCAGCGCCCAGCCTGGCGGCCTCCTCAAGTGCCATTCCGGGACGGACTTGCAAGTCCAGCGCCTGAATGAAGTCCGCCAGCGCGGCATCAGGTTGACGTTGCGCCAATGCGATCCGGCCACGGAGATAAATAAGATCCTGCTGTGGCCCTGCTGCGGCGAATCCGGGATTCGATAGGCCGGTATGGATTAAGTCGAGCAAAACCACGGGTGTAAGCCCGGGGCAACCTCCAGCCATAGCAACTGGGAGGGTACGGTCGAACCAATGGGCGAACAACGAACCCGTGTTGGAGCTGCCCTGCATAGCTTTGCGGGCCGCGGTGATATCGTGGTCGTTGATTCCTCCGGACAGGCAGCGTGCACCGATGAGGTTGAAGACCAGCTGCGGCTGGTCAGGCTGCGTGGTGAGCAATTTCTCAAGACGACGGATCGCGTCCAGTGGATGTTCGGTCTGCATCTCGATTTGCGCTGCATTGGCCTGCGCACGTGGGGACTCGGGATTCAACTGCGCCCAGAGGAGTGCTTGCGTATGTACATTCCCCCATACCTCGGCTCGTGCGTGAGTCATCATGGCAAGCCCCAACGGCAGCACGAGCATCAATCCACGCTTGAGTGTCGGCAGCGTGCGTGTGTCTGAGAGCCAAAAACCCAGTGGCCAGAACATCAGCAGAGCCGGCACATAATTGCGGTGTTCGAAATACAGCTCCAGGGGGATCGAGGTGGACTCAAGTAGCTGCCCGGAAAAATAGAACAGTCCGGCCAATGCGAGCGCCGGATGGCGTTTACGCAGCTTCCATGCGATGCCGATTAATACAAGTACTGCAAGTAGGGCTGGGAGGGTGGTGGCAGGATGCATCAATGAGGTCGATGCGGCGTATTGGTCGTTGAACAATCCGCTGGAAAACGGTCGGGGAAACCACAACAGTGACAGGTAATCCATCAACACGCGCGGTTCGGTCAACAGTCGTTGCGCATAGGTCCATGGCCGGCCACCGGCGTTGCCGCCGACAAGGATGCCGTGTACTCCGATCCAGGCCAGATAAGTACAGATCGCAAAAACGGGAAGGGCAACCAGGAGAAGCAAGAGTACGCGGTGGAGGTGCTCCATCTTGCCGACGGGCCATATGGACCTTGGAGCCAGCACGATGATCTCGATCAGCAACGCATACAGCGGCAGCAACACACCGTTGGCCTTGGCCAGCACGCCCAACAGGGTGAAGCCGCCCAGTCCGAGCACGCTCCAGAGCAGCCCGCTGCGGGAATTTCCGGCCGCGAGTTGGGTGCGACCGTGCAGCCAGATCAGCAGTCCGGCCAGGACGCAAGTAGCCGGCAGCATGGCTTCGCGCTGCACGATATACAGGGTGGTCGACACGAGCAGTGGATGCAGTAGCCACAACGCACTGCCGATCAAGGCTGCCATGCGGTAGCAAGGGGTCTCCATCGCCATCGATCGACCCAGCCGTGCGAGCAGGGCATACAAAAGCACGGCATTGAACAGGTGCAAGATCAGATTGGTCTGCTTGAACGGGCATGGATCAGCCGGCCAGTTGCGGGCGTCGAGCAGAAACGACAATAGCGTTAGCGGGCGTCCAGTGGGATCGGCAATGCCGGAGGTGATATAGCGCCAGAAACTTGGCCAACTGTCGACGGGGCCTGTGACGCCCAGTGTTGGCAGGTTGGCGAAATCGTCGAACAAGAAGCCGCCCTTCAGGCCTGGCCAGTAAGCGGCGAGTGCAAGGGTCAGCAGACTTGGCAGCCAGAACAGCGGCACTGCCATTGAACGTTTGAGCATGGGAGCCATCCAAAAAAGAAGGGCCACGCATGGTGGCCCTTCCAGTTACCAACAGTGCCGGTAGTGAATTAACGGCAGGATGTTGGCAGATACTTGGACGGAACATTGCCGCCACAGTGCCATTCAATGCTGCCAGTATGCGTGACCGGCGACATGACCAGGTTCGTCGTTGCGGTAAGTACCTTATTGGCTTTCAAGCCGCCGTAGGCAGCCGTGATTTTTCCAGATGTCACCGTGACACTGGTCACGTACTGGCCGGAGATGCTGGCTGGGGTAGCAAGGCCTGCAGACGAATTGGCAGGGGGGAAAGCACCCCGGTTGCTGTAGTACTCGCCAACGGCGGTCTTCGCGCCATCAGCCAGCACGGCACCTTCGGAGACCTGCGTGCGGATCAGGTAGTCCTGATAGGCCGGGATGGCGATAGCGGCGAGGATCGCGATGATCGCAACCACGATCATCAATTCGATCAGGGTAAAGCCTTTCTGCATGTTCTTCATGGTGGTTCCTCTGTTTTGGTTAGCTAACCGTGTGATGCCCCCTGAGCCCCAGTCCCGTATCCCCCTAGGCGGGATCGGACCCCATAACTCATGGTCAGGAACGACCAGGAAGCTCGCTGCAGAATCAAGCAGGTTATGTGCCATTTCTGCAGCAGGTGTATTCCCACATATTTGTGGGTGAAAGGATTGTGCACGTGGTCACGAAAGCCGGCAACCGTTCGTCATTCAAGCTTGCGAGATCCCGGAAATGTGCACAAAAGCAGCACGCGATTCTGTCAGTCTCAGGCACTTAGTGACGCAGGCAGTCAGTTTTGTGCAGCAGCTGCATGAGTCGACGACGCTACTTGTGGCAGGTAGAGGGCAGGTATTTGTCCGCCACGGTTCCCCCGTTGCAGCTCCAGGCGATGCTGCCGGCCTGGGTGATGGCGGAAAGTACCAGGGTGCTGTTTTGAATGAGCGTATTGGCTTTCGGGGTGTGGAATGCAATCGTGACCTTGCCGGCAGGGAAAAGATCCACGCCGGAAACATATTGGCCAAGGATCGATGTGCTATTTGCCAGCCCCGCGGACGCATTGGACTTGGGAAGTCGTCCGGTATTGGAGATGAAGTCCCATTCCGCCGCCTTGGCGCCAGTGGACAGAAGCATGCCTTCGCTGACCTGGCTTCGGATCAGATAGTCCTGATAGGCCGGGATGGCGATGGCGGCGAGGATCGCGATGATCGCCACGACAATCATCAATTCGATCAAGGTGAAACCGGCAGACATGCGTCGGTGCAACATGGTGAAGTCCCCCTGTGAGTTGAGCATGGCAGGCATGTTTTGTACCAACCAGCCCTTCGAACCCTGACGACTGCGATTGGGATAGGTTTGTGCGGTCGCTGAGTGTCAGTAATGCGACAAAGATCACGAAACGACATTGGACGCTTCGCGTCATCTGTCCGATGTGTTCACCGCTGGCGGCTGCCAGGCTCCACGTAGGTTGGTGCTGGCATCCGGCATGTCGGATGAGGCGTGAGTGGATTTCGTCGCTGGCCCTTCAACGCCAAGTTGCTGGGCGAGATCCTCGCTGAGTGACTCGACGAAGGTGGCCGTCAAGTGTTGCGAATCCCGGAAGACAACTACGCCATTGCGTTCAGCCTTGCACTCGCCGCCGGGACAGACGGCGTTGTTCAAGTCAAGTATGGCGACGTTGTTAAAACGTTTGCTGGCTTGCATTAGCCATTGGTATGCATCGTCGTCCTGTTTGCTGTATGCAGGCGCTTCGCACCGGTGCTGTCGTATATGCAGCCATGGAAGCCAGCTCTGCGCGGACAAACAGGCAGGTCCATTGAAAGGTAGATGTGGCGTTCCGCGCAGAATGTAGATATGGCCAGTAGCTTCGCTGATGGTCTTCAATAGTCGTGCGGTGCCCTCGACTGATTGGGTGTGATCAAAGTCGTAGTTCGAGTCGGATCCCAGTACGACGATATCTGGTCGCAGTGCAGCAACCATCTGCAACGCTTGTCTGCGCCAAGTGGTGCACTCGACGTATTCCCGGCCGATCCGTGGGTAGAAGAATGATTCGTCTACCATGGGGCACGCCGACTTGGTCAGAACCAGTAGTCGCCAATCGGGCCGGTCCAATGCGGTGGCAATCGCCGGAAACCATTGCGCGCCGACGCTGTCGCCCATCAGCACCGCTGTATGCGTGGCGGTATTTGACCCGAAGGCGCACGCGTGCACTTCGTCACTGCGGTACCAGTCATCGCAACCCATCAAGTAGATGACGGGTGCATCGACTTGTGCTTTTGCATAGTGTTGTTGAATCGGGCTACCAAGCCATTTCGACGCGGTGTTGGCCCAAGCGATGCACAGTACGTTGGCAGTCATCATGAGCACGACGGCCGTAAGCACGGTAACGCCCGGCCGCACGATCCATCGAGCCTGATGGCGAATCGGCGATTCGACCCAGTGATACGACATCACGGCAAACAAGAGCGACAAGCCAACCAATCCCGCGCGGTAGGTCGAGGTCTCCGTGGAGACAAGTGCGCCTCCCAGCAAAAGCACCGGCCAGTGCCACAGATACCAGGAATACGAAACGCGACCGATGGCCTGCAAAGGCCGCCTGGACAGGACGCGCGAGATGCCTGAGCTGCCGTCGCGCACGCCCGCCGCGATGATCGCTGCAGCCCCCACGGTGGGCAATAACGAACGCCATCCAGGGTAGGCCATGTTCGCGTCGAACCACAGTGCCGACGCCACGATCAATCCCAATCCGAGCCAGCCCGCACAACGACTGACGATGAGTCCGCCAGGTTGCGGTGACCTGTCCTTGTCACGAGCTTCGGTCGAATTGAAGTACAGCCACACCAGTGCACCTGCTGCGAACTGCCATGCACGCAACGGCATCATGTAGAACGCCATTTGCGGCGCTGCACGCGTCATGGTCATGCATGCGAGCAAGCTCATTACGGCTATCGCCAGCATGACCGCTCTCAATCGCCCGTTATGGCTCCTGTTGCTGCGCCATACTCCGAGAGTCCACACCATCAATGCCGGCCAGACCAAATAGAATTGCTCTTCAACACCGAGCGACCATGTATGCAGAAACAGGTTGCTGGCGGCGCCGGGGCCGAAATAATCGAGCTTGGCGAAGGCGAAATGGATATTGCTCAGCCAGGTCGAGGCCGTGGCTGCCGCGATGGCCTGACCGCCCTGTTCACCTGGTGCCAGTACGACGGCAGCCAGCAGGCAGGTGCACACGAGTACCAGCAGCAGTGCCGGCAGCAACCTGCGCAGCCGGCGCGCGTAGAAATTCAGGAATCGCAGGTGACCGGTCCTGTCGATTTCCTGCAGCAGCAGGCCGGTGATCAGGTAGCCGGACAGGACGAAGAACACGTCAACGCCGATGAATCCACCGGCGAGCCAGGAGACCTTGGCGTGTGCGGCCACCACCAGCAGGATCGCGATGGCGCGAAGGCCCTCGATATCGCTGCGGTAGCCGAGCTGGTATCCGCGTGTTTCCATGAATCCGTTCCCCTTGCGTGCGGATCGATGTCTTCAAAGCTGTTGATGATACACAGCCCGGTGTCGGGTCATGTACGGCTTAAGGCACGGGGTAGCCGGAAGTTGATGCGGCTCAGATATAGTCTGGATCGCAGGGTTGCGCTAGCTACGGAGCGCGCTTACCGTCACTGCTTTCACCACCCAAGGAACTCCCATGAAACCTCTGATTGCCGCGCTGCTGCTTGCGCTGGTGGCTGCGCCTGCGATGGCGGGTGATGTTGTGGACACGACGTTCGCCAAGACCGAGGGAGCGCATGCGTTCAATGTGCGCGATCTGGTGATGATGGATCGGGTCGGCGATCCGCAGCTTTCGCCGGATGGGCGCTATGCCGCGTTTGGCGTGCGCAGCACGGATTACGCCGCGAACAAGGGTGTTAACGCGATTTATGTGCTCGACCTGTCGGGTAAGGACGGCCAGCCGGTGAAGGTGCTGGAGAAGGGCGGTTCGGCGCGCTGGTCGGCGGATGGCCGCAGCTTGTATTACGTGGCGCCGGTGAAGGGTGTGGCGCAGTTGTGGCGGGTGGATCTGGGCGGCAAGGATGGCTTGAACCTCGCCAAGCATGCGGCGGCCACGCAGGTGAGTCATGGTGTGCTGGATCTGGGCGGCTACAAGCTGTCGCCGGATGGCAGGCAGGTACTGCTGTCGTATGAGGTGTTCACCGATTGCGCCACGTTGGCGTGCACCCAGCAGCGTGGTGCGGCGCGCGACAAGGACAAGGCCAGCGGCACGCTGTACACCAAGCTGTTCGTGCGGCATTGGGATACCTGGGCCAATGGTCGGCGCAACCAGCTGTTTGTCGGCAGCTTCGATGGCAAGGGGCAATTGGCGGCAGAGCCGAAGCTGCTGAGTCGCGGTATCGACGGCGACGTGCCGAGCAAGCCGTTTGGCGACGAGAGTGAGTTCAGCTTTGCGCCCGATGGCAAGCGTGTGTATTTCGACGTGCGTATTGCCGGCACCAGCGAGCCGTGGTCGACCAATTTCGACGTGTACAGCGTGCCGGCCGATGGCTCGGCTGCGCCGAAGAATCTCACTGCCGACAACAAGGCGTGGGATGCATTTCCGGTGGCGTCGCCGGACGGCAAGACGCTGTATTACCTGGCGATGAAGACGCCGGGCTTCGAGGCGGATCGCTTCGCGATCATGGCGCTGGATCTGGCCAGTGGCACGAAGCGCGAGGTGGCTCCGAAGTGGGATCGCTCACCGAGCGGTCTGTCGATTTCAGCTGACGGCAAGACCTTGTATGCCACCGCCGATGACGAAGGTCAGCATCCGCTGTTCGCTATCGACGTGGCCAACGGCGAGGTCAGCCGGCTGAGTGGAGAAGGCGCGGTGGGCGGCTATTCGATGGCCGCCGGCAAGCTGCTGCTGACGCGCGATGATCTGAAACGGCCGGCCGACGTCTACACGCTTGATGTGAGCCAGGCCACCACCGACGGTAGCGCGCTGAAACAGGTCACCCATTACAACGCGGCGGCTCTGAAGAACGCGAAGGTCGGCGATTTCGAGTTCTTCAACTTCAAGGGCGCGAACAACGAGACCGTGCAGGGTTACGTGGTCAAGCCGGTCGACTACCAGAGCGGCAAGACCTATCCGGTCGCGTTCATCATTCACGGTGGTCCGCAGGGCGCGATGGAGAACGGCTGGAGTTATCGCTGGAATCCGCAGACCTATGCCGGCCAGGGTTTCGCCGTAGTAACGGTGAATTTCCACGGTTCCACCGGTTACGGTCAGGCCTTCACCGACGCGATTTCCGGTGACTGGGGTGGCAAGCCGCTGGAGGATCTGAAGCTCGGCTGGAAGGCCGCGCTGGACAAGTACAGCTTCCTCGACGGTGATCGTGCCTGCGCGCTCGGCGCTAGCTACGGCGGTTACATGACGTACTGGATCGCTGGCGTGTGGAACCAGCCGTGGAAATGCCTGATCGACCACGACGGCGTGTTCGATACGCGAGCGATGTACTACGACACCGAAGAGCTGTGGTTCGAGGAGCGCGAGAACGGCGGCACCGCGTACGAGCATCCGGAGAGCTACGAGAAGTTCAACCCGCTGAACCACGTCAAGGACTGGCGCGTGCCGATGCTGGTGGTGCACAGCGGCAACGATTTCCGTATCCCGATCACCCAGGGCCTGGGCGCATTCACCGCCATGCAGCGTCGCGGCATTCCCAGCGAATTCCTCACCTTCCCGGACGAGAACCACTGGGTGCTGAAACCGCACAACAGCGTGCAGTGGCACGATGCGGTGAACGACTGGCTGAAGAAATGGACGGCCAAGGATGCACCGAAAGCGGCGTCGCATTGATCGGTACGTTGTGATGAAAACGGCGACCTTCGGGTCGCCGTTTTTGTTTTTGCGGGTAGGAGCGCACCTTGTGCGCGAACGGTTTTCGCGAGATGCAAGAAGAGCAACGCGCGCAGGGTGCGCTCCTACAACCAGACGCAATCCCAATAGGGGTAGTCACCTATTCGGTCGACGAGTTTTGCGCGCAATGGATTGGCGATGATGTAGCGGGCTGCGGCGTGGATATCTTCATCGCGCCGCAGTGCATGGTCGTGGAAGCCCCGAGCCCAGATTCGGCTGATCTTTTCCGCTTGCCTGATGCGCTTGCTGGTGACTGACTTGAAACGATTTATGATCAGCGAGAGGTCGTCCCGTTCGCCCAGTTCGACCAGTCCATGCCAGTGATCTGGCATCAGCACCCAGCAGAGCGGGCGTGCATCACCCCATGTCCTGGATTCGATCATCAGTCGACATGTTGCCAGGGCGAAGTCCCTGTTGAGAAACCATGGCGTACGATCCGCCGTCGTGGTTGTCAGCAGATAGATTTGCCCCGGAAGAGACATGCGGCCTTTGCGTAGTGCTTGATGGCCCGGAGGATTCGACATGTGGAAAACATGGCAGGCCCGGGAAAACGATCCCAGTGGCGAGCGGCTCGAATCTATGTAGGAGCGCATCTTGTGCGCGACGCTCTTGCTGCATCTTGCGAGAATGCTCGCGCACAGGGTGCGCTCCTACGATGGGTTCACAGCCACTTCGCCCGTTTGAGTGCGAGGTAAATGGTGCCTACGACGCAGGCGACGACCGTGATGATTGCGGGGTAGGCCCAGGGCTGGCTGAGCTCGGGCATGTGAGTGAAGTTCATGCCGTACCAGCTGGTGAACAGGGTGGGCACGGCGAGCATCGCGGCGTAGCCGGCGAGTTTTTTCATCACCTCGTTCTGGCCCAGGGTGACCAGCGAGAGGTTGACGTTGATCGCAGCGTTGAGCATCTCGCGCATCGCGCTGATCGCCTCGTTGACCCGGAACACATGGTCATATACGTCGCTGAAATACGCGCGCAACTCGTCCGGAATCAGCTTGGGATGCAGTTTCACCAGTTGGCTGATGACATCCTGCAGCGGCGCCACCGCGAGGCGCAGTGTCATCAGATCGCGTTGCATGTCGTACAGCCGCCGCACCGTTCCGCGGTTGAACGTGTCGACGAAGATGTCCTGCTCCAGCTTCTGCAGTTCCTCGCGGAAGTCGCGCACGATCGGCAGCAAGTTGTCGACGATGAAGTCGAGTACGCCATACAGCGCATAGCTTGGGCCCAGCGCGAGCAGATGCGGTGCATGCTCGCAATCGCGCCGCGCAGGTGCATAGGACAGCGAGGCGCCGTGTCGCACGGTGACGAGATAACGCGGGCCGAGAAAGATGTGCGTCTCGCCGAACGCGAGCCGGGTGTTGATCAGTTGCGCGGTCTGCACGACCAGGAACAGCGAGTCGCCGTAGGCGTCGATCTTGGTGCGCTGGTGAGCGTTGTGCGCGTCCTCGATGGCCAGGTCGTGCAGGCCGAACTCCTCCTGCAGCTTCAGCAGCAGCGCTTCATCAGGCTCGTGCAAGCCGACCCACACGAAGGTGTCTGGCTGTGCCAGCACGTCGCTGATCGTGTCTAGGGTGATCTCGCCGATCCGGCTGCCGTCGTTCCGATAGGCGACGCAGTTGACCACCATCGGCTGGTCGGTGGTCGGCGGCACAAGCGGCGGTGGCGGGGTGATCAGGTTCATGCGCGCATCATGCCCCGCGCCGGAAGACGGGGCAATTGCACTGCGCCGGACGTTACCGGTTTCGGCGCAGGCTCCAGGCCAGCGTCAGCCAGCACGGCAGCGCGAACAGCAGCCACGGCTGGTTCTGCTGCACGGTGCCGGGCAGCAGGTGCAGCAGCACCGCGATCACGATGGCGAGCAGTTGCAGCGCGATCACGCCATCCATGAAGCGTGAGGCGGCGAAGCCGCGGCGTGAGCGCCACAACGTCGGCAGCAGCAGGAATGCGAGCGGGTTGAACAGCAGCAGGTTGGCGTTGCTCCATGCCGAGTGGTGAGTGGTCAGCGTCCACAGCGCCAGCAAGACCAGGCCGATGATGCCGGCGAAGAGCAGATACAGCGTGCCGAACAACGCGTAGACGCTCGGCCATCTACGTCGCGTCAGAACGATCAGCGCGCCGAGGAGCAGGCCGGCCAGCGCCAGCGGAAGGCGCAGGTCGGGCGCAGCGGACGGCGGCACGTCCAGTCGGTTCGGCGAGACGAGTTGTTCGCTCTGCAGCAGCGGCTGCAGTCCACCATGGCCGTTGTCGATGCGTACTTTGCGCAGTTGCGCCTGCAACACCTCGGGCAGAAAACTTTCCTGCCACGCGTTGAGCGGCTGATCGGCATACGGGCCCAGGCCCAGATCCATCACCAACATCAGCCATGGCTGCGCGCTCATCAGGCGGGCAGTCTGCTGGCGGAACGTCATGCCGCCGGCGCGTGCGCCGAGTTGGGTTTTCAGCACGCCGCCGAGCGCCTTGTCCAGCGCGTCGCGCACGCGGGTGGTGCAGTTGTCGACGTAGTAGTCGTACTTATAGCCGGCATTTTCCGGGCGCAGGTTCCACAGCAGGAAGTCGCGCAGTGCAGCGGTCTGGTCGGCTGTGAGTGTCAGTCGCTGACGTGTCACCGAACGACCCGCTTCGACGTAGTAGCTCTGGTCGATGCTGCTGGGCGCCGCGTCCATCAGATAGTGCATGCGGCCGCGAGCGAAGTTCAGGAAGAAGTTCGACTCGTTGAAATCAAACACGCCGTAGTTGAAGCTGATCGCTTCGCCCGAGGCGCTGTCGCGCAGCTCGATCGCATCGTGGCCGAAGCGCTCCCAGTAAGTTTCGCCGGGACCGTAGGTGATCAACGACACCTCGATGTTGGCGCCAGGTGCGTTGGCGACGCTGGCGTGGGCTGGTGCGAGCATGACCAGCATCAGCAGCACGAGTAGCAGGAGGGTTCGGCTGATCAGGTTCATGCGGCCTATCGTTGGATGTGCGTAGGAGCGCACCTTGTGCGCGAATGGTTTTAAAGAAAACCCGGAGTATCCCGTACAGAGTTCGCTGCTACTGTCTTACGACGCGGAACTCCTGCACGCGGCGGTCATCGGCCTGGGTGACGTGGAACAGGTAGTCGCCGATGCGGACCTCTTCGTCGACTTCGGGCAGGTGGCCGAATTCGGAGGTGACCATGCCGCCGACGGTGTCGTACTCCTCGTCCGAGAACTCGGCGCCGGTCTGCTCATTGAAATCTTCGATCGGGGTCAGTGCGCTGACCAGCCAGTCACCGCCGGGCTGTTCGTGCATCAGAGCGGGTTCTTCCTCGTCGTCGTGTTCGTCGTCGATCTCGCCGACGATCTGTTCGAGCACGTCCTCGATGGTGATCAGGCCGGCGACACCGCCGTATTCGTTGACCACCAGCGCCATGTGGTTGCGCGACCGCCGGAATTCCTCCAGCAGCACATTCAGGCGCATCGATTCGGGAATCAGCACCGCCGGACGCAGGATCGTGTTGATGTCGAAATGTTCGGTAGCACCGAAGAACTTCAGCAGATCCTTGGCCAGCAGGATGCCGAGGATCTCGTCCTTGTCGTCGCCATGCACGGGAAAGCGCGAGTGGCCCGACTCGACCATGGCGGCGAGGATGTCGGGCAGCGGCGACTCGGCCGCCAGCATCACGATCTGTGCGCGCGGAACCATCACGTCGTCCACGCTCAGTTCGGTGACCTTGATCGCACCCTCGACCATGGTGAGGGTATCGACGGACAGCAGTCCTTTGGTCTGGGCGGAGCGCAACTCCTCGATCAGTTCGCTGCGGTTGCGCGGCTCGCCGGAGAACATGTGGCCCAGCCGATCCCACCAGGTGCGGTGTGCCGGGCCGCTGGTACTGCCAGGGTCGTCGTTCATCAATCGTTTGAGTGCAGCCCGAAACCGGGCGGAAGGCCGATTCTAGCGGAAAAATCGTGACGGTTCAGGGCACAAGCTCGAACCTGCCTCCCGTGCCGCGGGGGCCTAACGGGGTGAAAGGGTGTGTTGTCAGGCGTACGGGTCGGCGATTCCGAGACCGGCCAGAATGCGGGTTTCCAGCGCTTCCATCGCTTCGGCTTCGCCGTCTTCGATGTGGTCGTAGCCAAGCAGGTGCAGTACGCCGTGGATGGTCAGGTGAGCCCAGTGATCGCGCGGCAGCTTGCCTTGCTCAGTGGCCTCGCGCAGCACCACCGGCGCGCAGATCGCGAGGTCGCCGATCAGCGGCAAGACCACGCCGGGCGGCAATTCGACGGGGAACGACAACACGTTGGTGGCGTAGTCCTTGCCGCGATAGTCATGGTTGAGCGCACGGCCTTCGTCGGCATCGACGATGCGGATCGCCAGCTCCGCCGGCTTGCGACGTTTCGCGCCATGCAGCGCCGCTTCCACCCAGCGGCGGAAACTGACAGGTGCGGGCAGGCCGGCGCGCGGCACCACGTAGCCGACGGAGAGCGCAACCTGCTGGTTCATGGAGCGTCCTCTTCCTTCTGCTCGAACGCCTCGTACGCGCGCACGATCTTCGCCACCAGTGGGTGGCGCACCACGTCGCGCGAGGTGAAGAAGGTGAAACTGATGCCGCTGACCCCGCGCAATACTTCCACTGCTTGGCGCAGGCCGGATCGCGTGCTGCGCGGCAGGTCGACCTGAGTGACGTCGCCGGTGATCACGGCGACGGTGCCGAAGCCGATGCGGGTGAGGAACATCTTCATCTGCTCGACCGTGGTGTTCTGCGCCTCGTCGAGGATCACGTAGGAATCGTTGAGGGTGCGCCCGCGCATATACGCCAGCGGCGCGATTTCGATCACGTTGCGCTCGATCAGCTTGGCCACCTTCTCGAAGCCCAGCATTTCGTACAGCGCGTCGTAGAGCGGGCGCAGATAGGGATCGACTTTCTGCGACAGGTCGCCGGGCAGGAAGCCGAGTTTCTCGCCGGCCTCGACCGCCGGGCGCACCAGCAGCAAACGCTGCACTCGGTTAGCCTCCAGCGCCTCGACCGCACTGGCTACGGCCAGATAGGTCTTGCCGGTGCCGGCCGGACCCACGCCGAAGTTGATGTCGTGACTGGCGATCGCGTGCAGGTAGCGCGCCTGGTTCGCGCCGCGGCCCTTGATCACGCCGCGCTTGACCTTGATCGCCACTTCCTGAGTGCCTTCGGCCGACGCCTCGGTGATCGCGTCGATGCCGGATTCGGCCAGATGCAGGTTGATCCGCGCACCGGTGAGCGATTCGTCTTCGGTAGTGGCATACAGCGCGCGCAGCACTTTCTCGGCCGCCCTCGCGGGAGCGTCTTCGCCGATCACCTGGAAAATGCTGCCGCGGTGGTTGATCTCCACGCCAAGGCGCAGTTCGATCTGGCGCAGGTGTTCGTCGAACGGCCCGCACAGGTTCGCGAGGCGGGCGTTGTCCTCAGAGTCGAGGGTGAAGTCGCGCTGGTTGAGGCCGTTGGTCATGAGATCTCGGGATTCGGATTTTGGCTCCTCCCTTGCGACCGAAGGAAGTCCCTTTGGGGCAAGCAGAGGAGAGGGCAAAGATCAGGCGGCGGCGACGTCGGCGATTTTCACCCGCCCACGCAGCGAGTTGCTCATTGCTTCGGTGATCTCCACGTCGACGAACTGGCCGATCAGGCGCGGGTTGCCGGGGAAATTGACGAAGCGCATGTTCTCGGTGCGGCCAGTCAGTTCGCTCGGGTCGCGGGTACTCGGCTTTTCCACCAGCACGCGCTGCACGCTGCCGATCATCGCCTGGCTGATCCGCTTCGCATTGGCGTTGATCGCGGCCTGCAGCCGGGTCAGTCGTGCGTGTTTTTCCGTGGCCGGGGTGTCGTCGGCGAGGTTCGCCGCCGGGGTGCCAGGGCGCGAGGAGAAGATGAAAGAGAAGCTCTGGTCGAAGCCGATGTCGTCGATCAGCTTCATGGTCTTTTCGAAATCCTCGTCGGTCTCGCCAGGGAAGCCGACGATGAAATCGGACGACACACAGATGTCAGGACGCACCGCGCGCAGCTTGCGGATCTTCTGCTTGAACTCGATCGCGGTGTAGCCGCGCTTCATCGCGCTGAGGATGCGGTCTGAGCCGGCCTGCACCGGCAGATGCAGGTAGTTGGCCAGCTGTGGCACGTTCGCATAGGCCTCGATCAGCGAGTCGGAGAATTCCAGCGGATGCGAGGTGGTGAAGCGGATGCGGCCGATGCCGTCGATCTGCGCGATGGCGTGGATCAGCACGGCGAGGTCGGCGATGCCGCCGTCATGGGTGGGTCCGCGATACGCGTTGACGTTCTGGCCGAGCAGGTTCACCTCACGCACACCCTGGGCGGCGAGCTTGGCGACTTCGACGATCACGTCGTCGAAGGGGCGGCTGAGTTCCTCGCCGCGGGTGTATGGCACCACGCAGTAGCTGCAGTACTTCGAGCAGCCTTCCATGATCGACACGAACGCGGTCGGGCCTTCGGCGCGTGGTTCCGGCAGACGGTCGAACTTCTCGATCTCGGGAAAGCTGATGTCCACCTGTGGCAAACCGCTGGCGCGCTGCTTCTCGATCAGCTCGGGCAACCGATGCAGGGTCTGCGGGCCGAACACCAGATCCACATACGGTGCACGCTTGACGATCGCCTCACCTTCCTGACTCGCCACGCAGCCACCGACGCCGATCAGCACCGGCTTGCCGTCCTTCTTGTGCTGCTTCCAGCGGCCGAGCTGGCTGAACACCTTTTCCTGGGCCTTCTCGCGGATCGAGCAGGTGTTGATCAGGATCACGTCCGCCTCGGCCTCATCCTGGGTCAGCTCCATGCCGTGCGAGGCCTTCAGCACGTCAGCCATCTTGGCCGAGTCGTACTCGTTCATCTGGCAGCCGTGGGTCTTGATGAAGAGTTTGCCGCTCATGGCGTGGATACCGTCATTCGTGAAGCAGGAAGTGCAATCCGCTGAACCGCACAGTTTACCCGCGTGACGGCAGCCTCGCCAGTTGATCGGCATGACGGATCAAGCACTTGCGTTGGCGATGCGTAGCAGGACGGTACAGCCTAGCGCGCTGCTCGCGCACAATAGTGCCTTCCTGAGATGGTGTGTCTGGTGAACAACGGCCGCCCCGCGCAAGTCGGGGGCGGTGGGTGGGTCAGGGCCGGCCAGGGCCGCCAGGCGGCAGTGGGCCATTGTGGCCGGCACGCTCGTTCCAGTGCAGGCGCTGCGCGGGCGGCAGCGCACGCCATTCGCGGATCAGTTTTTCGCGCTGCGCAGGCGGCATCTGCTGGAAGCGCTCGAAGGTGGCATGCAGCTGTTCGCGCTGCAACGGCGATAGCTGGTGGAATTTGCGCATGTTTTCGCGCGCCTGCTGACGCTGATCCGGCGTCATCTGCTGCCAGCGGGTAATCCGCTGGCGAACTTCCTCGCGTTTTTGCGGCGGCAGGGCGACCCAGTGCTCGGAGCGTTTCAGCATGCGTGCCTGCTTGCGCGGCGGCATGCTGTCCCACTCTTTCTGCAACGGTGCCAGCACTTCGCGCTGGGCCGGGTCGAGGCTGTTCCACGAACGCGGTGGCGGTGCCGGCATCTCGTCACGCGGTGGCGGTGCGTTCTGCGCATGCAACGGCGCCGTGACGACGCTGCCGAGCAACGCGGCAAGCAGCAGGGAGGTGATCGAGCGAAGAAGTCTGGTCATGGCTCAGCGGGTTGCCGGCTGGCTGTTGTTGGCAGCCAGCCAGCCGTAGAAGTCTAGGTTCTGGTAGAGGTTCGGGTCGGTCTTGTCGGCATCCGGCGGCAGGTCGTTGTCCTGCTCGGCGGAGGGGTCGGTGGCGCTGACGGCCTGTATCGATGGGCTTGCGGCGTGCTGCGGCAACGGCTGCCACACCATCATCGCGGCCAGCGCGATCGCCGCGAAGGCGCCGGTGGGAATCAACCAGCGGGCGGTGTGGTACGCCGGCGCACGTGTCGATTCCAAAGCCTGCCGGCGTACCGCGCGCAGGCGCCCGGCGGTGGCCGGATCGATGCGCTGGGCGGCCTCGTGCCACAGCTCGCGGGCGTGCTGTTCGAGTGGGGTGTTGGGCCGCTTGTCATCGGGCAGGTGGTTGTTGGGCGAAGTCATCGCCAGTCCTCCAGTTGATCGCGCAAATGATGCATCGCGCGTGACAGATGTGTTTTCACGCTGCCTTCGGAGCAGCCCATGGCGCGGGCGGTTTCCGCCACGTCCAGCCCTTCCAGCATGCGCAACATGAAAGCCTCGCGCTGGCGCTGCGGCAGCTGTCTTACCGCGGTGGCCATGTCGGCATACGACTGCACATCACGCAGCCGGTCGAGCGGGCCGGGGGATGGATCAGCGGGCTCCCACGTCGGCATTTCGTCGCCGTCATCGTCGCGGCCACCGCCGAGCCAGCCGACCACGATCGAGCGCACCTTGCGGCGGCGCTGCAGATCGACCACGCGCCGGCGCAGAATGCCCCAGAACAGCGGCGGCCATTCCGCGGCGGGCTTGTCGCGATAGTGCTTCACCAGCCGCAGCATGGCGTCCTGCACCGCGTCCATGGCGTCCTCGCGATGGCGCAGCTGCAGCTCGGCCATGCGGAACGCACGCCGTTCGACCTGCGCGAGGAACGCATCCAGTGTGGCCGGCGTTTCGCGCACGTCATCGTGCAACATGCCTGCGTCGAGGGTGCTGACCATGCTGTTCATGGCCGCGGACTCCGCATCGTCAGGTGGCGCATTCTCAGGCTCCAGCGGTTCGACTCCCGTGTTCAACGCGGCAGGCTCGCACGGGTTGACCCACATCCGTATGATGCAAATTCAACTGAGTCCTGGCGGGGTGGGGTCATGATCGACGGTTTCCTGGCGCTGTATATCTTCATGCTGGCCGCGTTTACCGGCTATGAAATCATCGCGCGGGTGCCGGTGATCCTGCACACGCCGCTGATGTCCGGTTCCAACTTTGTCCACGGCATTGTGCTGGTTGGGGCGATGATTGCGCTAGGCCACGCGCAGACGCCGTTCGAGATCACCATCGGCTTCATCGGCGTGCTGCTCGGTGCCGGCAACGCCGCCGGCGGCTATGTGGTGACCGAGCGGATGCTGGAGATGTTCAAGCCCAGCAAGCCGGACGCCGGCAAGGGGAGCCACTGATGAGCTGGCTGCCGATCCTGATCAAGGCCTGTTATTTCCTTGCCGCGCTGCTGTTCATCCTGGGTCTGAAACGCATGAGTTCGCCGCGCACCGCGCGCGGCGGCATCGTGTGGGCTGGCTACGGCATGCTGCTGGCGGTGCTGGCCACGTTCTTCCTGCCGGACATGCAGAATCGGGGCCTGATCATCGCCGCGGTGCTGATCGGCGTCAGTGCCGCCTGGTGGAGCGGCAAACGCGTGGCGATGACCGCGATGCCGCAGATGGTGGCGCTGTACAACGGTATGGGCGGCGGTGCGGCGGCGGCAATCGGCGCGGTCGAGCTGATCGGCCATGTGCGTACACTGGTCTTGCTGCATCCGCCGGGCATTCCGGACACTTCGCCGCTGCGGCCGGAGAGCTGGGCGATCAATGCGCTGCCGCCGCTACAGGCCCTTACCGCGCTGTCGCCGGTCGAACTGGCGCTGGGCGTGCTCGGTGCGCTGATCGGCGCGGTGAGCTTTTCCGGTTCGCTGATCGCATTCGCCAAGCTGCAGGGCTGGCTGGACAAGCGCTTCGTGTTTGCAGGCCAGCGCGCGGTCAATCTGCTGCTGCTGGCGACGGCGGTCATTGTCGGCATCCTGCTGGCGACAGGTCATGCCAGCCTGACGCTGATCGTGGCGTTCTTCGCGCTGGCGCTGTTGTTCGGCCTGATGATGACGTTGCCGATCGGCGGTGCCGACATGCCGGTGGTGATCTCGCTGTACAACGCGTTCACCGGCTTGGCGGTGGCGTTCGAGGGTTTCGTGCTGGGCAACGAGGCGATGATCATCGCCGGCATGGTGGTCGGTGCGGCCGGCACGCTGCTGACCCAGTTGATGGCCAAGGCGATGAACCGCTCGATCGGCAACGTGCTGTTCGGCAGCTTCGGCGCGGCCGGTGGCGAGGCGCAGACGATCGAAGGCGCGCAGAAGCCGGTCGATGCGGCCGACGCGGCGGTAATGATGGCTTACGCCGAGCGTGTGGTGATCGTGCCCGGCTACGGTCTCGCGGTGGCGCAGGCGCAGCACAAGGTGTGGGAGTTCGCCCAGTTGCTGATCAAGCGCGGGGTGAAGGTGAAGTTCGCGATCCATCCGGTCGCCGGTCGCATGCCCGGTCACATGAACGTGCTGCTGGCCGAGGCCGGCGTGCCGTACGACCTGATCGCCGACATGGACGACATCAATCCGGAGTTTCCGGCCACCGACGTGGCGCTGGTGATCGGCGCGAACGACGTGGTGAATCCGCTGGCCAAGACCGATCCGGCTTCGCCAATCTACGGCATGCCGATTCTCGACGTGAGTGCGGCTAAGCACGTGATCGTGATCAAGCGCGGCAAGGGTACCGGTTTTGCCGGGATCGAGAACGCGCTGTTCTACGCCGACAACACGCGCATGCTGTACGGCGACGGCCAGGCCGCGATGGGCGAACTGGTGACAGAGCTGAAGGCGATCGACGCCTGATCCGGCTTCAGCCGCGCCGGCGCATCAGCGCTTGCGCGGCGCGCGCCAGGCCAGCCACGCGGCCAGCAGCATCGCCAGCGCGAGCCAGCCGATATCGGCCGGCGACAGCGCCATTCGCGCCAATTGCCACAGCATGCCGTTGCCGGCCGTGCGGATGGCATCGATCAGGCCCATGCCCATGTTGCCGGCAATCAGCACTGCGGCGATCAGCATGTTGACGTAGATCGCCGCCAGCGCTGTGGCACACGCCGCCAGCCATGCCGCACCGATCCCGGCCGGACGTACGCAGCTGCGGATGGTCCAGGCCAGCAGTGCGCCGATCGGCAGCACCAGCCACGGCAGCGGATGCCGCAGATACAGCGTCACCACCATCCACACCGCACCGGCGGCGAGTCCCAGCATGACGGCGCTGAACAGCGCGAACACAGACAGCAGAATGTTGCGCACACTCATCGGCGGCGACACGGCAGGGTGGCTGGAAGCATGCGTTTGTCCATCGGGCAAAGCGGCCATCATAACTTGCCGCAGCAGCCGGTCATCCGCCGCTCTTCCCTTGTGTTCGGCGATTCCGACCTGATCTGAACAAGCCTGATATGAAACAAGCGTGGCCGTGCGGCGGGCGGCATAATAGACAACCTGGGTTCGACGTGTCGTCGGACCTGCAGATACGGGATTGGCAAGTGGCATGAGTGGTTTCAGTCTGAGCAGCGAACCCTTCACCCTGTTGCGTGACTGCAGCGCCGTCATGGTGCCGCAAGGTGAGGCGGTAAGTCTGCCGGCCGGTCAGATCGGTTACATCACTCAGGCGCTGGGCGGCAGTTTCACCGTCTACGTGGAAGGCAACCTGTTCCGCATTGCCGGCAACGATGCCGATGCGCTGGGCAAGGAGCGGCCGGCGCCGATCGAGGTGGCCGCCGACGCCACCGATGCGGATGTGGAAAAGCTGGCGTGGGACCAGCTGCGCACCGTGTTCGATCCGGAGATCCCGGTCAATGTGGTCGAGCTGGGGCTGGTCTACGACCTCAGCCTGGAGCAGACCGAGTCCGGCGAGCGCAAGGTCTACGTGAAACTCACCCTGACCGCGCCTGGCTGCGGCATGGGCGACATCCTGGTGGACGACGCACGAACCAAGCTGGAGATGATTCCCACGGTGACCGAGGCGGATGTGGATCTGGTGTTCGATCCGCCGTGGAGCCATTCGATGATGTCCGACGCGGCCAAGCTGGAAACCGGCATGCTGTGAGTGTTCGCCCTCTCCTCGTTGGGGAGAGGGAGTCATTTTGCGGAAGCGCTCAGCCGCCTGCTTCTTCGAAACGGTTGGCGTCGCGGTTCTTGCGCACCTTGGCTGGATCCCACACGCGACCGTTCATGGTGATGTAGACGCCATCGGGCAGGGTCTGCACCGCGGCCACCGCACAGCCGATGTTGAACACTGCATCGGAACCCTGGAACCGCGCCGGGTTCAGTGCGCCGGTCAACACGATCACCTTGCCCTTGATGCCGGTCAGTTCACGCGCGGTGTCGACCATCGAATCGGTACCGTGCGTCACCAGCACGTGGCGATGCGGCTGCGCTTCGATGGTGGAGCGCACCAGCGCGCGATCGACGTTGTCCATGTGCAGGCTGTCCTTGCGCAGGATCGGAATCACCTCGAACTGGAATGCCACGCCGAGCTGGCCGAGGATCTCGCCGATCTGCGGCGCACCGATCTTGTAGTCCGACTTGTCGTCGAAGTAGATCTTGTCGATGGTGCCGCCGGTGGTGACGATGGTCAGATGCTGCATGTGGGTGGCCGAGGAGGGGGAAGGGACATTTTAGCCTGCGCAGGGTCTGTGGGAGCGGCTTCAGCCGCGATGCTTCCACGAACATCTGCAAGGCATTGCAGCCGAAGCCGCTCTCACGAGGGCCACGTCAGCCCAGCAACAATGCGGTGTTGCCGGCATCCGGCGTCACCAGCCGGTCGAGGCCATGGCCGACGAAGCGATGCAGCGCCGCCGCCGGATGCAGGTCGCCGTGCCGGCTCGACCAGCTCGCCTGGCGCGCCAGCAAGGCCGCCGTCGCACAACGGGCGAGCGTAAAAGCGAGGCCGCGCGCACCGGCTTCCAGCGCGTCGCGCGCGGCGGCATGCTGATCGAGCCAGCGTGCAGCAGCGGCCAGCGTCTGTCGGACCGCGCTGGCCGCGTGCATGTCGTCGTTGTCGCCGAGCCAGCCGTCCAGCGCGGTGCGCAAGGCTCCGAGGTTGTCGCCGGCCAGCGCGCGCAGGCTGTCCAGCGATAGCACGTTGGTGGTGCCTTCCCAGATGGCATATACCTGCGCGTCGCGCAGCAGTTGCGGCAGACCGGTGTCCTCGATGTAGCCGGCGCCGCCGAAACACTCCAGTGCTTCGGAGCACAGCTTTACTGCCAGCTTGCCGGTCCACAGTTTGGCCAGCGGCGTGAGCAGGCGCAGCAGTGCTGCCTCATGCGGTGCGGCGGCGCCATGCTCCACGCGGCCAAGCAGATGCGCGACTTCGAACGCCAGCGCGAATGCGCCCTCGAACTCCGCCCGCATGTCGGCCAGCGTCTGCGCATGCAGCGGCTGCTCGATCAACGGCCGTCCAAACGCCTGTCGCCGCGTGGCGTAGTCGCGCGCCAGTGCTATCGCGCGCGCCATGCTCGCGACCGCACAGATCGCGTTCCAGCTGCGGGTGACATTGAGCATCGGCGCCACCTGACGCACGCCGTGCGCGAGTTCGCCCAGCGGCCACGCGGGCAGGCCGTCCAGATGGATCTCCGCGGTGGGCAGCTCGTGTGTGCCGAGCTTGTCCTTCAACCGGTCGATCACCAGCTCCGGCTTGCGCCGTGCGCCGTCCATCGTCTCGACATAAAACAACGCCAGCGCGGCCGTGCCGCTGCCCGCGCCTTCCGGCCGAGCCAGCGCCAGCGCGGCCTCGCCGACCACCGCCGAGCTGAACCACTTGCGACCATACAGTCGCCATTGGCCACCGGCATCCTGCCGCGCCGTGGTTTCGGTGCTTCCAACGTCGGAGCCGCCGGTGTTCTCGGTCATCCACTGGCCGCTGAGCCAGAACGTCGCAGCGTCGCGACTGAGAAAATGCGGCAGCGCGCGTTCGATCAGTTCGCGATTGCCGGACGCCTTGATCGCGGTGGCCGCGCCGTCGGTCATCGCCAGTGGGCAGGTATAGAACTCGCTGGCGAGGTGATACAGGTAGACACGAGCGAACTCCTCCAGCCGCGCATGCTCGCTATCCGCATGGCCGGCGACGAGTACCGCATGCCGCGTGGTGAGCTGTGGGCCTTCCTGCCATGCCGTGGTCAACTCGATCCGATCGACCCGCTGCCCCCACGCATCCCACTGCGTCAACACGGGCTTGCGTCGCGTCGTCGCGCACGCACGTCGCCACGCCATCTGCGCGTAATCGCCCAGCGCATCGAGATCGGTATCCAGCGCCGCACGGCGGTCGGGCGGTAGCGCGCGGTCGAGCAGCGCCAGCAGCGAACGATCGCTGCGATAGGGATGCGGCAGTTGCGGAGGATCTTGCAGAAAGGCCATGACAATCTCCATCCGGATTCAAGGTGTCGAGTACCGATTACCTCAGGTAACGCGCCATTGCACTTGTCTTATTGCTTCCACTCAATGTGGCGATGTTGTTGTAGTCGGCATCACACGGCAAGATGGACGGGGTGCTTTTCTACAACCTCGTTATAGGCCCTGCAGGAAGGTTCCGGGAGTCCCATGGACAAGTACAAATTTACAGTCAAGGCCGACAAGGCGTCGTTCTCGCAGCGATACTCTAACGAAGAACTCAAGTTTCTGACTGGGGATGGCTGCCCTGAAATTCCTGCTTTCAGATCAGCTCTCGGGCTATGGGACAACTTCCGGGTGTCGACGGGAATGGACACAAAAGCCTGGGTGACCAAAGATCGGCAGGCCCTGACCGTAGCAACTCTGGCTTTGCGCGATCGAGTGCTCAACGAGTGGGATTTGTTCTCAAAGAACTATTCCTTTAAGGCGCCTGGATCACGAAGCCGATCGGGCACCAAATGCTGGATCGGCTTCTCTTCCGGAGAGGTGGGCTTCTTGATGGCAAGGCACTCTGGACAACTGTACTTCGACGTGGCGCAGCCTGAGCGGCAGATCATTGATTTGCGCAAACACGATTCGCTTCCAACGGTTGACGGCATCGCCTACCTGTACCGAAAGCCCAATGGATTGCGATGGCCGCAGTTTTTCGATGCGCTCGCGGGTTTTTTGGTCGACCTTCAGGAGCCACAGGTAAGGATTCGTCATGATTTTGCTTCGTCGAGTGACGCCTGACAATTTCCGCAAGAGATTGAAGCCGAAGTCGGTGGGCTTCGACGAGAAGTGCACGAACTACATGGTGAACCGCTCGAAATGAAATACGCCGCGTTCTTCCGTAACGTCAACCTGGGGCGTCCCAATTGCCCTACGAAAGCACAGCTGGAGGCGGCGTTCATGGGGGCTGGCGCTGCATCCGCCGCGTCGTTCCTCACCAACGGCACTGTCGTGTTCGCTGTTGCGACGGGCATCGCGCCGTACGACGTGCTCGATGCCGCGCATCGGGCGCTTCAGGTCGAATGCGGGCTGCGGGAGCCGGCGTATGTCCGTGCCGTCCAACACCTGGCGGAGCTCGTGGCGCTCGATCCTTTTGCCTGCATCGAACGTGGCAGCGTCCATGAGTGCTGCGTGTCTTTCCTGCCACCGAAGGACATCGCGCTGCCAGCGATGCCGCTGGAATCCAGGCGGCGCGATGTCGAGATTTTTCGCATCACCGGCACCGAAGCCTTGAGCGTCAGCAGAAAGATCGGCAATACATCTGGAAGCCCGAATGCCTTTCTCGAGAAACTCCTCGGATCACCCATGACTACGCGCGCCTGGAACACGATCGTTCGTCTCGTGCACCGGCATGCCTGACCTAACATTCAAGCGGACATGCTGCCTCAGTTCGACGGCAGCGATTTATCTGGATTCGGACGTCGCCTGACCCCAGCCCCTAGCGTACCGATCAGCAGCAAGGTCAGCACGATCTCGGTTACTGCCAGCCAGCGCTCGCCTGGCGAACTCCACACCTCGGCCACGCCGTGGCAGAAGTAGAACAAGCTCAGGATGCCGACCCACAGCAGGGCGCGACGTGCATTGCGGATCGCCAGCAGCGGCAGCAGCAGCGGGATCACCGTGATCGAGAGCAGCAGCCACGCCGGCATGAGCTGCGCGGGAAACAGCCACGCATGCCAGAGCAGTTGCAGCACGACCAGTGCGACCCAGGCGAACAGGCCGACCCGTTGTTCCGTCGGCAGTGCGGCGCGTGCACTCATGAGGCAACCGCCAGTTTGCGTGCGGTGTCGGCGAGCCGGCGGCCCAGCGCGCGGGCCAGTTCGCGTTCGTGCTCGCTGATCGGATTGTCGCCCTTGGCGCCGGCGACGTGGCTGGCGCCGTATGGGGTACCGCCGGTTTGCGTGGCGGTGAGCGCCGGTTCGGTATACGGCACACCGAGCAGCAGCATGCCGTGATGCAGCAACGGCAGCGCCATCGTCAGCAAGGTGGATTCCTGGCCGCCGTGCATGGTGCTGGTGGAGGTAAACAGCACGGCCGGCTTACCGACCAGTGCGCCACTGGCCCATTCGGCGCCGGTCGTGTCGAGAAAATGTTTCAGTGGCGCGGCCATGTTGCCGAAGCGGGTAGGGCTGCCCATCGCCAGGCCCACACAGTCGAGCAGATCCTGCTTCGTCACGTACGGCGCACCGTCCTCGGGCTCGGGCGGCTGTGCCACTTCGGTGACGGGCGCCACCGGCGGCACCTGGCGCAGGCGCGCGCGCATGCCGGGTATTTCCTCGATGCCGCGCGCGATCAGCCGCGCCAACTGGGCGGTGTGGCCGCTGCGACTGTAGTAGAGGACGAGAATTTCCTGGTTCATGCGCTGGAGCTCATAGGGCTGGACATCATAGGGATGGGGCTCATGTGGGCGTGGCTCATGTGCTTGGGACATTCATCGGCAATACGCTAGTGTAACGACCGATACCCACGATGGTTGGCCGCGGTACAGTGCCGCCGACGAAAGGATACCGATGGTCCGGCGTTTCAATCGCGATCGCACAGAGAGTTTCAGTCGCTTCATCTGGCAGCGCTTTGTCGACGACAAGTGCTTCGAGACGGCGGGTGCGTTGTCGTACACCACGCTGGTGTCGCTGGTGCCATTGACGGTGGCGGTGTTCGCGATGTTCTCGGTGTTTCCGGTGTTCCAGCCGGCGCGCGACACGCTGATCAACTTCGTATTCAACAACTTCGTGCCGTCGGCCGGCGAAGCGGTGCAGAACACCATGCTGGGCTTCGCCGCCAATGCCAGCAAGCTCACCGGCATCAGCATCCTGGTGATGCTGTTCAGCGCGGTGTCGATGATGATCAGCATCGAGGATCGGCTGAACCGGATCTGGCGCGTACACCAGCCTCGCAGCTGGGGTTCGCGCCTGTTGCTGTACTGGGCGGCGTTGACGCTGGGACCGATCCTGATCGTGGGCGGCATCGCAGTGACGTCCTATGTGACGGCGGCGCCGCTATTGCACACCGCCGCCAGTCAGCTCGGTGGCATCGGCCAGAGCTTGCTGAGCACGCTGCCGTTCGTGGTGACGTTCTTCACGCTGTGGCTGATGTATTCGGTGATCCCGAACTGCAAGGTGTCGCGACGCGACGCGGCGATCGGTGCGCTGCTCGGGGCGGTGCTGTTCGAGATCGCGCGCTGGGGCTTCACCGTGTTCGTGCAGCACGCGCAGACCTATCAGCAGATATATGGCGTGCTGGCGGCGATCCCGATCTTCCTGCTGTGGATCTATCTGTCGTGGGTAATAGTGATCCTGGCGGCGTCGATCGCCGCCTCGGCATCCGCGTTCGAATATCACGCGCCGATGGAAATGCTGCCCGAAGGCGCCGAGTTTCTCGGTTTGCTGGTGGTGCTGCGGCATTTCGTCGAGGCGCAGCGTGCGGGCGATTGCGTGGATCCGGCCGGTGTGCGGGTGTGCGAGCCGTATCTGCGCAGCGCGCTGATCGCCACCTATTTCGAGGATCTGCGCGAGGCCGACCTGATCCAGCGCGGCGAGGCGGGAGGCTGGCTGCTTTGCCGCAGCCTGGACAGCACCGACCTGTTGCGCGTGTACCGGCATACCGACTATCGGCTGCCGCTGCAGCCGGTGCAGGAGGCGGCTGCGCTGGGCATCAAGCTGCCGCCGGAATTGCTGGCGATGCTGGCCGAACTGGCGGTGGCACTACAGTCGAAACTGGGCGCCCGGCTCGATCCGATTTACCCCCCGACCGCCGACCCCGCGGCCGACATCGAGGAACTTCCCGCATGACCCTGTTTTTTTCATCGAGCTACAGATCGGCCGCCGTGCTGGCCGTGGCGCTGGCGTTCGGCGCGCCCGTGCAGGCGGCGATGCCGGCCCAGCCGACGCTGCATGTCTCCACGCTGGACGGCAAGACCTTCGACCTGGCCGCGCAGCGTGGCAAGTGGGTGATCGTCAACTACTGGGCGACCTGGTGCGTGCCGTGCATCAAGGAGATGCCGGACATCTCGCGCTTCGTCGCCACGCACAAGAATGTCGCAGCGATCGGGCTGGCCTTTGAGGACAGCGATCCGGCCGACATCAAGGCGTTTCTCGCCAAGCATCCGGTGGTCTATCCGATCGCCCAGGTCACCCTGGACAAGCCGGTGAAGGATTTCGACGAGCCGCGAGGGCTGCCGACCACGTACCTGATCCGTCCGGACGGCAGCGTGACCAAGCCGTTCATCGGCCCGGTCACTGCCGCTTCGCTGGGCGCGGCCATCGGCGACAAGTGATGCCGACCGCGCGGTTCATCGTCAGCGGACGTGTGCAGGGCGTGTTCTATCGCGCCAGCTGCCGCGAGCAGGCGTTGAGTTTGAATGTCGCCGGTCATGCAGAGAACCGATTTGATGGAAGCGTCGAAGTGTTGGCCAGCGGGTCGGCGGAGGCGCTCGACGCGCTGGAGCGCTGGTTGCGCCGGGGGCCGCCAGCGGCGCAGGTCGATGCGGTCAGCCGTGAGGAGCTGCCCGAGCAGATGTTGCGCGGGTTTCACATCGGCTGAGGGTCAGAACGTGTCCTGCACCCACAGCGCCTTGTCGGTGACGTGCTCGGTTTTCGGCTTGCCCTTGAGCCTCGGCAGCTTCGCCTTGGCGATCGGCTCGTCGTGCAGCGGCACTTGCTGCAGCAAGTGCCGGATCAGGTTAATCCGGCCGCGCTTCTGATCGTTGAAATCGACCACGAACCACGGCGCATGCTTGCGATGCGTGCGTTCGATCATCACGTCGCGCAGTTGGCCCATCTCGACGTATTTCTGGCGTGCGGCCAGATCGACCGGCGAGAGTTTCCAGCGCTTCAGCGGGTCGTTAGCTCGCTCGGCGAAGCGCGTTACCTGCTCGACCTGATCTACTGCCAGCCAGTACTTGAGCAGAATGATGCCGTCGTCGGCGAGCAGTTTCTCGAATGCGGGCGCGGCGTCGAGGAAGGCCTCGTACTGTGCCGTGCTGCAGAAGCCCATCGCCGGTTCCACCACGGCGCGGTTGTACCAGCTGCGGTCGAACAGCACGAGTTCGCCGGCGCCGGGCAGGTGGGCGACGTAGCGCTGGAAATACCACTGCGTGTTTTCGCTGTCGCTGGGCTTGCCCAGCGCGACGATGCGGTAGCCACGCGTGTCCAGGCTCTCTGTGATGGCCTTGATGCTGCCGCCCTTGCCGGCTGCATCGCGGCCTTCAAGGATCACCAGCAAGCGCTTGCCGCTGCTGTGCAACCCGTGCTGCAGCCGGATCAGTTCGAGCTGCAATTCCTTCATCGCGTCGCGGTAGTGCTTGCTCATGGGAGTCTCGCTGGCTGCAATGGCACGCAGGTTAACCCGGCTTGCCGTGACGCCGCTGTCAGACGCCGCCGAGCGCCTGCAACTGGTCGGCCTGGTGCTCGCGGGTCAGCGTGTCGATCAGTTCGCCGAGGTCGCCCTGCATGATCTCGGCGAGGCTGTAGAGGTTCAGGCCGATCCGGTGGTCGGTGACCAGGTTATCCTTGTAGCGATACGTGCGAATGCGCTGGCTGCGATCGCCCGTGCCGACCTGCAGCCGGCGTGATTCGGCCTGCGCAGCGCTCTGCTTGCTTTGCGCGTCGTCGAGCAAGCGCGCCTTCAGCAGGCTCATCGCGCGGGCGCGGTTCTTGTGCTGACTGCGCTCCTCCTGGCACTCGACCACGGTACCCGTCGGCAGATGGGTGATGCGGATCGCCGAGTCGGTCTTGTTGACGTGCTGGCCGCCAGCGCCCGAGGCGCGGAAGGTATCCACCTTCAGGTCGGCCGGGTTGATCGGAATGTCCTCGATCTCGTCGAGTTCCGGTAGTACCGCCACGGTAGCGGTGGACGTATGCACGCGGCCCTGCGATTCGGTGACGGGCACGCGTTTCACGCAGTGGGTGCCGGACTCAAACTTCAGCTGCGAGTACGCGCCGCTGCCTTCGACACGGGCCACGATTTCCTTGTAGCCGCCATGTTCGCCTGCGTGTTCGCTGAGGATCTCGACGTGCCAGCGGTGACCTTCGGCGTAGCGCAGGTACATGCGGAACAAGTCGCCGGCGAAGATCGCCGCCTCATCGCCGCCGGTGCCGGCGCGCACTTCGAGATAGAGGTTGGCCTGGTCGCGGGGGTCCTTCGGCAGCAGCAGAAGCTGCAGTGCGCCGTCGAGGTCGAGCAGGCGTTGTTCCAGCCGGCGTACATCGTCGGTCGCCATCTCGCGCAGCTCGGGATCGTCCAGCATCGCGCGGGTTTCGGCCAGCTCGCGCTCGGCCTGGTCGTGCTCACGCAGCGAAACGGCGATCGGTTCGAGCTGAGCGTATTCCTGCGAGAGCGTGCGGAAACGCGTGTTGTCGGCGAGTACGTCCGGCTGCGACAGCAGCAGGCCGATTTCCTCGTGGCGCTCGGCCAGTGCTTCGAGCTTGCGGCGGATCGATGGGGTCATAAGAGCTAAGGATGCGTGGTCAGTGGCGAGGGCGACGGCGAAGTGCCGCTGTTCCGGTGAGCGGCAGCCAGCCGCCCTCGCTATTTATCCCCGTTTCGGGATTCGTCGCTCGGCCCTTGCTCTTCATCCAGTCCGTACAGCCGACCCGCTGCGTGCAGCAGGTCCATGTCGCCGCTCAGCGCCGCCTCGCGCAGGCGCGCGCTGGGGTGGTGCAGCAGCTTGTTGGTCAGCGTGTTGGCGAGGAACGCCAGCGCGTCGTCGGCCGACTTGCCGTTGGCCAGCATCGCGCGGGCCTTGCCCAGCACTTCATCACGGTAGGTTTCCGCGTGCTGGCGCATGTCCACGGCGGGGTTCTTCAGGGTCAGCGCGCGGCGCCAGGCCATATAGCGGTCCACCTGCAGGTCGATGATCGCCTCGGCGTCATGCGCGGCAGCGGCGCGCGAGCGGCGGTTGTCGTCGATCACCTGGCGCAGGTCGTCGATGCCGTAGAGATACACGTCAGGCAATTCGCCCACGGCGGTTTCGATGTCGCGCGGCACCGCGATGTCGACCATGAACATCGGCTTGCGCCGGCGCGTCGACATCGCCTGCTCGACCATCGTGCGGGTCACGATCGGCTGCCGCGCGGCGGTGGAGGAGATCACGATGTCGGCTTCGGCCAGATGCTGCGGCAGGTCGGCCAGCGCGATCGCGTAACCGCCGTAGCGGGCGGCCAGTTCCTGCGCGGTTTCCGGCGTGCGGTTGGCGACGATGATCCGGCGCGCCTGCTTCTCGGCGAGATGCCGCGCGGCCAGTTCGATGGTGTCGCCGGCACCGATCAGCAGCACGCAGGCCTGCTTGAGGTCGGCGAACACCTGCTCGGCCAGCCGCACCGCGGTGAACGCGACCGAGACCGTGTGCGCGCCGATGCGGGTGTCGGTGCGTACCCGCTTGGCCACCGCGAAGGTGTGCTGCATCAGTCGGTCCAGCGGAGCCTTCAAGGCCTGCGCGTCGCGCGCCTGCTGGTAGGCGTCTTTTACCTGACCGAGTATCTGCGGCTCGCCCAGCACCATCGAATCCAGCCCGGTGGCGACGCGGAACATGTGGCGTACGGCAGCGTCTTCGTCATGCCGGTACAGGAACTCATCCAGCTTGCCGGGAGTCAGATGGTGATGACGACTCAACCATGCTTGCGGGATGTCCTCGGCGCCGGCCACCACGCCGACGTACAGCTCGGTGCGATTGCAGGTGGACAGGATCATCGCCTCTTCCACGCCGGGTTCACGGGTCAGTTCGAGCAAGGCCTCTCCGGCGGCGTCCGCATCGAACGCCACCTGTTCGCGCAGGCTGACCGGCGCGGTGAGATGATTGAGCCCGAGGGCGATCAGCGGCATGGTGAGGAGAGCATCTCGGCGGCAGGGATCCGGCGGCGTAGGCTAAGCTTGGCGCAACGTCGCCATGTGATGACCGGCGCGACCAGAACAGGCATGTGGATGGAGAGTAGTGTGCGGAGCGGGGCGAGCAAGTTCAAGCAACTGCGGCATTTTACGGCAGTCACGCTGCTGGCGTCGGGTCTATGTGCTTGCGCAGCCGCACCGTTGCGGTCGGCGCCGAAAACGACCAGCCCCGCGCAGCCGCTGGCACAGCTGGTGGTGGCTACGCCGGATGCCGATCACGACGTGATGGCGCAGTTGCTGGCCGGCGAGATGGCGCTGAACCATACCGACCTGAAGGCGGCATCGGGTTACTACGGTAAGGCGATGGCGCAGAGCAACGATCCCAAGGTGGCCGAACGGGCTGCTGGCCTGGCGGTTGCGGTGCATGATCATGCAGCGGCCCAGCGTGCGCTGGATCGCTGGCAGACGCTGGGCGCGAAACCGGCCGAGATGGCGCAGGCGCGTGCCGAACTGGCGCTGGATCACGGCGATGCCGACGAAGCGCGGCGTCAGCTGGAGTTGCTGATCGACAGCGGCGGCAAGGATGTCTGGCGGCAGTTTGGCCGTGTGCTGGTAAGTGCCCGCGACCAGGCTCAGGCGGCCCGGCTGCTGGAGACTCTGGCCACGCCGCAACGCCTGCCCGGCGATGCGCAGGCGTGGCTGGCGATGAGCGAACTGGGCGACAAGTTTGGCCGGCACGCGTATGCCGTGCAGATCGCCGACGCGGCGGTGCGGCGCTTCAAGAGCGCCGAAACCTACGCCTGGGCGGCGCAGATGAAGTTCAAGGATGGCGATCGTGAAGGCGCCCGCGCGCTGCTGCAGAAGGCGCTGGACAAGGCGCCGAAGAACACCCAGTTGCGGCTGGCGTACGCCGGCATGCTCAGTCAGGCCGGCGATTACGCCGGTGCGTCGAGGCTGCTTGAGCATGGCCCGCAGAGTGCTGACATCTACGCGATGCGCGCAGGGCTGGCGGCGCATAACAAGGACGACAAGGCACTGACGGCGCTGTATCAGGAGTTGCAGAAGGCGGCACCGGAGGTGCGTGAGAACAGCGCCTACCTGCTCGGCCAGCTGGCCGAGATGCAGCAACGCAGCGCCGAGGCGCTGGCCTGGTACGAGCAGGTCGGTGATGACGACGCGCACGCCTTCGATGCCGACCTGCGCAGTGCGGTGATCCTGCATACGCAGGGCAAGCAGGCCGACGCGCATCAACTGCTGGAGCAGTTGCAGTTGAGCTACCTCGATCACCCGGCGCAGTTGCGCCAGGCTTGCCAGGTCGATGCCGAGTTGTACCTGCAGGAGCAGAACTATACGAAGGCCGAGACCGCCTTCAGCCGTGCCCTGCAGGTGGTGCCGAACGATCCGGGGTTGCTGTATGGCCGCGGGCTGACCTATGCCGATGCGGGCCAGGTCGATCTGGCGGTGCGGGATTTCCAGCATCTGCTGAAGATCAAGCCGGGCGATGTCGATGCCAGCAATGCGCTCGGCTATACGTTGGCCGATGCGAACCGCGATCTGCCCGAAGCGGAAAAACTGCTGCAGGCCGCGCGCGCGGCCAAGCCGGACGATCCGGCGATCGCCGATTCATGGGGCTGGCTGCAATACCGCATGGGCAACCTGGATCAGGCCGCGCAGGCCTTGCGCGGTGCGTGGCTGGCGCGCAAGGACGCCGATGTCGGCGTGCATCTGGGCGAAGTGCTGTGGAAACAGGGTCGCCAGCAGGATGCGCAGCGTATCTTCGATGAAGTGCGCAAGCTCGATCCGCACAGCAACAGCCTGCAGGAAACCCTGAAGCGGTTGCATCCATGAGGCGATATCTCCGTTTTCTCGCAGTCGCGTTGCCGCTGCTGCTGGTCGCCTGCGTGCCCGCGGTGCGCATGAAGGGCGATGCCGGCCTGCTCAACGCCCAGCTCGTGCGCGAGCAGGCGCTGGCGCATGCCGATCACTGGTTGCTGCAGGGCCGGCTCGGCGTTTCTGACGGCAAGGACGGTGGCAGCGGCAGTTTCAGCTGGACGCAGAATGGCGACCAGTATGAGTTCGTGCTGCGCGCGCCGATCACCGGCAAGAGTTTTCGCCTCAGCGGCGGCCCGGATGGCGCCCTGCTGGAAGGCCTCGAGCCGGGCCCGCTGCGCGGGCCGGACGCCGAGGCGCTGATGCGCAAGGCGCTGGGCTGGGAAGTGCCGTTGCGCGACCTGCGTGCGTGGGTACTCGGTCTGCGTGCCGACAGTGGCCCGGCCGAATTGAGCTTCGGCGCGGATCGGATGCCTTCGCTGCTGCAGCAGGATGGCTGGGCGGTCGACTATCGCGAATGGGATGCCACGCGTCAGCCGCCGCTGCCGAAGAAGGTATATGCCGAGAAATTGCCGTACAAGGTGAAGCTGTCGATCGAGTCCTGGCAGTTTCGGTAAGCCCGTCACCACTTCGGCTGAGTTAGGCTTGGCGCCCTCTGACGGCGTGGCCGTTATGCGACTACGGAACCACGATGTCCCTCGCGATCGAACGTGCACAGCCGAGCCAGATCGACGCCTTGTGCGCGATCGAGCGCAAGGCCGTGCAGCTGTTTCGCGGCCACCCGGCGTGGGCGAGTTATTCGGCGATGTCGATTCCGCCGGAATTGCTGCAGCAGGCGATCGGTCGCGGTCTGGTCTGGGTGGCGTTGAGCGAGGCGGCGGCTCCGGTCGGTTTTGTGTGGCTGGATACGGACGCGGGTGGCGACACCATCGGCATCGCTGAAATCAACGTGCTGCCGGACTATGGCCAGCGCGGCATCGGAGCGGCTCTGCTCGAGCATGCCTGCGAATGGGCGCGAGCCGCCGGTTATCGACGAGTCGATCTGGGCACGCTGGCCGATTTGCGCTGGAATGCGCCGTTCTACGCGAAGCACGGTTTTGCCGTGGTCGACAAGGACGCACCGGCGTTTGCGTATGCGCGCCAGCGCGATCGCGAGAATGGGTTTCCCGATCAGCTGCGCGTGTTCATGAGCCGGCCGCTGTCGTCAGCGGGTCACGATGCGTGGACGGTGTGGCCGGCGCCGGCCAAGCTGAACCTGTTCCTGCGCATCACCGGGCTGCGGCCGGACGGCTATCACGATTTGCAGACGGTATTCCGCCTGCTCGACTGGGGTGACGAGATTCGTCTGCGCGTGCGCGACGACGGCGCGATTCGGCGAGTGCGCGAAGTACCTGGCGTGCCCGCGCACACTGACCTGATGGTGCGCGCGGCGCAGTTGTTGCAGCGGCACGTTGGCACCACGGCGGGCGTGGATATCGAGCTGGAAAAACGTATTCCTATGGGTGGCGGGCTGGGCGGTGGCAGCTCCGATGCGGCGACCGTGCTGGTGGCGCTGAACCTGTTGTGGCGGCTGGATCTGGGCGAGGACATGCTGGCTGAACTGGGGCGCCAGCTCGGCGCCGACGTGCCAGTGTTCGTGCGCGGCCGTTCAGCCTGGGCCGAGGGCATCGGCGAGCAGCTCAGCCCACTGAGCCTGCCGTCACGTCATTACGTGGTGCTCGATCCGCACGAATCGGTGCCGACCGCCGCGCTTTTTCAAGCGTCTGAATTGACACGAAATGCTCCGCGGGCGACAATTTCATCCTTTGTTTCCGGTGAAACGACGGAAAACGCCTTTGCGCCGGTTGTGCGTGCGCGACACCCGCGGGTGGCCGCTGCGCTGGACTGGCTGGGTGGTTTCGGTCAGGCGCGGCTGTCCGGCAGCGGTGGTTGCGTGTTTCTGGAGGCGAAATCATTCGATCGGGCGATGGCGGTTGCCGCACGCTGCCCGGTGGCATTCACGGCGCAGGTAGCCATGGGTGTCGACGTGTCACCCTTACATGATGCACTGGCGCGCCATCGCGGCGCGGCGCGGGCGACACGGACAACATGAAGGCTGTCGCGGTATCGCGGCAGTCGACAGATACAGGATCAGGCAGCAACAGCGACAGAGACACGAGCGAACACAAATACTACTGGGGCGTCGCCAAGCTGGTTAAGGCACGGGATTTTGATTCCCGCATACGCAGGTTCGAATCCTGCCGCCCCAGCCATTTCATGATGGCTTTTGTTTCGAGGTAACCCAAGTGGATACGTCCACCCCGATGATGCTGTTTACCGGTAACGCACACCGTGCGCTGGCCGAGGATGTCGCCCACCGCCTGGGCGTGCCGCTGGGCAAGGCGCAGGTCGGCACGTTCAGCGACGGCGAAGTGCAGATCGAGATCGAGGAAAACGTCCGCAGGCAGGAAGTGTTCGTGCTGCAGCCGACCGGCGCGCCGAGCGCGGTGAACCTGTTCGAGCTGCTGGCGCTGACCGATGCGCTCAAGCGCGCCTCGGCGGCCAGCGTCACCGCGGTGATTCCGTATTTCGGTTATGCAAGACAGGATCGTCGGCCGCGTTCGGCGCGGGTGCCGATCACTGCCAAGCTGGCCGCCAGGATGATCGGCGCCGCCGGCGTGGATCGGGTGTTGACGGTCGATCTGCACGCCGATCAGATCCAGGGCTTCTTCGATATCCCGGTCGACAACGTGTATGCCTCGCCGGTGCTGCTGGCCGACATCTGGCGCAGCCACAGCATGGAAGACCTGATCGTGGTCAGCCCGGACGTCGGTGGCGTGGTGCGTGCGCGTGCGATCGCCAAGCGCCTGGACGATGCTGATCTGGCGATCATCGACAAGCGCCGTCCGCGGGCGAATGTGTCCACCGTGATGAACATCATCGGTGATGTGGACGGCAAGACCTGCGTGATGGTCGACGACATCGTCGACACCGCCGGCACCTTGTGTGCGGCGGCGGCGGCGCTGAAGGAGCGCGGCGCTCGCAAAGTGGTCGCCTACTGCGTGCATCCGGTGCTGTCGGGTGCGGCGATCAGCAATATCGAAGGCTCCCAGCTCGACCAGCTGGTGGTCACCAACACCTTGCCGCTGCGCCCGGAAGTGCAGGCCTGCGCCAAGATCCGCCAGCTCTCGGTTGCCGAGCTGCTGGCGGAAACCATTCGCCGCATCGCCTTTGGCGAGTCGGTGAGCTCGCTGTACGTGGATTGATTTCGCCGAGGCGGCCTGGCCGCCTGGCACAACCGACTTTTCTGGTCGCGGAAAAGTCACAAAACCGCCGCGAGGCGGTTCTTCAAAACCCAAGGTAATACTGAAATGGCCAAGACTCATGAAATCAAGGCGCAGAGCCGCAAGGACGAGGGGAAAGGTGCGAGCCGCCGCCTGCGTCATGCCGGCTTCGTGCCTGCTGTCGTTTACGGCACCGGTCAGGATCCGGAGAGCATCCAGATCGAGCACAACACCATCCTGCTCGCAGCCAAGCACGAGTGGTTCTTCTCCTCGGTGCTCGACCTGAGCATCGACGGCAAGGTGCAGAAGGTGCTGGTGCGTGACTGGCAGAAGCATCCGTACAAGCAGCTGATGATGCACATGGATTTCCTGCGCATCGACGAGAACGCCAAGGTGCGCGTGAACGTGCCGCTGCACTTCCTCAACCAGGAGTCGTCGCCGGCCGGCAAGGCCTCCGGCGTAGTGATCTCGCACAACCTGACCGAAGTGGAAATCAGCTGCCTGCCGAAGCATCTGCCCGAGTTCATCGAACTGGACCTGGGCGCGCTGAAGGCTGGCGACATCGTCCACCTGTCGCAGCTGAAGTTGCCTGCCAACGTCGAGTTGCCTGCACTGCAGCTGGGTGAGGCGCACGACATCCCGGTGGTCACGGTGAATATGGTCAAGGAAAGTGCCGCGGATGCGGCCGAAGACGCCGCCGCCGAAGCCGAAGCCGAGGCCAACAAGGCCGCCGCTGCCAAGCCGGCCGCCAAGGCCGCCAAGCCGGCAGCCGACAAGAAGTAAGTCATGCCGTGTCCCGCGCTCATTGCGAGCGCGGGACATCATGGCTAGGCTCTCATGGCTGCATTGCAACTCATTGTCGGGCTGGGCAACCCTGGTGCCGAATACCTCAGAACCCGGCACAACGCCGGGTTCTGGTTTGTTGACGCTCTTGCCAGCGGGCAGGGCGAGCGTTTCGGTTTCGACGGCAAGCTGCACGGCGAAACCTGTCGGGTGCGCATCGGCGGCCAGCAGGTATGGTTGCTGAAGCCAGCCACCTTCATGAACAAGAGCGGCATCGCCGTGGTTTCGGCGCTGCGCTACTACAAGATCGAGCCGGAACAGTGCCTGGTTGCGCACGATGATCTGGATCTGCCTGCCGGCACCGTGCGGATGAAGTTCGACGGCGGCCACGGCGGCCAGAACGGTCTACGCGACCTCATGGCGCATCTAGATCACGGCAAATTTCATCGCCTGCGTGTGGGCATCGGTCATCCCGGCCATCGCGATCAGGTCACACCCTGGGTGCTGGGCCGGCCATCGGCGCAGGACGAGGATGCGATCCTCGGCGGCATCGCCCGCGCGCTGGACGTGTTGCCGCTGGCGGTGGATGGCCAGTTCGACAAGGCGATGCAGCAGTTGCATACGACAGAAGACGGTAAAACCAGGTAACACCACAATTTTATGCGGCAGACGTGGAGGCAGGCGGGTCATTCGATCGCCTGTGATGCGCGTTTCCCCACCGGAATCATCATGGGTATCAAATGCGGCATCGTCGGCCTGCCTAACGTCGGCAAGTCCACCCTGTTCAACGCGCTGACCAAGGCAGGCATCGCCGCGGCGAACTTCCCGTTCTGCACGATCGAGCCGAACGTGGGCGTGGTGCCGGTGCCTGATCTGCGGCTCAACGCGCTTTCCGCGATCGTCAACCCGCAGAAGGTGATCCCGACCGCGGTGGAGTTCGTCGATATCGCCGGTCTGGTCGCCGGCGCGTCGAAGGGCGAAGGCCTCGGCAACAAGTTCCTGGCGCACATCCGCGAAGTGGACGCGATCGCCCACGTGGTGCGCTGTTTCGAGGGTGATGTGATCCATGTCGCCGGCAAGGTCGATCCGATCTCCGATATCGACACGATCGACACCGAGCTGGCGCTGGCCGACCTGGAATCGGTCGACAAGGCGCTGAATCGTGCCGAGCGCGCGGCCAAGGCAAACGATAAGGAAGCGCTGGCGAAGAAGCCCGTGCTGCAGAAACTTTCCGCGGGCCTCAATGAGGGTAGGTCGGCGCGCAGCCTGGGTCTGGACGAGGAAGAGAAGGCGCTGGTGCGCGATCTGTTCCTGCTCACCCTGAAGCCTCTGATGTATATCGCCAACGTCGCCGACGATGGTTTCGAGAACAATCCACTGCTCGACATCGTGCGTGCCCGCGCAGCCACCGAAGGCGCCGAGGTCGTGCCGGTGTGTGCGGCGATCGAGGAGGAAATGGCGCAACTGGAAGATGCCGACCGCGATGAGTTCCTGAAGGACATGGGGCTGGACGAGCCAGGGTTGAATCGGGTGATTCGCGCCGGTTACAAGCTGCTCGACCTGCAGACCTACTTCACCGCGGGCGTGAAGGAAGTGCGCGCGTGGACGATCAAGCGCGGCTTCACCGCGCCGCAGGCCGCCGGGGTGATCCACACCGATTTCGAGCGCGGCTTCATTCGCGCCGAGACGATCGGCTACGACGACTTCATCCAGTACAAGGGCGAAGCTGGTGCCGGTGCGGCGGGCCGGCTGCGCAAGGAAGGCAAGGAATACATCGTCAAAGACGGCGACGTGCTGCATTTCCTGTTCAACGTCTAATCGGCATCGCACAGGATGCTCGAGAGCCCCGCCCTGGCGGGGCTTTTTTTGCGCCGGATTTCTTGTCACGCTTGCCGGGACTGGAAGCAACGGGGGCGCCATGTTCCGACTCGCTTTGCATATGCGTATGGGGCGTCCCGACGATGCTCGTGCCATCGGTGTGCTGGCTCGTCGCGTGACCCGTCGCTGGATCGTGCCCGATCAGCCGAATGACGCTGGCTTGGCGCTGTTGTCACGGCTCAGTGCGAAGGTGATCCGCGAAAAGATGCTTGGCGGGCAGCGTTTCCATCTTGGCTATGCGGGCGACGTGCTGGTCGGTGTTTCGGCGATGCGTGACGACAGCCATCTGGTGCAGTTCTTCGTGAGCACCCGTTATCAGCGTCGCGGCATTGCCCGCCAGCTGTGGTTGCGCACGATGCGCGACGCGGTACGGCGGGCGGGCACGCATCGTTTCACACTCAACGCCACCCGGTGCGCGGTACCGGTGTATGTGCATCTGGGTTTCGTGCAGACGGGGCCGGAGGGTTTGTCTCCGATGGGTGTGGTTACCACGCCCATGATGCTGGAGGCTGCGCTGCCACCGTTGTTGCGGCGCAAGCGGGCATAATGCGAGCCCGTTTATCGGGTCAGTCAGCCGGAGTCCGCATGTCAGGCCAGCAACACGAAGTGACGTTCCGTTTTCTCGCCGAGCCCACCGACGTCAATTTCGGTGGCAAGGTGCACGGCGGCATGGTGATGAAGTGGATCGACCAGGCCGGTTATGCCTGCGCAGTGGGCTGGAGCGGGGCGTATTGCGTCACCGCTTCGGTCAGTGGGATCCAGTTCGTGGCGCCGATCCTGATCGGTGACATGGTCACGGTGCGGGCACGGCTGATCCACACCGGCACGAGCAGCATGCACATGGCGGTCGACGTGCTGGCGCGCGACCTGCGCAAGGACGAGCAGCGCCTGGCGACCAGCTGCGTGATGGTGTTCGTGGCGCTGGATCGTCCAGACGGCAAGCCGACTCCGGTGCCGCACTGGGAGCCGCACGATGACAGCGAGCGTCAACTGCAGGCGCAGGCGAAGCAGTTGCTGGAGCTGTCCAAGGGGATGGAGAAGCTGGTCGACCTGCGTGGCGCGTCACTCGGCTGAGAGATAGGCGCCGAATCTCGCCGGAAATTCGCTCCGGCAAGCGAATTTGGTGCCATAAGGTGTTGACAGCTCAGGGCCCGATCCACACAATACGCGTTCTTTGTTGGAGGGATACCCAAGCGGCCAACGGGGGCAGACTGTAAATCTGCTGGCTTACGCCTTCGGTGGTTCGAATCCACCTCCCTCCACCAGCAAGAGTTCCGCGCAGGGCGGGAGTAGTTCAATGGTAGAACATCAGTTTTCCAAACTGATTACGCGGGTTCGATTCCCGCCTTCCGCTCCATTGGCTCTCGTGTTGCGTTCAGTGCTCATGTAGCTCAGTCGGTAGAGCACTTCCTTGGTAAGGAAGAGGTCACAGGTTCGATTCCTGTTATGAGCACCACTTCATTCGGCCATTCGTGGTCGGCCCCGAAACGGGCAGGTTCCTTCAACTCATTGACTCCATCGGGGTTTAGCGCGCATGGCAAAGGGTAAATTCGAACGCACCAAGCCGCACGTCAACGTGGGCACGATTGGTCACGTGGATCACGGCAAGACGACGCTGACGGCAGCGCTGACGAAGGTCGGTGCGGAACGTTTCGGTGGC